>OGHO01000032.1_pt1 | contig 159321 bp, 147 predicted proteins | sample 1571421 | NCBI WGS metagenome assembly OGHO01 (sample SAMEA2581937, study PRJEB24529) | metagenome | biome: Human gut stool | place: China | collected 2011
GGCGATACTTTAACTGACTACCGACTACTGTACACTGACCGCTAAATTCCGGTTTGTGGATTGGAGGAATAAAATGAAAAAGTATTTTCTACCGCTTGGTGTATTGGGAATATTTATGACTATTGCAGTAACATTATGGCTGACACAGGACAATATATTTTACCTTTTTAATTTTAGCTATATTGGAATATCAATTTTTTTCGGGATATTTCTTTATATAAAAAAATACAAATATGCCCGCAGAGTTGCACAGCTTTTAGTCGGACTTTATATGTTGGTGTATTTGGGCTTTATTTGCGGTGAAAATATGCAGATTGAGGGATTTTGGTATTATCTTTTTACAGGGGTATTTGAAGCCGCAACAATTCATTATGCGGTGGCAAAAATTTTTGGACCATTGCTTTTTGGCAGAGGTTGGTGTGGGTATGCCTGTTGGACGGCAATGGTGCTTGATTTTCTTCCGTATAAAGTTCCCAAAACACCACGGGAAAAGATTGGGTGGATAAGGTATATAACATTTGCAATTTCTCTTATATTTGTTTCGGTGCTATTTCTTGCTCATATCGGTAACATTGAGAGGATTATGTTTTGGGCGTTTATCATTGGAAATGCCATATACTATATAGTTGGGATAATATTGGCTTTTGTCTTTAAGGATAATCGTGCATTTTGCAAATACATATGTCCTATCACTATATTCTTAAAACCTATGAGTTATTTTTCGCTGCTCCGAATTAAATGCGATAAAAGCAAATGTGTTTCATGCGGCAAATGTAAAAATGTGTGTCCTATGGAAGTAGATGTTACAGATAATTCCAGAAAACGAAAAAACGGTACGGAATGTATTCTTTGCTTTGAATGCGTGAAGAATTGTCCGAGAGATGCACTATAAATTCATGTTTGTCTAAGCGGTACCATTCACATTCCGCTACGCTTCATGTTCATGTCGCGCTGGCGCGCTATATAAATGCAGTTGAATATGTCTGAATGTGAGCAAGCTCCCATCAGCCATTTCATTGCATTTATGCACCGCTTGTAGGAACACGCAAATTCAAGTTTGTCAAATTGAATCAATTTTACAGAGTGCTCCTGCACTACGGCATGCGGCTGTGCATTTATTCCCACGCAAAAAGCCGAGAATCAAATGATTCTCGGCTTTTCTTATATCCTCGTTTGTTTTTTATTTCAATTTTATTCTTTCCCGTTCCAGCAATAGGTACATACCTTTTCTTTGGGCAGACCGATTGCCTCCAGCAAACCATCCAGAGACTGGAACCCAAGGGAAGCGAAGCCAAGCTTTTCACAAATGCGCTTCAGCATACACTGTCCTCTTTCCGTGGAGGCATCCGCATATTCTTCCAGATACGCATCCCCCTGCAACCCTTCCAATTCATGAATGATGCGGCGTGCAAGCAAATCATCCTCACTGCTCTTGCTTGTGAAATTCAGATATTTGCAGCCATACATGATGGGAGGACAGGCAGAACGCATGTGAACCTCCTTTGCATGGGTGCTATAAAGAAATTCAACGGTTTCTCCAAGCTGCGTGCCACGAACGATGGAGTCATCCACAAAGAGCAGCTTTTTGCCTTCGATCAGCTCGGGTACGGGAATCTGTTTCATCTTCGCCACGCGGTTTCTGATTTTCTGGCTCGCAGGTGTGAAGGAACGAGGCCATGTCGGGGTATATTTTACGAAAGGGCGCGCATAGGTATAGCCGCTTTCCTGCGCATAGCCCATGGCATGAGGCACGCCGGAATCGGGGATACCTGCGACATAATCGACCTCAGGGAGTGTTCCTCTTGCCGCTTCATCTCGCGCCATAATCTCGCCGTTTTTATAACGCATCACTTCTACATTAACGCCCTCATAATTGGAGTTAGGGTAGCCGTAATAGCTCCAAAGGAAGGCACAGATTTTCATATCCTCGCCGGCAGGCTGTAAGGTTTTGTAGCCTTCGGGGGTAATTTTCACGATTTCGCCGGGGCCAAGCTCATAATCCTTTTCATAGCCCAGCTTCTGATATGCGAAGGATTCAAAGGAAACGGCATAGCCCTCCTCATCCTTCCCGATGAGAACAGGGAGTCTGCCCAGTCTATCTCTTGCGGCAATGATTGCATCATCCTCCGTCAGAATCAGAAGGGTAACAGAGCCTTCGATCGCCTCCTGTGCATATTTGATGCCGCTGATGAGATCACTCCTCTGGTTAATCAGGCTTGCAACCAGCTCCGTCTCGTTTACGTTGCCTGTGGAACGGGACATAAACTGATGCCCTTTATCAAATTCCGCCTGCAGCAGCTCCTCTGCATTGTTAATCGCACCGATGGTGGTAATAGCGTAGGTGCCCAGATGGGAACGCACAAGCAGGGGCTGAGGGTCGTTATCGCTGATACAGCCGATGCCAGAAACGCAGCCCTCAAATTCATACAAATCATCCTCGAATTTTGTACGGAAGGGTGTGTTTTCAATGTTATGGATTTCTCTCTGAAATCCCTTTTCCTTACTATGAAGTGCCATACCGCCTTTTTTTGTACCTAGATGGGAGTGATAATCTACGCCAAAGAAAATATCCAGAACGCAGTCATTTTTACTTGTTACGCCAAAAAAGCCGCCCATGATGTGCCTCCTTATGTATAAAAAACAAACCGTATTATTTTGTAGTCCGCAGAATTTTTTCCGCTAGTTTTATTTTAAACGAAAAAAAAAGGTAATACAACCAAAACAACGGCATAGAAACAGAGAAAAATAAAGGGGATTTCTGCCGTATGATAGCAGATTTTCCAAAAAAGATAAGGATTTTTTATCAGTAGGATAAGTTTTTCTGATTATGGCTGTTATATGGCGGCGAAAGGATGGTTTTTCCTTGCAAAGCGGCGGCAGATTTGTTATCCTTCTAGGTAGTGACCGAACGAAGGGTTCGGCGTATTCTTTGGATACCGTTTTATGAAAATAAGGAGGAAAAACCTATGGAAAATCGCATTTCCGTTATCAGCATTATCATTGAGGACACAGCGCAGGCGGCAGCAGTGAACGATCTTCTGCATGAATACGGCAGCTACATCGTGGGGCGCATGGGGATTCCCTACAGAGAACGCAAGGTTTCCATCATCTGCATTGTGATGGATGCCCCCGGCAGCGTAACAAGCGCACTTTCCGGCAAGCTGGGGATGCTTGACGGCGTTTCCACGAAAACCGTTACCACAAAGGCAAGCGAAGCCTAAGCAGCTTCAGAAGCTATCACAAAAGAGGAATGAACCATGCTTCACCTGATTATTTCAACGCAAAGCTTCGTTTTTCTGATGCTTGCAAGCTTTCTGGCAGGCTTTCTGGATGCTATTGCAGGGGGCGGTGGTCTGATTACCATTCCCGCCTACCTCATCAGCGGTCTGCCCGTCCACATGGTCTATGCCTGCAATAAATTTGCATCCTCCTGCGGCACAGCAATCGCCACCCTGCGGTATTACCGCAACAAAATGGTGGATATCCCCGTGGGGCTGCTGGCGGCGGCAGGGGCGTTTGTCTGCTCCGCTGTAGCGGCAAAAATCGTGCTGGTGCTGGATGCGCATACGCTGAAAACCATGCTTCTCGTGATTCTGCCTGTTGCGGCAGTGATTACGCTCATCAACAAAAACATGGGTAACGATAACCATTCCGACCGATTCGGCAAACGGAAAAAATATGCCTTTTCCGTGCTGATTGGCGGCTTGATTGGGCTGTATGACGGTCTGTTCGGACCGGGGACAGGCACATTTGCACTGATTGCCTTCTGCCTGATTCTGAAATATGATATGCGGACAGCAACAGGAAACGCAAAGTTTCTGAACCTTGCGTCCAACTGTGCTTCTCTGGCAGTGTATATTCTGGCAGGAACGGTATATTGGAAGGTTGCGATTCCTGCGGCAGTGCTGAATATCTGCGGCAATTATGCAGGCGCAGGGGTTGCCATAAAAAAAGGCGCGGCGGTCATCCGCAAAATGCTGATTGTGGTAATCATGCTGCTGTTTATTAAAGTAATTTATGATATGTTTTTCTAAATAAAAAAGAGATGTGAAACTCACATCTCTTTTTTCGTGCAAGCGGAATTTAGTTCCGCCGAGGAAAACAGTAATGCACAGGGAAGATAGACCCTGCCGCCATAGGCGGCTTTGCGAAGCAAAGTGCTGACAAGGTTTCAAGACTTCTAGTCGCCGGAACCTGTCTGTTTATTCTTCTGTTTCAACAAGTCGAAATTCCAATTTCGACTTAAAAGGAGCGAAGCTCCTTTTTATTGACAACAGAAAGGTAGAAGCCACTGCAGCAGCCAAGCACCGCCGTGCGGCAGGTGAACTGCTCCCAGCCGTTCTCTGTCCATTCGGCTGCGCCCTGCTCTAGATAGGCATTGATTTTCTCGCTGCCCTCCTCTATGGACTGCTCCGAAAAAATATGGATACAATCCTTCAAACTGCCGTCAAACACAAGCTGTTCAGGCAAAGCCTCACCGATGGCAAGCCGCCCCCTGAGCTGGTTGGCAGAGAAAATCAGTGCCGGATCTCCCCCGCCTGCAAGCCATGCCTGCTTGCCTGCGTCATTGCCTAAGCAAATCAGTCTGCATTTTTCAAACATTCCTCTCACCCCTTTGAAGCCTTTACCTTAATCCAAAGCTCGGCAATCTTCTTTTTCAGAATAGGATTATCCTGGAATACCTCATCCTTTTCGTAGCCGGAACGGGGAATATAGGCTTCGTATGCGCCGTACATGCCCTCCTCGCCGCTCAGCTCCAGCATAACCTCCTCATTGGGAGAGCTATAGCCGACATATTCGGAATTCCCCAGTGCCGCTTCATAGGTCAGTGTATAATTGATGAATTCCTGCGCCAGAAGGGGATTCTGTGCGTTTTTGGGAACCACCATGGCATCATACCAGAGGTTTGTACCTTCCTTGGGCATCCAGTAGCTCATGTCCTCATTTTCGGACTGGACATAGGTTGCGTCGCCGCTGTATACAATCGCGATGTCCTTATTGCCATTCGCCATGCCATCGATAACCTCATCTGTAACGTAGGTCGGGTTCATGGTGTTATTCATATCCAGCAGCCACTCATACGCCGCTTGAATTTCATCAGCGTCGCTTGTATTCATGGAATAGCCAAGCGCCTTGAGCGCCACCATGAAGGCATCACGCTCGGAATCGTACATATAGATATGCCCCTTATATTTCGGGTTGCGCAGGATATCAAAGCCCTGCGCCTCCACCTCGGCAGGGTCTACGTTGTTATGGTTATAGATAATGCCGACGCTGCCCCAGAAATACGGTACAGAATAGGTATTATCGGGGTCATAGGGGAGATTCTTCACCTCAGGGGTCAGGTTATCCAGATTGGGAATCAGGTCTTTATCCAATTCCTGCAGGGCATCATCTGCAAGCATACGCTGAATCATATAATCAGAGGGAACGACAACGTCATAGGAATCCCCTGCCTGCAGCTTCGTATACATCATCTCGTTGGAATCGAAAAGTTCCACAATTACCTTTACCCCATATTCCTTTTCAAAGTTTGGAATCAGCTCCTCGCTCATGTATTCCCCGGGGATATACAGCTTTAAGGTATCAGAACCATATTTCGCAATGGCATCCTGCGGAGAAGCACCGCCGCCCTTTCTGAGCATGGCAATGCCCACGCCTGTGATGGCAACCACAACCGCCATGCAGACCGCAATGCCGCGCTTGCCGAGGGCTGCACCGCTTTTGCCCTGCTTTTCGCGGATAACGGGAATGACATTCACAACCGTCAGCGCAACGGTAATCAGCACAATCACCAGAGTGGACAGCGCATTGATGGACGGGTTGACACGCTTAGACATGGTGTATACCAGAATAGAGATATTCTGGACACCGTTGCCCGTTACGAAATAAGAAATGATGAAATCATCAAAGCTCATGGTAAAGGCAACCAATGCGCCGGAGATAATACCCGGCTGAATCTGCGGCACAATAACCTTTGTCAGTGCCTGAAAGGGCGTTGCGCCCAAGTCCATGGCGGCATCCGCAAGGTTCGGGTCAAGGGAGCGCAGCTTCGGCATAACAGACAGTATCACATAGGGGATACAGAACATAATATGCGCCAGAAGCAACGTCACAAAGCCCTTTTTCACGCCAAGGGCACTGAAAAACATCAGCAGCCCGATAGCGGTTACAATCTCAGGGTTGAGAATCGGCAGATTATTCACCTGATCCACCAGATTGCGCAGAATTTTTTTGGAACGGGACATCCCGATTGCCGCCAGAGTGCCCGCAATCGTAGAAATCACCGTTGCCAGTACCGCAATCACAATGGTATAGACAACGGCTTCCATCATATTGCTGTCCGCGAACATTTTTTCATACCAACGGAGAGAGAACCCCTCCAGATGTGTCAGCGAACGAGAGCCGTTGAAGGAAAATACAATGATATACAGAATCGGCAGATAGAAAAAAAACATGGTCAATGCCAAAAGAACTTTTCCGCCGATGCCTGTTTTTCGGTTATCCTGCATCCCTTACGCCCCCTTTCCGTTTGCCGCAGGGTCTGTATCGACCTTGCGCGTCAGCCACATGGAAAGCATAATGATCACTGCCATAATCAGGGAAATGGCAGAGCCGAAGTTCCAGTCGCCGCTGGTTAAGAACTGTGTTTCAATGACATTGCCGACCAGTACATACTGTCCGCCGCCCAGAAGCTTCGGAATAAAGAAGCTGGACACCGCAGGCAGGAACACCAGCGTAATCCCGCTCAGCACACCGGGCAGGGAAAGGGGCAGTGTCACCTTCAGAAAGCTCTGCATGGGCGTTGCGCCAAGGTCGCTCGCCGCTTCCAGCAGGCTTTTATCCATCTTCGCAAGAGAGGAATGAATCTGCAATATCATAAAGGGAATGAAGTTATAGACCATCCCCAGAACAACTGCAAAGGTGGTATAAAGCATGTGGAAGGAGCCAATACCGAGCATCCCCAGAAAACGGTTCACCAGGCCATCATCCTGCAAAATACCCACCCACGCATAGGTACGCACCAGCATGTTAATCCATGTCGGCAGAGTAATCAGCATAATCCAGAAGAAGCCGCTGCGTTCAGGCCCCTTGGCAATCGTATAGGCGATGGGGTAGCCTAAAAGCACGCAGACCACCGTTGTCACAACTGCAATCAGCAGGGAGCGTTTCAGTACATCCAGAAAAACCGTATCCGTCAGAAAACGGGAGAAGTTATCCAGAGTGAAGCGGAAGGTTGTTACCTCATTGCCTGCGGTTGTGAAGGCATATAGCAAAATCATCAGCATGGGGACCAGAACCATGATAAACAGCCAGACCACATACGGATAGAGCATATTACGAAATTGTTTCACGCATCACGCCCCCTTTCTTAATAATTGTTCTTCGACATGATATGGATATCTTCGGGTTGGAAGGTCAGCCCAACCTCATCGCCCACCTCGAACTTGTCCGTGGTGTCAATCTTATATTCATACCCCTTTGTGGCAAAGGTCACATCATAAATGCCGGGGGTAATGGTTTCGGGGTCAAAATCATATTTGACATCCGTAATTTCAACAGCTGTGTCATCCTCAAGGCTCCATGCGGAAGCATTCGCCCATGTTTTCAGGTCGGTATCCAGTGCAACCGCCTCCTGAATTTCATCCACCTTCTTAAAGAAATTCATCGCATAGATTTCTTCCTCGTTTTCGGTGCTTGTCACGCGGTTTTCATCCTTTACAATCATATTGACCGTAACGGAGGTGCCTGCGGCTGTGGAGAAGGTAACGGGATATTTGCCGTTTTCCTTTTTGATGTCATAATCCACCTCTTTGATGGAGATAAATTCATCCTCATCGGGATTCCATGCCTGCGCGTCCGCACGGGCAATGATGGTTGCTTCGTCCAGCTCCTCTACGTCCTCCATATCCAGATAGAAATCGTTGGCGGACATTTTTTCGTTTGCCGCTTCGTTATAAACGGGGCTGTCGTTGGAAACTGCCATTTTTACGGTGATTTCCGTACCGACCTTTGTTTCCACCATGGTTTCATAATGCACCCCTTTAAAGAGAACGGATTTGACAACGCCCTTCAGCTTGCCCTCGCCGCGGGGGACAATATCCAAATCCTCCGGACGGATGACAACATCCACCACCTCATTTTTACCAAAGCCGTTATCCACGCAGTCAAAGCGTCTGCCCTCGAACACAACCTTGTAATCCTCCACCATCATGCCTTCAATGATATTGGATTCGCCGATGAAGTTCGCAACAAATTCATTGACAGGCTCGTTATAAATATCTGTGGGGCTGCCAATCTGCTGAATTTCGCCCTCTCGCATGACAACGATTTTATCGGACATGGTCAGCGCTTCCTCCTGATCATGTGTAACATAAATAAAGGTGATGCCGACCTCCTGCTGGATTTTTTTCAGCTCCTGCTGCATTTCCTTTCTCAGCTTTAAGTCAAGCGCGCCAAGAGGCTCATCCAAAAGCAGCACGCTCGGTTCATTGACAAGCGCACGCGCAATGGCGATTCGCTGCTGCTGTCCGCCGGACATGGCAGTGACGCTTCTGTCCGCGAATTCCTCCAGATTTACCAGCTTGAGCATACGCTTTACCTTCTGCTCGATGATGTCCTTCGGCTCCTTTTTCAGCTTCAAGCCGAAGGCAATGTTATCATACACATTCATGTGGGGGAAAAGGGCATATTTCTGGAATACGGTATTGACCTCTCTTTTATAGGGGGGCAGCTTGGAAATTTCCTGCCCGTCAAACAGCACCTCTCCCTGATCTGCCTGCAAGAAGCCGCCCAAAATACGCAAAAGCGTTGTTTTCCCGCAGCCGGAAGGGCCGAGGAGCGTCACAAATTCATTTTCGTAAATATCAAGGTCAATTCCCTTCAGAACGACCTTGCCGTCCTCATAGCTCTTGACGATATTTTTGAACTGAATCAGCTTTTTCTTCATTTCATATCCTCCTTGTACTCAATGCTTAAAACAAAGGCGGCGTGGAAACCCAAAGCACCTTTGCGGTTGTTTTCTTCTCGTTTTTCAGATAATGGCGGCTTTTGCCCGAAAGATAGAAGGTTTCGCCCTTATGGACGATATGCTTTTCCTCCCCGACCATGAGGATAATCGCTCCCTCTAGGACATAGCCGAATTCCTCGCCGCTGTGGGGGTCCATCACAAAGGAATCTCCGCCCTGCGGCAGCTCTATCAGAATGGGCTCCATGGCGTTTTTCTGCGTATTCGGCACAATCCAGTTGATGGTGTAGGTTTCGCGCTCATCCACAAAAAAATCCTTTTTATGAAAGACAAGCTGCTCCTGCTCCTCCTCCTTGAAAAACTCCGCTAAGGAGCTGCCCAACGCCTCTACAATATCGTTCAGGGTTGCGATGGAGGGCGAGGTCAGCTCTCGCTCCAGCTGAGAAAGAAAGCCCTTCGTCAGCTCACTGCGGCTGGCAAGCTCCTCCAGCGTCAGCCCCTTCTGTATGCGTAATTGCTTAATTTTCCTGCCAATTTCCACAGCAGTCATCTTCCTTTCCTGTTTTAGTATTGCTAAACTTTCAGAATATTTTTACTAAACCCAGACTATTATATCGAAAATAGGAAAAAAATCAAGAGAAAATAAACAAAAAGTTTAATATTTTAAACTTTTATAGAAAACAGCGAGAACGGAAAGAGGGGTTCAGGGAATTCTTCCCCGAATTAACTCCGCAGGCGGAATTTAGTTCCGCCGAGGAAAACGATGGGTTTCCAGGCTCCGCCGCCGGAACCCATTCGTTTATTCCTCTGTCCCCCAAGTCAAAAACCTGTTTTTGACTTAGCCGCAGGCAAAAAAATACCCCTGAACGGTACTTCAGGGGGGAAGGTAAGTAAATTGTATATATGGAAGCTATTACTTTTAACGTCTACAAGTATAACTAAAATATATTTTAGTGTCAACCAAATAAATGCACAAATTTTTATTGTTAAATAAACTATTTTTTATTGTCTGTCAACAATAAGACTGGCAAATCTTTCATTTTCCATAAAAAAAAGTAAAAAACCGTTCATTTTTTGACAAAAAGCATCCGCTTTAATTCCTGATAGACTCTGCCAATCGGCAGACCCACCACATTATAGTAATCTCCTACGATGCGCTTCACATAAATCGCGAAATCGCCCTGTATGCCATACGCACCTGCCTTATCCATCGGATCGCCGCTTGCAATATAGGCATCCAGCTCCGCATCGGAAATCGGATAGAGGTATACGTCTGTTTTTTCCTGAAAGGTGACGCTTTGGGGATGCGCACCCGTGCGGATAAGCGTGACACCCGTATAGACCTGATGGCAGTCATCGGCAATACTTCTGAGCATCTGCTTTGCATCCGCCGCGTCCTTCGGCTTGCCCATGATTTTCTCGCCTCTGGCAACCACCGTATCCGCCCCGATGATAATGCAATCCTCTGTCTGCGCTGCTGCGATTTCCTCTGCCTTCTGTCGGGATAATTCCATAACAACCGCCGCAGGGCTTTTCTGCGTGATGCGTTCCTCGCCCATAGCAGGCTGTACCGTAAAGGGCAGCCCGATTTTTTCCAGTAATTCCTTCCTGCGCGGTGAGGCCGAAGCCAATATCAGTTCCATAATATCCTCCTTTTTGCATTGTATCGTAAAGGAGAGAAACGGCTTAAGCCAAGGGGTAGCAAATCAATTCCTCTCCGTCCAGATTTTCCTTGTGCAGTTCCACTGCCGTAATGCTGTGGTTGTCATAGGTCTTATAATAATAAATTCCCTTCTCCAGATTACAGCAGGAGCTGTATATGGTAATCTCATATTTTCCATCGCCCAGATAGCAGCATCCTCTCTGCTGCTCCACTGCGCCGAGAATATGGAAAAACTGGCTGACACTCTCCTTTTCGCCCTCTGCGGAACGAGAGTTTAATTTCACAAAGGCCGCACGCACAAACCGAGAGGCAGAGCTAAGGTCGCCCGGCAGACCAAACCCACCCATGCCGCGGCTGAAGGGGGAAAGCAGCTCCTGTCCGCTGAAGCGATCCTGCGCCGGCTCTGCGGTAACATTCAAATATTGCCTGATATTTTCTCTGTGAAAGGGAAAGGGCGGATTATTCGCCAAAACGCCAATCGGGTTATCATAAAGATGCAGTCCGTCTGCCATTTGTTCTATCACAAGGCATTGCGATGCATCCGCAAGCATCCAGTGCATCGGGCTGGGCTGTAAGGCCTCGCTGAACGGCGCATCTGTCACTGCAATCCGCTCCAAAAGCACCCTTGCCTCTGCTACGGTTTCGCATTGCCCCAAAATCCAAGGCAGCAACGCCCACGAGGGAATGTTGTCCTTCCCCTCCTGCCGCTTCTGATAGACTGCATTGCCCGCGAACAGCAGCCCTGCCATGGCAAGCCCCTTTTCATTGACCACATCATAATATAACGGCGTTCCCTCAGCAACGTGCGCCATGCCAATCATGGCATACTCTGTCCGAAATTCCGCCCCTTCGGGAAGGCAGAACAAAAAACGTCTGGGGGTAATCGTCACACTCTCCCCATAGGAGCATTCAAAATCCAGATTTCTGCCGAAATAATGGTCTTTGGTGTGATAGCTCACTGCGGTACACATCCGCACTCCCTCCTTTTTTCTTTTATTTCTCTATTTTTCGTAAAAAATTCTATTTTATACCTTCTCTTTAAATATGTCCTCTCCTTAAATCTGATATGCAATTTCAAAGGACACCGCACCCGTTGCCGCAGGGGCAATGATGCCGGGAGAGAGATAGAAAACAATGCCGCTATCTGTCAGGTAGAACTGCACCTGATTCAGGCTTCTTGCCAATCTGCTTTCCGCATCGCTGTAGAACGCATCCTCGTCCGCTTCAATCAGCGCTGCAAAGGATGCCTTCCAGAGTGCCTGCAAATCTGCCTGACTATCGGAAACCAGCTCACTCAGGGCGCACTCCCTACCGCTGCTCATGGCATAGGTATGAGAGGTATACTGCGCCTGCTCTGTGCCACCTGCGGAGGAGGAAACCGTTCCCAAGAAGGAAGCATAGCCGTTTGTGCTGCGTGTCACGTTGTACGCACCCACGCAGTAATAGGGCTGGAAGCCGTTGGGATCATTGGCGTATGCCTGCAGTGCCTGCGCCTTATAGGTCTGCAAAAAGGCTTTGCCTTCGTTGAAGGTTGCCTGTGCCATGGCAGTATTGACTGCCGCCTGCCCTGCAACCTCGTCACATTTCAGCTCTACATGCAGCACCTCTGTGCCGTCCGCCGCAAGGACAGAGGACGTATAGCCGCCAACCTGCGGTGCTTGCTGCTCACTGCCCGCAGGCTTTTCGGAGGTGCCGTCCGAATGGATATCAATGACATATTTCACGCCATCCCACGCAACGGATGCGCCAAGGCTTTCCGCAACGGCGCGCAGAGGAACCAGTGTGCGGTCATTGATAATCTGTGCAGGGACAGACATGGTATAAACCAATTCGCCGTTTTTATACAGACCTGCTTCGCCAATCTGCAGCATAATGATATCCTCATTGTGCATTGCCATAACCGTCTGGTCTGCTTCATCCCAGATTACCTGTGCATCCAGTGCCTCGAAGATTTTCCGCATGGGTACCAGTGTGCGGTCATCCTGAATGATGGGCGGCTGGTCGAAGCTTAACTGTTCTCCATCTACGTAAACCGTAATCAACGGATGGGCAAAGGCAGGCACGGTAAGCATCAGTGCTGCCAGAAGCCCCAAAAATACTTTTTTCATCTCAATCACCAAATCTTATGTTCGTTATTACAATATTCCTTTTATATTACGTTATAATTGCTTTTTATTTCTGCGCTTCTTCTGCATATTTCGCCGCCAGATTTGCGCAGTGCATAATCATAGTCATGCAGTTTTTCTTTCTTTCCTTGCATGCGAAATCACCGAAGGGATTAGAAAGCTCAGAGCAGATCAGTGTGCCGTATTCATCCTTGATTTCATTTACCATTTTGCCGACAATGGGATAAATGCCCTGCTGCAATTCGGTAATTCTCTCGCCTACCGTTTCCTTTGCCGCAGGATTTTCTCTGCCCACAATGGCACTCAGCGCCATAACCGCGCCCGTAATTGCGCCGCAGGTGTTTTTTGTATGTCCCATGCCGCCGCCGAAGCCGGTTGCAAGCTTTACAACCTCCTTGGGCAGCCCTGTGTCAAAATGATTCAGAAATGCCGTCATCACACATTCCGAACAGTTCAGACCCTGCTTGAAGCATTCCTTTGCATCCTGCTCCACAAGCTCCGCTCTTGTCAATTCTCTATTTTCCTCCATTTGCAAAACCTCCTTAAAATTCCTAAAAAACCCCATAACTCATTTTTTTCATCATACCACAAGCACCGAAAAAAAGAAAGAAATCGTGCAATTTGTCATAAATCTGTTGTAAATCTGTTAAGCATTTGTAACGGATATAACAGATTTGTTTCGTTGCTTTTCGGCATAGAGAAAGGACGCTCCGATTGGAGCGTCCTAACGTGCAAAGCAATGCTTATCAATATGTAGCTTGAATTATTTGCCGCCTTTTGCTTTGTATGCTTCGATACCTTTGCCCAGCAGTTCAATACCTCTAGCCATATCTTCAGCTTTCAGGATGTAAGCGATACGCAGTTCGTCTCTGCCCAGACCGGGTGTTGCGTAGAAGCCTTCAGCGGGAGCGTACATAACTGTTTCATTGTTTTCTCTGAATTCGTTCAGCAGGAACAGCAGCAGATCTTCTGTATTTTCAACAGGCAGTTTGCATGTGATGTAGAAAGCACCGCCGGGTTTCTGGCAAACAACGCCGGGGATCTTCATCAGTGCATCATAAGCAACGTCTCTTCTGTGTTCATATTCTGCTCTTACGCTATTGAAGAAGTCAGCAGGCAGTTTGTACATTGCTGTTGCGCCAACCATGTCCAGTGTAGGAACACACAGACGGCCCATAGCAATCTTGAATACCTGTGCCATGAATTCTTTGTTTTTGCAAACCATGCAGCCGATACGAGCGCCGCAAGCGGAGAATCTCTTGGAAACGGAGTCGATGATGATAACTCTGTCTTCGATGTCAGCCAGCTGACCGAAGGATGTCATTTCTCTGCCGTCGTAAGCGAATTCTCTGTAAACTTCGTCAGCCAGGATCCACAGATCATGTTCTTTAGCGAAGTCAGCGATTACTCTCATGTCTTCTCTGGACAGGATGCAGCCTGTAGGGTTACCGGGGTTAACGATGGAAATCATTTTTGTTTTATCTGTAACAACTGCTTCCAGTCTTTCCTTGATTGCATATTTGTAGCCTTCTTCAGCGTATGTTGTAACGGGTTTTACAACACCGTCAGCAGCCTGAATGAATGTCAGGTAGTTTGTGTAGTAGGGTTCAGCTACGATAACTTCATCACCGGGGTTGATGATGGACAGGAATGTCAGTGTCAGCGCTTCGGAACCACCTGCTGTGATCAGAACATCGTTTCTTTCCAGATTCATGTCGAATCTCTTGAAGTAATCAACGATAGCGTCCTGCAGTTCGGGCAGACCCCAAGAACCAGCGTAAGCCAGTACCTTCTGGTCAAAGCCTTTAACTGCTTCCCAGAATACGGAAGGTGTTTCGATATCGGGCTGACCGATGTTCAGGTGATAAATCTTAACGCCTGCTGCTTCAGCTGCGTCAGCCATAGGGTTAAATTTTCTAATAGGGGAGTTCTGCATTGCCTGCACTCTGTCGGAAATTCTCATGTTTTTCACTTCTCCTTTTGATATAGATATTTTGTATTTGAAGAACTGCGTACTCTTCTCGGAGGATCTTCGGCTCATTCTGCAGATACGCGCAACCCACATCCTGAAAAAAAGTTCAGCGTGTATCCAATCGCACAATGAATTCCTGAAAATCCCTACCCGAATACAGTATCAGTATACCACTTTTCCGGAGAAAGGCAAGGGGTACTGTGAAATTTTCTACAAACTCAGGTATTTTTGTATAGTTTTTCGTACATTTTTTTGAACGATGCGAAAAAATGTCCAACCGCATTCTGTGAAAAAGAGGAAAATAGACTGAAAAATAGTTCATTTTCTCTTTTTTGGGTAAAGTAAAATACGCTTTTATTGGCAAAAATGAAAACTGAACAATATCAGACGAAAAATTTTCCTGCTCTTTGTTTCCTTCGCACAGGAAAAACAAAAAATCGTACTGTTATATTTTTATTCAATTAAACAAAAAATCCCTTTCGTTAGAAAGGGATAAAAAAATATTGACAAAGTTATTTTGATGCCGCGGAAGGGTTCTGGAAACAAACTGTTCATTACTTTGCTACGCAAAGCAGGCTTTGCCTGCCGCCCCTTCTTGGGCGGTAAGTAGTTTCCCGAATAAAATCCGCAGGCGGCATGGCAGTTTGCTGACAAACCAGCCCAAAGGGCTGCTGCTACGCAGTGCCAGTAGTTCCGCTGAGGAAAACGGGAAGTTTCAAGGCTTTTAGCCGATGGAACTTATCCGTTTATTCTTCTGTTTCAACAAGTCGAAATCCTGATTTCGACTTAGGGGGCGACTGTGTCGACCCCAGTAGGCTTGTCTGCCAAGACCGGTGCCTTTCCCCTGTTGCCGACCGCTAAGCCTAAAATCTCCGCAATATCTCTGGTCTTCAGGTATGTTACGCCGTCCTTGCGGATGAGGCTGACGGTATACGCCTTATCATTATAAAAAATCGTTTCCTTTGTAACCATTTCGTCCTCCTTTCTTTCATAGGCAATGTCCTTCAAGCGGAACCAATGCGTAAAGCCGCTGCCCGCAACAGCGCCGATTCGCACGCCGTAGGCACTGCCGTCCGCCGCGATGTATTTTCCGCCGCCGATGTAAATGCCGATATGCCCCTTGCGCCAGACCGCCGCCCCAATGGGTGCCTGCCCGATGGTCGCGATGGGGAATACCGCATCCGCTGTGTCATGATAGCCCTGCGAATTGCGGAGGATGCCTGTCCCCCACGAAATCAGACCACTGCAATCTACACAAATCTGCCCGATTTTCGCCGCGTCGCTCTCCCAGACCAGAGGGCCAAAGAGGATTCTCAGCCGGTCATACGTCTTTTGTGTCAGCACCTCGCCCTTCATGCCATAAACATAAGGCGTGCCAAGCTTTCCTCTCGCAAATGCAACCAATTCATGCCCCGTCATTCCGCATCCCCCTTTTCCTTTGTCACTTCCTGTGTCATGCTTTTCCTGTGCTGTGTGCCGAAATAAAATGCAATCACAATCGAAAAAATATTCAGAAACTGCCCACCGTCAATGCGGCTTGTGACTACCAGAACGGAAAATACCAGCGTCAGCACCAATGTTACAATACTTTTCACCGTCAGCAGATTTCCGACGGCTTCTCTCCAGAATTCCTTCATTTCATTTCCCCCTTTCATTCGTGCGCCGATTGATTCAGATGCTTTTCCAGTCTCTGATAGGCATCACTGACATTGCCGTTTGCGCCAAGCTGCTTGAGCCCGTCCAGTGTTGCCAAAAGCCCGTAGCATATAACGCACTGCTCCTTTTTGATGTTCTCGATTTCCGCCTGCTGTGCCTTCTGCTGCTCCATCCAGTGAAAGCTGCGGTAAAGCAGGGCTCCAAGCGTGCCTAATGCTCCCAGAACGGTCGCAAAGCGGATAATCGTGTCCCCTGTAACATACATTTTGCTCTCCTCCTTTCTGTCATGGAGAATAGCAGCTGCCAAGTCTCAGGGAGTCTCAAGGTATAAAAAAAGACGTTTCGGGGAATCGAAACGCCAAAAAGCTTCCTATTAAAATATGATTTGCATTGCGCCACAAAAAAGGGTTCTTTTTTCACAAAAGAAAAAAGGCTACCATTTTTGATAGCCTTTTCCATTACGGAGATGGAGGGATTTGAACTGCCCACCTCGAAATATAGTCGCGCATTTTCCCTCGCTTTGCTCTGTCGTTGCGCTCCTTATTTCTCGCAGTTTCGGGCTCCCTCCTCCTGCCACCGGCAGCGGTCGCCCTCTACTCCCGCGCCACCGTGGCGCAAAGGTGTGCCCCAATAAGAAAACATGAAGAAAATGAAATAGCGGAAAGGCTACGGATACAAGGAAGTTTCCCGCAGGCATCCTTTGACTTAGGCTGTCAAGGAAAACTGACGTAGTAGACGTACCTTTCAGCATTTCAGAATTCATGGTTTCTTATCTGGGCGCACCTTATGGGTTCCATTTTGCAAAATAAAAAAGACTATCCTTCGATAGTCTCTTTTCTACGGAGATGGAGGGATTTGAACCCTCGCGCCACGTTAATGACCTATACCCTTAGCAGGGGCACCTCTTCAGCCTCTTGAGTACATCTCCACAAAACGCCTACTGCAATAGCTAGTATATCAAAAACACCCCCTGTTGTCAAATACTTTTTCGCAAACGGGACAAAAAAATGGCGTTCACCATTTCTGATGAACGCCGAATTGCCTTATCGAGCGGTTTTGATTGTCACTGTTTTGGTTGCCTCATCCCAAGCAACCTCTGCGCCAAGCTCATCTGCCACGAAGCGCACGGGTACGAAGGTACGTCCGTCGATGATAACAGGTGCAACGCCGTATTTTTCAAGCATCTTGCCGATAGTCATCTTGATTTCCTTATCGTTGATGGAGAGCGTAACCTCTTTGGTCGCGCCGTTCCAATCCACCTTGCCGCCCAGAGCCTCGGTGATAATTCTGATAGGCACCAGAGTTCTGTCATTGCGGATGACGGGTGCAGCATCGTAAATCACCGCTTCGTTATCCACGTTAACGATACGGCTGCCGATTTGCAGCTTAATGGTCTTGCCTGCTTCAGCCGCGTTGCTATCATCCGCCGCATCCTTCTGCACGAATGTCGCATCCACGGAAACCTTGCCGACGGGCATGGTAAATGTATATTCGTTATCGTCCACCTTTTTCAGCTTCACGGTGCTGTTGTTTTTGTCCTTTACCGTCATCTTGTCCAGCTGATAGCCGCTGTCGGGGGTTGCCTTGATGGTCACTGTTTCGCCGGCTTCTGCCTTCGCAGGGGTAACGGAGATTTCGCCGTTTTCCGTCTTGCCTGTGCTTACGCCGTAGGTCGGGGCGGAGGTGTCAGAGGAGGAAGACGAGGATTTCTTTCGAGAAACACTTACGTTGCAAGAAGCAGCATCCCATTCATAGTTATCTGCATTAAAGCCTTCCACTTTTTTCTTAATAGTGAAGGTATATGTCTTTGTTGCATTAGGCAAATAAGCTGTATATTTGCCATTGCCATTATCTTTCACAGTAACACTTGTATCATCGCATACAACCTGAACGCTGTTTATTTCATTCTCAGCAATGCCCTTTACAGTCAATGCTACAGTGCCTGCGCCCTTCATCACATCTACGGATGGTGTAATTTTAGCTTTTGCCCTTACGATATTAAAGTTTGCAGTACCAATTTCAGTCTCTCCAACCTTTACCGTAGCTGTAGCTTTACCCACATTGGTGTTGTTTGCATAGTCAACAGTATATTTCGTTTTATCTTCAATCTTTGTGCCATTCTTATAAACTTCAATAGCAGGTTCCAGTCCTTCCCCTGTATATGTAACATCACCCACAACAGGATTTACATAATATGCATCATCATTAACTACTGTTGCACCAATCGTCATATTAATTTGAGCAAAAGTTGTTCCATCATATTTTGCCAAAACAGTTGCTGTCTGACCAACAGCGCCAACTGCTTTCATTTTGCCATTCGTATCTATAGAAATGATGTTTTTATCGGAACTCATATAGGTAATTTCAGGACAATTCTGCTCTTCGGGAGTTTCTAAAGACAGCATATTTTTTTCTTCGCCCCGAGAAATTGCCCCATTCGTCACAGTGTATTTTGTAGCCTTGTTTGTATAATTTGTGTTTCCTGTATCAATGGTAATTGTTGATGGATATAATCCATTTTCAATCTGGCTTGGTATTTCCCAATCAGATATTTGGGAAACGCCCATCCCGATTACCAACGTTTTCAAGCCACTCATTGAACCAGAAAACATTGTACTAAATGAAACTCCCTCTGGCGCAGTCCCAACTATAATTGTATGCAACCGACCGGTTCCAAACATTGTAAAGTAGTAATCCCCATTTTCTAAGTTATCAAAATTAATCTTAGAAAACGGAATCGCCACTTTTTCTACATTCCGATCATTATAGAACGCTGCATATTCAATTGTTGCATTTCCCTCTGGTAATGTGATTCCTGTAATATTCGGACATTCTGCAAATGCAGAAGTACCTATTTTCTTTAATGAAGTAGGAAATACTAATGCACCGGCAATACCCGATTTACTAAAAGCATACTTATCAACAATTTCTAATTTATTACCGAAAGTTATGCTGGACGTTAAACTTGCGCATCCATAAAACGCCTGCTCTCCAATTTTTTTCAAACTATCCGGAAGAGCAAGAGATGTAAATTTTGTATCCTTAAATGCATATGCAGGTATTTCCTCTATATTTGCCTTGATATCCAACTCTCCATTAAACGCAGAACCACTAACTATAAAGTTACCAAGCTCTGTAACAGACTCAGGCAATACAAAATTCCCTGTCATTTTTTTGCAGTCTCTAAAAGCACTCGTTCCAATCTTTTCAACGCTGTTTCCAAGCGTTACTGCATTAAACCCTGTATTATAAAATGCCGCCTGACAAATCTCCGTCACGCTATCCGGAATAGTCAAATTTCCCTCAACATTTTTACATCCATACATGGCAAAATCATTGATTTTTGTAACTGTATCAGGAATTACAAATTCACCCGAATAATCTTGAGATACTTGCCAAAGTACAGTTTTATCCTTATTATAAATAACTTTCCCGTTATCTTCACTGACAAAATACGGACTGCTCTCAGCTACATTGACATTAAATGTACCAAAGAAAGCAGTTACGCCCAAATCCTGTACACTGGCAGGAATTGTTGTCTGTATTGTATTACAGTTCCAAAATGCGTTATCCCCAATAGATGTCACCGTATCAGGAATGGTAACATTTGTAACCGAAGCCTGCAAAAAAGCATTATCGCCAATACGAGTTAAACCGTTTGAAATTCGGATATCAGAGATTTTATCACGTGTAGCATTATTTTTCTTTAAATATTCATGCCATGGAGCACCACCAACAGCATAGTCTGCCATAGCACCATTCCCCTCAATGTTAAGGGCGTATGTGTCATCATCTTTTTTCTCTAAATATGCTGTAACACGGCTTTCTCCATCATCTGCGGAAACATTCCACGGGTTTGCTTTTGTCCCTTTTTCCGCTACGATTTCATCTTCCTTCGCAGATTTCTCCCCTTTCTGCTCATCCTGCTCCACCGTTTTCTCCTGTGTCTGAGGGTCGTCCGTCCCCTCCGCCGCGAATGCCGGCACAGAAACCATACTTGCCGCTACGGTCAGCGCAAGTGCCTTCGCATAATAATTTTTCTTCATATTTTTTCCTCCCTTTTATCTGTACTTTCTTTATACCCAATGCGAATAAATTCCTTTTTTCTTCACAAACAGAAAAAGCACCGCCCCTATCCGGCAATGCTCGTTTTTTTGCAGCTGGCTGCCAGTTGAAAGGCCCTGTAGCTTTGCGTCATAGGCTTTCGCCTACTTTGCCGAATTATGCTTGTTTTCTGCGGAATTTATTATTTTATGCAATTTGAATTATAGCAAAAAGGGATTTCTATTACAACATTAATTTATAAAAAATATCCTGATTTGTAATATTTTTTCGTAAGAGGGTGGTTTTGTTTCGTTTAAAGGCACTACAATAAAAAGAAGGCAACCCATTTGGATTGCCTTTTCATGAGAGATATCTTATTTTAAGCCTCCTGCAGCAGCTGCTTCAAATCCTCCTCCGGAGTCGTGATTGGTGCAATCCCGAAATTCTCCACAAGGTACTGCAGCACATTGGGCGAAACAAATGCCGGCAGGGTAGGGCCAAGGCGAATATTCTTGATGCCCAAATACAGCAGGGTCAGCAGGATACACACCGCCTTCTGCTCATACCAGGAAAGCACCATAGACAGCGGCAAATCATTCACGCCGCAGCCGAACGCATCGGCAAGCGCAACGGCAATCTGAATCGCACTGTAAGCATCATTGCACTGCCCGATATCCATCAGACGGGGCAGACCGCCAATGGTGCCAAGGTCAAGGTCATTGAAGCGGTATTTGCCACAGGCAAGCGTCAGCACAACCGTATCCGCAGGGGTCTGTTTTACGAACTCCGTATAGTAATTGCGTCCGGGACGCGCCCCATCGCAGCCTGCAACAAGGAAGAAATGTCTGATTGCGCCGGCTTTCACAGCCTCGATGACTTTATCCGCCACCCCAAGCACAGTACCGCGGGCAAAGCCTGTCATCACTGTATTGCCGCCATTGATGCCTGTAAACATTCTATCCTCGGCATAACCGCCCAGCTCCAGTGCCTTCTCGATCACAGGAGTGAAGTCCTTATCCGCGCCGATATGCGTCATTTCGGGATAGGATACCACCTCTGTGGTGAATACGCGGTCGGCATAGCTTGCCTTCGGCGGCATCAGGCAGTTAGTGGTAAACAGCACTGGCGCAGGCAGCTCTGCAAATTCCTTCTGCTGATTCTGCCATGCTGTGCCGAAGTTGCCCTTGAGATGCGCATACTTTTTCAATTCTGGATAACCATGTGCGGGCAGCATTTCGCCATGGGTATAAATATTGATACCCCTGCCCTCGGTCTGCTCCAGCAGCAGCTTGAGATCATGCAGATCGTGACCGGAAATCACAATAAACGGCCCCTTTTCCACAGTCAGCGGAACGGTGACAGGTACAGGCGTGCCATAGCTTTCGGTATTTGCCTGATCCAGAAGCGCCATGCACTTGAGGTTTTTCTCACCAACCTCCATCACGATGGGCAGCAGCTCCTCCATGCCCCAATCCTCGCCAACAGCAAAAAGCGCCTTTGCAAAGAAATCGTTCACCGCATCATCGGTATAGCCCAGCACCAGAGCATGATGCGCATAGGCCGCCATGCCGCGCACCCCGAACAGAATCAGTGATTTCAGGCTGCGGATATCCTCCTGCGCATTCCAGAGCCTTGCCATATCGTAATCGGCAGCGCGACCGCACGGAGCAGCGCAGTCCGAACAGTCAGGCACAAGCCTTGCCTTTTCCGCATGTACGCGGTCAATCAGCTCGCGCAATGTCTTTTCGTTGAAGCTTACATTTGTAACGGTGGTAAATAATCCCTCAATCATCAGCCGCCATGTGCCTTCGTTCACATCGGGGGCATTGTCCGTTGCGCGCGCAAGCCCAATCAGTGCCCCTGTCAGTTCATCCTGCAGCTGTGCCACATCAGCGGTTTTGCCGCAAACGCCTGCATTTCCCGTACAGCCGGTACATCCTGCCGTCTGCTCACACTGAAAACAAAACATCCTGTTTTTCATACAATCGCCTCTCTTCCTTTTTTATCCTCTTTATTCTTCTTTTTTTATTCTTTTTATTCTTCTTTTTTTAATCCAGAATTCTGCCATCTGTGGAGATGGTCACAACCTGCCATGGAATAAATTTTCCACTCTGCTGTAATGCCGTTTTTGCCGCAAATTCCAGACCACCGCAGCAGGGAACCTCCATGCGGACAATGGTGACACTTTTGATATCATTCTCACGAATGATTTCGGTCAGCTTCTCGGAATAATCCACACTGTCCAGCTTCGGACAGCCCACAAGGGTGATATGCCCCTTGATGAATTTTTCGTGGAAGGCGGCATAGGCATACGCGGTGCAGTCTGCGGCAATCAGCAGCTTTGCGCCGTCAAAATACGGTGCGCGTGTGGGAACCAGCTTAATCTGCACAGGCCACTGGGACAGGCGGCTGACCGCCTCTGTATTGCAAGCCACGGCAGATTCTTCGTGTGCAATCGTTCTGGACTGACTTCCCGGACATCCGCAGGGGAGTGTCATCCCTTCTGTCTGCATTTTTTCCTGTAGCCTTCTGCGCTTATTTTCCTCCACTGCCTTTTCATCATACGCTGCCGCTTCGCGCTCCACAAAGGTAATCGCGGCAGTGGGGCAGGTAGGCAGGCAATCGCCCAGACCATCGCAGTAGTCATCGCGCATCAGCTGCGCCTTTCCGTTTACCATAGCGATTGCGCCTTCGTGACAAGCGGCGGCACAGGCACCGCAGCCATTGCATTTATTCTGATCAATTTCAATGATTCTTCTTTTCACAATAAAAACCTCCTTGCTTTTTTGTTTTCATTATAGTATGCTAAATCCAACAAGTCTGTTGAATTTTCAACGAAAAGAGGGTTTTTATGAAAGAATTTTTTCCCATCATCCGTTCCTCTCAGCTTTTTTCGGGCGTTTCCGAGGAGGAACTGACCGCAATGCTCTCCTGTCTGGAAACAAGAAGGGAAAGCTTTCCCAAGGATGCCCTGCTGCTGCGCATCGGGGATACGGCAGATGCCATCGGTCTTGTGCTGTCGGGCAGTATTCTAATCATACAGGAGGACATCTGGGGCAACCGCAACATCATTTCCAAGGCAGGGGTGGGGCAGACCTTTGCCGCCGCCTATGCCTGCGCGCCCGGCTCTGTGCTGAATGTAAGCGTTGTGGCAGAAACGGCTGTTACGGTGCTGTATTTGAACATAAAGCGTGTGCTGCATGTGTGCTCCTCCGCCTGCGCGCATCATAGTCATATCATCCGAAATCTGCTTGGCGAGCTTGCAGAGAAAAACCTCCGCTTCAGCGAAAAGCTGACCCACATGGGGCAGCGCACAACGCGCGCAAAGCTGATGTCCTATTTTTCCGCAGAGGCACAGCGGCTCGGAAAATATGAATTTGATATTCCCTTTTCCAGACAGCAGCTTGCGGATTACCTCGCGGTGGAGCGCAGCGGACTTTCTCTGGAGCTTGGGAAAATGCGGGATGAGGGTCTGCTGGATTTTCATAAAAACCATTTCGTTTTGAAGGTGTAACGCCAACAAAAAAGCAGAAACTCCTTTTTCGCAGGAGCTTCTGCTTTTTGTTTGCTTATTTCATTCCGTTTTCAACGAAGCGGTGGAGCATCGCCGCAATCTCGGCACGCGTAGCAGTGCCATTCGGATAAAGGAGATTGCTGTCGCCCTTTACAAGGCCGGTATTCACCGCCCACACCATCGCGCTCATCGCATAATCGGAAATGCTCTCGTAATCGCCGAACTCCCGAATTGCCATGCCGCCCTGTGTGGTATCATAGCCCTTATACTGCGCGTAGCGATAGAAAATCGCCGCAAGCTGTTCACGGGTAATCGGATCATTCGGGGCAAAGCTGCTGTTGTCGTAGCCGCCCATAATGCCGTTTTGCTGTGCCCATGTCACCGCATCATAAAACCATGCCGTACCGGAGCCACGCACAACATCGGCAAAGCTGTTTTCTCCCTCGACAGCAGGGCTGCCCTCCATGCGGTAGAAAATTACCGCAATCTGCGCACGGGTGGTGTTCGCATAGGGCGCAAAGGCTGCCGCATCCATGCCGGACATCAGACCCTTTTCGTAGCTAAACAAAACATCCCGATAAAACCAATCGCCTGCATTGACATCCGCAAAGGGATTCTTCACTGCATCCGGCTCGCTCGGCTCTCTCTTTTTCCAGTCTGCATAAACCGTTTTGCTGCCGCTCAGCTTGATTTCCGTAATCCTCTGCGTCAAATCCTTGTCGGCATACCAGCCGCCGAAGTCATAGCCGTCACGCATCGGGGTATAGGCGGAAAGGTCAAGCGTTTTGCCGCGGGCGGCGCGGATTGCCTGCATGCTGCCGCCGCCGTTGGTTTCAAAGGTCAGCGTGTAGTAGGTCGTGCCGCCGCCACCACCACCGCTGCCGCTACTGCTTGAACTGCCGCCACTCGAACTCCCGCCGCTTGGACTGTCGCCGCTGTCTTTTTTCGGAATACTCTCACCTGTCGCAATCTTGGTATTGCACCCCTTACAGTAGGTGTCACCCGTATAGCCGTCCGCACTGGTGGTGGCCTCAACTCTGCCGCGCACCTCAGTGCCGCCCGTATGATTGCTTGCGTTTAATTCGCCGTAGGCTGCATTGCAGATTTCGCAGACAGCCTTCTCCGTACAGGTAGCCGTACCGCCGGAACAGTTGCCCGTTTCGGTGTGACTGCTGTTGTTCGAGCAGGTGCGGGTATGCGTCCCATTGCCGTTGGAAGTCCATTCGCCCCATTCATGGGTACACTCCTCTACCGGAGGATTGGGGTCCGGTATCACTATGTGCAGTATCCAGTTGGCGTAAAGTGTCACATCCTCCGTAACAGGAAAAACCTCTCCAGGGGAGCCCGCTCTCTCTCCATCAGATCTCTCCAGTGTCCAATATTCAAAATCAGCCGTATCATACGTAAAGCCGGACTCCGGAAGAGTATAATCCCCGGATGTCTGAACCGATTCCATGGAGCCAGATGCGTTACCACCGTTAAAAGAGACGGTATAATCTTCGCCCTCTACCTTCCAAGCCTCCCATGCGCCGCTTACAAACCTGTCCTTATACCCGGCAGGAACATATATCACTCGATTCCCTGGCCAGGAAGACCCAAGCTCATAAAATACGAGGTGTCCAAACATGATTTCATCCGAATTCTTCCAATGGGTATGAACCTCCTGAAGTTTCCTGCATCCAGCAAATGCGGACGATCCCACAAAAATGACGCTATTAGGAATATCAATTTTCGTAAGGGCAGTACAGCCTTGAAAAGCAGAATACCCTATCTTCTTGACTGTTTTGGAAATATGTACCTCGGCAAGATTTATGTAGCCCTGAAATGCGTTACCGCCAATATTGGTCACGCCTTTCTCTATGATTACCTTTTTAATCTTTTGCTTTTCGTTCTCCCACGGGCAAACCGGATCGCCAGCACCTCCAAAATCAGGCATTTCACCCTCACCTGATATGGTAAGCGTCCAGTCCGTAAGCACCCCGTCCTCGTATTGGCTGATCATCCATTCAACATCTGTTCCGGGAATAGGTATAGGGACACCCAAAAACGGCCCATATAGCACAGCAGCAACTTTCCTATAACGTGATGTATCAAGTTTCCTCTGTTCCTCGGCGGTAAGCTGCTGCATTGCATCTACAACGGCTTGAAACCGCGTCCTCACTTCCTCAATATTATCGTCATTGATATCTTTCGCATCCGGCAAAGCGTCAATCATAGCCTGTACGCTTTCCACAGTAACGCCTCCCTTTGTATTTGACAGGGTAATCATTTCCTCCTCCTGCTCCGTTTCTGCCGCCGATACCGGCACAGAAGCCGTAGAAAACAGGAAGCAGGTGCAAAGCAGTGCCGTGTAAATCCGTTTTCTTTGTTTTTTCATTCGTTTTTCCTCCCTCCATTGCTGTCATGTCGTTTCCTTTTCCGTGTCCCGCTCCTTCCTTTTTTCTGTGCCATGCAGACACCGCAGAAAGAGCCTTTCACTTATATAGGTACAAAAAAACAGAAAAACTCTCACCTAAAAATCAAATTTTTTTAAAAAAAATAAAAAAATCAGCTTGCCTGCCGCCAGAATCCCCACAGGCAAAAGATACGCAATATACTGCGCTGTGCCGCCGTAGGCAATCAGCAGGTTATAAATTGCATGAAAGGTAATCGCCGCCCCAAGCAGTCCGCAGGTTCCGGCAATTTTCAGCCACGTCCGCCGCCACACATACGCAAGCCCGCCGCCGACGATGGCTCCGCAAATGACATGCATTGCTCCCGTTCCGATGCCACGGAAGAAAATAAAGGAGAAATGCGCGGCTCCGTTTTGAATCAGATAGCAGATATTTTCAAAGGTAGCAAAGGAAAGCGCAGTAATCACTGCGGCAGTCCCAATCTGCCGCGCCTTCGGCTCAAATACCAAAAGATAAAAGAGCAGCGGCAGCAGCTTCATCCCCTCCTCCACCACAGGCGCAATCTCCACAGTGGCGGCAAAGGCATCCGCCCCATACAGCGCGGCGAGAAAGGTATTGAGATATGCAGAAAGCAGGCACATGCCCATTCCCGCAAAGCAGAACAGAAAAGCCCCTGTATGCCGTTTTCCCATGCACAGGGCGGCAATCAGCAGAGGCGATGCCATACAGATAAAAATATTTTCCATATATGTCATGCCTGCACCGCCTTTCCCGTGGCAGGCAGCAGCGCGAATATGCAGCCCGTCAGCAGAACATCAAACCCATAATAGAGGAAGGAAGCCGCATCCCCCTGCCGGAAGCAGCCGGAAGTCCAAAGGATATATTCCGCCGCCACATAGCACAGCACCCCGATATGGAAATATCGCAGCTGCCATGCCGCTCCCGTCTGCGTCCGCGCGTAAGTAAGCCCCCGTATCGCATGATAGGAAACAGCAATCATCATGCCGCACCAAAGCAGATTCGAGAGAACATCCCCAAAGGTGCAGTAAAATATACATAAGGGAACGCCTATCAGGAAGGCAATCCGCGCCCTTCGGCACACAAAGCCTCTTTCCTCCGCAGAGGAAAGGGAGTATTGCAAAATAGAAAGAAAAATAACGCTTGCCACCCAGCCAAACTCCGACACATAAAAAACCTGCGGCGTTTTTGAGAACAGAAACAGATACAGCGTCCAGTACAGGGAGCCGAGCGCAAAACAGCCATAAAAGCAGGTCAGCAGAAAATACGCCTGCTTTCTGCCCTTCAGATATCGCATCCCGCTCAGGCAAAAGCCCAGCAGGGTAACAGAGAATTGCACAAAGTTATCGGCAAGTTCCATTCATATTGTCCCCCTTTTGCTCCTCCGACTGTTCGTCCTTATGCAGCAGACAGATACGGAAGCACGCGATTGTCACACACACACCAAGGATAAAGGCGAGCAGTCCGGTCACGATATATCCAAGCGCAGCACTGCCGCCCAGCATTGTTGCCGCTGTTCCAAAGCCGGAGGATATGCCAGGCTCCATTCGATTGACCATATCGGGCATAAAAAGGGAAACCCCAACGATTACCGCAAGGCACGCCGCCACGCCGAAAAGGGCAGCAATCCGTTCCTGCCGCTGCCTTCTCCGACGCTCCTTTTCCGCAATCCGCCGTTTTACCTCTGCAATTCGTTCCTCATGACTCCGCATTTGTGATTCCCTCCCGTTCCAGTAATCCGCGCAGACGGCCCTTGCCCCGATACACCATATTGGTAATCTGCTTCTCGCTTTTCCCCATGACCTCAGCAGCCTGCAAATAGCTCATGCCCTCAAAATAGACCAGATAAAGCGCCTCTCGATAATCCGGATTTAACGCAGCCATGCAGAAATGCAGAATCCGATCCCGCTCCTTTGTGCGGACAACCTCCTCCACCAGCGTCTGTCCGTCCGGCTCCTCGGTCAGGTTATCCAGGCTGAAGAAAAGCCGCCGTCTGCTTTTGCCGCGTAAAGCCATGTGCCGTGCCGCTTTATACAGATAGGCCTTTAAGCCGCCGTCTCGAATGTGCGGCTTTTTCGTAAATAAATAGGAAAAGACTTCGATCATCAAATCCTCCGCCTCGTGAACGTCATGCAGATAGCCGTTGATATATAAGGTCAGCGGATTGCCGTATTTTTTCATCAATGCCACAAGCCCCGCTTCATCGCCGCAAAGATATCGCCTGTAAAGCTCCTCATCCATCGCCATGCCGTTCACTTCCTTTCCACCGCATCCCCTCAGCACAGAAAGGCATTGCGCCGCAAAAGGATGTCCTCTGTCTGAAATACTATCTCCAGTATATGCGAACATCCGCATAAATTCAAGATTTTCGTCGTCAATCGCCTCTGCATGCCGCCGGCAGAATTTTCTAAGCTGCTCCGATGCGGAAATCTGCTTCTTCTCCCCCGGTCCCGTCAGAAATCCTTAAAACTGCGGACTGACTGCAGCCAACTTGCTTTTCTCGCAAAAATCCTCTATGATAAGCTTAAATCAGTTATTTTTTCGCAAAGGAGGAACCTTCTATGGATAAGGATTTTCTGAAATTTATGTCATTCGTCGCCTTTATGGAGGCAAAAAAAGAAGCAGAACGGGATTGCTCTGCCGAAGCTGCGGAATGGCAGGAGCCCATCCCTACTGTCAGAAGAAAGCCAGACCCTGCTACAGAAGCGCTTCTTCTCAGCCGCATCCGGATGCCCGAAAAGCCGGTAAACAAAATGGGGTCCGGCGAAAAGGTTTACATGGGTATCGGCATCATCGGTCTGTTTGATGCCGCTTTCGGTCTCTTCCTGATGGACTCTTTTTATTTTTTTGTCGGGCTTGTTGTCGGTGTTTCCTTTATCATCATGGCAACCTCAAATGCAAAAAAGAGATATGATGAAAAGCTGGCAGAATATGAGCTGGCACAGAGGGACTTCCCTGCTTATCAGAGAAAAATGCTCGCCAAGCAGAGGCTCGGAAAGTAAACGGAATGATTGGAGAGGAGCAGATAATGTCACAAAAAAGGAGTACCATTCTTATCTGGGCCGCGGTCATTTTTATTCTCAGTATCGCATGCTTGATTACCGACCGCAACAATCTTGCAGAAAGAACGCTTTATTCCTCACAGGAGGAAATGCAGTCCGCCCTACAGGATACCTTTGTATATTACACCGCGAGAGGGGAACGGCAGGCATGGAGCATCCATGGCGATACCGCAATACAAACCTATGAAAACGGTGCAGTATTTTCTTATACCATTACGAAATGGCATCCGCAGCGCGGTGCGCTGACGCTTACACTGGACACCACGGCACAAAAGGAAACGCTGTTTGTTTCGCTTAATGGCTCTCTGTTTGATCAGCATAAGCATGTCTTTCGTCGAGAAGAACAGCTTGCTTCCTCCGACAGAGGTGCGAAGCGCAAGCCTGTTTCCGGTCAGAATCAGCCTGCTGCGCAGAATAAACCCTCCGAACAGAGTAAATCTTCCGAGCAGAATCAGCCTGCCAAAACAACTCCCACCCCCGTATACACCGCCCCCAAATCGCAGAGGAAGCCCGAACTGCCCGATTGCGACGATTATGAAGGCTATGAGGATTTCATGGATGACTGGGATGGTTATATGCCGGACGGCAGTGATGCGGAGGATTACTGGGAAAATTGGTAAAAACAATATGTAGAAAGGGGTATGCACATGAACGACAGAAAAATGGTCTTAGACGGCATGATGGGACTGGTTGTCGGGGACGCACTGGGGTGTCCCGTTCAGTTTCTCGACAGAGAGGAACTCCGAGAGCGCGGAGCCGTCACCAAAATGGAGGGCTACAGCACCTATAACATGCCCCCCGGTACATGGACGGATGACAGCAGTATGGCGCTTGCAACCCTCGCGAGCATCAACGAAAGGAACGGCATCGACCTGCGCGATATCATGGAACGCTTTCTTGATTGGGAATTTCATGGCGCATATACCCCCTTCGGCGAAGCGTTTGATGAGGGGAATACCTGCAGCAACGCCATCTATAAGTATCGTGACAGCCACGACCTCACAACCTGCGGCGAAACGGGCGAATATTCCAACGGCAACGGCGCATTGATGCGAATTCTCCCTGTCTGCCTGTATTTCATTCAGAAGAAAGACATTTCGGATGCGGATGCCCTTCGGCAAATCCATCTGGCAACAGGGCTTACGCATAATCATCTGCGGTGTCATATCGCAAGCGGATTGTATTATTTTATCGCAAAAGCCATCATCACAATGGCACCAAAAAATGCCGATTTGAAAACCTGTATCCAATACGGCTTAGAAAAAGGCTTTGCATTTTATCACACGCCTGAAAGCCTTGCGGAGCTGATGTACTTCCAGAGATTACACGACTTAAATGAATTTTTCTCCCTGCCCGAAAATGAAATCGAGAGCGACGGCTATGTTCTGCATGCTTTGGAGGCGGCAATCTGGTGTCTGCTTCATACCAATCGCTTTCGGGACTGCCTGCTCCGCGCAGTCAATCTCGGCGATGATACCGATACCACTGCCGCAATCGCAGGCGGTCTGGCAGGGCTGTATTATCACTATGAAGCCATGCCGCAGGAATGGGTAAATGCCATCCGAAGAAAAGCATGGATAAAAAGGCTGTGCCTGCAAGAGCTTTAGCATAAAAACAGGACTTCCCCTGCGGGAAGTCCTTTGTAACCTACTCATTTTCAATTCTTCATCTTCTGCACTCAACTCGCCCATTTCCTCCAGTGCAACAAGGTACTGTCTGAAAATATTCTCTTTAGATTTTTCTATGCAGGATAAATATTGCGGCTCCTTCATCATTCTGAAAAGCTCCATTCTTGTCGGAACTTTTCCGTGCAAGGCTGCCTTTATTCGATAATACTCACTTCTTGTCCACGAATTTACTATCATTGCAATCACACTTCATTTCGTTTTCTCAGAATCAGATTCAGCCACCGTTCGTCTCCTCTTTCCGGTCGAACATCGCCGGTAATCCATTTCTCCTCTATGTCAAAGCCGCCTATTTCTGCCAATATCTTCGCAAATGCTTCCTCTGTCATATCAAGAAAATATCTTCCCCTTCGCTCTCCCTCAAAAGCCCCATATTTAAATGAAAGATAGGCAATCCCCTCTTTCTTGAGTGCAAGCAATATTTTTTTCAGCACCTCTTTTAATTCATTATGGGTTAAATGAAGAATGGACGCACACGCCCAAATCCCATCATACTTTTCATATTCCTTCAATTCCTGAAATAACATTTGCTTCACTTCAATACCCGTATATCGACTTGCCGCATGGCACATTTCAGCAGAACCATCTACCGCCTCCACAAAATAACCTCTATTTAGAAAACATTTTGTGTCACGCCCCGAACCACAGCCAAAATCTAAAATCAAAGCACCCTTTTCCAGCTTGCTCAAAAAAAGCTCTTGTACCTCACTAAAATCGACCTCTCTTGTTTCACGGATAAAATTTTCTGCATTTTGTTCATAATATAACAAGGTTTTTCTCATACTTTAACTCCCTCATATCAAATAGGCTTTTAAAGCATAATATCATCTTCACTGTCTCTCGGCAAGCCTTCTGCCGATAACCACATAAAAACAGGACTTCCCCTACGAGAAGTCCTCATTTTTTTCTCTCTATAAAATTAGTACAGCTTAGCACCTGCCGGAATGTGGTCATCTACCATCAGAAGGTTCAGTCCTTCGTGACCGTCTTCCTCGTGTACTGCCGAAATCAGCATACCCTCGGAATCAATGCCCATCATTTTTCTGGGGGGCAGGTTCACGATAGCGATTGCTGTCTTACCAACCAGCTCCTCAGGCTCATAATAGTCGTGAATACCGCTTAAAATCACGCGATCCTTACGTTCGCCGTCATCCAGTACAAACTTCAGCAGCTTTTTGGATTTTGCAACTGCCTCACATGCCAAAATCTTAACCGCACGGAAATCGGATTTTGCAAATGTATCAAAATCTACCGTTTCTTCAAAAATCGGCTCAATCTTCACATTGGAGAAATCAACCCTCTCAGCGACCTTTGCTGCAGGCGCTGCTTCGGAAGTCTTGGATGCCTTCTTATCAGCGTCCAGAGGCTTCATGGTCGGGAACAGGATAACGTCTCTGATAGAAACGGATTCCGTCAGCAGCATAACAAATCTGTCGATACCAACACCCAGACCGCCTGTAGGGGGCATACCGTATTCCAGAGCAGTCAGGAAGTCCTCATCAATCATATTTGCCTCATCGTCACCGTTTTCGCGCAGATATTCCTGATATTCAAAACGCGCACGCTGGTCGATGGGATCGTTCAGCTCGGAGTAAGCGTTGCCGTATTCTCTGCCGACAATAAACAGCTCGAATCTTTCTGTAAATTCGGGTTTGTCGGGCTTTCTCTTTGTCAGAGGAGAAATTTCTACAGGGTAATCAATGATGAAGGTAGGCTGAATCAGGTTCTTTTCTACGAATTCTTCAAAGAACAGGTTCAGAATATCGCCCTTTACATGGCGTTCTTCAAATTCTACGCCCTTTTCTGCCGCGATTTTCTTTGCTTCCTCTGTATCCTTCACCTGGTCGAAATCAACGCCTGTAAACTGCTTTACGGCATCTGTCATTGTGATTCTTTCGAAGGGCTGACCCAGATCCAGATCATAGCCGCCGTAGGTAATCTTTGTTGTGCCCAGCACGTTCTGTGCTACGGTGCGGAACATTTCTTCCGTAATGTCCATCATGCCCTTGTAATCTGTGTAGGCCTGATACAGCTCCATCAGGGTGAATTCGGGGTTATGACGAACGGAAATGCCCTCATTTCTGAATACACGACCGATTTCATATACTCTTTCAAAGCCGCCGACAATCAGTCTCTTCAGGGGCAGCTCCAGCGCGATACGGCAGTACATATCAATATCCAGTGTATTATGGTGTGTGATAAAGGGTCTTGCGGATGCACCGCCGGGGATGGTCTGCAAAACGGGAGTTTCTACCTCCAAGAAGCCCTTTGCGTCCAAAAATCTTCTGATTTCCGTAATAATCTTGGAACGCTTGATAAAGGTATCTCTGGATTCGGGGTTTACAATCAGGTCTACATATCTCTGTCTGTAGCGCAGCTCCTGATCCTTCAGACCATGGAACTTTTCGGGCAGAACCTGCAGGCTCTTGGAAAGCAGAACAACCTCTTTTGCGTGTACGGAAATTTCGCCTGTTTTTGTTTTGAATACAAAGCCCTTAATGCCGATGATATCACCGATGTCATATTTTTTGAATGCAGCGTAATCCTCCTCGCCGATGTCATTCTTGCTGACATAGGACTGCATCAGACCGTTTCTGTCCTGAATATTGCAGAAGGATGCCTTCCCCATGATACGCTTGCTCATCAGTCTGCCTGCGATGCAAACATCCTTATTTTCCAGCGCATCAAAGTTCGCTCTGATTTCGTCGCTGTGGTGTGTCACATCATATTTTACAATCTGGAAGGGGTCCTTGCCTGCTTCCTGCATCTGTGCCAGCTTTTCTCTTCTGATTCTATTCTGTTCACTCAGCTCCTGCTGGGTCAACTCCTTATTTTCTTCTGCCACTTTTCTTCCTCCTGTCCGTTCTTTTGTAATGGTTTTATTTTGTAAATCTCAGCACCTTGAATTCCACTTCGCCGTCAGGTGTTTCAATCATAATGATATCGTCCTTTTTATGTCCCAGAAGTGCCATGCCGACAGGGGATTCGTTGGAAATTCTGCCGTTCATGGGGTCTGCCTCGGCAGAGCCTACAATGGTGTATTCCATTTCCTCGTCAAATTCCACATCCAGCACCGTTACGGTTGTACCCAGGCTGATGGTATCCTTTGCACCCTCTTCTTCATCGATAACCTCCGCATTGCGCAGCATTTTTTCCAGCTGCACGATACGCGCTTCGATTTCTGCCTGTTCTTCCTTCGCTGCATCATATTCGGCGTTTTCGGAAAGGTCACCCTGACCTCTTGCTTCTTTGATTTTTTCTGCTACGTCTTTTCTGCGGACGGTTTTCAGGTTTTCCAGCTCCGCCTCCATGTTTTTTAGACCGTCATAGGTCAAAACAACTTTCTTTTCTGTCATGGGTGTGTCACTCCTCGTTTTAGTCTCATTTCATGCTTTCCTCGTTTCAGACAAGGAAAAAAGGAAGGCTTGCGATTACCCTCCCGAACTATCGTAATATTATATACTGATTCCGACCGGATTGTCAACGCTTTTTCCTTGAAAAATCAAGGCTTTCTCCAGAAATTTATACTCCATAAAAGAGTCGGAAGTGCTTTTTTCCATGCATATAAAACAAATTTCCGCCGAAAAAAACAGCACCTCGGATGATACTGCATCCATGGCACTGTTTTACTCAGAAATTCTCTGCGCTTATTTTGTCTTGTCAAAGCGAATCGTAAACATATCTTTATTTCCGCTAAAGGAACCGGAATATCTGTCCTTCATACGGTTGCTTAAAACAGGGAAGATGTATCCCTTTTGCCCAAGGACGGCAAAGGGCCATGTGTAAACAAAGCTGTCCTCTCCAAATGCAGGAGTCCCTTCATCCAACAACATGTAGCAATTATAATAATGCTTGGAAATCGGCTTGTATTCACCAAAGAAAACCGGATTCGGATCAATATGCGCATGATCACACTCTCTGTAGATATCCCGTTTTATTTCGGCATCCCAAGTCCAAAGCTTGATTTGAATCTTCCTATCTTCCCAATAGACTTCTGCACGGCGGTCATAATCCGGCATAAAGTGCGCATAATCCTCCAGAAAATCCTGCAAGTCCTTTAATACGGGCTGCGCCTCTTTTTCGATTTTAACAACATTGTGGTTAAGAGAAAAGCCCCAAAACAGAAGTATCACAATATAAGCAATCCAAAAGCCCCAACAAAAGCCCCAAATCCCTGCATCTATAAAAATCGACAGAATGCCCGCTATACCAAGACTTACTATCGCTGCAGAAAGTCCATATAAAAATTCAAAATACTCGTCCGTAATATACCGAAGAAATAATGCAAAAACAATCGCAACACCGATAGCCGCAAGAAGGTTTTGAAAACCGATTGCCGAAACGATAAGTATCACTATCACCAATGCAACTATGCCAATCGCTCCCATAAGTCCCCTCCTTAGCGGTCATAACGTGCAATATCATCATTGCACCGCCCCAGCGCCGGCTCATATCGGTCACAATGCTTTTCATCTGCCTTTACGCTGTATCCGTTGCGGCTGCACTTGAAACTCGTGGAATACGCAAGGGTATAGGCTGTCCCCAGTTCACAATAAATGCAGGAACCACATTTTCCGTAATAATCCTTCGTCATAAAAATCTCCCCCTCTTTAAAATCGTTTTCGCCATTCAAACAACCTTTTCGTTGTCGATACCCATTTGTATCGCTTTCATTGTAGCACCCGTCTAACCCGTTTTCAATAAAAATTTCTGTTTTTGTGTAATTTATTTTACCATTACAGAAATAATAGTTGATACACTGATAGTAAAGGTGGGTGATACAGTTGGTAGATATGGGAGATAAGCTCCGTTCCCTTCGAATGGAAAAAAAGTTAACGCAAAAACAAATCGCTGAACGAATCGGACTGGCTATCAGCGCAGTTTCCTCCTATGAATCGAATAATCGTTATCCGTCATACGAAGTATTAATCAAACTCGCCCGCATATTTCATGTATCCACCGATTATCTTCTTGGTATAACCAACAAAAGAAACATCGATGTTACCGGTCTGGATGAGGAAGAAATTGAATTGCTTTCGCAAATTGCAGATAAATTTCGCCGGAATCACTGAATTTCACAATAAAAACTGCCCCCGAAGGAATATCCCATTCCCTTCGAGGGCATATATTTTTTAAGCACAAACATTCCCTTCATTTTCTCTTTATTTTTACCCTTTTGCCAAAGGCGGAAAAGCCCGAAACGGCAAAGCCCTTCTCCTGCAAGGCGGAAAACAGCCGCTCCCCGTCCCAATCCTCTGCCGAAAAGCCTTCCCGAAACGCCTCGCAGCCAAGGTATGCCCTTGCCTCGGCAAGCCTGCCCTCCGCCTGCTCTCCGCCCTCTGCCGCCATGCGGAAAAAGAACCCCTCCGCCGCCGAAATATCCGGACGCAGACTCCTAAGCCGCCGCAGAACAGGGCGATTGCCTGCGAAATCCAGCCAGATGCACCCTCGCTTCAGAATATGCTCATAGGCACGCTGCTCCATGCCGCAGGAAAGCACCACATCCGCCGCCCCAAGCGCAGCATTTTTCGGGGAGGAAAAGACCTCCGCCATCAAGCCGCGCTCCGCATAAAGCCGCTGCACCACGCCCTCTGCCGTTTCCGGCTCCTGCGTAAAGATGGCAAGGCGATTCACCTCATTTCCCAGAGAGGAAAGCACCCTCCCCCAGATATGCGGCTCGCCCCCTGCCAGAAGAAATGCCGATTCCTCCGGATTTCTGCCCTGCCGGCGCAATGCCTCTGCCGCACCCGCGAAGGCAAAAAGCTGTGCCAGCCTGCGCCCCTCGGCAAAGGGAAGCCGCTCTCTGGGAAATTCTCCCTCGGCAGGCGGCACAATGATGGCGGCACCCGCTTCCTCCAGGGCAGCCAGAAGGCGCACCGCCCCCCTTCTCCAATCTGCTGTCAGTACGGCTGTCCGCTCTGCCTGCAAAATGCCTGTCAGTACCCCGTCCACTCGTGTCAGTGTGTACGGGTAAGTGTCCACTGTTTTTCTCTGTCTCCACCGCTGTGGCAGCAGCTTTGTCCACTTAGGAAGGACAGGCTCCTCCCCTTCTTCCAGAAATCGCACTCTTGCCGGTTCCATGCTCTATTCCCCCTTTTCCGATAGGCTTTTCCCTGTTTTGTCAGAGAAATTCGCCTGCTTTTTCCTTAAAACTCCATACGATTCCAAAAAATTACATCCGTTTGTACTTTTCTTAATGCAAAACTTACAAGTATTTAATTTTGTACACAAAATACAAGTTCTTTTTCTCGTACAGTATTGACAACAAAATTTCAATAATCTAACATTAAATTATACAAAAGATAGCAATTCCCCATTCAGACGGGAACCCGATACAGGATAACAAATCACTATTTCTATCCCTTACTATTTATATGAAAGGAGTCCACACCATGAACACAAAAATGATGAAAACCATGGATGGTAATGAAGCTGCGGCATACGTTTCCTATGCCTTTACAGAGGTCGCAACGATTTACCCCATCACTCCCTCCTCCCCTATGGCGGAGCACGTAGACAGCTGGGCTGCAAACGGCAAAAAGAATATCTTCGGTCAGACCGTACGTCTGCTGGAGCTGGAATCCGAGGCAGGTGCCGCAGGCGCAATGCACGGCGCTCTGGAGGCAGGCACACTGGCAACAACATATACCGCATCTCAGGGGCTGCTGCTGATGATTCCCCCGATGTACAGAATCGCAGGGCAGCTGAAGCCCGGCGTATTCCACGTTGCATCCAGAACCGTTGGTACACATGCCTTCTCCATCTTCGGCGATCACTCCGACGTTATGTCCTGCCGTCAGATTGGCTGCGCAATGCTTTCCTCCGCATCCGTACAGGAGGTTATGGACTTAGCAGGTGTGGCACACCTTTCCGCAATCAAGGGCAGCGTTCCCTTCATCCACTTCTTCGATGGCTTCCGCACCTCTCATGAGCTGCAGAAAATCGAAGTAATGGACTATGAGGATCTGGAAAAGCTGGTGGATCAGGATGCACTGAAGAAATTCAGAAAGAATGCACTGAATCCCGAACACCCCGTACAGCGCTCCACCGTACAGAACCCCGACGTATTCTTCCAGAACAGAGAGGCATGCACACCCTTCTACACCAGACTGCCTGAAATCGTAGAGGAATACATGAACGAAATCAACAAAATTACAGGCAGAAATTACAAGCTGTTCAACTACTTCGGCGCAGCTGATGCAGAGCATGTTATCGTAGCGATGGGCTCCGTGACAGGCGTTGCGCAGGAGGTTGTGGAAAGCCTGACCGCAAAGGGCGAAAAGGTTGGTTTCCTGCAGGTTCACCTGTACAGACCCTTCTCTCTGGCACACTTCGCAGCAGCTCTGCCCGAAACAGTAAAGGTTCTGACCGTTCTGGACAGAACAAAGGAACCCGGCGCACTGGGCGAGCCTCTTTACGGCGATGTTTGTTCCGCACTGATCGAAACAGGCAGAACCACAAAGGTTCTGGCAGGCAGATACGGTCTGTCCTCCAAGGATGTGACTCCTGCACAGATTATCGCAGTATTTGACAACATGAAGGGCGCACAGAAAAACCACTTCACCGTTGGTATCATTGATGATATTTCCAACAGCTCCATCGAGGTTGGCGCAGAGCCCGATCTGGCTGACGCAAGCACCGTATCCTGCAAATTCTGGGGTCTTGGCTCCGACGGTACGGTTGGCGCAAACAAAAACTCCATCAAAATCATCGGTGACCACACAGATAAATACGCACAGGCTTATTTTGAATATGACACAAAGAAATCCGGCGGTATCACACGTTCTCACCTGCGTTTCGGCGACAAGCCCATCCGCTCCAGCTATCTGGTAACAAAGAACGCAAACTTCGTTGCTTGTCATAACCAGAGCTACATGGAAAAATATGATATCGTTTCCGAAATCAAACCCGGCGGCACCTTCCTGCTGAACTGCACATGGACACCCGAGGAGCTGGATCATCACCTGTCTGCGGAGGTAAAAAGAACCATCGCAAACAACAACATCCACTTCTACACCATTGATGCAATCAAGATTGGTAAGGAAATCGGTCTGGGCAACAAGACAAACGCAATTTTGCAGTCCGCATTCTTCAAGCTGGCAAACATCATCCCCGTTGATGACGCAGTTACATACATGAAGGCGGCTATCGTAAAATCCTACGGCAAGAAGGGCGAAAAGGTTGTCAACATGAACTATGCCGCTGTTGACGCAGGGCTTTCCGGTCTGACAAAGATTGACGTTCCCGCAAGCTGGAAGGATGCAAAGGACGTAGATCAGGAAGCAATCAAGAAGGTTCTTCCCGAATATGTTGAAAAGCTGATGGTTCCCATGAACGCACTGAAGGGCGACCTGCTGCCTGTATCCGTATTCGCAGGCAGAGAGGACGGCACAGTTCCTCTTGGCACCTCCGCATTTGAAAAACGCGGTGTTGCGATTGACGTTCCCGCATGGGATGCAACAAAATGTATCCAGTGTAACCAGTGCTCCTACGTTTGCCCTCACGCTGCAATCCGTCCTTTCCTGCTGACAGAAGAAGAAGCAGCAAACGCTCCCGCATCCTACGCAGTTCTGGATGCAAACGGCGCAGGTGAAATCAAGCAGTACAAATTCCGTATGCAGGTTGACCCTCTGGATTGTCAGGGCTGCGGTGTCTGCGTAACAGCCTGCCCTGCAAAGGAAAAGGCACTTGTGATGCATCCTCTGGAAACACAGCTGCACGAACAGGATAACTGGGACTTCTCCCTGACCCTGTCTGATAAGAAAAACCCCATGAGCAAATTCACCGTAAAGGGCTCTCAGTTTGAACAGCCTCTGCTGGAGTTCTCCGGCGCATGTGCAGGCTGCGGCGAAACAGCTTATGCGAAGCTGATGACACAGCTTTACGGCGACAGAATGTATCTGGCAAACGCAACAGGCTGTACACAGGCTTGGGGTGCAGCAGCTCCCTGCGTACCTTACACCACAAACAAGGAAGGCTGGGGCCCCGCATGGAGCAACTCCCTGTTTGAAAATAACGCACAGTTCTCCGTTGGTATGGTTCTGGCTGTAGAGCAGCAGAGAGACCGCGTAACCATGAAGGTGAAGGATCTGCTGGCAATGACCGCAGGCACAGATTTTGCGGCAGCAGCTGAAACATGGCTGGAAAACTGGGATAACGGCGACAGAAGCAAGGCTGACAGCCGTGCGGTTATCGCAGCACTGAAGGAGCTGCAGGTTGACGGTGCAGCAGCAGAGCTGAAGGACTTCATTCTGGAAAACAGCGAACACCTGACAAAGAAATCCATGTGGATGTACGGCGGTGACGGCTGGGCATACGACATCGGCTACGGCGGTCTGGATCACGTTCTGGCAAGCGGTCGTGACGTAAACGTACTGGTTGTAGATACCGAGGTTTACTCCAACACAGGCGGTCAGTCCTCCAAGGCAACCCCCATCGGCGCTGTGGCACAGTTTGCCGCAGGCGGTAAGCCCACTGTAAAGAAGGATCTGGGTATGCTGGCAATGAGCTATGGCTACATCTATGTTGCACAGGTTGCACTGGGCGCAGACCCCAACCAGCTCATTAAGGCACTGAAGGAAGCAGAGGCATACAAAGGACCTTCCCTGATTATTGCTTACGCACCTTGTATCAACCACGGTATTTCCAAGGGCATGGCAAATGCACAGCTGGAAGCAAAGCTGGCTGTTCAGGCAGGCTACTGGCATCTGTATCGCTTCAACCCCGACCTCAAGAAGGAAGGCAAGAATCCCTTCATTCTGGATTCCAAGGAGCCTACACTGGACTTCAATGAATTCCTGATGGGTGAAGTACGTTACGCTTCTCTGGTTCGTACCTTCCCCGAAACCGCAGAGGTTCTGTTGAAGGAAGCAGCAGAAAATGCAAAGGATAAATATGCATCCTATAAGAAGCTGGCAGAGGCATAAAAAATAATTAAAAAAAACGAAGGGCGGAACCGAAAGGTTCCGCCCTTTTCAGTGTGTCGATAGAGGGCAGCGTTTCCTTTTCGGCAAGTTTTCAAGAAGTCATTACGTTGCGAGTATAGTCGAAGCGATGAAAAAGTTATCTATCATATTGTATAACTTTTTTATCAACTCTATTGACAAGAAAACTTGGCATGAATATAATGAAAGTATGCAAAGAAAACTTGGAACGGAGGTGTTCTATGAAAAAGGAAGAAATTTTAAATGCAAGCAGAAAAGAGCATCGCAACAAAGATTTGGCTGAAATGGAAGTGGCATATCAAGCAGGATGTCACGCAAGCAGAGTTGGTGCCTTAGTGTGTTGTCTGCTTTCTTGGTTATCATCTATGCTTGTCCATATTATGATTTATAGTCCATGGGTTATATACTTTAGCATTCTTGCAACACAATGGTTGGTCCGTTTTATCAAAATGAAACGAAAGAGCGATTTGGTACTGAGCGTTTTATTTTTCATTCTTGCAATTTTGGCATTTGTTGGATTTGTTTGCCGCCTTTTAGAGGTGAGGGTATGAAAGAACAATTACAACTGAAAAATCACTTGAAGGAATTTCGTACAGAAGCAAACCTTTCTCAAGCTCAACTTGCAGAAATGGTAGGCGTGTCAAGAAACACGATTAGTTCCATTGAAACAGGGCAATTCAATCCAACTGCAAAATTGGCTCTTATCCTTTGTATTGCATTAGATAAGAAGTTTGAAGATTTGTTTTATTTTTAGGAGGTTATTATGGAAAATATTGTGTTATTGATTTTGGGAGTGTTCATATCTGTTATGGGAATTGTAAATATCAAAGGCAATATCAGCACCATTCACTCTTATAACAGACGAAAAGTAAAGGAAGAAGATATACCGAAGTACGGAAAAGCCGTCGGCACAGGAACGCTTATAATCGGAGTATCTCTTGTGTTAGGTTTCATAGTTTCGTTTTGGAGTGAGGAAATGATAGCTTATATCACCCATCCGGCAGTTGTTGTCGGATTAGGCTTTATGCTATATGGACAATTCAAATATAACAAAGGTATTTTTTGAGAATATAGGTAATTTCAAAGATAATTTCAATTTTCACAAACATCAATCAGAATATATCTAACAAAAGGGCGAAATCTCTCGGTTCCGCCCTTTTTCATGCAAAATTCCTCTGCAATTTCTTCTAATTCTTAAGACTTTCTTTCAATTTCCGAAAGTCCCTTTTCTTTGCAGAAACTTTGTGCTACTATGTTATCCGAAAAGAAAACCTGAAAGGAGAAACACCCCATGAAAAAGAAATTTATCACCCTTTTGCTCTGTGCTGCTGTCGGCATTGGCGCGCTTTCCGGCTGCGGAGGCAATACCCCTGCAAAGGAACTGCCGGAGGATTCCGTTGCCGCCGATATTACAGTAGATAAGGAGAGCCTGCCCCCGCTGAGCGAGGATTTACAGGAAATTTACGAAGGTGCTTATAAAATTTATTACCAGATCAGCTTTGGCGCATTTGATTATGATGAAAATGCCACATACGAGAAGGATGAATTGACATACTACAAAATCACTGATCCCCGTTTCCCGACCTATGAGGATTTCCGTACTTATCTGTTACAGTATTTCACGGAATTTTTCGTAGACAACAGCATCCTCAGCAAGGATAACCTGATGTTCACCAAGGGCGAGGACGGCGGTCTATATTACCTGGGCGGCGGCAGAGGCTCGAATATCTTCTATGCAGGGCACACCTTTGAAATAGATAAGGAAAGCGATGACGAAATCGGCTTCAAGGCAACCGCATATTACACCAACAGCAACGAGGCATACAAGGGTGATTATTTCTACACCACCCCGGACAATCCCGAAGATTACACCACACAGGAATTTCTGTTTGTACTCTGGAAGGAAGATGCAGGCTGGAGATTTAATACCTTCCATCTGTTCTTCTGATTTTGATATAGCCCCCTTTATGAGAAAATGACTTGAGCGAAATGCTCAAGTCATTTTTGTTTGGCGCAAGCGCCGATTGGGCGCAGTCGCGCAAAAACGGGGTGGTGTTGGGCAACATCAGTACTGCGCCAGTTTAGAACTTTTTCGGCGAAACAGAGGATTTCTTCCTTACTTTTTATGCTAAAAAGTAACAAAAACTTGGAACCCGTTTCGTAATGGGTTCCAAACCTCCGCAGACGAGGAAAGGGACACAAAGTTTCCCTTTCCAAACCCTTCCCCACAGACCCGAAAGGGTATGGAGAATAGCGGCGCAGGTGCGCCTGAAAAAGGAAGCGCAAGCATGAAAAAGCAAGTGGTACTTCGCCCCTTTTACATTTTTTTATCCTTTTCCAGAACGGCATCGAAGGCCTTTGTCAGTGTTGCCTCAAAGCCATTTGCCTGCAATGCGGCTACGCCCTCGATGGTTGTGCCGCCGGGGGAGCAGACCTGATCCACCAGAGACATGGGATGCTCGCCGCTTTCGAGCACCATTTTCGCACTGCCCTCTACGGTTGCCGCGGCGATTTCCAGTGCCTGCTTCTTGGACATGCCTGCCTTGACTGCGGCGCGCGCCAATGCGTCCATATAAAGATAGGCGAACGCCGGAGCAGAGCCTGCCAGAACGGTGAAAATGCCGAATTGGCTTTCCTCCACCTCGATAACCGCGCCGATGGTTGCAAGCATTTCCCTGACAACGGCTTTCTGTTCCGCCGTTACCAGTGCGTTGGCACAAAGACCACTCGTCGCTGCACCGATTTTTGCATTGATATTCGGCATAATACGGACAACCGGTGTCCCCTCCGGCAATAGCTCCGCCAGATATGCCAGACCTTTGCCTGCCGCAATGGAAACCACCAAGGGCTTCTTTGCCGCAATTTCCTCCTTTAACGCAGGCAGGACAGCCGCCAGAATATGCGGCTTTACCGCAAGCACCAGAACATCACTCGCCGCTACAACCTCCGCCGCCGTTGTCACCGCAGTTGCACCGCAGGTCTCTGCCAGCTTCCGGGCAGAGGTGCCGGATTTACTTGTGATGAAAATATCCTTACCGTCATAGCTTTTTGTACCGATGGTCATGCCCCTGATGATGGCGCTTGCCATATTGCCTGCGCCGATAAACCCGAATCGCATGGAATCTCCTCCTTTTTATCTTCTTTTTTTTCGCGAGACGCTGCCTCGCACACCGCCAGCCTTTGAAAAGGCTTGACCGAAACTTTATACCCAAAAGCATACGCTTTTGGAGACAAAATTTCAAGAAAAAATGGACAATCTCAGGAATCCTATGGATTTGAAATTGCCCATTTTGTCATATCAATTCAGTTTTATGCTGTTTTCTCAAAAATCTCAAGCTTAGCAAATTACGTTCTGGGGCTTGCCGTCCTCCCATTTCAGGATGTTTTCACTCACAATCTGCGCTCTGGTAAACAGCGCTTCATGAGATGCGAATGCAACGTGAGGGGTTACAACCGTGTGCTTGCTGTGCAGCAGAGGATGCTCCGCAGGAACGGGAGGCTCCATTTCAAATACATCAATGCCTGCGCCTGCAATCCTTTCTTCATTCAAAGCCTTTGCCAGTGCTTCGCTGTCCACAACAGGGCCGCGCGCAGTATTCAGCAGGATTGCGTTTTTCTTCATCAGCGCGATTTCCTTTTCACCAATCAGACCCTTTGTTTTATCATTCAGAGGCACATGCAGGGAAACGATATCGCTCACCTTCAGCACATCCTCCAGAGACAGATATTCGATGCCTGCACCCTGCATCTCAGGCTTTACGGTTCTGCTGTACGCAACAACCTTGCAGCCGAAAGCCTGTGCGATTTTTGCAACCTTGCTGCCGATGGCACCTGTGCCGACAACGCCGAAGGTTTTACCGAACAGCTCGCCGCCAACCAGACCGGCCTTTGTGCCTTCCTTACGGCAAACCGCATCACACGCAGGGATATTTCTCAGAACGGAGATTGCCAGACCGAATGCCAATTCTGCAACGGCATTTGTGGAATATCCTGCCGCATTGCAGACGCAGATACCTTTTTCCTTGCAGAAATCCACATCAATATGGTCTACGCCTGTGAATGCAACGGAAAGCAGCTTCAGATTCTTGCATTTTTCGATAACATTTTTACGGAAGGGCTGATTTGCAATGATGATGATATCGGCATCCTTGCCGCGTTCTGCCAGCTTATCCTGATCCTCCTCCTTTGTGTCATACGCCACAATTTCATGACCTCTTGCTTTCACTGCTGCGGTTGCTTCTGCCAGCTTTTCGGGTGTGATACCCAAGGGTTCGATAATAACGATTTTCATTGGAACAAGCCTCCTTATTGGGTGTGTTTTTTTATAGTAACTGCAATAAATTTCACTGTATAATGGTATGATAACGCAGTTTTTTCAAAAAAACAATAGCACTTGTGGAAAAAACAAAAAAAGTTTATACTATAGGAAAAATTCAGGGAAAGGAAGCGAAAAAATGAGCGTTTTATTTTTGGAATACCCCAAATGCAGCACCTGCAAAAGGGCGAAGGCATGGCTTACGGAAAACGGCGTTGCCTTTGATGACAGACACATCGCAGAGGACAACCCCACAGCCGAGGAATTAAAGGCATGGTGGGAGAAAAGCGGACTGCCGCTCAAGAAATTTTTCAATACAAGCGGTCTGGTTTATAAGGAGCAGAACCTCAAGGAAAGGCTGCCCGATATGAGCGAGGAGGAACAGCTTGCCCTGCTGGCGACAAACGGAATGCTGGTGAAGCGCCCGCTGGTGATTGGGGAGGATTTTGTACTGATTGGGTTTAAAGAGGCGGAATGGGAACGGCTGAAATAAGTTTCCGCTTGACATGGCTTTTCTAAAATCGTATACTATAGATAAGAAAAGGATTGTTGCTTGTGGTAAGGCGGTCAGTCCTGAGTTGGTGGTTTGACCGTCTAACTTTTGTTAGGCGGTCGTTTTATTTATCTCCCTGTTTTACACAGGGAGATAATCGCTACGATAAGTATTCCAAACTGGATGAAATCCGAGTATGTAACATAATTATTCATAGCATCACCCCCTTTGCAGAGAGTGACTGAACCGCCGAAGCAACAATCCTCTGTCCTTATTCTACATAAAATTTCCTATTTCGGCAAGAAAAACCGCAAAACTCCGCCTTGACATAAATTTTTTAAAATCGTATACTATAAATAAGAAAAGGATTGCTGCTCGTGAGAAGGCGGTCAGTCCGTTGTGTTTGGTTTGACCGTCTAACTTTTGTTAGGCGGTCGTTTTATTTATCTCCCTGTTTTACACAGGGAGATAATCGCTACGATAAGTATTCCAAACTGGATGAAATCCGAGTATGTAACATAATTATTCATAGCATCACCCCCTTTGCAGAGAGTGACTGAACCGCCGAAGCAACAATCCTCTATCCCTATTTTACACAAAGTTTCCTATTTCGGCAAGGGGCATCAATCCTCTGCCGCTGTAATCTGCACAAGCTGACCGCCCTTGGGGTCGGCGGCAATCTGCCAGTTCTGCCCGTCCTTTTTCGCTTGGAAAACGTAATATTTCTTCTCATTATTCTCATCCAAATCGAGCCAACGGTCATACATCCATGTGTTATATTCTATCTCTGTGAAGCCCTCCGCCGCAAGCCTCTTTTCCACGGTTGGCAGGGTTGTCAGCCCCATCAGCTTTACGCCGACAAAGGTGCCGACCAAAGTCATGACCGTCATCAGAACAACGATACAGGCAAGCAGGGAGTTTTCATCACAATCCGTTTTCTGCTTTTTGAGAATCCAAAAAACCGGAATGTAAGCACACAAAAGCTGCACAAATACCAACCGAAATTCCTGTAAGAAAATTGCTCCGCCGATTGCCATAGCAATGAAAATACCGCTAAAGGCCCTTGTCCGTTTCTTCTGTTTTTCCGATGGCTGCTCCCATTCCGTTTTCCCCGCTGCGCTTCGCATCAAAAGCCCAAGGCCTACGCCGATTGCCGAACTGATGTATGCACCCGTTCCTGTGTTTACCACATCCCCGTAAAGCTTATCCTGCACGAGCCAAAGCACCACGCACATCACAATGACGCAGACAATGGCAACACTCATCAGCCGAAATTGCTTCTGCTCCTGTTTTGCTACGGTTTCTTCCCATTGTGTTAATTTTCGTAAACCCATACGCTCTCCCTCCGTTTCATTCTATCCGTCTGCCTCTTCCGAAAAAACTACAGCAATCCCTCCTCCTGCAAAAATGCTTTCAGTTCCAGCAAATCCGCATCATACACCGCCTGTAGGGCGCGGTTATAAATGACCGCCGCCGGATGATAGAGGGCGAACAGAATGCGCCCATCCGCCAGCGCCACAGGTCTGCCATGATAGTCCCCAATAACGGCTTTTTTCTCCCCTGTGACCGCCTTGAGGGGGACATTCCCCAGTGTCACAAGCACCTTTGGCGCAATCGTTTGGATTTCCTCCTGCAAAAAGGGCAGGAAAAACGCGATTTCCTCCGCAGAGGGAGGACGATTCACCGCCTTGCCCGTTTTGGGGCTTTCCTTTGTGGGGCGCAGCTTGACCACGTTGGAAATATAAATCTCCTCTCGTTTCAGACCGACCACCTCCAGAAAGGCAGAAAGGTTCTTCCCTGCCTTGCCGACGAAGGGGCGGCCCTGCTTTTCCTCGTCGCCGCCGGGGGCTTCGCCAATCATCATCAGCAGAGGTGCCTCGGCACCCTCACCAAAGACAATGGTCTTTTCATGATAAGGCGAGGTCTGCACAGCTGTCAACAGTTGTTCCTGCAATTTTGTGATATAGTTCATAAAATTTCTCCTTTTTCCACAGTTCAGACAGGTTATCCACAGGATGTAGGGGTTATCCACAATAATTTTGGGGATAACTGATTCTGTAAACCCAAGATATAGTGTCTGTTTTTTCTTTTTCACGCAAAACTGTCCGAAAATTCCTTGATTTTACGGCAAATCAGAATATTCATCTTGTATTGCATAATTTTTCTGGGGATAAACACCCCCTTATCCACAGCTTTTTTGGGGATAACTCCACAGGTTATCCATAGCTTGTCCACAGCTTTGCTCATTTTTTGCGCAGAAGCAAGGAAAACACCGCAATACCGCCCAGAAAACCGCCGATATGCGCGAAGTTATCCACGCCCTCCTGCAAAAAGCCGAACCCAATCGCCGTTGCCGCCAGAAGAAGCATGGTAGAATAATTCATGCCCGTATAGCGTGCGCCGCGCTTTTTGGTGAGCAGGAGCATTGCGCCAAGCAGACCATAGATTGCCCCCGATGCGCCGATAGAAACGCCTGCATTGCCGCTGAACAGCACACTGAACACGCCGCCGCAAAGCCCCGAAACCAGATACAGCACCAGAAATTTCCCCGTACCGAGAAGGCGTTCCGCCCGCACACCGAAATAATAAAGATAAATGCTGTTGGATGCCAGATGGAGCAGTCCTGCATGGAGGAACATACAGGTGAAAAAGCGATAATATTCGCCTGCGAGAATCCCCTCTCGGCTCAAACCATAGGCGGAAAGGATTTCCTCTCTCTGCCCCGACAGCATGCACCACGCCAGAAGCGCCGCACAGATGACGAAAATCACTGCCGTTGCGACGGGTGTTTTCTGTTCCTTCGTATCCCTGAGAACGAGAACCTCCGGCTCCCTGCCTGCCGCCGCCGCGCGCAGAAGCTTCTCCACGCCAAGAAGCTGTGTCGGCTGTCCCTGTGCGGCGGAAAGCCTGCCCGTTTCGGGCGAAAAATGCCAAAAAACACGATAAAGCCTGTTATCATAGGCCTGAAATGCAGTTTCCACAGAATCCACAGGCAAAGTCCCTTCTTGGTTATCCACAAGGACACTCAGCGCGACCACCCTTGTGCAATGAAATTCCTCGACACAGCCTTCCATCTTTCCCGCAAAATCGGCAAAGGTCATGTTTTCCTCGCGCCAGCCTTCTTCTGCCCCATCCAACAGGCAGATGAGATACAGAACAGGGTTTTCCTCCTGCCAGTACCAGTTCTTTTTATTTTCTACCCTGCAAAAGCCCTTATGCTCCAGCTGTATTTGCAGGTGATCCCAAAATTCCACGGAGTTCTCTCCTCCTTTTGCTCGTTTTCCCCTATTTTATCATAAGAAGCACCTGCGTTTGTGAACAAAATTTAAAAATAGACGACAAAACAAAAAAACCTGCCGGACGACAGGTTTATTCAGGTGTTACTCACAAGCATTTTTCAGTTATCCACAAAGTTATCCACATTTTCAACAGATTTCTCCACAATGCCCTTCCGCTTCTATAAGAAAAAGCTCAGCAGAAAAATGCCTGCCACGCCGGGCAGCCCCAGAAATGCGGAAACCGCAAGCGTTGCGGCATTGATGCCCACCGCCGCGCCAAGGCTTTTGCCCAGAAAGAGCAAAAACGCGCCCAAGACCGCAGAAATACCGCATTTGCACAGCATCCGCAGAGGTCTTGCCAGCGCAAGAAGCGCAAGCGCGAACAGACAAACAAAAATTGCACAGAACATGATTGCTTCCCCCGGTGTGTAATTCGCCATAAAGCCTTCCCCCTTTTAAATTGCCCTTCTCTGCACCCCGTTCGTCAGCCCCATTTTCTTCGCCGCCCTGAGAAAATATTCGTATTTTTTCTGCAAGGCAATGATTTCGTAAATATAGCTGTCGATGAGGCTCTCATCCGTCACATCCTCGAACGCACTTTGGGCACATTCCAGCTGTAATTGAATCCGCCGCAGGGTGGAAAGGATTTCCTCTCCTTCCAATTTAAGCCGTTCTCTTTGCATGGAAAAACCCTCCTTTTCCCTTTTAATATAGGCGAAAAAGAGGGGTTTTATTCCAAAAAATAATAGTGCCGACAAAGTCAGCACCGAAGTCAGAATCAGGATTCGTGCATTTGCAGTTGGTTCAGCTCCTCTGCGGTCAGCTCTCTGCATGCGCCCTCGGGCAAATCCGCAGGCAGATAGAGATTTCCCATCGCCAGACGGTGCAGGGAAACCACCTTTGCGCCGAAGCAGCCGAACATCCGCTTAATCTGGTGATAGCGCCCCTCCCGCAGGGTTACCTCGGCGGTTTTTTCGCCAAGAATGACAAGCTTTGCCGCCTTGCAGACACCATCATTGAGTTCCACGCCTGCCGCAAAGCCCTCCTGCATTTCCTTTGTAACGGGAATATCCAGCTCCACGCGATAAACCTTTTGGACATGCTTTCGGGGAGAAAGGATATTGTGCGCGAGAACGCCGTCATCCGTCAGAAGCATCAGCCCTGTGGTGTCCTTATCGAGCCTGCCGGCAGGGAAAAGCTCTCTGCCCTTATATGCCTGCGGCACAAGCTCCAGAACGGTCGGCTGTGTTTTATCCTCGGTTGCGGAAACATAGCCCTGCGGCTTATGAAGCATGAGATAAAGCTGCTTTTTGAAGATGAGCGGCTTGCCGTCAATGGTAATGACGCTTACTTCGGGGTCTGCCTTCCGAGAGGAGGAGGTCACAGCCTCCCCATCTACCGCAACCCGCTTATGCTTCACCAGATATTTCACATCACTGCGGGAATAAAGCCCCTGTGATGCTATGATTTTATCAATTCTTTCCATGCCGTTTCTCCTTTATTTCGCTTTTCTCCGCTTTTATTCCGCTAAAAACGCCTGCAGGGCGGGAAACGCCCTTTCCGCCTGTGTATAGCCATGCCGATAGAAATTACTCAGCTTCTGATAATCCTTCTCCAGACGCTTGACCTCGGGCTGTTCAGGGCGGATGACAAAGACCCTGCCTGCCGCTTCCATCTCGTGAATGAAATCAAGCGTAGCATTATATCGTTCGGGGCGATTGCGCATTGCCGCCGCAAAGGCAGGATATTTCTTTTCATTGCGCTTCGCCAGAAATTTTGTTCCCTTGGAGAGCTGCATCCGAAATTCCCTTCTTCTGGTTTCCACAATGACCACCTTATCACAGCCCCTTGCGAAGGCACGGCGGACAGAAATGGAATCCGCAACACCGCCGTCCGCATAGGGAATCCCATTGATGACAACGGCCGGCGTTGCACCGGGCAGGGCGGAGGATGCCATGCCGACATTCATCAGATAGCGGCGGTCTGTGCCGTGATCCGTCAGATATTCCGCCTGTCCCGTCAGGCAGTTTGTGGCGGTATATTCCCGTTCTATAGGGTTTGCGAAATACGCATCAAAATCAAAGAGATTATATTCTGTGGGCACCCTCCAGTAGATATTTTCCATATCGAACAGATGCCCTGTCCGGATGATATTTTTCAAGCCAAAATAGGCATACCGCTTATCCTTTGTGATAGTGGTATCACGGGAGCGTCCATGCTGTCCCGAAATAAAATTCATGGCATTGCCTGCGCCGGCGGAGGTGCCGATGACATACCGGAACGCCTTTCCCAAATCCTGTTCCATAAAATAATCCAAAACGCCGGAGGTAAATACACCGCGGTTTGCGCCTCCCTCCAGAACCAAGCCGATTTTCATAAGACCCTCTGCTCCTTTTTTCTATGTGAAATCAAATTTTTGTTTACGAAAAAGCCGTCGGGAAAAGCTCCCAACGGCTTCATTATACCATTTTCTATCGGTATTTTATACCGGTTTTGCATTGTTTTGTGCAGCTCTTTCCCTTGCCAGCTCCTCAGCATGCTGCTTTGCGTTTTTCGCAATCCGCTTTGCTGTTTTTCTGGCATTGGATTTTCTCTTTCTTTCATTCATCCACATATACAGAACGGGGATGAAAATCAGCGTAACCACTGTGGACAGCGTCAGACCGAAGATAACCGCAATGGCAAGCGCCTGCATCATTTCGGAGCCTTCGCTCGTTGCCAGCGCCATAGGCACCATGCCCAGAACGGTTGTCAGCGTTGTCATGAGGATGGGGCGCAGACGGCGCGGCCCTGCACTGGTCAGCGCGTCATAGCAGTTCATGCCGCGATCCATCAGCTGATTCGTATAGTCTACCAGAACGATACCGTTATTTACTACCATACCAATCAGCATGACAAAGCCCATCATGGCAGGCATGGTGATGGTATTGCCTGTAATCAAGAGACCGATAATCGCACCCGTAATCGCCAGAGGCATGGAGAACATCACGATGAAGGGATAGCGCAGGGATTCAAACTGGGATGCCATAATCATGTATACCAGCAGAACCGCTACCACCATTGCAATTTCCAGACTGCGGAAGGTATCATTCATTTTTTCCATCATGCCGCTGAATTGATAGGTGCAGCCATCGGGCAGCTCGATATCCGCCATGGCCTTCTCTACCAGCTTCTGTGCCTCACTGGTGCTCATGTTATCGGCATTCGCGCTGATGGTAATATAGTTCTTCTGATTTTCACGCATGATGGTGGTTGCACTTTCGTCCATCGTTATGGTAGCGACATCGCTCAGAGGAACCTGTGTGCCGTAAGCAGAGGTTACGGTCAGATTATTCAAATCCGTCAGATAATTTACGCTGTTCGTATCATAGCGGATAACAACGTCGATTTCTGTGCCGTCCAGCTTATACTGGGTTGCAGTAGAGCCGGAAATGGCTGTACTCAGCGCGCCGGCAACAGACGCGGTCGTGATGCCATACTGGGATGCCTTTGCGCGGTCAATCGTTACCTTTGCTTCGGGAACGGTATCCCCTGTAGAGCCTTCCACATCGGAAAGACCATCCACCTGAGAAAGCTTATCAATCAGCTCATCCTCCACATCAACCAGCGTTGCGGCATCGTAGCCATATACATTCATCGTCACATCGGCAGATGCCAGAGAGCCCATTGCGGAATCGGAGGAGGATACGGTAATATCCGCACCGGGGATATCCGCCAGCAGCTTTTCGATATCGTCACAGACCTCCTCTGTAGAACGCTTTCTGTCCTTCGCATCCACAAGGTTCATGGTGATGGAGGCGGAGTTTGTGCCGGAGCTGAGCATACCGGAGCCAACATTGGCATAAACAACATCCGCTTCAGGGATATCCTGCAGGCGATACAGCACCTCAAGGGTGGTTTCCTCTGTGGTATCCAAATCCGTACCGTTCGGCAGGTCTACGGAAATGGTGGCAACGCCTTCATCCATGCTCGCCATGAAGTCCATCCCTGCAAGGGGAATACTACAAAGGCTGAGAATGAATACCAGAAGCACCGTCAGAACCGTTTTCTTTCTATGGCGCAATGCCCATTTCAGCAGCTTTTCATATTTTCTGGAAAGGGTATCAATCGCGCCCTCCCAACGATCCAGGAAGGAAAGGAACTTGAGATTCTTCCAGACGAAGGTTTTTGTTTCTCTCTTTAACAGGAGCGCACATGCCATAGGCACGAAGGTCAGCGCAACCACAACGGATGCAATCAGCGCATACATAATGGTAAAGGAAAGGTTTTTCATCATGGCACCGGTTGTACCGCCGATGAGTGCCATAGGCAGGAATACGGCTACGGTTGTCAGCGTCGAGGCGATAATTGCCATGGAAACCTCTTTCGCACCGATTTCCGCCGATTCTGCGGCAGTGTAGCCTCTTTCGTAATACTGATAGATACTATCCAGAACAACGACGGAGTTATCTACCAGCATACCGATACCAATCGCGACACCGCCCATAGAAATCATGTTCATATTGATATCTGTCACATGCATCAGGGCGAAGGTTGCCATGATGGACGTAGGGATGGAAACGGCAATGATGCCTGCCGTTACTGCGTTTTTCAGGAACAGCAGCAGAACGAAGAACGCAATGACTGCCGCCAGCAGCGCTGTCTCTGTGATATTGGACAGGGACATTTCGATATAATCGGAGGTATCGGACAGCATATCAATTTCCAGTTCGGGATAATCCCGCTGTAATTTTGCAATTTCGTCCTTCAGGGACTGGCTGACCTTAACCAGATTTGCCGTGGACTGCTTATCTACAGAAAGCAGAATCCCCTTTTCGCCGTTGATATAGGTGAAGGAATCTCTATCCGCTTCGACCTGCTCAACCCTTGCAACGTCACTCAGATGGATGACTGCGCCGGTAGAGGTGGGAATCGGCAAATTATTGATTTCCTGCACGGAAGTAAATTCACCGATGGTACGCACGGCAACGGTTGTGTTGCCCTGTGTCAAGTCACCGGAGGGCAGGTTCATGTTTTCTGCCGCCAGCAGACCGGAAAGCGTAGAGGTTGTCAGCCCGTAGCCCGCCAGTTTGACAGGGTCAACGGTAATACGCACCTCATTGGTGATACCGCCGGAAAGGCTGACAGAGGCAACGCCCTCAATACGCTCCAAACGATTGACTACATTATCCTCCAGAAGGTCATTTAAGGACTCCAGATCCATATTTTCCGCCTTTACACCGATGGTGATTGGCATGGCATTGATATCCATTTTAATCACCATAGGGTCGCCTGCGGCATCGGGCAGGGTGGACTTCATTTGGTCGATTTTATCTCGCATATCCACCGCAGCCATGTCGATGTCCGTACCGTCCACAAACTGCAGCAGCACCATGGACGAATTGGTTGAGGAATAGGAGGTAACTGTATCCACATTTGCGATGGAGCCAAGGCTTTCCTCCATTGGCTTGGAAATAAGCTCCTCGATTTCCTCAGGGGATGCGCCCACATAGGTTGTCATAACAACGGCAATGGGCAAATCCATATCGGGCATCAATGCCTGATCCAGATTAAAATAAGAAACGATACCCGCGATAAATACCATCAGCGTTACCATGATGGTCGTTACGGGCTTTCTGATACAAAGCTTGGAGAACATTTATTTTATTCCCCCTTTTCTGTTGTTTTTGTTTTTTCTTTTGTTTTAGCAGCGGTATTGGCAATAGTAACCTCCTCGCCATCAGAAAGGTAGGTCTGCCCTTTGGTTACAACATTATCGCCCTTTTTCAGCCCGCTTTTGATTTCGATGGTATCCTCTGCTTCGATACCCAGTTCAACTGCTGTCTTTTTCGCCTTGCCGTTATTGATGAGATAAACATAGGTTTCGTTATCCTTTTCAATGACTGCATTTCTGGGCAGAAGGATGGTATCATCGGAGGCTGCCATGGTGAAGGAAACCTCTGCCATCATGCCGGATTTGATTTTGCCGTCCTTATTATCCAGCTCCACCTTTACGGTATACATGCCCGTCTGCTCTGCGGCAGGGGCAATCGTTGCAACCGTGCCTGTCAGCGGTGTTTCGGATGCTGCTGTCATAAGAACGGATACTTTATCACCAACCTGAATGGTATTCAGCACCTGTTCGGAAACGCTGACCTCAACCTTGATGGTAGACAAATCCATAACCGTATATGCAGGGGCCGCCTGAGAGGCAAAGCTGCCCTTCTCTACCCCTCTTGTGGCAATAACACCCGTCATGGGAGAGGTAACGGTGCAGTCGCTGATGTTCTTTTTCAGGTTATCCATCTGCACCTGAATGGAGGCAAGCTGTGCATCCGCGGATTCATACGCATATTTAATCTGATCAAATTCATTTTTGGAGATAATCTCCTCATCATACAGGAGTTTATTGCTGTCGTATGTACTTTTTGCATTATCGCGTCCCAGCTTTGCGGCATTGTAGCTTGCCTGCAGGGAGCGCATGTTATTTTGCAAATCGGTGCTGTCTACGGTAAAGAGAACCGCGCCCTGACCAACCTTATCGCCAACATCATAATTGAAGCTCAGCACCTTGCCGGGAACGGTAGGCACAACGGAAACCTCCTTCGCAGGGGCTGCCTTGCCGGTATAGGAAAATTCACTTGCAATATCCCCCTTGCCGACCGTTGTTACCTCAACAGAGCGCAGGGTCTTTTCCTCCTCTACCTCTTTCTTGCCGCAGGCTGTGCCAAGTGCCATGCACAGCGCAAGTGCAATCAAAATACGCTTTTTCATTCTCTCCATCCTCCTGTATTGAATAATTCCAATAATTCCTGTACTTTTGTATAAATCTGCATGCGCCGATGCGCATCCATACGGTCAAACACAACCGCAGCCGCTTCTGCCAAAAGCTCTACCATTTCCTGAACTACCGATTCGCCCTTCGCCGTCAGGGAAATATAAATCTTTCTGCCGTCATCGCCATCCTTTGCCGCTTTTTTCTGCACAAAGCCGCCTGCCTCCAGCTTGGAAAGCATTAAAGACAGACTGCCCTTGCTGACATGCAGCCGCGCGGATAAAGCCGACACCGTATCCAACTCCGGATTGCCGTATAAAAAGCCAAGAATCTGCGCCTGATGCTGTGTCAGCCCCAGCTCCTCTATCCTCTTGGCAACCTTATCCTCTGTGGCATACGCTTTATTCCAGTTGGACATTTCCGTAGCCAAACGCATCATGCTTGTCACGATAGCCTTACCTGTAACAGCCTCCATTTTTTTGCTCCTCTCCCCGAAACATTAAGTCAAAATAAAATTTCGACTTGTTAAAAAGGAAGAAACTTCCTTTTCTTAACACAATATGAATTGATTTTAATATAAAACTAATTATAAGTCAATTACTTTTAAAGTAAAACTAATTTTTCTCTGGTAAATCGGAAAATAGTATGCTAATATGGGTTACAATTATAAATGGAACTAGAAGAAAGTACCAAGAAGGGGCAAGCCAAAAGGGAAATTTTTCTCATTTTTCGGCAAAATCCCTACGAAACCCTTACCAACCCTTATTTTATTATAACCTACACTTATCGGAGGCTTGATTTTTATGAAATTTCGTGTGCTCAGCGACAGCTCCTGCGACATCACAAAGGAGCAGGAGGAACAATACCACATCGGCATCATTCCATATTATGTTTCCATGGATGGCGTGCATTATAAAAAAGACCGTGTAGAAATCACCGCGGAGGAATTTTACAGGGAAATGGCGGAAAATCCCGGCGTTTATCCAAAAACCTCCACCCCCACGCAGGTGGATCTCTATAATTTCTTTCTGCCCTATGCAAAGGCAGGCGAGCAGGTGCTTTATTTCAACCTGACTGCAAAATTCAGCAGCTCCTATCAGAGCATTACGCTGATTGCTGAGGAGCTGATGGAGGAATACCCTGCCTGCAAAATCATCGTAGTTGACAGCTATTCCGCGACGGTGCAGGAGGGGCTTCTGGTGACAGAGGCGGCAAGAATGGCGGAGGACGGACTGACACTGGAAGAAGCGGCAAAGCGCATCGAAACGCTGAAAATGACCTCCCGTATTTTCTTTACCACCGCAGACCTTTCCTATCTGCAAAAGGGCGGACGCGTGGGCAAGGCAATGATTCAGGTGGCAAGCATGCTGAAAATCAAGCCCATGATTCAGCTGTACGAAGGGGAGCTGCAGGCGGCAGGCATTGTGCGCAGCAGAAAAAAATCCCTGCAGCGCTTTATTGACGATACCAAGCGATTTTTCAAGGATAAGAATATCAACGATTACCGCATCTGCACAGGCTACGGCTATGACAAAGAGGAATTTGATGCCCTTTATGCGGAAGTGGTTGAGGAAATGCGGCAGCTTGGCTTTCAGGGCGAGGTGGAGCAGTATCACATCGGCTGCACGATTGGCGTGCATACGGGGCCTACACCCATCGGTATTGCGGTCATCAAAAAATATGACGCATAAAGATACGCCGAAAACAGGATTTTGACTTGTTGAACGTCTGAAGGATATGCTATACTTTTTATCAGACAATGAAACAGACAAGAAAGGGATGGACATAACATGAAAAAAAGAGGCTTTGTACTGCTTGCAATTCTGGCACTGCTGCTGGCCGGCTGCGGCAATGATGATACAACGGTTTTTGATAAGGTGAACACCATTGACGGCGTAACGCTGACCCTGAAGGAGGATACGCTGAAGGCATCCAAGGCTACCTTTGTTCTGAAAAACGATTCCGACAGGGATGTGAAATTTGATCCTACGGAATATCATCTGGAAACGAAGAAGGGTGATGTTTGGAAGGAAAACATCGGCACAAGGGTGTCCCAATGGAAACGGGACGAAACGGAAACCCTGCCCGCAGGCGAATCTCTGGAAACAACAGTGGAATGGAAGGGGCTTTGCGGCACAATCGGCAAGGGTGAGCATCGGATTATTCTGATTGTAGATGAGCAGCCGATTGCATGTGAATTTGAAAAGAATTAAAAATTAAGTTGAAAAAAAGCTCCTATCCGTTCGGATAGGAACTTTCGTTATGTAGCTGATTTCGACTTAAGCGTTAGCGCGGTTAGCCTTCAATCGCAATCTGGCTTCTCTGTTCGATTGCTTCGGGAACCTTCTTGGACAGGCTGATTACCAGAACACCGTCCTCATATTTTGCCTTGACATCATCGGGTTTCAAAGTATCACCTACATAGAAGGTACGGCTGACTGTGCCGGAATACCGTTCCTGACGCAGGTATTTACCCTTGCCTGTCTGTTTATCGGCATGCTTTTCTGCGGAAACGGTCAGATACCCATTTTCCAGATGTACCTGAATTTCGTCTTTCTTGAAGCCGGGCAGGTCAATGTCTGCCTCAATCGCATCTTCTGTTTCTCTTACATCGGTACGCAGCAGATGTTTTGCGTGCTTGCCATACAGGAAATTGCCTTTCCCGAAGTACTCTCTCATCAGTGGAGAATCTGCCCAATCTTCATCAAATAAGTTGTCACCCAAATAATTATGCATCATCATAAGTCATATCTCCTTTCAAAAGATACTTAAAAATTGATTTGCACAATCGGTTCAAATCCGATGTGTTGATTGAGAACAAGGGAAGATATCTTTTTGATTTTTCTCTCTCTCTTTTGTTCGAGTACAATATAACACCGAATATTAGCACTGTCAATAGGTGAGTGCTAATATTAACAAAAACTTAACATAATTATTTTTATAAAGAAATAGTGAGAATTCTCCATTTAAAAAGCCTTTTATTTCCTACTGTTTTATTCCATATTCCCCTCGCATTGATTTACATAATATTATATTTACCCCTATGAATTTTTCAGAAAATTTTCAAAAAAACGAAAAACAACGGAACTTTTTTCATTTTCTCTCGTCCAATAAAAACCAATATTCGATATTTGAAAGGAGTGTGTGTATTATGAAGAAATGGGCAAGAGGATTGGTCGTATGTGCGGCGACGGCAGTATTATCCATCGGGGCGGCGTGCATGGCGTATGCGGCTGAAGGCGAAATCAACGTAAACGGTACAGGTGTGGTGCAGGCAGACCCCGATACAGCGGATATCTCCCTTGAAATCAGCACAGACGGCAAAGCAGCGCAGGCGGCACAGAAGGAAAACAACCGCATTACCGCGGCAGTGACAAAAGCCATGACCGACCTGAATGTGAAAAAGGATGATATCGTAACGGCGTATACCTCCGTATACCCCACCTATCGCTACAATGACGAAACAGGCAAGCGCACCATCACAGGCTACCATGCAGAAACCCATTTACAGGTGAAAACAAAGGACATCAATAACACAGGCAAATATATTGACGCAGCATTGCAGGCAGGCGCTACCGGCACAGACGGCGTTTCCTTCTCCATCACAGACCAGAGCAAATATTACGGGCAGGCATTGCAGGCGGCTGTGAAAAATGCAGAAAAATCCGCAACCGCAATCGCGCAGGCATACGGCAAGCCTTTGGGTGCAGTGAAAAATGTCAGCGAGATTTCCAGAAATTACTACTATATGCATACCGATTCCAATGCAAAGAGCAGCATGATGGCAACAGAGACTGCTATGGCAGACGGCGATTCCGGCACAACCATCAGCTACGGCAAAATTGAAATTACCGCGAATATCTCCGTTACTTATGGGTTTTAATGGATTTCGGACAGATTGAAATTGAATTTTGGACGACAGAAAGCCCTCTCGGTTCTCACCGAGAGGGCTTTTTTATGTGCCGATGCTAATTTCCGCTCCATCGGCACCCTTCCCCTTTTCCGTCCACAAAGCTACCCATAAAAACAAAAGGCTGCCAAAATTACACCCGAACAGGAACCTCTTTGTTCTGAAAGGAAACCACTTCTATTTCTTACTTTCCACGATCCTCCGGGCTTCTTTTCTATAAAGCTCCATTTTCTCTTGCATTTTGGGCGAAGCACTTTGTATAATGCTAGTATACATCGTACACCGATGTACGATACAAGTCCTTTTCTGCATTTTTGGGGGTACCTTTTATGAAAAAAGAGAAAAATTTATTTTCGATTGGCGAAATTGCAAAAGCACTCGGTGTGACACGCCGCATCATTCTCAACTATGAGCAGCGCGGACTGATTCAGCCGGATATAAAGGAAGGCGCTACCGGCAATCGCTACTATACCATCGACAGCTTCACGAAACTGCGCAGCATCCGCAGCTTTCAGAATCTGGGGCTTTCTCTGGATGAAATCCGCGCATATTTCAACGATTCCTCCGATATTCTGCCGCTGATTCGCCGTCTGGAAAAGCTGCGCGATGAGCTGAATCTGAACATCGAGAAGCTGTATGAACGGGTGCAGACAGGCGAGGCACAGATTAAGACCATCCGGCTGGAGCGGCAGCGCATCTACCGCCGCAGCTATCACAGCGAAACGATTGCAGAGCGGACGGTGGCCCTGCGGAATACTGCCTTAGAAGCCATGCATGCCTACGGGACAGATACCACGCGGCGGATGTACTTCACAGAATACCCCATCGCCGCAAAAGCAGAGGTTTCCTTCTGCGTGGCGATTCCGCCCGAAAGCGAGGGGGAATTTGTCGAATGGACAGAGTCCATGCCTGCGCTCTGTATTTATCACCACGGGGCGTATGAGGAGATGTACGACGTGGCGCAAAAGCTTTTGGAATATGCCAAAGAAAACGGCTTAGAGCCACGCGGCATGGTGCGGAACACCTATCTGGAGGGGCCGCCGCAGCATAAGGACCCACACAAGTTTATCACACAGGTGGCACTGCCATTAGGCTAAGTCGAAATCAGGATTTCGACTTGTTTGAACAGAAGAATAAACTGATGCGTTCCGGCGGTAAACCTTGAAACGCACAGTTTTCCTCGAGTGGGCAAAGCCCCCTCTGCGGATTCCATTTGGGCAACCTTCGGTTTCCCAAACCCTTCCGCGGTATAAAAATGATTTTACAGTCTGTATTTCTTTAATTTTTTCAGGATTTCCACATCCGCAGGGCAGAAAGGATAATCATCAATCTCCTTTGTGGTAATCCAGCGGATATCGTGATGCTCCAGCTTCTGCGGCTCGCCCTCTGCGATTTTCGCATGAAAAAGCGTCAGATGGACGGTCAAATCGGGGTATTCATGCACAACCTCCATGAAAACCGCGCCGACTGCGACCGTAATGCCGAGCTCCTCCCGACATTCGCGGATAAGTGCCGCTTCCCTTGTCTCTCCCTGCTCCACCTTGCCGCCGACAAATTCCCACAAAAGCCCTCTTGCTTTATTTGCAGGACGCTGACAGGCAAGAAATTTGTTTCCGTTCCAAATGAGTGCCGCTACCACTTCTGTCATGCCGTTCTCTCCTTCCGTTTTTCCTTTCATTATAAAAGCCGCAAGGGGGAATTGCAAGGCTCGCCTTTCGTTCTGTTTTCCGTCTCTTTCTCATAGAATAGCAAGAGGAAAGGAGGCAGCTATCGTGCAAAAAAAGAACAAAGGAGCCTTAAATCTGGCAGGTCTGGTGCTTTTTCTGCTGGCACTGCCCTTCTTCTTCGGCATGGGGGGCGGCGCATTTGCCATGGCGGAGGTTCTGCCGGGACAAGCTACGGCTTCCTTCCTCCCTTACACAGAGAAGGCAGAAGCAGACTCTGCAAGGGTTTTCGGCTCAAAGGATGTAGAATTTTCCCGAACACCTGCTGTCACCAAGGGCGGACGCACGCTTTCTGTTTCCGCAGAGGAGATGGCAAGACTCAGGGATTTTTCCTACCTCAGAAGCAGCTATTACATCATTGACAGCCGTACCGCCCTGCTTCCCTCGGACATTGACGCAGAAGAAGCATTGGCGCTTGATTTTAGCATAAAAAAGACCACGAAGGAGCCAAAAATATTGATTTTCCACACCCATGCCCATGAAGGCTTTGCCGACAGCGACATGAGTAAGGGGCTTTCCGAGGGCATCTGGGGCGCAGGAGAGGAGCTAAAGCGGATTCTGGAGGAGGAATATGGCATCGGGGTACTGCATGATGACGGGCAATATGACATGGTGAACGGCAAGGGGCAAATCACAGGGGCATACGAGCGGATGGAGCCGCCGATTCGCAAAATTCTGGCGGAGCATCCCTCCATTGAGGTCTGCATCGACCTGCATCGGGACGGCGTGGGGGACAGCACACGGCTTGTGACGAACATAAACGGCAGACCCTGCGCACAGGTGATGTTTTTCAATGGGCTTTGCCGCCTGAATAAAAACGGCACAACGCAGGCAATCAGCGGCTTGGAAAATCCGTATTTAAAGGAAAATCTTGCCTTCAGCCTACAGATGAAAACAACGGCGGATGCGCTTTACCCCGGCTTCAGCCGCAAAATTTATCTCAACGCGTATCGGTTCAGCCTGCACATGCTGCCGCGCTCCACGCTGATTGAGGTCGGCGCGCAGACAAATACGAAGGCGGAAATATGGAATTCTATGGAACCGTTGGCGAAAACGCTTGCAAGCGTGCTGACGGAGCAATAGGCGAAGGCGGATTTCAGCCTGAAAAACAGTTTTTGCTAAAATAAAACGAACCGATTCTGCCATATTAAAATTATGACAAAAAGATTTCTGATATTCGGCTGCTTAGGCTGGTGCATCGAAATCCTCTGGACGGGATTCCATTCCCTGCTTCTGGGGGATGGCGCGCTGACAGCAAAAACATATTTATGGATGTTTCCCATTTACGGTGCGGCGGCGTTTGCTTCGCCCCTGTTTCTGGCGGTACGGAAAAGCTGTCCGCTTTGGCAGAGGCTTGGGCTATACAGCGTGACCATCTTTCTGGTGGAATTTGCCGCAGGAGGGCTGATTCGTCTGGCAACAGGCGTTTGCCCTTGGGATTATGGGAACAATCCCCTTTCCGTTCTGGGGTTAATCCGTCTGGATTACGCGCCGCTCTGGGCAGCCTTGGGGTGTTTTTTCGAGGAGGTCAGCTTGCTTCTGGCAAAGAAAGGAGAATTGGCGTAGGGCATTGCAGTTCCGATTGATTTCTGCTAGAATAATGCAGGTTACAGAGCAAAAAACAAGGAGAAATTGATATGGATACATTGAAGCAAAGCATCATCCTCTTCGATCTGGACGGCACATTGACCGATTCTGAGGAAGGCATCATCCGTTCCACGCAGTATATGCAGGAAAAAATGGGACAGCGCATCTGGTCTGCGGAGGAGCTGCATTTTATCGTAGGGCCGCCGCTGATGCAGTCCTTTACGAAGGAATTCGGCATGGCGCAGGAAATGGCGGAAAAAGCCGTTGCCATCTTCCGCGAACGCTATGCGACGATTGGGCTGTTTGAAAACAGCGTGTTCCCCGGCGTGGTAGAGCTGTTGCAGGCACTGCGAAAAAAGGGAAAACGCCTTGCTGTTGCAACCTCGAAAAAAGAGGACTTGGCAGTGCGGATTCTGGAGCATTTTGAAATTGCGGACTATTTTGAGGTCATCGGCGGCGACAGGAGAGAGGTCGGCAGGGACAATAAGGCGAAGGTCATTGATTATGTGCTGGAGACCATGCAGGCGAAAAAGGATGATGTCATCATGATTGGGGACAGGAAATTTGACATTGAGGGCGCGCATGCCATTGGGATTCCCTGCATTGCTGTGGAGTACGGCTATGGGGACAGGGATGAGTTTGAGGCGCATGGCGCGGATTATATTGCAAAAACCACGGAGGATGTGGGAAAACTGTTTTAAGAGAATTTACAAAAAAGGAGCTGAAAAGCTCCTTTTTTGATGGGCGCAGTCGCGCCAAGAATTAGCGGCGCAAGCGCCGATTGGGTGCATTCGCACCAAGAAACTTGCTTGGGCAACATCAGTGCTACGCCCGTTTGGAACTCTTTCGGCGAAACAGAGGATTTCTTCCTTACTTTTTATGCTAAAAAGTAACAAAAACTTGGAACCCGTTTCGCTATGGGTTCCAAACCTCCGCACCCGAGGAAAGGGACACAAAGTTTCCCTTTCCAAACCCTTCCCCACAGACCCGAAAGGGTATGGAGAAAGGCGGCGCAGATGCGCCTGCAGCCTTTCTTCTAAAGTTGAAGTGCTTTTATCAAATCCAATATACGATTCTGATTTTTTTCGCTTAATTTCTGAAATTCTTGTAAAAAACATTCTTCTTTTTTCGATGGATTTTTTCCAACCAATTCATCTAAAGAAATATCCAAAATAATTGCTATTTTTATCAAATCATCAATCGAAGGCTCATTTCGACCGCTTTCATAGTTCGCAATCGTCGTATGTCCGTAATTTAATTTCCTTGCCAATGTAGCCTGAGAATAATTTTTTCTTTTTCGGAATTGCTTCAAATTTGCCGCAAAATCGGACATCCCATCACCTCTCAAAATCCATTTTATAATATTTTAGAACAAATTGTTTAAAATATCAATAGAACAAATCGTTCAATCTATAGTAAAAACGGTGATGAAAATGATTTATAAAAGAATCCGTGATTTACGAGAAGATAACGATATGACACAGGCGCAGGTTGGCGAGAAAATCAATGTTCCACAGAGAACCTATGCCTATTATGAAACAGGCGAACGTATGATTCCGCCCCATGTATTGTGGGCGTTGGCGGATTTATATGACGTTTCTATTGATTATCTGTTGGGACGAACAGACGATAAAAAACGATGAAGCCATGCCGGAAAGGCACTTTATACTGCCCGAAGGGGCTGGTGGGGAGGGGATATCCAAGGGGAACCTTGTTCCCCTTGGACCTCCTGTGGGGGTCCGGGACCCATTGAGGAGGGGTCCCGGGTTTTTGTTACTTTTTAGCATAAAAAGTAAGGAAGAACGCCCTTGTTTTGCCGAAAGAGTTCCAAACTGGCGAACAACTTATCTTCACCAAGAAAAATTGTAGCGCAACCGCGCCCATCGAAAAAGGAGTCTTTCGACTCCTTTTCTTTATCTCTTTTTATACACATCGAAGGAAAACCTTACTCCCTTCTCCTCCTGTATTTCGCCCTTTTCCTCCAGCTCCCAATCGGGATTTTCATCCAGATTCGGGAAGGCGGTATCCGCGGGATAGGTCTGATAAATCTTCGTGACATAGGCACGTTCGCACTGCGGCAAAAGCTGTGCATAAACCGTGCCGCCGCCGGCAACAAAAACCTGCTTCTCGGCGTAATTTCCCAGAACGGCAGGCAGCTCTGCCAAATCATGGCACAGCACAACGCCCTCCGCCTGATAGTCCTTATTTTTCGTCAGCACGATATTCACCCGATTCGGCAGGGGCTTTTTATTCGGAAAGGATTCCAGCGTTTTCCGCCCCATCACAAGCACATTTCCCGTCGTTTTCTCACGAAAATATTTCATGTCTGCGGAAATGCGCTGCAAAAGGTCTCCGTCCTTGCCAATCCCCCAGTCTGCATCAACGGCAACAATTATATCCATGTTTTTCCTCCTTATCGGCAATCAAATCGCAACAGGCACACGCCCCATGGATTTGCCGTACTCGTAATCCTCCACAATGAAATCGTCCACGGTGAAATCATAGAAATTCTTTACCTCCGGATTTAGGCGCACCTTGGGTGCAGGCAATGGCTCACGGTCAAGCATGGTCTTTACCATATCAATATGTCTGTCATAAATGTGCATATCGCTGATGACATGCACCAACTCGCCTGCCTCCAGACCGCTCACCTGCGCGAACATCATCAGCAGCGCGGAATACTGTACCACGTTCCAGTTATTTGCGGTCAGCGTATCCTGCGAGCGCTGATTGAGAATCCCGTTCAGACGATTGCCCGTTACATTAAAGGTCATGCTATAGGCGCAGGGCTCCAGACCCATTTCCGTCAAATCGGCAAAATTATAGATATTCGTCATGATACGTCTGGAGGCAGGTGTATTTTTCAGCTGCCACAGCACGTTATCCACCTGATCCATTTCACCATGAGGGAATTTATACTTCACGCCAAGCTGATAGCCATACGCCTTGCCGATGGAGCCGTTTTCATCCGCCCAGGAATCCCAGATATGACTGTTCAAATCGTTTACATTATTGGATTTTTTCTGCCAGATCCAGAGGATTTCATCAATCGCCGCCTTCCAGTTGGTATAACGCAGCGTCATCAGTGGAAATTCCTCCTGCAAATTATAGCGATTCACCACGCCAAAGGTTTTGATGGTATGCGCAGGGGTGCCGTCCTCCCAGACAGCGCGCACCTTTTCATTTTCCGTTGAAAAGCCATGCTCCAGAATCTGTCTGCAGTTTGTCTTAAAAATTTCATCTACCTTAGCCAAAAGCAATTCCTCCTTTTTTCCTTTTCATCTCTGTCGTTTACAAAAAACCGACTAAATTCCCCTTTTATTATACTGAAAAAAAATGAACTTTACCAGTCCCAAGATATCCGTTTCTTGCGCCGAAGGACATCTTGTGGTAATATTTTTAGGAACACAAAAGCATCCCTTCCTCCGTTTCGGGCGAAGAAGGCCCTTCGGTTCCTTTCAAAAACGACATTTTCCGGTTTGATGCTTTCCGGAATCCATTTATGGGAGGTTGTAAGAATGAAAAAAATGACTGCGCTTCTGCTTGCCTCTGTGATGACAGTTTCTCTGGCGGCATGCGGCGGCAATGACGATGACGATGCGGCTTCTTCCGGTCCCGGCACGCAGATTACGGCGGCAGAGGAGGACGAAACCGAAGCCACGCACACCATCAAAATCGGCGTATTTGAGCCAACCACAGGCGAAAACAGCAACGGCGGCAAGCAGGAGGTTCTGGGCATCCGCTATGCCAATGCAATCGTGCCAACCGTAGAGCTGAACGGTACGGTATACAGAATTGAGCTGGTGGAGGCAGACAACCAATCCGACAAGGTAGCGGCTGTTGCTGCGGCGGAAAGCCTGATTGCGGAAGGCGTTGCAGGGGTAATCGGCTCCTACGGCTCGGGTGTTTCCAATGCCGCAGGACAGACCTTTACGGACGCAAACGTGCCTGCCATCGGCGCATCCTGCACAAATCCGCAGGTAACCGCAGGCAATAAATATTATTTCCGCACAACATTCATGGACCCCTTTCAGGGCAGAGTAATCGCATCCTATGCGGCAGAGCAGGGATACCGGACTGCGGCTGTTATCAGCCAGAACGGGGATGATTATTCCACAGGGATTGCGGCTTATTTCCGACAGGCATTTACAAATGAAAAAATCGGCGGCAAGGTGGTTGCAGACGAGGCCTACTACGCAGGCGAAACCGAGTTTGACGAAATTTTGCAGAAAATTCAGAAAACCAATCCCGACTGCATCTTCCTGCCCTGCTCCACGGCTATGGCGGAGGTTCTGCTGCCCCAGATTCGCGAAAGCGGCATTACTGCACCCGTTCTTGCGGCAGATACCTGGGAAAACCTTTCCATGGTAAAGGCAATCGGCGAGGCGGCAGAGGGCGTTGTATTCTCCTCCCCCTTCGAGGTAAGCGCGACCACGCAGGCGAAAACCTTCGTCCGCGGCTTTCAGTCCTACCTGCGGCAGAACGCGAAGCGCATTGCGCTGAACGGCGGCACGGACGAGGTTGCGGCGGTTTCCGCGCTGGGCTATGATGCCTATATGACGATGGTGACAGCACTGGAAAGTCTGGACGGGACGAAGGATGTGCTGACAAGCGTGGATCTGCGAAACGCACTGTATGAGGTGGATTATGAGGGCGTGACGGGGGATATCAGCTTCGACGATAACGGCGATGCCATCCGCGATACGGCTTATCTGAAACAGATTCAGAACGGAAAATTCGTGTTCCTGAAAAAACAGGTGGATGAAACAGAGTAATAGAAAAGGAGTTCGCAATTTCTGCGAACTCCCTTTTCTTTTTTATACCTTTTCAAGCATTTCCTTCAGCGTTTTCTTTTCCTGAATTGCGGCTGTTACCTCTGCCATGCGAGAGGTATCTCCCAAGAGGATTGCGCCGCAAAGAATTCCGTGGTGGAAATAGGCTCTTCTCAGAACCTGATTCTGTTCATCCTTGATTTCAACGGTTTTATAAGGGATTTCCGCCCTTGTGCCGATATCTCCGATGGCATAAAGGGAAGTACCCATGCCGTGGAAGCTGAGTGCGTTTATCTCAGGCTGATAGGAAAGGGCTTCTCCTGCCGCATTCGCCCCTGCAATGCGCCCCATTTCCTGCGCTACAGGCCAGAGGGCAATATTTGCGCCTGCGTACTGCGCACAGTCCCCTGCGGCATAAATGCCTGCCATGTTGGTTTCCATATTTTCATTTACGATAACGGCTCTGTCTGCTGCCAATCCTGCCGCCTGCGCCACTGCGATATTCGCTCTCACGCCGGTGGAGAAAATCACCAGATCCGCCGCTACGGTTTCGCCGCCTGCCAGCTTCACGCCTGTCACACGCTCCGTGCCGCTGATTTCCGCAATCTGTACACCTGTCAGAATGGAAATGCCTTTACATTCCGCAATGCCTGTCAACATTCTGACTGTGGGTGCGTCAATCTTACCTGCCATCAGCACAGGTGCGCTTTCCAGAACCGTAACATCCAGACCGAAGCGACGCAGCTCCCAAGCCGCTTCCAGCCCAAGCACGCCGCCACCGATGACAACGGCATTTTTTGCGTCCTGCACCAATGCATTGACTCTTTCCACATCTGCAATGGAACGCACAACGGCTACCTGCGGCAAATCATTGCCCTTGATGGGCGGCACAAAGCTATGCGCGCCGAGTGCATAGATGCACTTATCGAAGGGATAAACCGTGCCGTCTGTGAGGATAACCTCTTTTTTCTCCGCATCCAGAGCTGCAACCCTGCTTTCCAGCTGCAGGTTAATGCGATTTTCCTGATACCATTTTGCAGAAACGCTTGCAATCGCGCCACCGCTGACTGCGCCGAACAGGTTCTTTGTCAGCATAGGGCGATCATAGGGCAGCTCCTTTTCCTCGGAAAGCATGGTAATTTCTGCGGTTTGGTTGCGTAGGCGAATCGCCTTTGCCGCCTGCAACGCCGCTGTACCGCCGCCCAGAATCACAAAGCGTTCCTCTGTATTCCTGCAGAAATCTGTATCCTGCGATGCCACAGGCACGAAATTTTCAGCCCCAACGCCGCAGACAGGACAGGTTTCGATGGAGGAATCGAAAATTTCGCCGCAGACCAGACATTTCACGAGTGTCCCTCTTGCAGAGGGCTTTTTCTTTTCCTCACCCTTTAACAGCTTCAGACCGAACTGATAGCCGAAGGAAACCGCTTCCGCCAACTCCCGCTCAGAGGGCTTAAAGCGCACGCGGAACCCATCTATCACACGCAGATGAATCTGCTTCAGGCGTGCAATGATATGCGGCACACCTTCGCCGCTCCAGCCATAGCTGCCAAAGGCAGATGCCAGCTTGCCGCCATGAATAGGCGGATACATGCCTGTTGTCAAATCCCAGATGGGCTTTAACGCCTCCTGCAGAATGGTCGGCGTACCAAAGAGAATCCCGTCTGCTGCGCCGATTTCTGCCGCAACCTCTGCCGCATCTGCCGTAACTAAATCGTAGCGTTTGACCGCGATGTCGCCCGCCTCAAGGATACCCTCGGTAATCTTTTCCGCCAGCTGCTCTGTATAGCCATACGCACTGACATAGGGGATGACAACGGTTGTTTTTTCATTCGTGGGGATTTTGCACCATTCGTCATAGATTGCCAGAAGCTCCGGAATATGGCTATCCAGAACGGGACCATGCCCGGGACAAATCATGTCGATATCTAGGGAATGCACCAGCTCCAGCGCATTTGTCATATAGGGCTGCTTGAAGGGGCCAAGGATGTTGTCAAAATAATATTTTGTTGCTCTGAGGTAGCCCTCCGTATCGGTTACGGTGCTTCTGAGAATCCCCTCATGGGCATAATGAGAGCCAAAGGAATCACAGGTAACAAGGGTTTTGTCCTCCTTGATATAGGTATACATGGTATCGGGCCAATGCAGATTCGGCAGAAGGAAGAACTGCAGCGTTTTATTGCCGATTTTCAGCTCATCTCCGTTTTTAACGGGGATGCTGTAGAAATCATCATTCACGATATTTTTCAGAAAGCTGATTGCCGTAGGGGTTGCGATGATTTTCGCCTGAGGGTTTTCTGCAATGATATGGGCGATGGAACCGGCATGATCCGGCTCGGTATGGTCTACGACAATATAATCAATCTGCGCGATATCCAGCTGCTCGGACAATGCCGCTCTGTAATCTCCGAAGAATTTTTCCTTCGCGGTTTCAAAAAGAATCGTTTCATCCCCCGCCTTGAGGATGTAGGAATTATAGGTGGTGCCGAATTCCGTATACATGATGATGTCAAATACACGCAGGTTTTTATCCAAAATCCCTGCCCAATAAAAATCCTGTTTCAGCTGTAAGGTTTTCATGCTGCCGCTCTCCTTTCAAATACGCGTTTTCTCTCCGTCTATCTTCTCTTTTCTTTTTTTATTTTCTGCTTTTCTTTTGTTTATTTATATGATATCATTGTTTTAGAAAAAGAAGTGTTGCATTTGCAACAAGGAGCGAAAAAATATGGAAAATTTATTGAAAAATGAACTCTTTACGCACGTTTCGACAGAAGAACTGGAAAAAATGATTCCCTGCTTTGAAATGACGAAGCGCAGCTTTCGGGAAAAGGACATCATTCCCACGCACGAGGGGGAAAAAAATTATATCTGCCTGCTGCTTTCGGGGACAGTTTCTGTCAACCGCATCAGCATAGACGGCTCGTTGGACTTACTGGAATATCTGGAGGATACGGGCGTATTCGGGGCGGCGTTTGCCTTTGCCAATCAGGAGGATGCGTTTCTGACCATCTGCGAAAAGGACTGCACGGTGCTCTTTATCGAAAAGCACCATATTTCCAAGCGGTGCCTGAATGCCTGTCCGCACCATACGCAGGTGGCGGAAAATATGCTGCAGCTGATGGGGAATAAGGTTGTCACGCTGACGGAAAAGGTGGATATCCTCAGCCATCGCTCCATTCGCGGCAAGCTGATGAGCTATTTCCGCATCCAGAGCACAAAGACGGGGGAATTGAGCTTTTTACTGCCCTTTTCTCTGCTCAAGCTTGCGAATTATCTCTGCATTGACCGCAGCGCCATGATGCGCGAAATCAAAAAAATGAAGGAGGAGGAGCTGATTGCAATAGAAGGAAAACGGGTGACACTGCTGTGAAAAAATAAGGCTATATCAGAAAAATCTGAGATAGCCTTATTTTTTATTTTGTTTTATTGTGCAGGTATTTCTCTCTCGTTGCCAAGCCGCCGCGAATATGCCGCTCCGCTTTATTGACCTCCAGAACCGCACGGACGGATTTTGCCAGCTCCGGGTCAATGCGCTCCACACGGTCGGTGATATCTTTATGCACGGTAGATTTTGAAATGCCAAATTTTTTCGCCGTTTCTCTCACTGTTGCATTGGTGTGTATCATAAATTTCGCAACCTCAACCGCCCTTTCCTCAATATACGTTTTCAAGCCAAGCACTCCTCTGATTATCGCTTGGTTATGTATATGCAGGCAGTAGGAAAGATATGAAAAGCGGCTATCCGAGGAGATAGCCGCTTTCTATATGAGTTAGGGAATTTAGAATAGTTTTCGTTTCTTTATTGTTTATACACAAGCATAATGTTTTTGAGGTTTTTGTTTCTTATTTTAAATCTTTAAATTTGAATGGAGAAGGTATTTCATTGCGGTGTCGACTGAGTCGACACCTTAAGTCGAAATCAAGATTTCGACTTGTTGAAACAGAGGAATAAACTGACAAGTTCCGTCAGCATAAATGCTTAGAAACTTGCAGTTTTCCTCGAGTGAGCAAAGCCCCCTCTGCGGATTCCATTCGGGGAATAAAACTTCCCCGAACCCCTCCGCAAATTCCGTTCTTTTTTATTTGAAGAACAGTTCGTATACTTCATTGGTGGGCATATCCTTACCTGTAAAGAGGTTGAATGCCGCAGCACCCTGCCACATCAGCATACCTGTGCCGCCGACAGCGACCTTACAGCCTGCCGCCTTTGCGGACTGCACGAATTTTGTTTCCTTGGGATTATAAACCGCATCTGCTACCACCAAATCGGGGTGGAATACGGATACATCCTCAACCAGAGACTGGTCATCCAGAGGCTTCATGCCAACCTTTGTTGCATTTACCAGAATATCGCTATCCTTGATTGCGGCATACAGTGCATCTGTTTCCTCCAGAGGATGGATGCTGACCTCGCAGTCGGGTACCATCTGCTGAATTTTTTTCACTGTTTTTTCGCCGTTTGCGTAAAATTCATCTTTTCTGTTGAAGATGGAAAGCTTCTTTGCACCATCCAGTGCGCACTGCACCTGAATTGCGGTTGCGGCACCGCCTGCACCCATCACGGTGATTTTCTTGCCTTTGACATCAACACCGTTTTCCTTCAGGTTTCTGACAAAGCCCATGCCGTCTGTGTTGTTGCCGTAGAGCTTGCCATCCTTTACCACAACGGTATTGCAGGCACCAATCAGCTTTGCCGCATCGGAAAGCTCGTCCACCAACTCCGCAACTCTTGTTTTGCAGGGCATGGTTACGTTAAAGCCCTTGCAGCCCAGCACCTTCAGTGCATTGACTGCCTCCTCTGTTTTTTCCAGAGGCACATCGTATGCCAGATAAGCATAGTCCAGACCGGTCTGTGCGAAGCTGTAGTTATACATGGCGGGAGAGCCGCTATGCCCTACGGGAGTACCGATCAAACAAAACATGCCTGTTCTGCCTGTGATTCTTTTTTCCATTGTATTTTTCCTCCTTTATTTTTTTCTTTTGTTAGATTTCCAGTGCGGCATTCAGCCCTTCTGCGGTTGCATCCAGTGCCTTTCTTGCCTTCACTGCGTCACCGATGACATAGGTCTCCGCAACGATTTTCTTGATTTCCTCGCTGATGGTATCGTTATTGCGATAGCCCATCGCCAGAACCACGTTGTCGAAGCCTTCCAATCTGCCCTCGGTGCCGTCTGCCAGTGTGTAGGATACGCCGTCTGTGAAGAACTGCGCTACCTTTGCACCTGTTACACCCTGTACTTTATAAGCTTCAAAATCCTTCATGAGGAATTTGCGGTGTTCGGGAATAACATCGGGGCCAAGCTGATCTCTCAGTTCGATTACGGATACCTCGTGACCCAGCTCGCCCAGGAAATCTGCAACCTCGCAGCCAACCATGCCGCCGCCGACAACCAAAACCTTTTTGCCCACAGCTGCCTTGCCATCCAGAAGGTCGCCTGCATGGATGACACCTGTATCATTGATACCGGGGATAGGCAGTACCAGAGGATTGGAGCCTGTTGCAACGATAACTGCATCGGGCTTTGCTTCTGCAACCATAGCAGGAGTCACTTCCGTGTTCATAACCATTTTTACGCCATATTCTTCGCATTTTGCGATATAGCTTCTTACCATATTTGTGATATCGCCCTTCCCGGGAGGGTATGCAGCCAGACGCATATTGCCGCCGAGAATGTCGCCTTTTTCATACAGGGCTACAGCATGGCCTCTCTGTGCTGCGGTAAATGCCGCGTACAGACCGCCGGGGCCGCCGCCGATAACCATAACGTTTTTCTTTGTCTGTGCAGGCTTGAAATCTGCTTCTCTGCCTGCCAGAGGGTTTACCAGACAGGTGATGGGTTCGCCCTTGAACATATTGGGAACACAGCCCTGCAAACAACCGATACAGGGGTTCATCAAATCCAATCTGCCTGCCTTTGCCTTATTGGGCATTTCGGGGTCTGCGATGCTCTGTCTGCCGAAGGCAACCAGATCTGCTCTGCCCTCTGCAATCATCAGCTCCGCAAACTGGGGTTCTGTATAACGACCGACTGTGATAATGGGAACGGAAACCGCGCGCTTGATTTCTGTGACATAATCTGCGCTGAAGCCGCCATGAATCAGGCTGGGAGCCCACATACATTCATCATGCAGATGTACGGCTCTGGAAAGGTGCAGACCATCTACGCCACATTCCTTCTCCAGATAGGAGGCAACTGCTGCGGCATCCTGTGCAGTCTGACCGCCCTCAACATCATCTGTTGCATTGATACGGCAGAGGATTGCCAGAGAATCGCCTGCTTTCTTACGGATATTTTCGATAATCAGCTTCGGCAGACGCATACGGTTTTCAAAGGAGCCGCCGAATTCGTCCACACGCTTATTGGTTCTTGCAGAGATAAATGTGCTGACCAGATAGCCATGTGCGCAATGGATTTCTACGGCATCTGCGCCTGCTTTTTTTGCTCTGACTGCTGCATCACCGTAGCATTCAATCAGGCGATAAAGCTCTTCCTTTGTGATGGCTTCGGGTGTTTCTCTGCCACAGGAGGCAGGGATAGCACTTGCTGCCTTCAGAGGGTAGCCTGTGATTTTTGTATTGCCTTCGGGGCCTGCATGCTGCAGCTGGATGGAAACCTTCGCCCCTGCCTGATGACAGGCTGCGATGGCTGCCTGAAAGCTGCTGACTGTGCTGTCATCATACAGACAGGGCTTTCTGGGGCCGCCCTTTGCTTCTTTATAAACAACGGTTGCCTCGAATGTAATCAGACCAAAGCCGCCCTTTGCTCTTGCGCCGTAATAGGATGCGGAGCGTTCGCTCATGGTGCCATCTGTGTTTGCGAAGTTATTGCCCATGGGAGACATAACAAAGCGGTTTGCCACTGTCATGGGGCCAATCTGAATGGGCTGGAACATAGCTTCAAATTTCATGTTTTCTCCTCCGTTTCTTACTCTCTTTTTGTTTTTTCCTTCGTACTTCATTTCCGTTTTTCTTCTATTTATTGTTATTCCACAACGGTGCAGGTGCTGACCTCGGAGGGCTTCACACGCAGCGCCGCAATTTTTGGTACTAAGGTTTGGAAATACTCGGTTGCCCGATGAAATTCCACCGCCTTTTCATCCTGATATTTTTCGATAAAGTAGAACACCTGCGTATCGTTTTGGTCGCCTGCCAAATCATAGCTGATGCAGCCTGCTTCCTCTCTGGTTCTTGCAATCATTTCCTTCGCAATTTTCAGAAATTCCTCCTGCAAGCCTTCCTTTACGGTGTTTTTCGCAATCAGTACAACCATCTTTTTTTCCTCCTTTTATTTTTCGGGCATTGCCTCAGGCCAGCCCTCCTGCAGCACCTTTACGGTATTGTCAAAGTTAAATTTTGCCGCTGCCGCTACACCCTTTGCCAGAATAGCGTCGCTGATAACCTCAACGCCCATTGCCTTGGGTTCGATGCCCTTTTCCTTCAGCATACGGCAGAATGCTGCTGTATTGCCACAGCCTGTGCCGGGTGCCAGTCTGTCGTGCATGGATTCATCTCTCAGAATGGATGCTGCATAGGGTCTTTCATAAACGTCGTTAATCTGTACGGAAACGATTTTTTCTGCGGGAATCCCTTCCAGAACGGAGAGATCTACCGGCTGATTTGCTCTCAGCCAATGCCAGCTGTCCAAAATCAGCTTTGCATTTTCGCAGCCGCTTTCCTTTACCACCGCCCATGCTTTTTCCACATCGGGCAGGCCGCTGTAAGGCATAGGCTCAACGCCGATGGTGTATTTGCCTGCTCTGTGGCACAGCTCCTTCAGCTTCTGTGCAGTATGTGCAACGGAATAGTTTTCCATCAGACCGCAGTTGATGTGGTTCACGCCGAACAGCTCGCACATGTGGAAGCACATCTGTTCCTTATATTTCTGTTCATAGGAACGGTGATCCTCCGCCCACTGCACGATATATTCCACTTCTGTAACCTTCATATCGTATTTTTCAAGAATTGCCAGAATATCTGCATCAAACAGACCTTCGTTCAGTGCATCCACATAGGTTTCCGCACGCAGACCAATGCCTTCAAAGCCTGCCTCCTTGGCTGCTTTTACTCTTTCCTCAAAGCTGCACTGATCGCCCAGTGTCCAAGAGCTGACTGTGATGGGATATTTTTTAGACATAAGATAGTTCCTCCTTTGTATCTCTCTTTTGTAGTTTTTTTATTTTCTTAGTGCGGAAAGCTTTTGCAGCAGTTCCTCACAAATCGTCTCAATTTCCTTTCCGGTAGTATCAATCACGATATCTGCCGCTCTTTCGTATTTTTCTCTGCGGCTTTCCATCAGGTTTTGAATAAAGGGCACGTTCATATTGCCATTTAAAAGAGGGCGCTCCGTGCTGTCCTTTACTCTTTCGTAGATGGCTTCGGGCGTTGCCGTCAGCCAGACCACATAGCCGCTGTTTTTCATCAGCTCCACGTTTTTCTCTCTGAGGGGTACGCCGCCGCCGCAGGAGACAACCATGTGCTTTTTCTCGCGTAATTCGATGAGGGTATTGCTTTCGCAGTTGCGGAAATATTCCTCCCCGTTGGTTGCGAAGATGTCCTTAATGCTCATCCCTTCCTTTTTCTGAATGTATGCGTCCATTTCCATGATTTCCATGGCAAGAAGCTCGCTCAGCTTGGCGGAAACAGTGCTTTTGCCTGCGCCCATGAAGCCGATGAGCAGGATATTTTTATCAAACAGCGTTTTCGCCTGAATCCGCTTGCTGTTTTCGATGATGCCCTCGAAAATATGCAGGATTTCCTCCTCAAATACGGTACCTGCTACCTCAGCAGCAACCCGTTCCAGCTGCTTTTTCTCCTGCTCCGGCTGCAAAACGGGCAGACCGTTTTCTCTTTTGTATGTAATGATGCCTTCGATACATTCCATTCTGGTTTTCAGTGCGGCGGTAATGCGTTCATCGCAATCCGCAATAATGCTTCTCAGGCAGGTAAGCTCTTTTTCCATTTGGTTCCTCTTTTCTGCTGCAAGGTTTTTCTGTAATTTTTATCTTTTGTAAAAGGTGATTACTGTGCGTCCTTTTCAAAGCGCAGGTTCAGAATAATGGCAAACACAATACCGATTGCCGTTACCACTGCATTGAACAGCAGGATATATCTGGGGCCCTGTACGCCGCCCACCTTGGAAAGCAGGCTCGCCACATTCAGCACCGCATAGTTTGCAATGGAGGATGCAATCATAACAACTGCTGTGATTTTCCCTTTATCTCTGGGGAACATTTCATTCGCCGTAGAGGTTGCCAGCTGCAATACGCCGCCTGCCGCAAAATAGCCGATTAAGAAGCCGCCGATCATGCAAATCTGCGGAATCTGCACGAAATACATCAGCAGCAGTGCGCAGAACGCAACACAAGGATAGATAACCAGAACGCGGATGGGCTTCAGACCCTTTTTCATCAATGCCGCTGTCAAAAGCACCGCACAAATGATGCCCGCGGAATAGAAGGACTGAATCATAGAGGGATTTGCCATGCCATAAAGCTTGCCCAGCTCCTGATTGCAGTTCATAAACAGCATGAAGGTTGTGGATGCGGTGAAGCCGATGCAAACCAGCAAAATTGCGGAGGGTGTCAGCTTCATTTTTCTCTTTTCCACAGTGCCGTCTGCCGCCTTGGGTGCCTCCTCCTTGGGAGGGAAGGGCAGAATTGCCAAAAAGATACCGTCTACGATGATGATGCCTGCCGCCAGAAAATACAGTGTGCGGAAAGACATATCTCTTGCTGCAACGAAGGTGATTAGGAATGGCAGCAGGAACTGTGCCATAGAAATTGCGAATTTGGTAAACAGGTTTGCAATCGCACCGTTTTCCTTAAAGATTTCCATGCAGGAGGGCGTAATGCTTGTATCCAAAAAGGAGTTTGCCATGCCGCTGCAAATCATAAGGATATATGCCAAAACCGTGCTGTGTGTAAAGGTAATGCCGATAAAGAAGATGGCAAAGAACACAACGCCAACCAATGCGCTCAATCGTCTGCCGTATTTATCGGAGAAGGGTCCTGCAAACGGGAAGGCAATTAACCGCCCCAGACCGACAGCCGCAATGATTGCCATAACCTTGCTGACATCGAAGCTGCCGTCCGCAAGCTGATTTGCGCCCCACATGGTTGCAAAGCTTTGCTTATACTGACCCATAATCGTTACGGCAATACCCAAAATGAAGTAGGTCACATATAAGGCAACCGCCGTAGGATAATACTTTTTCTGATTCATTTCTTCCCTCTTTTCTCAAATTTCTGACTCTCTTATTTTTGAAGCATTTTATTTTTTGAAAAATTTTTCCTTGACCTCTGCCACAGGCATATCCAAGCCGGTATACAGCTTTGCTGCCGCTGCGCCCTGATAGATGAGCATCCCCAGACCGCCGACCGTTTTGCAGCCTGCCGCTTCGGCATCCTGTAAAAGCTTTGTTTTTTCGGGCTCATAGACCACATCGGTGACTACCAGCTCCTTACGGAACAGGGAGTGGTCTGTGATGATGCTGATATTTTCCAAGGGGTGCATCCCAACCCTTGTGGCATTGGAAAGGATATCGCTTGTGCGGATTTCCGCTGCCAGTTTTTCGGTATCGTCCATATCGTATACCGTGATTTTCTGAGAAGAAAAGGCCTTCTGATATTCCGCCGCCTTCGCAACCGCCTGCTCCCAGAAGGCATCCTTCTTATTGAAAACGGCAATCTCTCTTGCGCCGTCCAGCAATGCCTGCGCCTGAATGGCGGAGGAAACACCGCCTGCCCCCAGAAGGGTGATTTTCTTTCCTTTGACCTCTACGCCCTCGTGGCGCAGGTTTTCAATGTAGCCCTCGCCGTCTGTGATGTAGCCTGTCAGAACACCGTCATGGTTCACAATGGTGTTGCACGCGCCGACCAGACGCGCCGCCGGGGAAATTTCATCCAGATACTTGAGTACCTCCTGCTTACAGGGCATCGTGATATTTGCCCCCTTCATTTGAAAGGTACGGAAGGCTTGGATGGCATCTGCTGTCTGATTTTTATCTACATTAAATGCAAGATACTTATAATCCAATTTCCACTTATCAAAGCAATAATTATACATGGCAGGGGATTTTGAATGTTCTACGGGAGAACCGATTAACCCGAAAAGCCTTGTTTTTCCTGAAATCTCCATGAGAGGATTCTCCTTTTCTTTCGTGTTTTGAATTCTTTTTTTGCGCGCTTTGTTTTACAGGCTCAGTGTATCGCAGAAATTAAAAAAGCACAAATTGATTATTTTATATGTTTTGATAGATTTTGTCTATAGCGTATGGTATACTGAAAATAAAAAATCAGATGGCATATTATTTGCTGATTCTAAAATTATTTGAAAAATGGGGGGATCTCTATGAATCTGTATCAGCTGCGCTATTTTGTCACGCTGGCGGAAACGAAGCACTTCGGCAAGGCGGCCGAAAAGCTTTGTATCGCGCAGCCAAGTCTGAGCCATGCCATTGCACAGCTGGAGGCGGAGCTTGGGGTGGTGCTTTTTGAGCGCAAAAACCGCTCCTCCACGCTGACAAAGGAGGGCATGCAGTTCCTTTCCTATGTGGAAAAATCCTTGGAAATTCTGGATAACGGCATTGAAACCATGGCGCATATCTCCCGTGGGGAGGGCTGCATTGAGCTTGGCTTTCTGCGTACATTGGGGCTTTCGCTCATTCCGGAGCTGGCAAGCGGCTTTTTACAGGAGCAGAAGGACAAGCACATTCAGTTCAAGTTCTACACAGATGTGACACAGCCGCTTTTGCAGGGCCTGAAGGATGAAAAATACGACATGGTCTTCTGCACACAGCTGGAAAACGAAAAAAACATTGAATTTATCCCTGTTTCCAAGCAGGATTTAGTCCTCATCGTGCCGAGAAATCACCCTCTGGCGAACCGCTACACCGTTGACCTGACGGAAACCCTGCCCTATCCGCATGTTTATTTTGCGGAAAAATCGGGTCTGCGCATCGTCATTGACCGTCTGTTTGAAAAAATCGGAAAACGTCCGAATATTGCCTACGAGATTCAGGAGGATCAGGTAATCGCAGGGCTGGTAGCGCAGGGGTTTGGCATTGCCGTTGTGCCTTACATGGAGGAGCTGCTGCGGCTGAATGTCAAAATCATCCAGATTTCCTACCCCTATTGGGAACGAAATTTCTATATGGCAACCCTCAAGGACAGATATCTCCCCCCTGTGGTACAAAGATTTAAGCAGTTCGTGATTACGCATTGCAGGGTATAAAAAACAGCTAAAAGCGGAATAAAAATAGACAAAAAAAGCAGCACTTTTTTGACATATCGAAGGTGTCTATAAAAGAATAGATACTTTCTATCAAAAAAGTGCTGCTTTGCCGTGTGTCAGCACGCGTCAGTTGAAAACAGGGTTCCCGAACCCCTTCACAGTGAAAATTTCGACTTAAGCGCATAGCCGCGCTAAGATGGCAACCAGCTCCTCCATGCAGAGCGGCTTTGCCAAATGCACATTCATCCCTGCAGCAAGGCATTGGCGGGCATCCTCCTCAAAGGCATTGGCGGTCATGGCAATGATGGGGATGGTTTTTGCATCCGCACGTTCCAGTGCGCGAATGGCTCTGGTTGCGGTCAGCCCATCCATCACAGGCATCATAATATCCATAATGATGCCTGCGTAGGTGCCGGCAGGCGCTTCACGGAACATCCGCACCGCCTCACTGCCATCCCTCGCAAGCTCCACGCTGACACCGCGGTCAGCAAGAAGTGCCGCGGCAATCTCCGCATTCAGCGCATTATCCTCTACTAAGAGCAGGTGCAGACCGCTGATATCCTTCGCCTTGGCAGGGGCAGGCTGTTCTGTCTGCGGCTGCTCTGCTGCAATTTCAAAGGGCAGCGTGATGGTGAAAACAGAGCCTACGCCCTCCTCGCTTTCAATCGTAATCGTTCCCTGCATTTCATCAATCAGGCTTTTCACAATCGCCATGCCAAGCCCTGTCCCCTGACGAGTGCTGTCGCTGCGCTCCTGCGAAAAGGGCGTGAAGATATGCTGTAAAAAGTCCTTGCTCATGCCGATACCCGTATCACGGATGACCCAACGATAGGTAACCCTTCCGTCCGCAATACCAAGACAGCTGACAGCCGTTTCCACCCTGCCGCAGCTTTTATTATATTTGATGCAGTTGCCATAAATATTCAGGAAAATCTGCCGCAGATGGAGGGGACTGCCATAGACTCTGCTGATTTCCATGCACGCGAAGTCTCCTTCATATCGCAGCGTGATGCCTGCTTCCGCGGCACGCTGTTCCATAATGGTCAGAATATCCCTCGTCAGTTGATTTAAGTCAATGATTTCATGAGAAAGGATAACCTCGCCGCTTTCCAGCTTGCTCATCTGCAAAATATCATTGATGAGAGAAAGCAGATGCTTGGCGGCAACCTTCATTTTCTTCTGATTAGAACGGATGAGGGCATGATCCTCCGCATGCGCTTCATCAATTTCCAGCAGACCGATGATGCCGTTTAAGGGCGTGCGAATATCGTGGCTCATGCGCGAAAGAAAGCTTGTCTTTGCGGCATTGGCACGATCTGCCTGCTCCACCGCTGCATAAAGCTGTTCATTTTTCAGCTGCAGCTGCTCTGTATATTCCTTTTGGATGGCAAGCTGCTCTTCTCGATAGCTTTGTGCCGTTTTCCAACGCACCATGCGAATAGCCGCAAGAATCACAAGATAAATCACCATGGCGAAAAGCATATTTTCAGGCGTGGTGCGGAAAACAGCGCGTTGCGGCAGGTAAGCATAAACATACACATCCCGTCCATGCTCCATCAGCCCAAAATAGCGCACGCCGTTCTCCCTCGCAGAAACAAGCCTGTCGCTTACGGCGGCGGCTCTGATTTCTTCAAGCACTGCGGATGCATCCGTTTTTTCGCCAATGAAGCTTTCCTCATTCGAAGCAATGATTTCATTCCCACTGCTGACCACAATCGTCCCGTTTTCCGCAGGGTCATAGCCCGAAAGAAGCGAGGAAATCGAAAGACTGAAGGAATTGATATAATCCAGAGGTGTATGATAATAGGCAACAACAATGCCGGGTGCATCCAGTCTTTGCACTGCCGCCAGATCCAGATAACACCCCTCAGGGCAGAAAAGCCGCACGGCATAGCGCTTTTCGGGATACTGCGCCGTATTCAGCAGGGCTTCGGAATCCAGATTTTCATGCACGAAAGCTGCCATATCCGCCGCTTCGCTTGCGGCAGTAATATTTCCCGCTTCATCCAGAAGCAGAATCCCCGAAACGTAGCAGTCCTTCACACAGGTATGCAGAAAATCCGCACTGACAGGCCTTGTGGCTTCCTCCAATCGGTGCGCCGTCTGGTTTGCGCTTTCCACAATCCGCATCAGGCTCTTGGATTCATCCGCAAGCCCAATGCGGCTATAGCGGTTACACTGCTCCTTCACATAATTGACCGTATTCACCATAGTGCGCTGTGTAGCAGCGATATCCTCATTTACGGCAAGCAAAAATACGCCGCCCAAAAGCAAAACGCCCAGTAAAATCTGTAAAAAAAGGATACGCGTGCAAGGCTTTGCAGAGGATTCATTCCACATCTGCAATCACCCCCATATCATTTTCATCCAGATACCTCCCGATGATTTCCTCCATCGTGCCATCCGCACGCATTTTTTCAAAGGTTTCGGAAAGCTTCTGTTCCAGACCGCGATCATCCTGTTTGGAAAACGCCACACCCAAGCCGACCGTCAGCAGCGGTTCCTCCAGAATCCGATAATCCAGCTTATAATCGGACATGCACTGCAAAATTGCCGTTTCGTGCGCGGCAATCGCATCCGCATAGCCCTTGCTCAGACAGGGATAAATCAATTCCCGATTCTGCATGGAAAACACCTCTCGCAGAGCAGGAAGCCTTGCATCCGTATGCGAAAGAAACAGCTCCTCCGGCTTTGTGGTGGACTGCACCGCAATGCGCTTGCCCTCCAAATCCGCCAGTGTTTTTATTTCGCTGTCCCGATTGACTGCCACCACCTGACGGCTCATCATATAGGGCGCACTCCAACGGTATTCCTCCTCGCGCCCATCGATGGAAAAGCTGCCCCAGATGCAGTCGATTTTTCCGCTGTCAACCAGCTCCTTCTTTTTCTCCCAGTCGATATAGGTAAACACCGCCTGATACCCCATGCGTCGAAAGGCTTCTGTCGCTAAATCCACATCTATCCCCGTTGGTTTGCCGTCCACATTCTCATAATTATAGGGCGGATAATTATCACTGCCGATAATAATAGTCGGTAAATCTGTCTGTCGTGCCGTTTTTTCCGCCGCGCCGCAGCCGGACAGGCTGACACAGCAGACCACAGCCGCCAAAACCATGCCCCTGATTTTCTGTTTCTGCATAACACCCTCTCCTCTTTTTTATGCCCATTTATAAATAATAAGGCAGTCAGCGGACTGCTGACTGCCTTATTATCCACAGGATTGCGATTTGTCCGTTTCCCCTGTCTATATATCACAGTTCGTGTATATTAAAATTATATGAAAGAAATCTGTCTATTTCAAGTATTTCTTGTCAAAAAACAGACAGAAAAGGAGGCTTTTTATCAAATGCAATATCATGTTTTGCAAAAATCCATCGCCTTCAGCAGTTTTTTTGACAAAACCTGCTAATTTAGCGTTGTCCGCCGCGCGCAGATATGGTATGATGTGATAAATTTCTCCGCACAGCAAGCCACGCGCTTTCTGCAAGGAGACAAAATAAAAATCAAACAGCTGCTGACACAAAGAAAGGCTTCTGCGTGAAAGGGTAGGTCATACATACGTTTTACAGAATTTCTGCGCCCTTTCTCCATATTTTTTCGGGGCGTTTTTTATTGTCTGCAAAAAAAGAGATAAAAAGAAAGGAAGATAAAGCAATGTATCCCTACAACCCCCACTCCCAAAAGGCAGAGGAATTCATCAACCACGAGGAAATTCTGGAAACCCTTGCCTATGCAGAGGAAAATAAGCACAACATTCCCTTAATCGACAGCATTATCGAAAAGGCAAAGCTCCGAAAGGGACTTTCTCACAGAGAGGCAATGGTGCTTCTGGACTGCGATATTCCCGAAAAAAACGAAGAAATTTACGCACTGGCAAAGCAGATTAAGCAGGATTTTTACGGCAACCGTATTGTGATGTTTGCGCCGCTGTATCTTTCCAATTACTGCGTCAACGGCTGTGTATACTGTCCGTACCATGCGAAAAATAAGCACATCCGCAGGAAAAAGCTGACACAGGAGGAAATTGTCAGAGAGGTAACGGCTTTGCAGGATATGGGGCATAAGCGTCTGGCACTGGAAACAGGCGAGGACCCCGTCAATAACCCCATTGAATATGTGCTGGAAAGCATTCAAACGATTTACAGCATCAAGCATAAAAACGGCGCAATTCGCCGCGTGAATGTCAATATTGCGGCAACAACGGTGGAAAATTATCGCAGGCTGAAGGATGCCGGTATCGGCACCTATATCCTCTTTCAGGAAACCTACAACAAGGAAAGCTATGAGTGCCTGCACCCCACAGGCCCTAAGCATGATTATGCCTACCACACCGAAGCGATGGACAGAGCCATGGAGGGCGGCATTGATGATGTCGGGATTGGCGTTTTGTTCGGCTTGGAGTTGTATCGCTATGAATTTGCAGGGCTTTTGATGCACGCAGAGCATCTGGAAAGCGTATTCGGCGTAGGCCCGCATACCATCAGCGTACCCAGAATCCGCCATGCCGACGATATTGACCCCTCCGCCTTCGATAACGGCATTGATGATGATACCTTCGCAAAAATCGTTGCCTGCATCCGTGTAGCCGTACCCTACACAGGCATGATTGTTTCCACCAGAGAAAGTCAGGAAAGCAGAGAACGTGTGCTGAGCCTCGGGGTATCCCAAATCAGCGGCGGCTCCAGCACGAGTGTCGGCGGCTATTATGAAAAGGAGGCAGAGGAGGATAATTCCGCGCAGTTTGATGTCAGCGATAACCGCACACTGGATGAAATCGTGAAATGGCTGATGGATTTGGGCTATATCCCCAGCTTCTGCACCGCCTGCTACCGTGAGGGCAGGACGGGCGACCGCTTCATGAGCCTTTGCAAAAGCGGACAGATTCAGAATTGCTGCCTGCCTAATGCACTGATGACGCTCAAGGAATATCTGATTGACTACGCCGCACCGAAAACAAAGGAAATCGGGGAAAAGCTGATTCTGGAGGAAATCAAATCCATCCCGAAGGAAAAAATTCAGGAGATTGTACGGAAAAATCTGGTTGAAATCGAAAAGGGAAATCGGGATTTCCGCTTCTGAAAAAATTCTATGTATCAAAAAAAGAGGATGTTAAAAAACATCCTCTTTTTTGTTTCCATTATTTCTTTTTGTTGGGAATCAGCTTCTTTGTGCCGCCCATATAAGGCCACAGAACCTCAGGGATATTTACAGTACCATCTGCCTGCAAATTGTTTTCAAGGAAAGCAATCAGCATACGAGGAGGTGCTGCAACGGTGTTGTTCAGTGTGTAAGCGAAGTATTTCTTGCCTTCTGCATCCTGTACGCGGATACCCAGTCTTCTTGCCTGTGCATCGCCCAAATTGGAGCAGCTGCCGACTTCAAAATATTTTTTCTGTCTGGGAGACCAAGCCTCAACGTCAACGGATTTTACCTTCAGGTCAGCCAAATCGCCGGAGCAGCATTCCAGTGTTCTTACAGGGATATCCATGGAACGGAACAGGTCTACGGTGTTCTGCCACAGCTTATCATACCACATGGGAGCTTCCTCAGGATTGCATACAACAATCATTTCCTGTTTTTCGAACTGGTGAATACGGTAAACGCCTCTTTCTTCAATACCGTGTGCGCCTTTTTCCTTACGGAAGCAAGGGCTGTAGCTTGTCAGGGTCTGCGGCAGGTCTTCTGCTTTATTCAGCGTATCGATGAATTTACCAATCATGGAATGTTCGGATGTACCAATCAGATACAGGTCTTCGCCTTCGATTTTATACATCATTGCATCCATTTCCGCAAAGCTCATAACACCTGTTACAACGTTGGAACGAATCATGAAGGGAGGAATGCAGTATTTGAAGCCTCTGCCAATCATGAAATCTCTTGCGTAAGCCAGAACTGCGGAATGCAGACGCGCGATGTCGCCCATCAGGTAATAGAAGCCATTGCCTGCAACCTTTCTTGCACTATCCAGATCGATACCGTCGAAGGTTTCCATAATATCTGTGTGATAAGGAATTTCAAAATCGGGAACAACGGGTTCGCCGAATCTTTCTACCTCTACGTTTTCGCTGTCATCCTTACCAATGGGAACGGTAGGGTCAATGATGTTGGGAATGGTCATCATGATAACCTTAATGCGTTCCTCAACCTCTTTTTCTCTTGCGGAAAGGGTTTCTACGCGTTCTGCGTCTGCGCCAATCTGTGCTTTTACCTTTTCGGCTTCGTCCTTTTCGCCCTTTGCCATCAGCGCACCAATCTGCTTGGAAAGCTTATTTCTCTGCGCTCTCAGTGCTTCAACCTCCTGCTTGATGGCTCTGTTTTCCTTATCCAGCACCAGAACCTCATCTACCAGAGGCAGCTTTGCATCCTGAAATTTTTTGCGGATGTTTTCCTTTACGATATCAGGGTTTTCTCTTACAAATTTAATGTCTAACATTTCATGACCTCCTAAAAATAGTATTTTTTCGGATGGAAGTTTTTCGTATATCTTATGAAAGGGTTTTCAATCAGAAAAAAGAATTGTAAGCAATTCTTCTCTAGCAACAGCAATAAAAAATATCTGCAAGCAGCTATTTTTTCATCACCGCTTACAGATATGCTTTTCTGTCGTAATCGCTCACGCTTTCATAACAAAAAAACTCCCGATCCCGGTAATAAAACAGGGACGAGAGTATATTTCCCGCGTTGCCACCCAGATTGCTCGGAGCATCCTCCGAACCTCTTGAACAGCTATAAAGGGCTTACCCTTCCGACTTTCATCGGCAGCTTGGAAAGTGGAACATTCTCTTTTCTCCGCCGATTCGCACCAACCACCGGCTCTCTGTGGGAGTTTTACAAGAACTTAGCTTTCCTTTCGGCTTTCGCCTGCGCTATTTTGTCTTGTTTGACTTTTTGGTGTATATTATATCATATTATTTTAAAATTGCAAGCCTAAATTTTTTTCTTTTTTTTGTACAATTTTTCCATAAATCCTATCTTTTTGCTAAAATATATAGAAAATGTTAAAAAATTTATATTTTTTTCTATGTGCAAAATAGCGTCCATTGTGGTATACTATACGGGTACAAGAAAACCCCTTTTCCTGTACCACAATATGCCCCGGGGTTTGTGCGCACAACCCCATAGAATGGTGTCTCCCCTGGCACCATTCTTTTCCCTAGTCAAAAAGGACAATCAAGCATGATTGTCCTTTTTTTGTGCTTTTCCATCATAAAAATCCCCGCACCCTTTTTATTTCAGAATAAATTTCTCAATGACCTCTGCCACGCCATTTTCCTCACAGCTTCGTTCCGTTATGTAATCCGCGGCAGCCTTCACATGCGCCTCGCCGTTTTTCATTGCAACGCCAAGCCCTGCCTGCAATATCATGGAAAGATCATTATCACTGTCACCAATGGCAATCGTTTCGGCAAGCGGCACATTTGCCTCCTGCGCAGTCGCAGCCAGTGCATTGCCCTTGCTTACGCCTTTTTTCACCAGCTCCAGATAGGTTTCCGAGGAATAAAACAAATCAAAGATATCCCCTGCCTTTTTCTCCACATAGCACTTCAGCGCCGAAAGATTTTTCCGCTCTCCGCTGATTAAGCATTTTGTAAACTCGCCCTCATAATCGGTCGGCTCCTGCAAAATGCGCGGATTTGCTTGCATCATCCAGCAATAGGATTTCACCTCGTCCGTCAATTTTTCAATCATAAAATTGCGATCATCATAGTAAAACAGCTCCAAGCCAAGTGCTCTCGCCCGCTCTGCGATTGGCTGCACCACAGACGGTGAAAAACTGCTTTTCAGCACCAGATGCATATCCCTCAAATCATACACCGCCGCACCATTCTGGCAGATAACATAGCCCTTTTTGCCCAGAAGATGCAATTCCTGCAAATGCTTTTCCACACCAAAAACACCTCTGCCTGTGCAGATAACAAACTCCACGCCTTTATCCACAGCCTTTCGGATTGCAGCAGAGTTTTCCACAGAAACCCGTACACCTTTCCATAATAATGTGCCATCCATATCGGAAAATACCATTTTATAGCCCATTTTTTCCTCCTTTGTTTACATAATACATTACCCACATCCTGTGGATAACCTGTTGATATTGTGGAAAACCCTCTGGACAACTTCTCTTTTTCACAAGTTATCCACAAAATGTGGATAAAATTTCAACTTATCCACAGAAGTTTTCCTCAGACTGATATGGAAAAAGGAGGAACAGCTCCTCCCTTTTCACGTTTATTTTTCGTTTTCTTCGTCCGTTTCCGGCTGTTTTTCCATGAAAACTGCCTCTTGGAAAATCGGTTCGCTGATTTTTGCTTCCGCAATCGCGCGTTCCACGGCACTTTCCATGGCATCCCCCAGATTTTCCTCCTCAGGCAAATGCGCCTTCTCCGCAGCCGCTCTTGCTTCCTCTCTCTTTTTCAGAATGGATTCCGCAGCCGCAATCTTGCCTGCAAGCGTTTCCTCCTTCAAAATCAGCTCTTTTTCCGCCTCTGTTACATCACCGATAGAGGATTTTGCCTGTTTTTCCTTCGTTTCATCCACTTCGACCATTTCTACCTGATCCAGTGTAATCTGCTCATCCATAGCTCTGTCCTTATCCTTTTTGCGGAAGGTCGGCTTAAAGCGCACCTTAACCACCTTTTCATGCTCCGGCTGATAGGTATTATTTTTTGCCACCTCAACCGCTTTTAATTCCTCCTCGGAAAGCATGTAGGTGCTGACACCCATTTCAATCGGCTTAGCATAGGTAAAAGAGCCTGTTCGGCTATGAATACCGTTCAGCACCACGCCGTTGTCATTCCCATCCAAAAGTGCCAAAGCAAAGCAGAGATTGCCGCCCATTTCATCAAAGGGGTTATAACGAATCAGCCCAACCTTCTGGATTTTGGATTTATCGGTTTTATCCATATCCGTCACCATATCCAACAGCTTAGAATATTGCGATTCAATTTTCTTTGAGGTTTCAAAATATTCTTCAATTTTCATTTCCAGATTATGGGTTGGTCTGCGATTAGAGCCCATAAAATAATCATATCGTTTCTTCTGCCCGTTCAGCTTCACAAACAGAACAATGCAGAGAATAAATAATATGAATATTGCTGCCGCCATAGCGGCAAAAAGAATCAATATCGTTTGCTGCGTCAATTCCATCATATTTCACATTCCTTATCGTTTCAGGAGCACCAAAAGGCGTTCCAAATCTTCCTCAGAATAATATTCTATTTCTATTTTACCCTTTTTCCGCTTACCGATAGGCTTCAGATTTACCTTTGTGGCAAACAGAGATTTCAAATCTTCCTCTATCGCACGATAGGCAGTTTCATCCGCTTTTTCGGCTTTTTCCGCAGGCTCGGGTGCATCTTCCTTCGCCAGATATGCCTTGACCAGCGCCTCAACCGCGCGCACGCTCAGTCCTTCCTCGATGATATGCTCTGCCAATTCAAACTGTGCGTCCCCATCGGATACAGGCAGAAGCGAACGAGCATGTCCGCCTGTCAGCTTATTTTCCGTCACAAAATTACGCACACGGGCATCCAACTGCAACAAGCGCAGAGAATTTGTAATCGCAGAGCGGCTTTTGCCGACCTTTTCTGCAATTTTTTCCTGACTGAGCTGAAATTCCTCCTGCAATCGCTGATAGCTTTCGGCTTCTTCAATGGGATTTAAGTCCTCACGCTGGAGGTTTTCCACCAGTGCGGCTTCAAAGGCTTCACTGCCTTCCCATGCCTTCAGCACAACAGGCACCTTTTCCATACCGGCGATTTTTGCGGCACGCCAACGGCGTTCCCCTGCAATGATTTCATAGTATTCCCCATTTTTCTTCACAACAATGGGCTGAATCATGCCATAGGCCTTCAGGGATGCCGCCAGCTCCTCCAAAGCGGTTTCATCAAAATATTTTCTCGGCTGCTTGCGGTTGGGTTCGATTAAATCCAAATCCAGCTCCGTCACCGTTTCATTCGATTTTGCTGTTTTCAGATCCTGTACTTCTGTATTGATGAGGGCGTTGATTCCAAGACCTTTTGCACCAAGACCTCTTTTCTTTTCTGCCATATCAATTCCACTCCTTTTCCATGACTTCCTCTGCCAGCAATGCGTAAGCCTCTGCGCCCTTGGATTTCGGGTCATAAAGATTGATAGGCAGACCATGGCTCGGAGATTCCCCAAGGCGCACATTTCTGGGGATAATTGTGCGGTAAACACTCTGCCCCAGAGAACGCTTGACCTCCTCCACAACCTGCAAGGAGAGGTTTGTTCTTGCGTCATACATGGTGAAAACAATTCCCTCGATTTCCAGTTCTGGGTTCAAACGTTTTTTCACCAGATTCACCGTATGCAGCAGCTGCTCCAAACCTTCCAACGCAAAATATTCACACTGAATGGGAACCAAAACCGTATTTGCCGCCACAAGTGCATTCACAGTAATCATATTTAAGGAAGGCGGACAGTCGATGATAATAAAATCGTATGCGTCCTTCACCTCTGCCAACGCCTCCTGCAAAATATATTCCCTGCGGTCGTTGCCAATCAGCTCAATCTCTGCTCCTGTCAAATTGATATTTGCAGGAATTACCTCCAAGCCATCCATGCAGGTCGGCTGCTTCACCTCTGCAATCGTGGCTTCGCCCAAAAACACATCGTAAATCGTCAGAGGGACATCATTTTTATCCAGACCAAGTCCGCTGGTGGTATTTCCCTGTTGATCTGCATCAACGGCAAGCACACGCTTTCCCTCTGCGGCAAGGCAGGCGGAAAGATTGATGGCTGTGGTGGTCTTTCCCACGCCGCCCTTCTGGTTCGTCACTGCAATGACTCTAACTTTGCTCATAAATTCCCGCCTTTCCTTCTCGTTTTTTCTTCTTTTTATATAATAGTATAATCAATATGAAAAAGCAATGCAAAAACACGATGTTTCACGTGAAACATCAGAAATTTATATAAAAATAGAAAAAGCCACTCTATTTTGTGAAATAAAATGGCTTTTTTGTTTGTCGTGCGCTATGTTTCACGTGAAACAATTATAGTTTTGCAGGCTTTGCGGGGCTTTTCAAAAGAGACTTAATAATATTCTCCTTCGGTTCCTTTTCAAATTTCCCAAAAACAGGGATTGCCTTGGGAATTACCTTGATCTCAAACGGCATATCCGGTCCCAGCTCCCCATCAACCGTAGATTCCATAATTTTGAAATCGGGATCTAAGCATTCAATCTTAAAATAATGATCTCTGAGATACAACACATTCTTATCATGAATATGTTCCCCTGTTAGCATTTTCATCAAAACCGGTGTCATTTCGATCAGAGGCTTTCCTTTGATAGCAATAAATTCAAACTTCCCATCCGTAATGGATGCTTCGGGGGAAAGGTTCGTAAAGCCACCCGTCCCGGCTGAATTCATAATCATATAGAAATACAAATCCTCCTCTATGACACCTTCACTTGTCGTAATGCGAAACGGCACCTTTCTGAACTGCGGCAGCTGCTCCACGCCCTTTAAATAATAGGAAAGGCTGCCAAGTGCATTTTTCACATCCTTATCCACAATCTGTGAAACATTTGTGAAAAAGCCGCCTGCGCAGACATTGATAAAGAAAATGGAATCATTCACCAGACCCAAATCAATATCCACCGGCTTTGTGGAAACAATCGTTCTGCAAACATCCTCTACCTCGCCGCTTTTAAAACCAAGGTAGGTTGCAAAATCATTTGCCGTGCCGGAAGGAATGATGCCCAAAGGAATATGCAGACCACGGCGCATCATAGCATTCAGCACAATATTCACTGTACCGTCACCGCCGGAGGCAACAATAATATCATAATTCGGGTCCATTGTGGCAATATGCGTGTCAATGTCTCCGGGATGGAGCGTGCGGAAGGGATGCACCTCATAGCCGCCCTCCTGAAAGATACCAATACAAACATCTAAGTCAAATTTAAAGCTTTTATTCCCCGAAAAGGGATTATAAAATAATTTCAACTTTTTCATACAAATACCTTCCTTTATAAAGAGAATTTCTATTTTAAGATGATTAAAAGCCCCTTGGTTAGGTTTTCTAATCTCTGAAAACAAAATCCTGCAAGCAGTTTTTGTTTCAGAAGATGGAAAACGCTTTTATGGCATATCACATTTGTTCGGGTGCTTCGATACCTAAAAGTGCCAGACCCTTTTTCAGCACTGTTTTTACAGAGAAAACAATCGCCAGACGCGCCTGTCTTACCTCAGGTTCACTGCTGAGAATCGGGTTATCGTGATAAAATTTATTGAACGCCTGTGCAATCGCAACCAAATGTCTGGTAACAACAGAGGGCTCCAGCTTTGCTGCCGCATCCTTAATTTTATCCGGGAATGCCTCCAGCAGCTTGCAGACATCCAAAGATGCCTCGTCAGAAAGTGCCTCAAAATGGATATCACTGAAATCCGTTTCACCTGCACGCTTCAGAATGGAGCAGGCACGCGCATGCGTATACTGCACATAGGGGCCTGTTTCACCATCGAAATTCAACATTCTTTCCCAGCTGAACACAACATCCTTGATTCTTGTGTTATACAGGTCATTGAAAATGACCGCGCCAATGCCGACCTGCTTCGCGATTTCCTCTTTATTTTCCAGATTGGGATTCTTTTCCTCAATAATACGCTTTGTTTCCGCGCACGCCTGATTTAACAAATCCTCCATCAGCACAACATGCCCATGACGGGTAGAAAGCTTCCCACTATCCAGAGAAACCAGACCGAAAGGCACATGAATCAAATCCTTGTACCAATCATAGCCCATTTTATGAATGACCTCAAACCACTGTGCAAAATGCAGGTTTTGGTCAAGCGCAGTCAGATAAATGCACTTGTCAAAATTATAGGTTTTCTTGCGGTAAAGCGCCGCAGTGATATCTCTGGTTGCATAAAGCGTGCCGCCATCCTTACGGATAATCAGGCAGGGAGGCATATTTTTATCCTCTAAATCCACAATCATCGCGCCTTCGGATTCCTTGAGCAGGTTTTTGTCCTTTAATTCCTGCACAACCGCATCCATCTTGTCATTATAGAAGGACTCTCCTGTGTACGCATCAAATTTCACACCAAGCATTTCATATACACGCTCGAATTCCTTGATAGAAATATCATAGAACCATTTCCACAGCGTCAATGCTTCTTCATCGCCCTCCTGCATTTTTACAAACCACAGGCGCGCTTCATCGTCCATTTTCAGCTCAGGATGCTTTTCTGCTTCATCATGGAACTTTACATAAATCCGCATCAGCTCCTGAATCCCATCCTTCTCTACTGCTTCCTTGCTGCCCCATTTTTTATACGCAACAATCAGCTTGCCGAACTGTGTCCCCCAGTCCCCCAGATGGTTGATGCCCTCGCAATGGTAGCCCAGCTCCTCGTGAATTTTATAAATCGCGTTGCCGATTACGGTAGAACGCAGATGCCCAACATGGAAGGGCTTTGCAATATTGGGAGAGGAATAGTCGATCACAACGGTTTTGCCTGCGCCCATGTCGCTCTTGCCATAGCTTTCCTTCTGCTCCAGAACGGCAGAAAGCACCTGCTCCGCGTATACACTCTTGTCCACAAAAAAATTGATATATGCACCGACCACCTGCATCCTTGCGATAAACGCAGGCTTTTCGATTTTTTCGATTAACTCCGCAGCAATCATCGGGGGTGCCTTGCGGAATACCTTCGCCAAACGAAAACAGGGATACGCAAAATCACCCATTTCCTTTTTGGCAGGAATTTCCACTGCCGCCGCCGCATCCTCAACGGAAATTTCCGCTGCCGCTGCCAAAAGTTTTGCAATTTCTATTTTAAAATCCATAAATTGATACCTCCAAAAGCCCTGTAAAAAAGGGACATACTTCTATTTACTATAGCATGAAAAAGGGGGAAAAACAAGGGCTTTGGGGCGAAAAGCGGCGCGGAGCGCCTGCAAACATTTATGCAATAAACAATGAAGTTTTCGGAAAATAAAAAACAGCCTGCCAGAAGGATGGACGGCAAGCCATGCCGGAAAGGCACTTTATACTGCCCGAAGGGGCTTGAAGGGAAGGGTTTGGAAAGGGAAACCTTGTTGCCCTTTCCTCGGTTGCGGAGGTTTGGAACCCATTACGAAACGGGCTCCAAGTTTTTGTTACTTTTTAGCATAAAAAGTAAGGAAGAAATCCTCTGTTTCGCCGAAAAAGTTCCAAACGGGCGAACGCACATCTTCGCCAGGCGAAATCTTGTCGCGACTGCGCTCAATCAGTGCGCAGCACTGCTGCTTTTCTCACTTGCCCATGCGGCTTTCATCAACCCAATCGGTGCTTGCACTGCTACTTTTCCCCACAAAAAAAGACCCTTTTCGGGTCTTTTTCCATCAACCATACTTCACCGTCAGGTTCACATAAGAAATATGCTCCCGCATGGCGGTATACGCCGTCTGATAATCTCCGCTCTTAATCGCTTCGATAATCTTCCCATGCAGCTCAATCGTCACATCAATGACTCTGGGGTTCTGCGTCAGCGATTCACGCATTGCCAGACGAATCCCGTTTTCAAAGGAATCCTTTGAAGCCATCATGGTGCTCATCAAAAGCTTATTATGCGTTGCCACCGCCACCTGCATGTGAAACATAGAGTCATAATCCACAAACTGATTCACGTCATGGCGAAATTCCTTCATTTTTTCATAATAATACTCCAGCTGGGCAATATCCTCCTGCGTTGCGCGCTTCGCGGCATAGCTCGCCGTTTCTCCCTCTAGCATATAGCGAAATTCCAGTAGGTCATTCAGGTCAGAATTTTCAACCGTAATACTGAAAGGCGCAATATTTACGATATTATCAATTTCATTTACAAAGGTGCCTGCCTTTGAACGGCGAATAAAACCAAACACCGCCAGTGCCGTATATGCCTCGCGCAGCGTACTTCTGCCGATGCCAAGCTGCTCGCTTACCACGTTTTCATTTGGCATCATATAGCCTGCCGGCAGCTGTCCGTTTGTAATCAGCTCCTTAAAACGCTGAAATAAATTCTGGGAGATATTACTTTTTCCCAAATCTTTTTTCAGATATGCGGCATTTTCTGCTAAATAGTCTCTTTCTTCCATTCAGGATTCGCCTCCCCTTTCTCATTTGTGTTTTGTATTTTTATACATACCTCATGGTATCATAAATATACTTGCATGACAAGAAATTTTTCATATTTTTTTATAAATATCTCTTATGTTTTCAAAAAAATTCCTAATACCCCTGTCTTTGCAAAACACTGTATTTACACGAAAAACAAAGCCTTCTGTTTGTATTTTTCCCTGTTGTCTGATAAAAAGAGGACTTCCTTCCCTTTCTGTAATAAAAAAAGCCTTGGTATTCATTAGCCAAGGCTTATTATACAAAAATTTCAATTCTTTTCCATTTTTTTAAGTTCTTCCTCAATCAGTCCATCCTTGTTATATTTTATGCCCTTCGCAATATTTTTTTCTCTTGTCTTTCTGGCAACGAAAAACGCAATCAAGCACATCGCAACAGGAATCAGCATAAAGACGAAAAAGCTGATATCGTGGAACATAACGCCGACAAAGACCGCCAACAGGAATACCAGAAAAATAAACACCAGACCCGGCTTTGCCGTTTCGGATTTTGCGGCAATCATGCCCTCAAAAATCACAAAGACCAGAAACAGAGAAATCATCTGCCCATAGGACAAAACAACCTCTAATATACCATCAACGGGAAATAAAAACATACCCAACACCTCAATTCTCCATTTTATCACTTAAAAGATATTGTAGCATTTCGTATACATAATGTCAAATCGTTTGGGTTTAAAACTTTCCGCCGCCACCACCGAAGCTTCTGCCGCCACTGGAAAAGGAGCCGCCGCCGCTGAAGCCGCCTGTGTGGTGGTGATTGTTGTCATCATCCCGTGGAATCGGCACCATCGTCGTATGCGTATTTGCAAAGGTATCCTGATTCGTCCGCAAATGACAGCCGTTTTCCTTCAGATACGCTCTGCCGTCCGTAAAGGGATGCACATTTTTGCAAGCCTTACGCATGCTCATAACCGAAACCCCTGCAATCACTGCGGAAAAAGCTGCCGCAAGCAGAATAATCATCGCAATGCCGCCACCACTCGAAACAGGACTTTCCGAGAAAAACGCATCCGATTTTGGTCTGCCTTCTGCGCCGTAGGTCTGATAATCCGCACAAAGGGAATCCACGTCCCACCAAAGCTGCTCCATGCCGCCATAATAATCTCCATTGGAAAAATAGCTGCTGATTTCGTCCCAGATGGCATCTGCATCCGCATCCGTAATCATTTCCATTGCTTCGCCGCAGGTCACAAGCTGCCCTTCTCGCTCGCCCATATCCAGAACGAAAATTGCGCCGCTGTAATCCTCCCCAACGCCCAGATTCTGTTCTATATAAAATTGTGCGCCGTATTCCCTTGTTGATAAGCCTTCGGTATCCTTCGTGGTGAGGTATGCAAAATCAATATCATATTCCTCCTTCGCATCCTCACAGAACTGCTGCAAATTCTGTTCCTCCTCCGCCGTCAGCAGGTCAGCATTGTCAAATACCCTCTGCTCCGCCGCAGAAGCAGGCAGAACGGAAAGCAGGAGAAACACCATCATCAGAAGCACAAATCCTTTTTTCTTCATCACAGCACACCTCCCATCGCCAGCAGAGCAAGCACAATCATAACAATCACAAAGGAAATGCAGAAAATAATCACAAACCATTTCGCAGTCCGGCTGTTGCTGACAGGCCGCTCCCCGACGATTTTTCCTGTCTGCCCGTTCATCGCAAAGAGATATTCCTTCCCATCATATTTGCTCATCAGCATCCAAACGGGCAGGAGCATATAGCTTTGCTGCTTAGAGGAAAAATCCGTATGACATTTCACGCCGTAAACACGCTGATAGCTTTTGCCGCCCTCCGCCGCCTTATGCTCCACGCCGGGGGTAATGCGTTTTGTCATGCGGTCATACAAATCCTTCGGCTCGTATGTATATTTTTCCGCCAGAAAGCCGCTCAGATAGCTCATGTCAAATGGTTTTTTCTTTTCCAGATGAAACGGTTCCAACGCATCCATCAGGTCATCCTGCATTTTTTCCGAAGCATCCAGAGGAATATTTTCAAATTCCATCGTTCCCGCGCGGTGGATGTGATACAAATCCGTTTTCGTATAAATAAAACGCGTATCCGACCATGTGATGACATTTTCGCCCGTCGCATGGTAATCAAAATCCGCCTTGCAGTCAAAGAGCCAGAACGGCACATATACGCCCGTAATCTTTTCCAACCGCTGCTCAGAGGTATAGCCCTTCGGAAGCAGCCTTTTTCCCTTGCAAAGCTGCAAAAACGCCTTTCTTGCGTCCTCCTTATCCGTCTCAAACGGCAGAATCGCAGAGGGGCGGTATTCCCCCTCCAGCTGTGTCGGCAAAATCGTCGGGTTGCCGCAGAAAACGCAGAAGGTTGCCGCCGTTACATCATCCGTCACAATCTCGCCGCCGCAGGAGGGGCAGTGATACGCGCGCAGATGGCTCAGATCTTCGTCCGTCTCAGTAATATTTTCCTCATAATGATAGGAAATCTCCGCCGTATTTTCCGCAGCCTCGGCTCTGGGCTTGACTTCATAATCATCCTGCTTCGTCTCGGTCCCTCTCTGCTCCAGCTCCTCTCTGGTAAATTTGCCACCGCAGTAATCGCAGACCCATTTCTGCTCCTTCCCATCATAGCGCAGATACGCCATGCAGTCGGGGCAAAGGTAGGTCAATGCTGTCTGTTCCATTTTTTATTCACATCCCTTCGGATTCCCGTTATCGTTTATGCTTTGGTTTCAGCTCCGCCAGATAGCCTGCCGTAATAATGCCTGTCGGCAGAGCGAACACCGCAATTCCCACAAAAGAGGTCACAATGGCAATGATTTTGCCGATGCTCGTCGCAGGGCAAATATCCCCATAGCCGACCGTTGTCAGCGTGATGGTCGCCCAATAGACCGCATCCAAGAAATTTGCAAAGGTATCCGGCTCAACCTGAAACAATATCAACGCCGACAGAAGGATATACCCAACTGCCAGAAGCCCTATCGTGAAAAGGTTATCCTTTTCCTTATAAATCACCTGCATCATCAGATGAAATCCCTTGGAATAGCGCAGAATCTTCAAGGGCTTCATGCACTTTGGCAAGCGCAGGATACGCACTGCCTTCAGCGTCGAATACAGCGGTGTCAGTGAGGAAAGAATCGCAATCAGGTCAACCACGGCAAAAAATGTAAACGGATAACGCAAAAAGGGCTTTTCCCCCTTCAGCTTAAAATCCGCCGTACCCCATCTGAGCAGATAATCTATGATGAAAATAAACACCGTTATGCGGTCAATCCGATAAAATACAGGATTTGCGCTGTTTTTCACACAAAGAGGCAGTACACTTGCAATAATGCAGAAAATCATAAATCGGTCATAATACAGGCTGATTTTATCCTCCTGCTCTCCCTTTTCAATCATTTCATAAATCCGCCGCCGCATGGGCTTTCCTCCTTTTTCTGCCGTTTCTTCTATTCGCAAAAAAGGATATCGGCATACTTCACCGATATCCCTTTGTTTTTTTGCTTATTCTACTTCTGTTTTCTCTGCTTCTGCGGCTGTTTCCTCGGCTTCCTCCTCAATATCCTCCTCGGAAATCTTCGCAATGCCGACCACACTCACGCCGTCATCCAGATTCATCAGCTTCACGCCCTGCGAATCCCTGTTGTAGCTGGAAATTTCTCTGCCGCGCAGGCGGATAATAACCCCCTCGGAGGTAATCAGCATCAGCTCATCATTTTCACCGACCATCAGTACGCCGGTCAGCTGTCCTGTTTTTTCCGTCAGCTGATGAACCTTCAATCCCTTGCCGCCGCGGTGCTGCAAATTAAATTTATCCGTTGTGGTGCGCTTGCCGTAGCCGTTTTCGGTTACATTCAGAAGCTGCCCTTCCGGGTCAATCTTCACTGCGGAAACAACATAATCGTCCTCCTTCAGTGTAATCGCCTTCACACCTGTTGCAGTTCTGCCCATGGGGCGAACATCCTCCTCGGAGAACTTAATACCCATACCGCTGCGTGTTGCCACAAAGATTTCATCCCTGCCGTCTGTTGTCATCACGGAAATCAGGTCATCCTCCTCGCGCAGATTCAGCGCAATCAGACCGCTCTTGCGGATATTTGCAAAGCTGGTCATATCTGTTTTCTTGATTAAGCCATGCTTTGTAATCATCACAAGATACTGATCCTCGCGGAATTCATTTGCAGGAATCACCGCCATGATTTTTTCATCCGCATCAATCTCCAGAAGGTTCACGATGGCAACCCCTCTTGCCGTTCTGCCGGCTTCGGGAATTTCATAGCCCTTCATGCGATACACCTTGCCGCGGCTGGTGAAGAACAGCAGGGTATCATGTGTAGATGCAAGGAACAGGTCTTTTACAAAATCCTCCTCCCTTGTCTGCATCCCGATAATCCCTCTGCCGCCGCGGTTCTGGCTCTTATAGGTATCCAGAGGGGTACGCTTTACATAATTCAGATTCGACAGCGTAAATACGCAGGTTTCCTCCTCAATCAAATCCTCCACATCAATTTCGCCGGGATTCTGCATCAGCTTTGTGCGGCGTTCATCGGCATATTTCTCCTTAATCGCCGTAATTTCATCCCTGATTACGCCAAGCAGCAGCTTTTCATCCGCCAGAATGGTCTTGTAATACGCAATCTTCTTTTGCAGCTCTGCATATTCCGTATCGATTTTTTCCTTTTCCAGACCCTGCAAACGGCGCAGCTGCATTTCTAAAATCGCCTGTGCCTGCAAATCAGACAGGCTGAAGCGTTCCATCAGTCGCTCCTTTGCATTATCATAGCTTGTGCGGATGATGCGAATCACCTCGTCAATGTTGTCAATCGCAATCCGCAGACCCTCCAGAATATGCGCTCTTTTTTCCGCCTTATCCAAATCAAAGCGTGTTCTTCTGGTAACAACATTTTCCTGATGCTTCAGGTATTCCGCAAGCATCTGCTGCAAATTCAAAACAACAGGCTTGCCATCCACCAATGCAAGCATATTTGCACCGAAGGATTCCTGCAAGGATGTATATTTATACAGCTGGTTCAAAATGACATTTGCATTATAGTCCTTCTTGATATCAATGATAATCTTGATATCATCCCCGGCGGAGGCATCGTTCAAATCGCTGATGCCCTCCACGCGCTTTTCCTTCGCCAGCTCGCCGATTTTTTCCAGCAGACGCAGCTTATTAACCATATACGGAATTTCAGTGATGACAATACGTTCTCTGCCGTTATGCGTTTCAATCTCCGCTGTGGAGCGCACAATAATCTTGCCGCGTCCGGTGCGGTACGCCGCACGAATCCCGCTTTTCCCAAGGATATTCGCTCCTGTGGGGAAATCGGGCCCCTTGATGTATTGCATCAATTCTTCCACATCGGTTTCTCTGCCCTCGATTTTGTTCTCAATCATGCAGACCACGCCGTCAATGACCTCGCCGAGGTTATGCGGCGGAATATTTGTCGCCATACCAACCGCAATACCGCTTGAGCCGTTTACCAAAAGGTTCGGGATACGCGCAGGCAAAACTGTTGGCTCTTTCTCGTTTTCGTCATAGTTCGGCACAAAATCAACGGTATCCTTCTCGATATCCGCCAGCATTTCCGCCGTAATCTTGGACATGCGCGCCTCGGTATAACGGCTTGCCGCAGCACCGTAGCCGTCAATAGAGCCGAAGTTCCCGTGCCCGTCTACCAGCATATAACGCATGGAGAAATTCTGCGCCATACGCACCATTGCCTGATAAATGGAGCTGTCACCATGAGGGTGATATTTACCCATCGTATCCCCGACAATACGCGCGGATTTACGATAGCCCTTATTCGGGTCCAAATTCATTTCATTCATAGAGTACAGGATACGCCGCTGTACAGGCTTTAAGCCGTCACGCACATCGGGTAATGCACGGGCAACAATAACGCTCATCGCATAGTCGATGTAGCATTTCTGCATCTCCTTATTGATGTCTATGGTTATGACCTTGTCTATCTCTTTATTTTCGTCACTCATACGTTCACCTCTTAAGACCGTGAGGCTCTGCCTCACCCTCCGCAAGCCTTTGAAAAGGCTTGACCTAAACTTTATACAAATCTTACATTTCTTTCAGAAATATAAGATTTAATTCTCATTCTGATTTATCACGCCGTAGGCAAATCGGGTTCCAAAGGGGTGACCCCCTTGGTGGGGTTTGGGGCAACGCCCCATAAAAAACTTGCCCACAGGCGGTTCTTTGAAGGGGTGCGATACATTTTGTATCGCAGGGGAAACTTTCACCAAGAAAAGAAAGTTTCCCCTTATGTCACCTATTAAAAATCCATCTCCGCATACTGCGCATTTTCCTCGATAAAGATTTTTCTGGGCTCAACCTCATCCCCCATCAGCATGCTGAAAACCTGATCCGCAAGCACTGCATCATCAATCGTTACCAATTTCAGAATTCTATGCTCCACCGCCATTGTCGTATCTCTCAGCTGGTCGAAGTCCATTTCCCCCAGACCTTTATATCGCTGTACGTCCTTAATCCCGGTTCTGCCGATTTCCTGATACAGAGCCTCAAGCTGCAAATCGTCATACACATAATAATGCTGTTTATTCTTCTCCACGCGATACAGCGGCGGCTGTGCCACATATACCTTACCGCCCTCGATAAGCTGCGGCATATAGCGATAGAAGAATGTCAGCAGCAGGGTTCTGATGTGTGCGCCGTCTACGTCGGCATCGGTCATGATAACGATTTTATGATACCGCAGTTTAGACATATCAAAATCATCTGAAATCCCCGTACCGAAGGCGGTAATCATATTGCGGATTTCCTCGGAATTGAGAATCCTGTCCAGTCTTGCCTTTTCCACATTCAGAATCTTGCCGCGCAGGGGCAGAACCGCCTGTGTTCTGGGATCTCTCGCCTTAATGGCAGAGCCGCCTGCGGAGTTCCCTTCGACAATATAAATTTCACATTCATAGGGGTCTCGGCTCGTGCAGTCTGTCAGCTTGCCGGGCATACGCGTATTTTCCAGACCCGTTTTGCGGCGCACCAGCTCTCTTGCCTTTCTGGCAGCGTCTCTGGCTCTGGAAGCCATCATACCCTTTTCGATGATGGTTTTGCCGATGTTCGGGTTTTCCTCCAGAAAATAGGTCAGATATTCGCTTAGAACGCTTTCCACCGCGCCCTTCGCTTCGCTTGTGCCAAGCTTTGCCTTTGTCTGCCCTTCAAACTGCGGGTCCTCTACCTTAATGCTGACAACGGCGGTAATGCCCTCTCTGACATCCTCGCCGGAAAGCTTTTTATCTGCATCCTTTATGATACCTGCCTTCTTGCCATAATCATTCAGTGTCTTTGTCAGCCCCGATTTAAAGCCCACCAGATGCGTGCCGCCGTCAGGGGTATTGATATTATTCACGAAGGTGAAAATGCTTTCCGTATAGCCGTCATTATGCTGGAATGCAACCTCAACCAGAACGCCATCCTTCTTGCCGGAAGCATAAAAAATCGTATCATACAACGGCTGACGGCTATGATTCAGAAAATGTACGAATTCCTTGATGCCGCCCTCATAGTGGAAGGATTGTTCCTGCTCCATGCCCTCGCGCAAATCGGCAAGGTTGATTTTCAGCCCCTTTGTCAGAAAAGCCGTTTCGCGGAACCGCTGCTTCAGCACATCATAATCAAAAACGGTTTCCTCAAAAATCGTATCATCCGGCAGAAAATGCACATACGTCCCTGTAATCTCGGTTTCGCCCACAACGGTCAGCGGCTCTGCAACATCCCCACGGGTATATTTCTGCTCATGAATTTTCCCATCCCGATGCACCTGCACCACAAGCCATTCGGACAACGCATTTACAACAGACGCACCAACGCCGTGCAGACCGCCTGAAACCTTATATCCGCCGCCGCCGAATTTACCGCCTGCATGCAAAATCGTAAATACCATCTGCAGTGCGCTCATGCCCTTCTGGTCGTTGATATCAACGGGAATGCCGCGCCCGTTATCCATAACGGAAATGGAATTATCGGGGTGGATTTTTACGGTAATCTCGTTACAGAACCCTGCAAGCGCTTCATCCACGGAGTTATCTACAATTTCATAAACCAAATGATGCAGACCCTTTGCACTGGTGGAACCGATATACATACCGGGGCGCTTTCGCACCGCCTCCAGCCCTTCCAGAACCTGAATTTGATTTGCATTATATTCAGAAGACATCAAATCCCTCTCTTTCGATTCTTTTTTTCGCATAATTTTTTTGGCAAGAAAAAAAGAAAGAACAAAAATGACTTTCTCTTTCCATCAATTCCGCCTCAAAATAACATAGTGAAATTATAGCATTTTTTCATTGATTTTTCAATGTTTTGCGTGTATTTTTATACTATTTTTTTCAAAATTCCTACTTTATTATAGCCGCTCTGCCGGAAAAAATTTCAGCCTGCTGTTTTTTTCCTGTTATGCTATCCCCTTTTCTGCTATAATGCGTATCAAAAAAAACAAAAAACAGGCATTGAGACATGTTTTTCTCAGTGCCTGTTTTCCTTTTGCGGTATGATAGTTCCGTTTTCGACATAAAATAAATTATCCCTGCTGATATATTTTCGGACAGAATCCTCAATGCCTGTGCAGGTCACAAACGCCTGCAGACCATCAATGCTTTCCAGAAGGTATTTCTGGCGGCTTTCATCCAGCTCCGAAAACACATCATCCAGAAGCAGAACGGGTAATTCTCCCGTTTCCTCCCGAATCAGGTCAATCTCCGCCAGACGCGCCGCAAGGGCGGTTGTCCGCTGCTGCCCCTGAGAGCCGTAGACCTTCGCCTCCCTGCCGTTCACCAGAAAGCTGATGTCATCCTTATGCGGGCCACTCTGGGTTGCCCCAAAAAGAATATCGCGCTCCAGATTGCGGTGCAGCCGCTCGGCAAACGAGCCCTCCTCGCAGTTTGGTTTATAAAGCGTTTGCAGGCTGTCTCTGCCGCCTGTCAGCCGCGCAAGCTTTTCCGCCGCAATTTCATCCAGACGCACCAAAAAACGCCTTCTGGCGGCAATGATGCGCTCGCCGTATTCCACCATCTGTCCGTCCCAGACAAAAAGCGTTTCCTGCAAGGATGGCTTTTTCTGTATTTCCTTGAGCAGATTATTCCGCTGCTTCAGAATCCGATAATACTGCTGCAAATCGTAATAATAGACCCTGCTCAGCTGGCAAAGCTCCATATCCAGAAAGCGGCGGCGCTCCGTCGGAGCATCCTTTACCAGAGCTAAATCCTCCGGAGAAAAAATAACGGCATAAAGCGTGCCGAACAACTCCCCCAGACGCTTGACGGGCAGACCGTTGACGGCAATGCCCTTTTTTTCATTCTGCTTTAAATGCACATCAATTTTATCCCTGCGATTCTGCGTCTGCACCAGAAGGCGGATATGGCTTTCCTGTGCATCAAAGGCAATCAGCTGCTGATCGCTTTTGCCGCGCATGGAGCGCCCCATTGCGCAGAAATACAGCGATTCCAGAAAATTCGTTTTCCCCTGTGCATTGCTGCCGTAAATCACATTGATTCCCTCAGAAGGCTCGATATGCAGTTGTGAAAGATTGCGGAATCCCTGTAGGAAGATCTCTGTGATATACATATTGCTTCACCTGTTTTTTATAAATATAAATTCATTTCGTATATTTTTGCAGTGCCGTCTCCAGCTCGGCAAGCAGCTCCCGTAGCAGCCTTTCTCTGTTTTGATAAATTTCCTGCGCTTCGGCTTCCTCCTCGGCGTAGGCGTACTCCTCAGAAAAAGCCACCCAATCCGGAAAATATTTTTCGATATCATTTTTTATTTCACGAATTAAATCCAGCTTAGAGCACTTAATATGGTATTCCTCCGTACCGAATTCACCCTCTGTGACGATTTTTGTTTCCTCGTCAGCTGTCAGTGTAAAGGCGGACCCCTCCTCGTCAAACCATAGCTCCAGAGGTGTCCACTCCTGTACGGACTGGACACCCTTTTTTAACACAAAAACAGGGATGTCCTGCGTATAACTGCCCAGTCCCTCGAAGTCCTCCAGATGGATTTCCGTCCAGCCGTTTTTCGGTTTTGTAAACATCCCGATTCACTCCTAAAAATACATAATTAACGAATATTTATTCTTGACATAAATCAAGATTTTGTTTTTTCTCAGGCTTCCAGTTCCACCTCAACAGAGCCAACACCCTTCAATTCCACAATATCCCCATGGCGGATTTTTTTACCGCGTTCCGTTGCAACTTCACCGTTTACAAGCACCTTTCCCTGCGAAAGAAAATATTTCACATCAGAGCCTTGGTCAATCAGCCCTGCCAGCTTCAGTACCTGCTGCAGCTTGATAAATTCTGTATGAATATACACCTTGTTCATATTGTTCTCCTCCTTTTACATCCGTAGCGGCAAAATCAGATATTTAAAGGAATCCCCTTCCTCCGGCAAAATCGTGCAGGGGCTGAGGGATGCCATGAAAATCATTTTTACGGTTTCCTCCTCGATGGAGCGCAGCGCTTCAATCAGATATCTGGGGTTAAAAGCGATTGCCAGATCATCTCCTTCGACCTCTGCGGTTACGTTTTCATGCGCGGTCCCCATATCACTTCTTGCGGTGATATCCATGCCATTTGCGCGAATCATCAGGCGGACAGGCGTTTTGCGGTTATCTCTGGAAACCAGAGAGGCACGCTCCAATGCCTGAATCAGCTCGCTTTTGTTGATAACCACCTTTGTTTTGTAGTCCTCGGAGAAGGACTGTGCATAACGGATGAAATCCCCCTCAATCAGGCGGGAAACCATAACAGCCGTCCCTAAATCGAAAAGGATGTGCTTTTCTGTCAGATAGATGGAAAGGGTATCGTCCTCCTCCTGAGAGAGGATTTTGTTCAGCTCGGCTAAGGTCTTGCCGGGTACGATTACATCTGTGTCCCCACTGCCGGTCAAAAGGCTGTTTTTACGGAAGGAAATGCGATAGCCGTCCACAGAAACCACATGAACGGAATTGCTCCGCAGCTCAAATAATTCCCCGGTCAATACAGGCTTGGAGCCATCCTGCGCAATGGAGAAAATCGTCTGCCGAATCATGTCGCGCAGCTTTGCCTGCTCCATAGAATACAGCCTTTCCTGTTCCACCTCCGGCAGGGTCGGGAAATCCTCGCCGCTCTGTCCCATAATTTTAAACTCGGAGGAACCGCTGACAATGGTTACGGCATAATCTTCATCTGTGGCAATCGTCACGGATTCCCCGTTTAAACGGCGGACAATTTCGTTGAAGATACGCGCTTCGATGGCAACCTCACCGGCTTCCTGAATTTCTGCTTCGATTGGTGCGGTACGGATGCCGATTTCCAGATCGTTGCCTGTCATGATAAAGCCTCTTTCGTTGGCGGTTAATAAAATACATTCCAGAATGGGTAATGTTGTGCGGTTGGAGACCGCTTTATTTACAATATTGATATACTGTAACAGTAAATCCTTGCTGCATGTTAATTTCATGGTTGTGTACAACTCCTTTGTTCACATGTGTAAGTAAGATATAAAAGATTTGATCCGTAGTCGTAGTAGTAGGGGCTGTGAAGTTGTGGAAAACTCTGCTTTTGCCCGAAACGACAGGGAAAACCATATTTGGAAAACCCTGTGGACAACTTAAAACAACAGCTTCGGTTATCCACGTTTTCCACAATGCGTTGATTTTTCGTTTATTTATCCACAGGTTATCCATAGTCGGCTAACAGTATGATTGTGGATGAATTTCTTTTCGGGGAAACTTTTTTCACTTGTGAAAAGTTTCCCTATGGTACGTTCCGTACCTACCCTTCAAAAACACGCTTGGAAGGCGCTTTTTATGGGGCTTTGCCCCAAACCCCACCAAGGGAATGATTCCCTTGGAACCCCATTTGCCTACGGCGTTTTATTCCTATTTATTTATTCCGCAGAAACGGTAGTTTCTGCAAATCGGGGTGCAGGGGAATGATTCCCCTGCCAGGGTTCTTAGGGACAGCGTCCCTAAGGGTTTTATGACTCTTTGATTTCTTTTTCCAGTGCATGGACGGTTTTCTGTAAGCCCTCGTCACTCTCCAGCTGCTTCTCAATCTTCGAGATGGCATAAATGACCGTTGTATGATCCCTGCCGCCAAAGCTCTCGCCAATCTTCGGCAGGGAAATATCCAATAGCTTCCGGCAAAGATACATCGATACCTGTCTTGGAAATGCGATATTCTTCGGCTTTTTACTCCCCTGAATATCCTCCACACGAATGTTATAATACTCCGCTACCACCTGCTGAATCAGCTCCGGTGTCAATGGTGTCGCGGAATTTTCACTGAAGATATCCTTTAAACTGTTCTCCGCCAGCGCAATGGAGATATCCTGATTTGTCAGCGTTGCAAAGGCAACAATTCTGGTTAAAGCACCCTCCAGCTCTCGGATATTCGATGCGATATTCTTCGCAATATACGCCATTACATCATCCGGCACGGTCAGATTATCCCGCTCCGCTTTTTTCTTCAGAATCGCGATTCTTGTCTCATAATCCGGCGGCTGTACATCCGCAATCAGACCCCATTCAAAACGGCTGCGCAGTCTGTCCTCCAGTGTCTTAATCTCCTTCGGCGGACGGTCGGAGGAAATAATGATCTGTTTATTCGATTCATAAAGTGCATTAAAGGTATGGAAAAATTCCTCCTGCGTCCCTTCCTTTTTGGAAATAAACTGAATATCGTCAATCATCAGTACGTCGATATTGCGGTATTTATTCCGAAATTCCTCGTTTTTATTATTCTGGATAGAGTTAATCAGCTCATTCGTGAAGGTTTCACTTGTGACATACAGCACCTTCGCCTGTGGATTACGATCCAGAATAAAATGCCCGATGGAGTGCATCAGGTGCGTTTTGCCAAGCCCGGAATTGCCGTATAAAAACAGGGGATTATACGCCTGTGCTGGGGATTCCGCAACGGCAAGGGATGCGGCATGTGCCATACGGTTGCTGTTGCCGACAACAAAGGAATCGAATACATATTTCGGGTTCAGGTTTCTTGCAAGCTCATTTTCCGCGGGCTTTTCCGCCGCGAGGTTATGGAGATTGCCTGCATTCTGCTCCTCCTCCGTCGTAATCATGATGTCATATTCGTTTTTTGTTACCATTTTAATCGCAGTGCGAATCAGCGGCAGGTGCCGTTTTTCGATGATCTCCTTGAGAAAGGATTCCTTTACCTGCAAAATAATTTTATTTCCGATAATGCCACAGGGGACAATCGGCTGAATCCAGGTTGCGAAGCTGACAGGAGAGGTTTCTTCTTCAATCATTTTGAGTGCTTCTTCCCAAATCTGTTCCAGTTCCATGCAATGACCTCCTCTTTTTATTTTTTTTGCCTGCTGCTTATCCACAGATAGAGGGGATATCCCTGTGAAAAACGGGGAAACCCCTCTTTTCTTTCAATGTTATACACAGCTTCCTTTCTTTTCCTTCTGCACAGAATTCACAATGCTGCAAAGCCTGTCTTTCTCAGGCTTATCCTATAATTTACCGAACGGAAAGTCCACAGTTTTTTTACAAAAAAGAAAAAGTTATCAACAAAGTTATACACAAGCTGTGGATAACATAATCTGGTTGCTGTGAATCCTGTGGAAATATACAGAAGGGCGTGATTGTCTTTAGTATAGCAAAAGTTATCCACAGGTTCAATGAAAAACTTGTCCAAAAAAATCAGAAACAGATATTGTATACAAGATATAGTAAAACTTTTTTGAAAAAATCTAAATATACCTTTTCTGTCGAAAATTTTTTATGAAATTCCTGTGGAAATGTGGACAAATCCGCAGAATACAGGGCTTTTCTGAAAAATTTTTTCTTGACGTACTATGCTTTTTTTACTATAATAGGGGCAGTGCTCATAAAAAGGGTGAGCAGAACCCGGAAATTGAAGGAGGTGCAACAACCATGAAAATGACATTCCAGCCTAAGAAAAAACAGAGAAGCAGAGAACATGGCTTCAGAAAAAGAATGAGAACAGCAAACGGCAGAAAAGTGCTTGCTGCAAGAAGAAGAAAAGGTAGAAAAGTATTATCCGCATAATTTTTTTCATGTGTATTTAAGGCCGCAGCGTATTTCGTGTGGCCTTTTGTTCATGATGGAGAAATTTTTCGGCGGCCGTAAAGGGGGGTTGCGTGATGCAGTTTACAGAATCTTTAAAGAAGAATTTTCAGTTTCGCCATGTATATCAGAAGGGCAAATCCATCGCCAACCGCCATTTGGTATTATATATGGTAAAAAACGGAACACATGACCACAATAGGCTGGGGATTTCCGTCAGCAAAAAGGTGGGCAAGAGCGTGGTGCGCTCTCATGTGACACGCCTGATTCGGGAAAGCTACCGCAGCATGGAGGAGGAAGTGAAGTCCGGCTATGATTTTGTTGTCATTGCCCGCGTTTCCTGCGCTGCTGCGTCCTATCATGAGGTGTGCCGTTCCCTGCGGCATCTTTTCAAAAAACAACAGCTTCTGCTGAGCGCGTCTGAAAGAAAGGACCGTCAGGAAAAATCAGAAGCAGGCAGAAAGGAAGAGAAGGAAGAAGGGACACAATGAAGGAGAAAATCATCTCTCTTGTAAATCTGGTTTCCTTATTTTTTCAGAAGCTCTTTCTGCTGATGATTCGTTTCTATCAGGCAGCAATATCGCCGCATCTGGGAAAAAACTGTAGATTCACCCCTACCTGCTCCCAGTACGCGTATATTGCCATCACACGGTTTGGGCCGATAAAGGGCACATATCTGGCCATTAAGAGACTGTTGAAATGCCACCCCTTCCATGCGGGCGGCTATGATCCCGTGCCTGAGAAGAAAGAAAAATAACTGTCCTTCGGGGCGAAAATCTCGTATTGTTTGTTGAAGGAGGAAAAAATGTCCTATTTACCCTATTTGCTGGAAGCATTGCCTTCCGTAAGACAGCCCGGTAAGATTGTCGGACCATTCGCCGATCTGATGGGGAAAGTGTATAACCTATTGTTTGAGCTTTTGCACAGCAATACAAGCGCAGGCTCTTTGGGTCTGGCGATCATTATTTTTACCTTAATCGTGAAACTGATCCTGTTTCCTCTGATGGTGAAGCAGCAGAAGTCTTCTTTTAAGATGCAGGCACTGCAGCCTGAGCTGATGAAGATCAGGAAGAAATATGAAGGCAAAACAGATCAGATGTCACAGCAGCGCATGGCTTTTGAAATGCAGGAATTTCAGAAGAAAAACGGCGTAAGCATGGTCAGCGGCTGCCTGCCGATGCTCATTCAGCTGCCGATTCTGTATGCACTGTTCTATCTGTTCCAGAATGCCTATGTTTATGTAGACGTTATCGGTCATAATTATACCGATATTGCAAATGCAATCGTAAATATCCCCGTTTCCCTGAGAATGGAGGTATTCCAGCCCTTTGCAAGGGAATTTGCCAATGCCTATAAGAATGTTGCCATCATCAAGGATGGCATTGATATGGGGCAGGTCAATGAGGTGGTTATGCTGGTTAACTATCTGAAGCCCGATGATTGGAATGTTATCCTGCAGAACCTCGGCGATGCAGGCAACTCTCTGGTGCCGCTTCTGGCAACCAAAAGCAGCATTGAAACCTTCCTGACCATTCCTCTGGTAAGCAAGGCAGGGCTGCATTTCCCCGGCATTATTATTCCCATTGCGGCAGGCATTACCACATGGCTGCAGTCCAAAATCATGATGATGATGAACCCGCAGAACAGCGACTCCGGCAATCCTGCGGCAGCAATGACCAAATCTATGCTGTATACCATGCCTATCATGATGGGTGTATTCGCAATCAATATGCCTGCCGGTCTGGGTCTGTACTGGACGATTTCCAACCTGTTCGGTATTTTGCAGCAGGTAATTTTGTCTAAGCATTATAAAAAGAAATTTGCAGAGGAGGCAGCACAGTAATGGAAGAAATTAGAAAAAGCGCAAAGACTGTGGATGATGCCATTGCGGCTGCTTTGGCAGAGCTGGGCGCAGCTCGCGAGGAAGTAGATATCACAGTCATTGATGAAGGCTCCAAGGGCTTTCTGGGCATGTTCGGCAGCAAGGATGCCGTTGTTCTGGTAAAGAAAAACTTCAATCCCGAAAAGGAAGCGGAAACCTTCTTAAAAGAAGTATTTTTGAGCATGGGGCTGATTGTAAAAATCAAAACAGAGCAGAAGGACAAGCACCTGTATATTGATCTGACAGGTGATGATATGGGTATCCTGATTGGCAAGAGAGGGCAGACATTGGATGCTTTACAGTATCTGGTAAATCTGGTTGTCAATAAGAAAAGCCCTTATTACATCAGCGTAATGCTGGATACGGAAAATTATCGTCAGAGAAGAAAGGAAACACTGGAAAGCCTTGCCTTCAATCTGGCGAAAAAGGTAAAGCATACAAAGAGAAACGTAGTGCTGGAGCCTATGAACCCTTATGAAAGAAGAATCATCCATTCTGCATTGCAGAATGACAGATTCGTTACAACATACAGTGAGGGCGAAGAACCCTATAGAAATGTTGTAATTACCTTGAAATAAGACACTCGAAACCCGTTGTTGGATACAGCGGGTTTTTATTTTAAAAAAGAGCGATAACCGAGAACCTTTTTGTCTTCAAAAAAGGTTCTCAGACTCTCCAAAAATCAGCCTGCAAGGCGAAGAAGACCTTGAGGGCGCTGCCCTCAAACACCTGCAAACCTTTGAAAAGGTTTGATCCAAACTTTATTTGCCTGCGGCGCAAAAAAATATAATTATTCTCGCAGAAACGACAGTTTTTCAAGAGAGGAGGTTTTTTATGAAAAGAGAATTTATGCTTGATGATGTGATTGCAGCAATCTCCACGCCCATCGGCACAGGCGGCATCGGCATTGTGCGCATGAGCGGGGCAGGCTGTATCGCATTGGCGGACAGCATTTTTATCGGCAAAAAGAAGCTGACGGAAAAGGCAACCCATACCTTATCCTACGGTAAAATCACAGACGGACAGGGCGGAGAGATCATTGACGAGGTACTGGTTTCCGTTATGAAAGCACCCCATACCTATACGAAGGAGGATATCGTGGAAATCAACTGCCACGGCGGTTCTCTGGTGACGAGAAGGGTTCTGGAGGCGGTGCTGAAAACAGGTGCGCGTATTGCACAGCCGGGCGAATTTACCAAGCGCAGCTTTCTGAACGGACGCATCGACCTGACGCAGGCAGAGGCTGTCATTGATTTGATTGAATCCAAAACGGAATTATCCCGTCAGGCGGCGGTCAATCAGCTGGAAGGCAGATTAAAAGCAGCCGTTCGCGAAATGCGCGAGGAAATTCTGGATATGATTGCGTCCATCGAAGCGGTGATTGATTATCCGGATTATGATGTGGAGGAGGAAACCTACGGCACGATGGAGCAGGGCGCAAAAAAGCTGCTTGCGAGAATGGAAAAGCTGCTCGAAGGCGCAGACCGCGGCAAAATCATCCGCGAGGGCTTACAGACTGTTATTGTCGGCAAGCCGAATGTCGGGAAATCCTCTTTGCTGAACTGGCTGCTGGAGGAGGATCGTGCGATTGTGACCGATATCCCCGGCACAACCAGAGATACGGTTGAGGAATATCTGAATATTGACGGGATTCCCATTAAAATCGTCGATACCGCAGGGATTCGAGAAACGGGCGATGTGGTGGAAAAAATGGGCGTGGAAAAATCCAAAGCCTACGCCGAAACTGCCGATTTGGTCATTATGATGCTGGATGGCTCCCGTCCTTTGGAGGAGGAGGATAAGGAAATTCTTTCCTTCATCCGTGGAAAAAAGACGATTGTGCTGCTGAATAAGGTGGATTTAGCACAAAAGCTTTCTTTGCAGGAGCTTGCGGAATATGTGCCGCAGGAGCAGATTTTATTTATCTCCGTGAAGGAAAATGATGGCTTTGATGCACTTTTGGATGCCCTGAAAAATATGTTCTTAGACGGGCATACCGCAACGGCGGAGGATGCCCTGCTCGGCAACACCAGACATAAGGATGCGCTGTATCGTGCAAAGGAGGCCATGGAGCATTGCATGGAAACCATCACCATGCGTATGCCGGAGGATTTTATCTCCATGGATTTGCAGGATGCCAACCGTGCGTTGGGCGAAATCACAGGGGATACCAGTGATGAAGAAATTATAGACAGAATCTTTACCAAGTTCTGTTTAGGTAAGTAAGGTGAAAATATGGAACAGGAAAATGAATTGGGCGTAAAGCCCATCAAAAAGCTGCTGTGGAAGCTGGCGGTACCTGCCATCACGGCGCAGATTGTAAATGTGCTTTATAACGTGGTCGATCGTATTTATATCGGGCATATTCCCGAAGCAGGAAAGCTGGCGCTGACAGGTGTCGGCGTTTGCATGCCGCTGATTATGCTGATTTCCGCCTTTGCTATGCTTGCAGGGATGGGCGGCGCACCGCGGGCATCGATTATGCTTGGGAGAAATGATGCGGAGGAAGCGGAGCGGATTCTGGGAAACTGCGCGGCACTGCTGATTCTGGTTGCCGTTACGCTGACGGTGCTGTTTCAGCTGTTCGCAAAGCCGTTTCTTTTAACCTTTGGCGCAAGCAGGAATACGATTGGCTTTGCTATGGATTATATTCGCATTTACGCCTGCGGTACGATTTTTGTGCAGCTGACGCTGGGTCTGAATGCCTTCATTACGGCGCAGGGCTTTGCCAAAATCAGCATGAAAACCACCCTCATCGGCGCGGTGACAAATATCATCCTCGATCCGATTTTTATTTTTGTGTTTGGCATGGGGGTAAAGGGTGCGGCATTGGCAACGGTGCTTTCGCAGGCACTTTCTGCCACATGGGTGCTGACCTTCCTGCTGGGAAAGCAAACCACGCTGAAATTAAGGCTGAAAAATTTCCGCTTGCAGGGAAGGGTCATTCTTCCCTGTGTGCTGCTGGGGTTAAGCCCCTTTGTGATGCAGTCTACGGAAAGCATTTTGAATATCTGCTTTAATTCCTCTCTGCTGAAATACGGCGGAGATACGGCGGTTGGTGCGATGACGATTCTGACAAGCGTGATGCAGTTTTCCATGCTGCCGCTTTCGGGGCTTTCGCAGGGCGCACAGCCCATTACGGGATATAATTTCGGGGCAAGAAAGCCGGAGCGCGTGCGGGAATCCTTTGCCATCCTGCTGAAATGCTCTCTGGGCTATTCGGCGGCGTTGTGGCTGATTGTGATGCTCTTTCCCCGCCTGCTTGCCACGCTGTTTGCACAGGATAGTGCTTTTCTGGATTATACCGCCTGGGCACTGCGCATTTTCATGGCAACGAGCGTTGTTATGGGGATTCAGATTGCCTGCCAGCAGACGTTTATTGCCATCGGCAACGCGAAAACCTCGCTGTTTCTTGCGATTTACAGAAAAATTATCCTGCTGATTCCGCTGATTTATATTCTGCCGCATTTCTTTGAAAATAAAGTTATGGCGGTATTTCTGGCGGAGCCTGTCGCGGATGTCATTGCCGTTACGACCACTTTGATTTTATTTGTATGGCAGTTTAAAAAGGCATTGCAGGAGCTGCGGGAATAACGAGGAAGGGTTCGGGAAACGCAGTGTCCTGAATGGAATCCGCAGAGGGGGCTTTGCTCACTCGAGGAAAACAGGAAGTTTCAAGGCTTTTAGCCGCTGGAACTTATCTGTTTATTCTTCTGTCCAAACAAGTTGAAAGCCTGCTTTCAACTTAAAGGGAATATTGTGTTTCCCTCTTTTTTCGTGTAAAATAAAGTATTAGTGAAAAAATATAACCAATCCAAAAAGAGAGGAATTTTGAATATGTATCATGCAGAAACCATAGATGTTGCCGTTATCGGCGGCGGTCATGCAGGCTGTGAGGCGGCACTTGCGGCGGCACGCCTCGGCATGCGAACGGTGCTGTTTGCCATTTCTCTGGATAGTATCGCTATGATGCCCTGCAATCCCTCCATCGGGGGCAGCTCCAAGGGGCATCTGGTGCGTGAGGTGGATGCTCTGGGCGGCGAGATGGGCAAGGTCATCGATAAAACCTATATCCAGACAAAAATGCTGAACACAGGCAAGGGCCCTGCGGTCTATTCCCTGCGCGCGCAGGCGGATAAGCAGGCGTATCAGTCCGAAATGAAGCACCGCTTGGAAAACACCCCCAATCTGAAAATCAAGCAGGCGGAAATCGTGGATATCCGCATGGAGAATGGCAGAGTCAGCGGCGTTGTGACTGCCGCAGGTGCGGTATACGATTGTAAGGCGGCTGTGCTTTGTATGGGGACGTATATGAAGGCACGCTGCCTGACGGGTGAGCATATCACCGAAAGCGGCCCCAATAACCTTATGCCTGCCACGAAGCTTTCCGCAAGGCTCAGAGAAATGGGCATTGATTTATTCCGTTTCAAAACGGGCACGCCTGCCAGAATGAATAAAAATTCTCTGGATTTAGAAAAAATGCAGCCGCAGTATGGGGATGAAAATATCGTGCCGTTTTCCTTTGCGCATACAGCAGAGGATATTGCGAAGCCGCAGGTGCTTTGCTGGCTGACCTATACCAACGAAAAAACACATCAGATTATTCGGGATAACCTCGACCGCTCGCCTATGTTTGGCGGTGTGATTGAGGGAACAGGCCCTCGCTATTGCCCCTCCATCGAGGATAAGGTGGTGCGCTTCGCGGATAAGGAACGCCATCAGCTTTTCGTAGAGCCGGAAGGGGAAAATACCGAGGAGATGTATATTCAGGGCATGAGCTCCTCTCTGCCGGAGGATGTGCAGATTGCTATGTACCGCACGATTCCCGGTCTGGAGCATTGCGAGATTACGCGCTTTGCCTATGCCATTGAATATGACTGCATCGATGCAACACAGCTGAAATTGTCTCTGGAATTCAAGGATATTCCAGGTCTGTTCAGCGCAGGGCAGTTTAACGGCTCCTCCGGCTATGAGGAAGCGGCGGCGCAGGGGCTTATCGGCGGCATCAACGCGGCACATTTCGTACAGGGCAAGGAGCCTCTGGTTTTGCAGCGTTCCGATGGGTATATCGGCGTGCTGATTGATGATATCGTGAATAAGGGCACAAGAGAGCCGTATCGCATGATGACAAGCCGCGCGGAATTTCGTCTCTTGCTGCGGCAGGATAATGCCGACCAGAGATTAACGCCCATCGGCTACAGAATCGGATTGATTTCGCAGGAAAGATATGATGCCCTTCTGGAAAAGGAACGTTTGGTTGCGGCGGAAATCGACCGCGTACAGCATGTAACTATGGGGCCGAGTGCGCCTGTGCTTGCCCTTCTGGAAAAATACGGCACCGCACCGATTAAAAACGGCGCACGCCTTTCCGATTTGCTGAAGCGTCCGCAGTTAAGCTATGAAGCATTGGCGGAAATCGACCCCGAACGCCCCGATCTGCCGCAGGATGTGCAGGAGCAGGTCAATATCCAGATTAAATATGCAGGCTATATCGACCAGCAGCTGAAGCAGGTGGAGCAGTTCAAAAAGCTGGAGGGCCGCCTTCTGCCGATGGAGCTGGATTATGAAACCATTCAGGGCTTGCGTTTGGAGGCAAGACAAAAGCTGAATCTGGTGCGTCCGGAAAATCTGGGGCAGGCCTCCAGAATCACAGGGGTATCCCCTGCGGATATTTCTGTTCTGTTGATTTATATGGAGCAAATGAAGCGTAAGCATTAAAAATATGAGAAAGGAAGGTGATGGGATGAAAGGATTTTTTTTGCCTTGGAACGAAAGGGAAAAACAGGTGAAACGGGGAGAGAAAAAGCTCTATCTGCCGAAGGAAACGCTTTCCCTGACGGATGCCGCCTTTGATACCCATAAGCCTGCCTATGTTTCCCTGCCAAACCCAAGAGGGACACTCCGTTCCTTTTTGCAGGCGGTGGAAAGCGGAAAAAAGGACGAAGCTATGGGCTATTTTTCCGAAAGAGTCGCTGAGGTGGTGGATTATGAGGAAATGGCAGGCTTCTTAAAGGATTTGAAGGAATATCATTGCTTTCTGGAGGACGAGGGTGCAGGTATCCGCCGCGTTTCTGTTGCCAAGAAAAGCAAAAAGGACAGAGAGGTGTTTGCCTTTCGCATGGTGGCGGAGCCAAACGCCTTCGGCACATGGAAAATTTTCAGTATCGAGAGAGAGGGGAAGGAATAAATGGAAAATCGGGCATTGCTCAGGGATTGCTGTGAACAGATGGGTGTTTCTCTGGGAGAGAAAGAGACGGAGCAGTTCATGACCTATCTTTCTCTGCTGTTGGAATGGAATGAAAAAATGAACCTGACTGCTATCACCGAGCCGCGTGAGGTGGTGCTGAAGCATTTTGCCGATTGCCTGAGCCTTGTTCCCTGCGTGGAATGGAGGGACGGCATGCGCGTGATTGATGTCGGCACAGGTGCAGGCTTTCCGGGGATTCCCGTAAAAATTGCCTGCCCTGAAATTGAACTGACCCTTCTGGATTCCCTACAGAAGCGCATCGGCTTTTTGCAGGAGGTCGGCAGTCAGCTTGGCCTGGAGGGTGTCCACTATGTCCATAGCCGTGCGGAGGATGGCGGACAGAATCCGCAGTACCGTGAAGGGTTCGATTTGTGCGTTTCACGCGCAGTTGCAAATCTTTCTGTTCTGGCGGAATATTGCCTGCCTTTTATTAAGGTCGGCGGCAGGCTTGCGGCACTGAAGGGCCCCGATGCTGCGGCAGAGGCAGAGCAGGCAAAGGGCGCACTGAAAAAGCTGGGCGGCAGATTGGTAGAAATTAAGGATGTTGCGATTCCCCATACCGATTTGTCCCATAAGCTTGTGTTCATCGAAAAAATCGCACCCACCCCGAAAAAATACCCCCGAAATGCAGGGAAAATTAAAAAGGAACCGCTTAGTTGAGTCTGAAAAAGCCTTTGTCGGCACGGTTTGTGTCGATATGGGCTTTTTTTTGTGGAACGGTTTTTCTCCGCGTAGAAAAATACTGTGCTATTCTGTAAAAAAAGAAAGTTATAGATAAATCAATCTTTTCTACTCACAAAATATAAAATATTTTGTGCAAATAGAGTCCAGAGGGTTACCCTCTGGTGGGGTGTTGGGGCAAAGCCCCAAGGTCTTAAAGGAGGTAAAAATATGGAGGTTTTGAAATTTTCGGAAATGCGGCTCAAAAAGGATAAGGTGGTCTTTCAGCTGCCCATACATAAAATCCGCTCTAACCCCTATCAGCCGCGGAAATACTTCAACCGCGCCGCACTTGAGGAGCTGGCGGACAGCATCCGCGCCTATGGCATTTTGCAGCCGATTACCGTCCGTAAAATGAGCGGCGGTGCCTATGAATTGGTCGCCGGAGAACGCCGCCTGCGCGCCGCAGAGCTGGCAGGTCTGGAAACCATCCCCGCGATTTTAATGCAGGTCAGCGACAGCGATAGCGCCGTGATGGCATTCATCGAAAATATCCAACGCCAGAACCTCAGCTTTTTGGAGGAGGCGGAGGGCTATCGTAATATGATGGAGGACTACGGACTGACACAGGAGGAGCTTGCGGCAAAGCTTTCTAAAAGCCAGTCCTCGATTGCCAATAAGCTAAGGATTCTCAAGCTGGAGGACAGCGTCAAAAAACTGCTGCTGGAGCATCATTTTACCGAACGCCACGCGCGCGCCCTGTTAAAGCTGCCTGATGAGGAAAGCCGCCTGTTCGTCCTCGCACAGATGATACAGGAGGAAATGAACGTGAAAAAAACAGAGGAGCTCGTTGAGGCAACCTTGGAGCAGATGCGCCCCCGTTTCCCCGAAAAGGGCGAGCAGAAGGAAAAACGCTATGTCCGTTCCTCTGATTTTCGCCTGTTCACCAATACCATCAAGCAAAGCGTTGAGGTCATCCGCCGTTCGGGTGTGGATGTGGTCTATGAGGATAAGCAGGATGCCGATTGCTGTGAAATTCTGATTCGGATTCGCAAAAACGCCGTGGAATCGGCTTGAAATTTTCCCATCTGCGGTTTATAATCGTTACCATATAGAACGTAACGAAATACCATGGAGGGGGGAAAGCCGCATGAAGGAAAAAGGGATTCTCATTCGTGCCGATTATGGGCATATTGCACTGCATTTGAGAGAAATTATGGAGGAAAGAGGCATCACGCGCAATCAGCTTGCCAAACGGATTGATGCACGCTTTGAAGTTGTGAATAAATGGTATCAGGGAGAGCTGGAAAAAATGGATCTGGATATCCTCGCGCGTATCTGCTATGCACTGGACTGCACAACAGAGGATTTACTGGAATACATACCGGCGAAGCCTTGCTAAGCCTTGCTAAGTCGAAATCAGGATTTCGACTTGTTTGGACAGAAGAATAAACTGATGTGTTCCGGCGGTGACAAGCACCTTGAAACACACAGTTTTCCTCGCCGGAAATACTGGCACTGCACAGCAGCAGCCCTTTGGGCTGGTTTGTCAGCAAACTGCCATGCCGGCTGCGGATTTTATTCGGGAAACCCTTCGTTTCCCGAACCCTTCTGCGATATAAATTTCAATTTATCGTTAAATTGGTTTGTCGAACAACTTATCTAATTTCATAAACGTAGCGGTTGCTGTTCCGATGAGGACATCCTTCCCCTTGCGGTTCACATGTCCTTCTGCCATCATGCTGACGAGCGTCCGCCCCAGATGGGTAATGCGCACGCGGTATTCCACTACATCGCCCAGAAATACGGGCTTGAGAAAGGTAGTTGTCAGATTGACGGTGGTAATCTGGTGCTGCTTTGCGTAATAATGGCAGGTTAGACCGAAGGTAACGTCAAAGCAGGTGATCATGATGCCGCCGTGCAGGGTGCCGCCGGGGTTCTGTTCCCAAGGAAGTGCCTCAAATGCAATGCAGTTTTCTCTTTTTTCAAAATCGCAGGAAACAAACTGCGGCTGCAGCCGCACCAGTACGCCCTTGTTGGAAATGGGGTTTTCGGGATGTCCAAGCTGAGACATCCATTGCTCCATGTTTTCCTGCGAGGAAATTTCGTCTTTTAATGTAACCATTGTCTGTCCTCCCTCATTCGTTCACAGCCATAAATGTTGCTGTCGCAATCCCTGCCAGAATATCGTCTCGCTCTAAGCGAACCTCGGCCTTTACAGTCGCGAGGGTGCGCCCAAGGGAATCCAGCTGGCATTTGATATGGAAGATATCTCCTGCAAGGACAGGCTTGAGGAAGGTGACATTCATTGTAACGGTAACAACGGTTGGGGCGCTCAGATGTGTATAATAATGCGCCAGAAAGCCCATGGAGGTATCCAGTGCGGTAGAAATGATGCCGCCATGCATGATATTTTCAGGGTTCAGCTCCCATTCCTGCGCGCGATACGCCATGTCTATCGTGCCTTTTACAAAGTCACAGGTGACAAAAATGGGGTCCATCTGCGGAATTACCCCATGGTGCTTCAGTTCAGAACCGGGCAGCATGGCATTTTGAAAAAAGGTTTCCATGTCCTCCTGAGAAAGCCCGGGTATTTTGGTCCAGTGTTGCATGTATCAGTTCTCCTTACTAAAAAATACGTGATTGGTTTAAAAATTCATTGATATTTTCCAGAAATGCCTTGCTGTTTTCCATGTGGGGCAAAGCACCTGTGTTTTCAAACAGTGCGAAGGAACCGAAGTTCTTCATTTTTTCTGCCGTATCGAAGGCAGAGGTCGGGTTCAGCCTGTTTTCCTCGCCCCAGATCATCAGAAATGGGACGGAAAGCTTTTCAAAGGCAGGCTTGGTATCTGCTGCCCAGAAGCGTGTTTTCAGGCAGGCAAAGGTTGCCTGTGCATGTGTACCGAAGCGTGCCGCCCGCGCATATTGTTGCACCAGCTCTGCGGAAACGGTTTCCTTTGCGAAAATCGCCTGCTCCAGTGCGGTTCTGATTTTCCATTTGCTTGTGCCGATGAGAAAATGCTCCGTGCCTGCAATGGGGGAGAGCAGGAGCGAAAGCTGTTTCGTGTCCTCGTTGGTCGCAAAGCCGTTCCCGATGCCCTCCGGAGAAATGAGCACCATGCGGCGGATATCCTTCGGGTACAGCAGAGAAAGCAGTAAACCAAAATCCGCACCGCCATTCGCACCGCAGAAGCAGACGGGATGACCGATGACATTCTCGATAAATGTATGCAGCAAATTTGCATATTGATACGCTGTCCATGGCTTTTCGGGACAGAAGGAATTGCCGAAGCCGGGCAAATCCGGAACGTATACATGGTAATCCTCCGCCAATGCGTCAATCACCGCATCCCATTCTCTGCCAGATGCACCAAGCATCATGCTGTGTACCAGAACCAGAGGCTTGCCGTGCCCCACGGAGCGATATGCAATTTCGCCTTCCTTTGCATGGTATGTTTCCATAACATGGGTTTCATCCTTCTTTTTGCGTGCGGCCCGCAGGCAGAGCTGCTGATAGCCTGCAAGACCTGCAAGCAAAGCGCCGATTGCGCCGAAAAAGCCGAGAAAATATTTTGCAAGCGCATTTTTCATATCAAAAACCTCCTTATTTGGAAGAAATTATCCTACTCTATATTATGCGCCCAAATTCTGCATTTGAAAAGAGGAAAATTCATAAGATAGTCTGAAGAATTTTTTAAGGGGTGGCGGAGATGGAAGGATTTTCGGTTTTGGCAGGACAACTGTTTCTCATCCTCTGCGTGCAGTCGGTTCTGGAGGCAATGGCATCCAAATGGCAGAGCGGCTTTATGCAGAAGCCCATTGAATTGGGGTGCTATATCGCCAGCCTTGCGGTGGTTTTGCGGTTCATGGAAACCTATCTTCTGGATATTCTGCGCGCCCTGACGCATTTTTTTTGAAAGTATAAAATTTTTATAAAAAATACTTGACGAAAGGTGGAAAGAATGATAATATACTTCTTGTACTCAGCACGAGTTACGCCGATGTGGCTCAATTGGCAGAGCAGCTGACTTGTAATCAGCAGGTTATCGGTTCGAGTCCGATCATCGGCTTTTTTCTTGCTTATCAGCAGGAGAAAAAATGATTCCTTGCACAATGCCAAGGGCATTATGAGACGGAAGCTCATAATCGAAAAATGATTCCATTGAATTAAGGTCGGTTTTTCTTCTTAACAGAAGAAAACCATTCCATCATTTTTCATTCGCTTCCTTGCACAATGCCAAGGGCATCATGAGTCGGAAGCTCATAATCGAAAAATGATTCCATTACCATGGGTGGATTCCCGAGCGGCCAAAGGGGGCAGACTGTAAATCTGTTGCGATAGCTTCGAAGGTTCGAATCCTTCTCCGCCCATTTTATACTGCCGCGGAGTAGAGCAGTCCGGTAGCTCGTCGGGCTCATAACCCGGAGGTCGCAGGTTCAAATCCTGTCTCCGCAATCAAAAAGAGAGATACAAGAGAAAATCTTGTATCTTTTTTTATGCCCTGCGACCGACGGGTTCCCGGGGCTGCAGCACCGACCGCTGCCAGTGGCAGAAGAAGGAAGGTGATGCAGGCGAGAAATCGGGAGTTCCGCAGACTGAACGCAGAGAGGGAGAGCGGACGACCAGATTTCGAGGTGGGCAAGGCAGGTTCAAATCCTGTCTCCGCAATCAAAAAGAGAGATACAAGAGAAAATCTTGTATCTTTTTTTATGCCCTGCGACCGAAAAAGCGGTGCTTCACACCGATTGGGCGCAGGTGCGCCAAAATAAAGCCCGATGAAATATGGGATTCGCCCGTTTAGAACTATCTCGGCAAAACAAGACATTTCTTCCTTACTTTTTAGCATAAAAAGTAACAAAAACCCGGGACCCGTTTCGTAATGGGTCCCGGACCCCCTCAGACGAGGAAAGGGCAACAAGGTTTCCCTTTCCAATCCCTTCCCTACGAGCCGGAAACGGCATGGATAAAGAGCCTTTCCGGCAAGAAAATCCGGATATTTCTGAGAATTATCTAAATAGATGAAATACTTATATTCTTAAATCATGACATATTGCGCGACTGCCCCCGTTTTCTCAACAAAAAAAGCTGCCAAGGGCAGCTTTTTCATTGTTTAAATCGTTTTGAAATATTCCTTATTTGCAGCAATCGCGGCAGTTGTTACTTCCTTCGCAGGGCCGCCGATCACCTTTCTTGCCTGCGCACATTCGTTTACATTGATAGCGGCGTAAACGCTTTCATCAAATACAGGGGAGATTGCCTTATATTCCGCAAGGGAAAGGTCATCCAGATTGGTGTTATGCTCGATGCAGTACAGTACCAGCTTCCCGATGATGGCATGTGCATCACGGAAGGGAACGCCCTGCTTGACCAGCCAGTCTGCCGCGTCGGTTGCGTTGGTGAAGCCGCCCTTTGCCGCATTCAGCATTGCGTCCTTCTTTACAGTCATGGTCGCAATCATGCTTGTGAATACGGGCACGCACATTTTCACCGTATCAATCGCGTCAAACAGACCCTCCTTATCCTCCTGCATATCTTTGTTGTATGCCAGAGGAAGACCCTTCATCGTAGTCAGAAGCGCCATCAAATGCCCATATACACGCCCCGTTTTCCCACGAATCAGCTCCGCCATATCGGGGTTCTTTTTCTGCGGCATAATGCTGGAGCCTGTGGAATATGCGTCGGAAAGCTCAATGAAATGGAATTCATGGCTGCTCCAGAGGATGATTTCCTCGCAGAAGCGGCTCAGGTGCATCATCAGGATAGAAAGCGTGGATGCCAGCTCAATACAGAAATCTCTGTCGGAAACGCCGTCCATGCTATTCATGGTGATTGCGGCAAAGCCAAGCTCCGCAGCAACGGCATATCTATCCAGAGGGTAGGTGGTGGTGGCAAGTGCGCCGCTGCCCAGAGGCATTACGTCTGTGCGTTTGTAGGTATCGCAAAGGCGGTCGTAGTCGCGCTTGAACATTTCCACATACGCAAGCAGGTGATGCGCCAGTGTAACAGGCTGTGCGCGCTGCAGGTGCGTATAGCCGGGTAAAATCGTTTCGGTATGGTTTGCCGCGAAATCGTTCAGTGTTACCATCAGGTTTTTCACCAGTTCTTTAATCGCGATAATTTCCTTTTTGGTATACATACGGATATCCAGTGCCACCTGATCGTTGCGGCTGCGGCCGGTATGCAGGCGTTTGCCGACATCACCGATACGGCTGATGAGGATGGTTTCCACGTTCATGTGGATATCCTCTGCTTTTTCGTCAAATGTAACCTTGCCGGCTTCGATATCGGCGAGGATTTCCTTTAAGGTTTTGATGATTAAGGCAGCGTCATCGGCAGGGATGATGCCCTGCTTGCCGAGCATGGCGGCGTGTGCCATACTGCCTGTGATATCCTCTTTATATATTCTGCTATCGAAGGAGATAGAGGAATGGAAGTGGTCTGTAAAGCTGTCTGTGGACTGGGTGAAGCGTCCGCCCCAAAGTTTCGCCATGATGTTTCTCCTTTCTTTCTGCAAAGGGCGTTGCCCTCTGCACTCCTACCAAGGGGATCATCCCCTTGGAACCCGAGTTGCAAACAGAAATACTTCTGTTTGCGTAGTCGTCTATAATGAGAAATACTCCCATCAAGTCTGACAGGAGTATTTTTTTGTCTTTCGTATTTTTAATAATTTATCTTATCTTCTTACCTTCCCTCCGCCCTCCGCAAAAGCGTATGCTTTTGCAAACAGGGTGCAGGGGATTATCCCCTGCCGGGGTGTTGGGGTGGAACCCCAAGGTCTTAAGGTTTTTATTTGTTTTTGTTGTTCTCCATCATCATCGCACGAACCTTCATGGACAGACCGAACAGGTTGATGAACCCGTCTGCGTCCTTGTGGTTGTAAAGCTCGCCTGTTGTAAAGGAAGCGATGGATTCGTTATACAGGCTGTAAGGAGATGTAGAGCCTGCAGGAATGATATTGCCCTTATACAGCTTCAGCTTAACCGTGCCTGTTACGGTTTCGTTTACCTTATCGAAATAAGCGCTCAGTGCTTCACGCAGAGGTGTGTACCATTCGCCGCTGTAGACCAGCTCTGTGAATTTGTTGCTTGCCACTTCGTTGAATGCCTGTGTTTTCTTATCGGAGCAAAGATATTCCAGCTCGCGGTGTGCATAGTACATGATAGTACCGCCGGGTGTTTCATATACACCACGGGATTTCATACCAACCACGCGGTTTTCGCAGATATCTGTGATACCAACACCGTTTCTGCCGCCGATTTCGTTCAGCTTTGTCAAGAGAGCAACGGGATTCAGTTTTTCACCATTGACTGCAACGGGAATACCCTTTTCAAAATCCAGTGTAACATATTCGGGCTGATCGGGTGCCTTTTCGGGTGTCACACTCATCTGCAAAATGTGTTCGTAGTTGGGTTCGTTTGCAGGGTCTTCCAGCTCCAGACCCTCATGGCTCAGGTGCCACAGGTTTCTGTCACGGCTGTAGGAGTTGTCATGGCCTGCTTCAAAGGGGATACCATGGTCAGCCAGATACTGCATTTCATCCTCACGGGACTGCATCTTCCATGTATCCAGTCTCCAGGGAGCGATAATCTTCATTTCGGGTGCCAGTGCCTTGATGGTCAGTTCAAAACGAACCTGATCGTTGCCCTTGCCTGTTGCGCCGTGGCAGATTGCAGTTGCGCCTTCCTTTTTCGCAATTTCAACCAGTCTCTTTGCAATGATGGGGCGTGCCATGGATGTACCAATCAGATATTTGCCTTCATAAACAGCGTTTGCCTTTACGCAGGGGTAAACCGCATCTGTGATGAATTCTTCTGTCAAATCTTCGATATACAGCTTGCTTGCGCCGGTTTTCAGTGCCTTTTCCTCCAGACCGTCTGTTTCCTTGCCCTGCCCAACGTCACCGCATACGCAGATTACTTCACAGTCATAATTTTCTTTCAGCCAAGGGATGATTGCGGATGTATCCAGACCGCCGGAATATGCCAGAACGATTTTTTCTTTTGCCATGATTTTTCTTCCTCCTTAAAAAACAAACCTGAAACAAATCATATTGTAATGGGTTTTGTGCAAAATGAATTTTATAAATGGATTATACATAGAAAATGCAATAAACGCAATAGAAAATAATAAAAATACATAAATTTGTGTATATTTTTGAAAATACGGGAAACGGCACGCATCTTTTTGGGCATTTTTCTTTGCGTTAAATAATAGGTGATGTATATTTATGCACATTTAGGTGAATAAGCGTTTAGAACCACAGTATCTTGTATACATACGGTGCGGAATCCTTTTTTTTCTTCCTAAAAAGAGGGTTTTGTGATATGATGAAACTGGTATCATTATAGAAATCATACCGTTTTTACGAAAGAAAACAAAGAGCCAAATCGCATGTGAGGAGGATGGAAGAATGAAAATTTTAACATATAAGCATGGCGGCGAAACAGCTGTCGGCGTTTTAAAGAATGACGGCTCCGAGGTGGTGCCTGTCAATTATCTTGGCTGCAGTGCCATTGATATGAATACCTTTCTGGATGTGCAGAATGAGAAAAAGCTGGAAAAGCTGGATAGAAATAAGGAGCTGATGCAGGGGATTCCTCTGGATGAGGTGCAGATTCTTTCGCCCATTCCCCACCCCAAGCAGGATGTTGTCTGTCTGGGGATCAATTATTATGCACACGCGGAGGAAGCGGCGCGGTTCCATGATGAGGCCTTTGGCGGCGAACGTCCTGTGCCGATTTATTTTTCCAAGAGAATCAATCGTGCCTTGGCGGATGGCGAGGAAATCGACGGGCATCTGGATATTGTGGATAGCTTGGATTATGAAGCAGAGCTGGCGGTTATCATCGGCAAGGATGCAAGGAATGTAAAGCCGGAGGAGGTTTTTGAGTATGTCTTTGGCTATACGATTCTCAATGATATGAGTGCGAGAAATTTACAGACCTCGCATAAGCAGTGGTATTTCGGCAAGAGTCTGGATGATTTTACGCCGATCGGTCCTTGGATTGTGACGAAGGATGAATTTAAGAATCCACCTGCGCTGCCGATTCGCTCCTATGTGAATGGCGAATTACGGCAGGACAGCAATACGGAGCTGATGATTAACGGCATTGAAAAGGTTATTTGCGAGTTAACGCAGGGCATGACCCTACAGGCAGGCACGATTATTGCCATGGGGACACCGGCGGGTGTCGGCATGGGCTTTGAGCCGCCCAAGTTTTTGAAAAAGGGCGACATCGTAAAATGCGAAATCGAGGGCATCGGCACCATGACGAACAAAATCAAGTAAAGACCCTAAGACCTTGGGGGCTTTGCCCCCAACACCCCCAGCAGGAGCTCAGCCCCTGCACCCGATACCGCAAAACCATGTACATGGTTTTGCAAATGGGGGTCAAGGGGAATCATTCCCCTTGTGGGAGTTTGAGGGTGAAACCCTCAAGGTTTTGTCCCCAAGGTCTTAATGAAGGAGAAAAAATATGGATAAAATAAAGGTAATGAGCGTGTTCGGGACACGCCCCGAGGCGATTAAAATGGCACCTCTGGTAAAGCAGCTGGAAAAAACCCCCGAAATCGAGAGCATCGTCTGCGTCACCGCGCAGCACCGTGAAATGCTCGATCAGGTACTCGAAATCTTCGACCTGCATCCGCAGTATGACCTGAATATCATGCAGTCCCGTCAGACATTGGCAGGCATCACCACCCGCGCATTAACCGGTCTGGAGGAGGTCATGGGTCAGGAAAAACCCGATATCGTCCTTGTCCATGGGGATACCTCTACCACCTTCGCAGGCGCACTGGCGGCATATTATAATCAAGTGAAGGTCGGTCATGTCGAGGCAGGCCTGCGCACCTATGATAAATATCAGCCCTTCCCCGAGGAAATGAACCGCCGCCTCACCGGCGCATTGACCGATTTGCATTTTGCACCCACCCCTCTGGCAAAGGAGCATCTGCTGAAGGAAAATATCAGTCCGGACGGCATTTTCATCACAGGCAATACCGTCATCGACGCATTGGCGCATACCATCGAGGAGGACTATACCTTTACTGTCCCCGAACTCAATCAGATTGATTTTAAAAATAAACGCGTCATCGCCATGACCGCCCATAGAAGGGAAAACCTCGGCGAGCCCCTGAAAAATATCTGCCGCGCCGTGAAGCGTCTGGTGGAAGAATATCCCGATGTGGAAGTGGTCTATGCAGTGCATAAAAATCCTGCCGTGGTAGAACCTGTACATGAGATTCTCGGCGGCAACGACCGCATCCACCTCACCGACCCTCTGGATTTAAAGGATATGCATAACCTTATGTGCCGTTCCTTTTTCGTGATGACAGATAGCGGCGGTCTGCAGGAGGAGGTGCCTTCCATGGGCAAGCCTGTTCTGGTGCTCCGCAACGTAACAGAACGCCCCGAGGGTGTGGAAGCAGGCACCCTGAAGCTGGCAGGTACGGATGAAAACGTCATTTATTCCATGGCGAAGGAATTATTGGATCATAAAGAGGAATACGAAAAAATGGCACAGGCGAAGAACCCCTTTGGCGACGGACAGGCAAGCCGCCGTATCGTGGAAAGCATCCTGTATGCCTTCGGAAAAAAAGCAGACAGACCCGATGAATATGTCCTGCGCATAAAGTATGAGAAAACACCTAAGGAGGGAAAACCGATGAAAGAAGAAAGAATGGCAATCCTGAATATGCTTGAAAAAGGCATCATCAGCGTGGATGAGGCAGAACGTCTGCTTACAGCGCTGCATAGCGGCTTAGGTACCGAAAAGGACGGCATTACAAAAGCCGTAGGCGGTATGCTGAATAAGGCAGGGGCTGCGCTGAGCGCCGTTGCCGATAAGGTAAAGGAAAATCCCACGGTGAGAAACGCCGCAGATAAGGTAGCCGATAAGGCGGATGATTTGCAGCCCAAGGTAAGCTCCGCGGCATTCCGCATGAAGGAAAAGCTGGCGGATAAGGCGGATGAGCTGCAGCCTGCTGTGCGCTCCGCAGCCTTCCGTATGGCGGAAAAGGCAAGCGAAATCAAGGAGGACATGGCAACCTACCGTGAAAAGCTGAGAGAAAAGAGAAACCGCGACGAAGCGGAGGATTGGGATGACATCGATCTGGAGGAGCTGGATGCCGCAGAGGTACCCACAACAGAAGAAGCTCCCGAAGCCGCAGAGGCAGCACCTGCTGAGGGCGAGGAAGCAGTAGAGCCCATCTCCCCCGAAATGAATAAATACCTAAATAAAGTGGAGGATGTTCTGGACGGCATGAGCGACCAGATGGAGCAGCTCAATGATATGGAGGCATTTCTGAAGGCCTCCTTCGGAGAATATGACCCTGCCGATTTCGAGGATGACGAGGAAGAGTCCGCAGACGAGAAAAAAGACGCTGAGTAAAGGTGCGCCCGAATAATCTTCATGCTTTCTTATTGGGACACACCTAAGCGAGAAGTAGCAAAAAGCCGCAGATTTTATCTGCGGCTCAAGGTGTCGACAAAGTCGACACCTAAGTCGAAATCAGGATTTCGACTTGCTAAGACAGAGGAATAAACAGACGAGTTCCATCAGCTTAAAAGCCTCGAAACCTTGTCAGCACTTTGCTTCGCAAAGCCGCCTATGGCGGCAGGGTCTATCTTCCCTGTGCATTACTGTTTTCCTCGTCGGAAGTGAATTCCGACTGCGGATTCCATTTGGGAAACTACTTACCGCCCAAGAAGGGGCGGCAGGCGAAGCCTGCTTTGCGTAGCAAAGTAATGAACAGTTTGTTTCCCAAGCCCTTCCGCTGCCTCAAAATTACTTTGTCTACAGTCTGAGCCGCAGATTTTATCTGCGGCTTTAAATTACGCAAACAGATGAAGGAGAAAAAATGGAGAAAAGGAAATATAAGGATATCCAAATCATTGAAGTTTTTCATGAGAGCAAAAGGCAGAAGATATGTGAATATAAATCTCTTATAAAAGAGAACTACTTCGAGGGAACACAGGTATTTGAATATGACGAAGCAGGAAATCTCTTGAAACGCACTGTTATACAAAATCATAGTGGTTCCGGTCAGCTTAGAGAGTGCTGTTTTGCATATGATGAAGAGAAAAGGATTATTGCATATAAAGAAGTGATAAATCAAGATAACGGGGAGCAAATAGTAACGATAAATAGAGTATATATGTATGAAGCAGATGGCAATGAATATATCCTTGAAAAAGGGGAAGCACTTCGTAAAAGATATTTTGTATATTGCAAAAGTGCTAAGGGATTGAAGGAGGACATGCCTTCTGAAAGAGAGTTATCCTTTAAAATGGATACCATTATAATGAAGGATAGGCAGAAACAGCTTTACTATTTACCGAATGGAGCATTATCTTTCCAAAGAATATTTTATAAAGAAAAAGGGAAATTTGAATTTTTAAATCCGGCAGGAGAAGAATATAAGTGGGCTTTGGGAGATATTGATGATAATTCAGCATTGGTTTACTTATATGAGCCAATTTTAACGTTAGAAATTTATCAGCAAATTGTCCTATATTGTAAAAAGATTAGTCCGAAGTTAGATTTTATTTCTTTTTCGCCGGAGTGCTTTGTTGAACCGAATGAAGAGTGCAATCGAATCATGAATTGGATTGCAGAGGTTGATGTATGGTATGGGATTTGCTAATGAAAAGGGTTGGGGAATAAGCAAATATTTTTTAGGTTATTTCAGTAATGGAGAGGGTGTCGACAAAGTCGACACCCTAAGTTAGTTTCGCTAGCGCGCGTTATACAAACGCCGTATAAGGTTCCATGTCGCGGGGCCGACATTCCCCGTCGGCGGCAGGTCGTTCTGTGCCTGCAATGCCGCCACAGCGTCTCTTGTCGCCTCATCAAACACCCCCGTCACCGCAATCGGCGGAATCACGCCGCTGTAGTCCGCAATCCCTTTGAGATAGGTCTGTAAATTCCGCACATCCTCATTTTCCATACCCGGAGAAAGGAAATATCCCGGATAAATCTCTGCGCTGCTTTCCTTCATCCCCGGCGGCAGCATTTCCAGAATATCGTCATACGCCTGCCGTAGCCGCAGCCATGTCTGCAAGCCCACAATCCCGTCCGCAGGCAGTCCGGCGAGCGTTTGAAAGGCACGCACGGCGGCAGCGGTCGCAGGGCCAAAGTATCCGTCCTGATCGATATCGGGAACGGCATCATTAAAATATGAAAGCACATCCAGATAATACTGCAAAGACCGCACATCCACACCGTTGCTCCCCTCGCGCAGCACCGCAGGGAAGGGGCGTGTCACCTCATCCAATGTCAGCCCTTCGCTCGTCAGCTCATTCAGCCGTTTCACCCCGTTGTAAATATATTTCAGCTGATACCACGTTGGCTTCCCGACAATTCCGTCCGGTGTCAGGTTGAAAATCCGCTGAAATTCCCGTACCGCGTTTTCTGTTGCTATGTCGAATACCCCGTCTGCCGGCTCAATTTTTGGAATTGCAGGGTAGTTATCCGCAATGCGGTTCAGCTCTAATTGTATCGTTTTTACGGTATTACCGGCATCCCCCAGCCGCAGCGCGGTACCCGGATAGGAGGGCACATTTGCGGAAATCGGTACATTTTCCAGAATCCCGATATCCTGCCCGTAAAATTTCTGCAAAATCTGATAGGGTGTCAGCCCCTGCTCCGCCAATGCAACTGTTTCCCATTGGGAAAGTCCGTCGCAGACGGTGGTTGTGCCATTGCAGTAGGCGGTGAAAAACGGGTCAACACGCCCCTGCCGCACCACATAGTTGTTGAAAATTTCATCCACAATGCGGCTGATGTTTTCGTAAATATCCCGTCCCTTGATGTAGGTCTGGTCATACTGCGTGGTCGAGGTAATATCAAAATCATATCCCTGACTGCGGTAAAATTCGTTAAATATGCGGTTCAGCGCATAGGTAATCTGTGCGTAGATATTCGCGCGAATTGCGGCTTCGGGCCATGTGGGATAAATCTCGCTGGAGGCCACATTTTTGATATAATCGGGAAACGGCACGGTTACGTTTTCCGCAGGCTGATTCGGCAGCCCCAGATGTACCGTAATTGTTTCGGGAATGGTTGGAACCTGCTGTAAAGCCATGGCGTTCTTCCTCCTTTTTTATAAATTCGGTTCGGTATCGGTGATGCTTTCTGCCTCGTCCCTGCGCGCTCCGCTTACATCAAAGGAAAGTGCGACAGGCTGAATTGTGGTAATCCCGTCAAAAATGGGGATATCATGCACCACAACAGGAACCGTTCCGGGGGCGAAAATCAGTGCGTCGTATGTCGCAAAAACATCCGTGCCGCCCGGTGTCTGCGATTTATCGCGGCGCGGCGCAGGCAGTGAAATTTCCGCCGTTTTGCCGCTTTCATCCGTCATTGTGGTAACGGAAAGCGTACGCCCGTTGGGTAATGCCTTGCTGATGACAACCGTTGCCCTCTCGATGGGAACAGCCCCCTGTCCGCCCGTCACCTGAAACAGCAGCATGCCGAAGGCAGGGTTTTCCGCCAGAAATTGCCGCAGAGGATCGGCAGGGCTTGCTTCTCTGACAGAAAGTCTGGAAGGATTGGAAGGATTGGGTTTCCGGGTTTTTTGAAAATAGGGATACATAGAAAAAAACTCCTTTCTCTGTTTTTTATGGACTCCTTCCATACTATGCAAAAGGCAAATCCCCTTTTTCTTTTTTTTCGGGTATGCTATGATAAAGGCAAAAAGAAGGCGATAGGAGGTCTGTGAAATGAAAGTAGCTTTATTGCAGTTAAAAACCATGCCAAACCCCGAGGAAAATCTCGAAAAAATAAAACAAATGCTTGTGCAGGCAAAGCAGGAGGGCGCGGATTTGGCAGTTTTGCCCGAAATGTGCTGCTGCCCCTATGAAAACAGTGCCTTTGTGCGCTATGCCATGTCCGAAAACGCCCCGTTTTTGCAGGGCATCGCAGAAATGGCAGGGGCTCTCGGCTTGTATGTGGTCGCAGGCTCTGTTCCGCTTGCGGCGGATGGCAGAATCTATAACGCAGCCTTCGTCTATGATAACAGGGGAAGCTGCATCGCAAGGCACCGCAAAACCCATCTGTTTGATATCCATGTGGCAGGCGGTCAGCATTTCATGGAATCCGATACCTTTACCGCCGGCAGGGATGTCACCACCTTCGATACCTCGTGGGGGAAATTAGGTCTGATGATCTGCTATGATATTCGTTTTCCGGAGCTGTCCCGTCTGCTTGCGCTCGAAGGCGCAAAGGCAATCCTTGTGCCTGCCGCCTTCAATATGACAACAGGCCCTGCCCATTGGGAAATATCCTTCCGCATGCGTGCCTTGGATAATCAGGTTTTTCTGGCAGGCTGCGCCCCTGCAAGGGATTTGCAGTCCTCCTATACCGCATGGGGTCATTCCATTGTTACCGACCCTTGGGGCAGTGTGGTAGCGGAGCTGGACGAAAACGAAGGCATCCTCACAGCGGAGCTGGATTTTGCAAGGCTGGAGCAGGTAAGGGCAGAGCTGCCGCTGTTAAAGCACCGCAGAACGGATTGTTACGATATCATCAGAAAATAAGGAGATCTGGCACTTAGGAAAGGAGAGAGGACTCTTATGAAAAAAGAAACGATTTATCTGGCAGGCGGCTGCTTCTGGGGCACGGAAAAATATATGCAAGGTGTTGATGGTGTTCTGGAAACAAGGGTCGGCTATGCTCTGGGCGAAAAGCCCCTCTGGAATCCGCCCCTCAAGGAAAGCGTCACCTATGAGGAGGTCTGCAATCACAGCGGACACGCCGAAGCGGTCGAGGTTGTCTTTGATGCGGAAAAAATCTCTCTGACAGAAATTCTCAGGGAATATTGCTATACCATCGACCCGACCTCTCTGGGTAGGCAGGGCATGGATATCGGGATTCAGTACCGCACGGGCATCTATTCCCTCACCGAGGAGCAGCGGCAGACGGCACAGGCATTTCTGGATACCCTGCAAAAGGATTACAAACAGCCGATTATGATTGAAAATCTCCCCCTGCGCCAGTTTATTCAAGCGGAGGAGTATCACCAGAAATATCTTGAAAAAAATCCCAATGGCTATTGCCATATCAATTTTGAGAAAATTGCGGCGCAGAAGGCGGCGAAAGCGGAAAAGCAGGATTGATTTTTCCGATAAATCCGATAAAAAGGTTGTCTTTTTCCCTTGAAACGGCTACAATAGAAGTATTATGGACAGAAAACTCAGGAAAGGATGTAACATCATGGATTTGACAACAGTAAAATCTATCTACCGCAACACTGCGGCGTATGCAAATAAAGAGGTCACACTGGGCGGCTGGATTCGCACCATGCGTGTCTCCAAGAATTTCGGCTTTATCGAGCTGAATGACGGCTCCTTCTTCAAAAATATTCAGATTGTTTTTGAAGCGGAAAGACTGAAAAATTATGAAGAAATCTCCAAGCAGAATGTCGGCGCGGCGCTGATTATAAAAGGTCTTCTGGTGGAAACCCCCGAAGCAAAGCAGCCCTTCGAGGTAAAGGCAACACAGATTGATGTGGAAGGCACCTCCACCCCCGATTATCCCCTGCAGAAAAAACGCCACTCCGTAGAATTTCTGCGTGAAATCGCATATCTGCGCCCCAGAACAAACCTGTTCTCCGCAACCTTCCGCGTGCGCAGCCTGATTGCAATGGCAATTCATGAATTTTTCCAGGGCAAGGGCTTTGTATATGCCCATACACCCATTATCACAGGCTCCGACTGTGAGGGTGCAGGCGAAATGTTCCGTGTCACTACACTGGATTTGGATAACCTGCCTCGTACAGCCGATGGCAAGGTAGATTATTCCAAAGACTTCTTCGGCAAGGAAACCAACCTTACCGTATCCGGTCAGCTTTCCGCGGAAACCTTTGCAATGGCGTTCCGCAATGTTTATACCTTCGGGCCTACCTTCCGTGCGGAAAATTCCAACACAACCAGACATGCGGCGGAATTCTGGATGATTGAACCCGAAATGGCATTTGCCGATTTGAACGATAACATGGAAATCGCAGAGGAAATGCTGAAATATATCATTCAGTATGTTCTGGACAATGCGCCCGAGGAAATGGAATTCTTCAACAGCTTTGTAGATAAGGGCCTGCTGGACAGACTGCATAACATTCTGGATAACGAATTTGGCAGAGTGACCTATACAGAGGCGGTTGAGCTGCTGCAGAAATCCGGCCATAAATTTGAATACCCTGTGGAATGGGGCATTGATTTGCAGACAGAGCATGAACGCTATCTGACAGAGCAGATTTACAAGAAGCCCGTATTCGTAACCGATTACCCCGTAGAAATCAAGGCGTTCTATATGCGTCTGAATGATGATAAAAAGACCGTTGCGGCAATGGATTTGCTTGTGCCCGGCGTTGGCGAAATCATCGGCGGCAGCCAGAGAGAGGAAAGACTGGAGGTTCTGGAAAACCGCATGAACGAGCTGGGTCTGAAAAAAGAGGACTACTGGTGGTATCTGGATCTGCGTAAATACGGCGGCACAAGACACGCAGGCTTCGGTCTGGGCTTTGAACGTGCGGTAATGTATCTGACAGGTGTCGGCAATATCCGCGATGTCCTGCCTTACCCTCGTACCGTAAATAACGCAGAATTCTAATCCGATTTTGCAGAAAATAAAAGAGTCTGTATGGGAATTTTCCCACGCAGGCTCTTTTTGTATACAGAAAAACGCCTTGTGTTACAAGCAGCTTACAAATTTCTTACGAATTTCTTAAATTTCCTTCCCCTCTCTTGAGGGAAGCGTTTTCTTTTGCTAGAGTGAAAGCAGAAGCAAAAGCACAGTTGTATTTTCGGGGAGGGACAAAACATGAAAAAACTCGTTTGTATGGCACTCAGCGCAGCACTTCTGGCAGGGAGCGTGCCTGCCTACGCGGCAGATTATATCACAAAGGTGCCGCATACCTTTACGGCAAGGGTCGGCACAACGGAATTTACCAAGGACGGCGCAGCACAGCCCTTGGATGTGCCGATTTATATTAAGGATGGCTATACCATGCTGCCCCTGCGCACCTTTATGAAGGCGGCGTTGGGCGAGAAAAGCCAAATGGCTTGGGATAATGAAACCAAGGCGGCGACAGTAGCATTTGGGGGAAATCTCATCCGTTTTTCGGTAAAGGAGAATACCATCGCAAAAAACGGGAAGGACTTACCTGTCTGGGGCAAAATGGAAGTGAAGGATGGGCGCGTTTTCGTTCCCCTGCGGAACTGGTCGGGTATTTTGCAGTCCATCGGTTATCTCATAGAGGAGGGCGATATCACATGGGACAGCACCACAAGGCTGGCAACCGTCCGCGCTGTGGAACAGAAGCTTGACCCCTCCAATGGTCTGGAAAAGCCTGCACTGAGCCGCAAGGGCGCGCAGGCATCCTACGCTGTCGCACTTTCCACGCAGTATGATGAAATCGAACCCCTTGGGGACGGCTATTTCCTTGCACAGAAATATACGGGAGAAACGAATGTCGGCTTGGGTGTCAGCATGGGCGGACGCGAAAATGTACGGTATCTTCTGGATAGTAAGGGAAAGGTGTTGCAGACCTATGACACCGGAACGGATAACTATATGGAGGACGGCGGCGAGCGAACCTTCTTAGTTGGCAGAAATACGGAAAACGGCTTTGGCAATGGTGCCATCGACTGGGAAGGCAAAACCGTCATCCCCTTCATTTATAACAGCGTAGAGCCTTTTTCCGAAGGCCTGGCGGCAGTTTCGGATAAAAACGGCACAGGCTTTGTGAATCGAAACGGCGAGGTTGTGATTCCTTTGCAGTTTGAGGAGGCAAAACCCTTCTCCGATGGTCTGGCAGTTGTGAAGAAAAAAGACGGCACCTATGCTTATATTGATAAAACAGGCAAAATCGTCATTGATGCCGCGAACTACAGGCATGTGGAGTCCTTCTCGGAAGGTCTGGCAATGGTACGAAGCAGTGATGCGCGTCGGGCAGGCTTTATTGATCAAACAGGCAAGGAGGTTATCCCCTGTCAGTATCGTTGGGCAGGCTATTTCCGAAACGGTGCAACCTATGCGTCAGATGCGGAAGGAAAAAACTGGCTGATTGATAAAGCAGGCAAAAAGCTGAAACGGATTGCGGATGCAGAATATCTGGTATATGCAGATGATGATAGGACAAAACCAAATCAGCAGAAGAACGGCATGGCAATGACGGAGGAGATTGTGAATCTGCCCGATGGCGACCATGAGCATGTAAGACGCTATTTTGATGAAACAGGCGAAATTTCCTATGAAACCTATCGTCTGAAAAAGGGACTTTCCGAGGGACTTGCACCGTATTGGGATGCGACGGCAAAGAAATACGGCTATGTAAACGAAAGCGGCACTTGGGTGATTGCCCCTGCATTTGATGCGGCGGAGAGATTCCAAGACGGCTATGCGGTGGTTGCCAATGAAATCAAATTGGCAGACGGTACAAAGGATGTCGAATGGGGCATTATCCAAAATCCGAACAGATAAAAAGGGGGAAAAGGCGTATGAAAAAAATATTCTGTATGGCACTCAGCGCGGCACTTCTGGCAGGGAGCGTGCCTGCCTACGCGGCGGAGGAATCACTGTTCACGAAAACACCGCATACCTTTACGGCAAGGGTCGGCACAACGGAATTTACCAAGGACGGCACAGCACAGCCTTTGGATGTGCCGATTTATATCAAGGATAGCTATGTCATGCTCCCTCTGCGCACCTTTATGAAGGCGTTGTATGCGGATGCAGAGCTTGTCTGGGAGGATGGGATTCAGCTTGCCAAGGTCACCATGCAAGATTACACGCTGAGCTTTGATATCACCGGCAACCGCATCTGGAGAAACAGCAGCCTGTTGCCTTCGTTTGGGCAGATGGAGGTCAAGGACGGAAGAGTTTTTGTCCCCCTGCGCGATTGGGAGGGCGTGCTGCAGGGCAATAGCCGCTATATCGTCGATGCAGATGCTCTCAGCTGGGATGCAGAAACAAAAACCGCAGCCGTACAGCTGACAGAGCTGACCGCGGCAACGGCAAACGATACCTCCTCCGTCAAGGGAACGGGCGAAGCGGCAGTGTTCGGCATCCCTCTGACAGAACGCTATGATGATATCGAATCTATCGGCGGCGATTATTTCATCGCGAAAAAATACGTCAATACCGCGGGGGATATTCTGGGTGGGCCGCAGGAATATGAAAATCAGCAGGCAGATTGGTTCCTCCTGAATCAGCAGGGTAAGGTACTGCTCCAATATAGCAATAAGGATGTTCTCAGACTGCGCGGCTTTGGCGATGGCTTCCTGCGTCTGGATAGACGGTACAGAACAGATATGATTCTCGATATGGAAGGCAATACGCAGTTTACATACGGTTATGATGATTATCATGATGTAGGCAGCTTTTCGGAGGGTCTGGCAAGGGCAATGAATTATGAGGAAGGAAAGTGCGGCTATGTCAATACAAAGGGCGAGGAAGTCATTCCGTTCTCCTTTTATACTGCTGATGCCTTCTCTGAGGGCTTGGCGGCAGTAGGCGTAGATCTTCCGAAGGAAGAAGGAAGGCAGAGCGCAGAAACCCGTTATGGCTATATTGATAAAAAAGGAAACTGGGTCATCGAGCCGAAATACAGAAGGGCATTTGCGTTCCAAGATGGTCTCGCAAAGGTGGAGGATATGGACAGAAATATCGGCTATATCGATAAAACCGGCAAAGAGGTTATCCCCCTGCGCTATACCAAAATAACAGATTTTTGGAACGGCAAAGCCTTTGCACAGGAAAAAAGCGGCGAGGTTTTCCTGATTGACAGGACAGGCAAAAAGCTGAAATCCATCATAACCGGGGAATATATGCGTGAACACGGCAACGGCATTATTTCCATAGAAGTCGATGAGCAGGTTGCACCCGGCAGGGTGGAATATGTGAGGCTGTATTTCGATGAAAACGGGCGTGTTTCCGAGAAGGATGCAGAATGGAGAATGCGGCTGTCCGAAGGGCTTGCCCCCTATCAGGATGAAAAAACAGGCAAATATGGCTATGTCGGCGAGGACGGCACATGGGTGATTGCCCCTACCTTCGATTTTGCAAGAGATTTCGAGGACGGCTATGCCGTTGTTTCCAAAAAAGTAACGCTTGCAAATGGCAAAGAGGATGTCCAATGGGGCACTGTCTGCCACCCCATCTAAAAACGGCATAAGAAAACCCCTTCGTACCAAAGGTACGAAGGGGCAATTTTATTTGTCAAGAAATACAGATTGCAACAGCCGCCTGCCGCAGTCCGTTTTCGCCACGTTTTCCAGAAAATGCGCCACGGCTTCTTTTCCCAAGCCCTTTTCCGCCGCATTCACCAGAAAATCCGCCTCAATCAAAATCTGATAATCCATCCCATCAATTCCTGTCATCGTGTGGTGGTGTGCAATCAGATAGGAAATGCGGTCAATCAGCGCTGCATCAAATCCGCTGTCCGCAAGGAAGCCTTGCACCAGCCGAGGGCTTTCCGCCTCTTGATGCTTGCCGTCCGTATTGCCGTATTTTTCCCGACAAAGCGGACAGGAAATATCGTGAAGGATTGCTGTTGCCTCCAGCAGAAACTGCGTCTTTTCGTCTAAGCCCTCTGCCTCGCCAATCGTTTTCGCATACGCCCAGACGCAGAGAAAATGGTGGATATCCGCCGTATTCCCTGCGGAAAAGGCAATCATTTTTTCCGTTAATTGCGGTATCGTAAGCATCCTTGTTCCTTCCTTCTCTTTTGTAAAAATTGTTGAAACCTGCTTATTTGCTGAACATGGAGATATACCCCATCACGAATACAAACAGAATAATCAGCGGCAGGATATACTTCACATACAGCCGAATCCCGTTCGGGAATTTCAGCCCTTCGCCGGCGTTGGCCTCGTCCATGAAATTCTCCCAGCCCCAGCCGTTTTTGCATGCACAGAACAGCACATAAACGATACTGCCCAATGGCAGAATGTTATTGGAAACCAGGAAATCCTCCAGATCCAGAATCGCAGTGCCCTCACCCAGGGGCTGTAAGCCGCTCAGCACGTTGTAGCCCAGCGCGCAGGGCAGGCAAAGCACAATCAGTGCCACAATATGATACGCAACAATTTTCTTGCGCGGCGCATCCGTCATATCTGTCCAGAAGGTAATCAGGTTCTGGAATACACCGATTACCGTAGAGAATGCCGCAAAGCACATGAACAGGAAGAACAGCGTCCCCCAGAGCTGACCGCCCGGCATAGCGTTGAATACGTTGGGGAGCGTTACGAAAATCAGTCCGGGACCCTGACCGGGGTCAACCCCATAAGCAAAGCACGCAGGGAAGATAATCAGACCTGCCATCAGCGCAACCGCCGTATCCAGAACCGTAATGCAGATTGCCTCGCCCATCAGGGAGCGGCTGCGGTCGATAAAGCTGCCGAAAATCGCAATCGCGCCCATGCCGATGCTCAGCGTGAAGAAAGCCTGACTCATCGCGGCAAAAAGCACCTCCGTAATGCCGTATTCCATCAGCTTGGAAAAATCGGGATAGAGATAGAACCGCAGTCCTTCCTCGCCCCCTGCCAGAAAGAAGGAGCGCACCGCAAGCACAACCATCAGCACCAGCAGCGCAATCATCATCACCTTCGTGATTTTTTCCACGCCGTTCTGCAGCCCCTTGCCCACAATCAGCATACAGCTGATGACAACGGCAATCATAAACGCAACATTCAGCGTCGGGTTGGCAAGGGTGCTGTTGAAGGTTGCGCCGATTTCATCCGCGTTCATCCCTACAAAGCCGCCTGCCGCCATCTTGAAGAAATAATAAACCATCCAACCGGCAACCGTGGTGTAAAACATCATCAGGATGTAGTTACCTGCCATTGCAGGAAATTTGAACCAATGCCATTTCGTTCCCTTCGGCTCCAGCACATCCATGGAAAGGGCAACACTGCGCTGACTGGCGCGCCCAACGGCAAGCTCCAGTGTCAGAATGGGAATGCCCAGAATGAGCAGAAATACGAAATAAATCAGCACAAAGGCAGCACCGCCGTATTTCCCTGTGATGTAAGGGAATTTCCACACATTCCCCAGACCGATGGCACAGCCTGCGGAAATGAGCAGAAAGCCCAGACGGGAGCTGAATTTCTCTCTGTTTTCCATAAAAACCTCCTATAAATCCTCTGTTTTTTTGCATGCTGTTTGCGCTGTGCGAAAGAGCATGTATTTTTTCTCGTACGTTGTCAGAGAAGCTGATTTTATTATAGAAAAATTTTCATGAAAACACAACAGAAAATCGAAAAATTCGATGGAATGTATCGGAAGAATTGTTTTCTCGATAGTAAAAGCATTTCAGGTAGCTTTTTTTCATTGAAACAGGTATACTGAAAGAAGAATTTGTAGGACAAATGAGAGGGAGGGAGAATAAAAATGAAATTCGATTTTACCGGTCTGTTAAAAAACGAAATGAAGCCTGCCTTAGGCGTAACAGAGGTCGGCGCGATTGCCCTTGCGGCGGCGAGAGCCTATGCGGCTGTGGGCGGTAAGCTGCAGGGAATTCGTATGGTGATGAATGGCGGCATGTATAAAAACGCCTTTTCCTGCGCCATTCCCGGCACACAGGAGCTGGGCTGCAATATGGCGGCGGCATTGGGTGCCTTGGGCGGCGATTGGACGCTTGGTCTGGAGGTGCTGAAAAATATTACAGCCGCACATGTTGCCGAGGCAAAGGCGTTGCAGATTCCCATGGATATCAAAGCCGATGAAACAAAGGAGGGCATTTATATCCTTGCGGAAATCCGGACAAGCGAAGGGGTCGGCGTTTGCCGCATTGAGGATTTCCACGCGAATATCGTTTTTGTTGCAAAAAATGATACCGTTCTCTTTCAGGCAGAGCAAACAAAGGCGGCGGAACAGCAGCAAGCCTTCGATTTTGAAGCAGTTACCGTTGCGGATATGGTGGATTATGCAAAAACCGTTCCCATCGCAGAATTGTCCTGTGTGAAAGAAATGATTGCCATGAACTGTGCGCTTTCCGTCGAGGGCGAGAAGGGCGTAGGGCTGCAAATCTGGAAAACTCTGGCAGCCTTCCGCAATAGGGGTGCTGTCGGTGACGATATGATTTACGCCGCACAGAGGCTGACCTGCTCCGCCATGGATGCACGTTTGGCAGGTCTGCCCCTTCCTGCCATGAGCATTGTCGGCAGTGGCTCTCACGGGATTCTCTGCTCCATGCCCGTTGTTTCCTATGGCAGATTTGCAGGCAAAACAGAGGAAGAAATCATCCGCGGCGTGGCACTCAGCTGCTTAATCACTATTTTCAGCAAGCATTATACCGGCAGGCTTTCTGCCCTCTGCGGCTGTGTTCTGGGCGGCGGCAGCGGTGCGGCGGCAGGCATTGTGCTGCTCATGGGCGGCGGTGCGAAGGAGACCTCCGCGGCAATGGATCACATGGCGGCAAATCTTACCGGCATGATTTGCGATGGCGGCAGTATCGGCTGTGCGCTCAAGGCATCCGCAGGGGTCTATGCGGCATATCTTTCCGCAATGCTCGCCATGGAAGGCATTGCCATTCCGCATAATTTCGGCGTAATCGGTTCCTCCGCAGAGCAGACGGAAAAGAATTTGGGGCGTATCTCCGATGAGGGGATGGCTCCCATGGACAGTACGATTATTGATGTCATGCAGAAGGGCAAATAAAATAAACCCCCATCGGTGAACCGATGGGGGTTGTTTCTGTCCAAATATAGCGGAAGGGTTCGGGAAACGAAGCGTTTTCCCGACTGGAATCCGCAGGCGGCATGGCAGTTTGCTGACAAACCAGCCCAAAGGGCTGCTGCTACGCAGTGCCAGTATTTCCGCCGAGGAAAACTGGGCGTTTCAAGGTTTACCGCCGGAACGCATCAGTTTATTCTTCTGTTTTATCAAGTTGAAATCCCGATTTCAACTTACAGTAATGTTTTTCTCTGTTCTTCCGCAGACAGGGGAGAAAGATAGGTGGGTGCAACATCAAATACAGTCTTTGCCCCTGTGATGCCCTCCTGTGCCATCTTGTAAGCCGCTCTTGCATAAGCAACAATTACGCTGGAAGTAAATTCGGGGTTGGAGCCCAGCTTCAGAGAATATTCAATCATCTGCTTGGTATCTGCGCCGGTTGTGCCTGTGCGGATAACGAAGCCGCCGTGAGGGATACCGCTGTGGTCGCGGTCCAACTCCTCCTGAGAAATGAAGTGAACCGTTGTGTCATAATCAGCGAAGTAGTTGGGCATGGTCTTGATTTCGTTTTCAATGCGTGCCAGATCTGCGCCTTCCTCAGCCACAACATAGCATTCTCTTGTGTGTTTTTCTCTTGTGGTCAGCTCAGGATTTTCGCCTGCTCTTACCTTTTCCAGTGCCGCAGGAACGGGAACGGTATACTGCTTGCCGTCCTTTACGCCCTTAATGCGTCTGATGGCATCGGAATGTCCCTGACTTACGCCTCTGCCCCAGAAGGTGTAATCCTTGCCGTTGGGCAGAATGCAGTTTCCGATCAGTCTCTGCAGGCTGAACATACCGGGGTCCCAGCCGACGGAAATGAAAGCAACATGACCGCCTTCCTTTGCGGAAGCGTCTACATTTGCGAAATGCTCAGGAATTTTTGCGTGGGTATCAAAGCTGTCCACGATGTTGAAATATTTTGCATATTCAGGGCTCTGTACAGGCAGGTCTGTCGCACTGCCGCCACAGAGAATCATAACATCAATGTCGTCTTTTTTGCTGATTGCGTCCTTTACGTTATATACAGGTACATCGGGGCTCTGTGTTTTCAGTGCTTCGGGGGATCTTCTGGTGAAGAAAGCCGCAAGCTCCATGTCGGGGTTCTGTCTGATTGCCAGCTCCACGCCCTTCCCTAAGTTGCCATAGCCCAAAATACCAATTCTGATTTTTTCTGCCATTTTTATCATCCCTTTTCTTTAGAATAAAAATTTTAAAACAAAAAAACTTTTTTAAATATTTTTTTTGAGTATAGCACAAGAATCCGCAGAAGAAAATATTTTCCCAGTAAAAAAATAGAAAATCCATTTTTTCTTGATGGAAGGGGTATCACAAAAACTTATTGCTTACTGCTTTGTGATAGCATATTTTCAATAAAACGATGCTTATTTCCCTCTCACCGCGCGGAACAGCTGAATCAGCAGGGTCGGCAGGAAAGCAAACCCGACGATTTTCAGGATATCACTCCCTGTCAGTGCATTGCTGATGTCAAATAACCCATGCAGGGCAGGGATACAAAGCACCGCAAACAGCAGCAATGCGCCGACTGCAAATGCCCCGAAGCAGAAGGGGTTCATCGGCAGGCGGAAAATGGAACGTGTGCCGCGGCAGTTAAAGCCGTGGAACAGTCGTGCAAGGCAAAGCGTTGCAAACGCCATCGTACAAGCCATTGCGCCGCTGACTGCCAGACCGTTGTAAAACGCAAGCATGGTTACAATCGCAATCAGAACGCCCTGCAAGGAAAGCCGCTTCAGAAAAGCGCCTGTCAAAATCCCTTCGTTTGTTTTTCTGGGTGCCTGATTGAGCAGGTCGCCCGTCGGCTGCTCCATGTTGACCGCAAGTGCAGGCAGGCTGTCCGTCAGCAGGTTGATGAATAAAAGCTGTACTGCCGTGAAGGGCAGCGGCAGCCCCATCAAAGAGGTAAACATGACAACCAGAATCCCTGCTAGATTGCCGCTCAACAAAAAGCCGATGGAATTTTTGATATTTGTATATACATTTCTGCCGTTGGCAACGGCTTTGACAATGGTCGCAAAATTATCATCCGTCAGAATCATTGCCGCAGCATCCTTGGAAACCTCCGTCCCCGTAATGCCCATGGCAATGCCGATATCTGCCTGCTTGAGGGCAGGGGCATCGTTCACGCCATCCCCTGTCATCGCAGTGATGCAGCCGTTTTCCTGCCATGCGCGCACAATGCGAATTTTATGCTCAGGAGAAACGCGCGCGTAAACCGAAATCTGCCGTACCTTTTTCTTCAGCTCCTCGTCCGTCATGCGCTCCAGCTCTGCCCCTTCAACGGCAAGGTCGCCCTCCTGCAAAATCCCGATTTTTTTCGCAATCGCAGAAGCCGTTACCTTATGGTCACCCGTAATCATCACAGGGCGGATACCTGCGCGGCGGCAGTCGGCAACCGCTGCGGCGGATTCCTCACGAGGAGGGTCCATCATGGCAATCAGACCCACAAAGGTAAGGTCATTTTCATCCTCTAATGTCAGCGGACGGTTTTCGGGCAGTGTCTTTTCCGCAAAGGCAAGCACACGAAGCCCCTCCGCAGAAAAAGCCGCAATCTGTGCATGGATTTCTTTGGCAAGCGCATCCTCCATGGGAACAACGCCCGTTTCTGCCTTCGCAGAGGAACACCGTCCCAGAAGCACATCCGGCGCACCCTTCGTCAGAAGCGTGGTTTTTCCGGCAATTTCGTGCAGGGTGGACATCAGCTTTCTGTCAGAATCAAAGGGCAGCTCCTGCAAACGAGGGAAGCCCTGCCGAATTTCGTTTTCATCTCCGCCTGCCTTGCGGCAAAATGCCAGAAGGGCGGTTTCGGTCGGGTCACCGATTTGTGCATCCTCGTGGATGGCCCCGTCATTGCAAAGCACACTCTCCCCGATAAGCTCCTTTAAAGGGGATTGCGGCTGCTCCTCCGCATCCCAAACCCTGCCGAGTGTAAATGCCTTCTGTACGGTCATTTTATTCTGTGTCAGTGTCCCTGTTTTATCGGAACAGATAACGGAAACAGAGCCAAGTGCCTCCACCGCACGCAGTTTTTTGATGATGGCATTCTGTTTTGCCATCTTCTGTGTCCCGATTGCAAGTCCGATTGTCACGATAGAGCTTAATGCTTCGGGAATCGCCGCAACTGCCAGTGCAACTGCAAACATCAAAGCCTGCCCAAGCCCCATCTGCCGCCATACGCCAAGCGCAAACACAATCGCGCAGATAATCAGAATCAGAATCGAAAGCTTTTTGGAAAAATCATCCAGACTTTTCTGCAGGGGTGTTTCCTTCTCCTGTGCGGATGCCATCAGATGCGCGATTTTCCCCATTTCCGTATCCATGCCTGTTGCCGTTACAAGCACCACCGCACGCCCGTAGGCAACAGGTGAACCGCTGTAGACCATATTCAGGCGGTCGCCCAAGGGCAGCTCTTCTGCATCAAGCGGTCGGTCGGTTTTGTTGATGTTTTCCGATTCCCCTGTCAGTGCGGATTCGTTTACCTGCAAAGAATAATTCTCCAAAATGCGACCATCGGCGGCGGCAATATCCCCTGCCTCCAGCAGCAGGATATCCCCCGGCACAAGGGAAAGCGCGGAAATTTCAAGCTTTTCTCCGTCACGCAGCACGCGCGCATGGGGTGCGGACATCGCTTTCAGGCTTTCCAGAGATTTCTGTGCCTTAAAATGCTGCACCGTTCCAAGAATCGCATTCAGAATCAGCACCGTAATAATAACAATCGTGCCTTCCCAGCCGCCCGTCAGCGCGGAAATGATTGCCGCAATCAGCAGAATTACCACCAGTAAATCCGCAAACTGCTCCGCAAATACGCGCAGTACGCTTTTCTGCTTGCCCTCAATCAGTTTATTCTCGCCGTACTGCGCAAGTCGCTTCTGCGCCTCTCCGCCGCTCAGGCCGTGCGCATCTGTCTGATACGAGGTAAATAGAGTTTCCTTTGTTTCTGTCCAAGGCTGTTTCATATCCATTCTCCTTTCTGTTTTCCGGTGCAGGCGGCTTTTTTCAGGAAAATAAAAAAGACCCCTATTGCACCACTCAAAAAAAGTGCAATAAAAGTCTTGCTTCTCAGATGACAAAATCACTCTGTCGGACGACACCCGGGATTTCATTTTTGAAATGACCGTGATGACGAGTGTCGGCAACGGTTTCCCGTAAGCTACTCCCCTTTATTTGAAAAGATTCTAGCATATCCATTCCGGAAAAGCAAGTAAAGATTTCTTTATACCGCATATTTTTTTATTCGGGCGCACCTTTATTTTCTCCGCTTTTTCTGGTATGATAAAGCTGACTTTGGAATTTCATTTCCGAAAAGGAGGAAAAAATATGCGGCACGATAAATATAGATATAATAATACAGAAGAGGTTGTGTATTATTTAAAGAAATACCAGCGTGTGAAGGAGGAGTGGCAGGCAGATTTCTATGATGCCTACGGCAGACACATGCTGACCTTTGAAAGCAGCGATGAGGAAACCATGGATGCCCTGAATGATGAGGATAAATTATATTCCCTCGTTGCGGAATGGTTGGATTTTGCCCTCATGGTTAGCCCTGAGGATTAAAAGCGCTTCGCTTAAGTCGAAATCAGGAGCATATAAAAAAGCCCTATGCGAAAACATAGGGCTTTTTGTAATTTCGACTTAACGCTCTGCGTTATATAAAGGCTGAATCTCATTACGGTATACCTTCCGCCAGAACAGAATCGTAATCGCCAGAGCGACACATTCCGCCAGAGGGAACGCAATCCATACGGCATCCAGACCAAAAATCTTGGAGAAAATGAACGCCGAGGGCAGCAGTACCGCAAGCTGACGCAGAATGGAGATAATCAAACTGATGACACCATGCCCCAAGGCCTGCATAACAGAGATAATAATAATATCAAAGCCTGCCAGAAGGAAGGAAAGGCTGATGATGCGCAGTGCAGGAATGCCGATGGCAAGCATCTGCTCGGATGCGTTGAAGATGCCCAGAAGCTGCTTTGTGAAGGCCCAGAAAAGAATCATGCCGATAATCATAATGGAAACGGCATAGGTCACCGCAAGGCGCATGGTTTTCATCAGGCGGTCAGGCTTTCTTGCACCGTAGTTGAAGCCAATGATCGGCACCATGCCGTTGTTCAGACCGAATACAGGCATAAAGACGAAGCTTTGCAGCTTGAAGTATACGCCGAATACCGCCGCTGCCGTAGAGGTAAAGCCAATCAAAATCTTATTCATGCCGAAGGTCATCACAGAGCCGATGGATGCCATGCAGATGGAAGGAATCCCGATGGCATAAATGCTCTTGACTGCGTGTGCCTGCAAATGATATTTTTTCGGATTGATGACGATATCATCATTTTTCTTTTTATTGAAGAAGCACGCCAGAGATGCCGCACAAATCTGCCCGATTACAGTTGCGATAGCCGCACCGCGCACCCCAAGCTTCGGTGCGCCGAACAGGCCGAAAATCAGAATCGGGTCCAGAATGATGTTCACGATTGCGCCAAGCCCCTGTGTCAGCATGGTATAGATGGTTCTGCCCGTTGCCTGCAAAATACGCTCAAACCCGAACTGCAAAAATATTGCTGTGGAAAGCAGGCAGCAGATACGCAGATACTGTGTCCCCAGCTCCACAATTTCAAGGTCAGAGGTCTGCGCACGGAAAAACAGGCGGCTGCCGAAAATCCCGAACAGCGCAAACACAATCCCGCTTAATACATACAGAAGCAGACCGTTGTTGGCAATCAGGTTTGCGCGTTCGCCGTTTCTTTCCCCAAGAGAACGGGAAACCAGTGCATTGATACCGACACCCGTACCTGTGCCGACAGCAATCATCAGGTTCTGCGCAGGAAACGCCAGAGAAACCGCCGTTAGGGCGTTTTCGCTGATTTGCGCAACGAACATACTGTCAACGATATTATATAATGCCTGCACCAGCATGGAAATCATCATGGGCAGTGCCATGGAAATCAGTAGCTTATTGACGGGCATAACGCCCATTTTGTTTTCTTCCATTTTCCGAATTCCTCCTTTGTTTCGCTTTCAAACTGCTTTTTCATCAAAAAAAGAGTTTGCTGAATAAAAAATTATTCGCAAACTAATTATTTCTATTGTATGAAAAAGTGCAGGCACTGTCAAGCCAATTCGCCAAACTTTCGCAAGATATAGCAAAACAGAAAAAATAAGCCCCGAATTCGTCTGAATTCGGGGCAATATATGCAATGCTTCTGCCTGTTTTCTTATTTAATCTGTGCGCTGTCCTTCAGAAGAACGTCATGCGCGCCGCCTTCCACCAGAGAGGTTGTGGAAATAACGGTGATTTTCGCTTTTTCCTGCAATTCGGGAATGGAAAGCACACCACAGTTGCACATCGTGGATTTTACCTTTTTCAGGGAAAGCCCTACGTTGTCATGCAGGCTGCCGGCATAGGGAACATAGGAGTCAACGCCTTCCTCAAAGGAAAGCTTTGCATCGCCGCCCATGTCATATCTCTGCCAGTTTCTCGCTCTTGCGGAGCCTTCGCCCCAGTATTCCTTCATGTAGGAGCCATTGATGTTTACCTTGTTTGTGGGGGATTCATCGAAGCGTGCGAAGTATCTGCCCAGCATGATGAAGTCTGCGCCCATTGCCAGTGCCAGTGTCATGTGGTAATCGTAAACGATGCCGCCGTCGGAACAGATGGGGATATAAATACCGGTTTCCTTGTAGTAATCGTCTCTTGCCTTTGCAACCTCGATGACAGCAGAGGCCTGTCCACGGCCGATCCCCTTCTGCTCACGGGTAATGCAGATAGAACCGCCGCCGATACCGATTTTTACAAAGTCTGCGCCGCAGTCTGCCAGGAAACGGAAGCCCTCTGCATCTACTACGTTGCCTGCGCCAACCTTTACGGTGTCGCCGTAGGTTTCACGAATCCATTCCAGTGTATCCTTCTGCCATTCGCTGTAGCCCTCGGAGGAGTCGATGCACAGGATGTCTACGCCTGCCTCTACCAGAGCGGGTACTCTTTCCTTAAAGTCTCTTGTGTTGATGCCTGCGCCGACAACATAACGCTTGCTGGCATCCAGAAGCTCGTCCTTGTTTACCTTGTGGCTGTCATAGTCCTTACGGAATACCATGTATTCCAGTCTGCCTTCCGCATCCACGATGGGCAGCTGGTTGATTTTGTTGTCCCAGATGATGTTGTTTGCTTCCTTCAGTGTTGTGCCGGAGGGTGCCCAGATGAGCTGATCCATGGGTGTCATGAAATCCTTTACCTGCTCTGTGCCTTCCATGCGGCTCACGCGGTAGTCTCTGCTGGTTACCAGACCAACCAGCTTGCCCTGTGCTGTGCCGTCTGTGGTAACTGCAACAGTGGAGTGACCGGTTCTTGCCTTCAGCGCAAGAATATCGTTCAGCGTGCTTTCGGGGCTGATGTTGGAATCACTGATTACAAAGCCTGCTTTATAGGATTTTGCTCTTGCCACCATAGCCGCCTGACTTGCGATGGGCTGAGAGCCGAAGATGAAGGAAATGCCGCCTTCTTTCGCCAGAGCCACTGCCATCTTGTCATCGGATACTGCCTGCATCACTGCAGATACCAGAGGGATGTTCATTGTGAGCGCAGGTTCTTCCCCTTTTTTGAATTTAACAACGGGTGTTTTCAGGCTTACGTTATCCACCATGCACTGCTTGGAAGAATAGCCGGGTACCAGCAGAAATTCGCTGAAGGTTCTGGATGGTTCTGTGAAATAAATTGCCATTTTTCTTTCTCCTCCTATGATTCTTTTCCGATTTTGATATAGAATACGCCATTCTGATTGTATTTAATATGTTGAAAATGATTTTAACACTAAAAAGCCGCTCATTCAAGGGGACTTTCGGGATTTTTGACTTTTTGTGGATTTCGTCGGTTTTTTCGGGCAATTTCCGGCATTTTCGCACGTTTGTATACAGAGTACCCGAACGCCTTCTTTCTGGATATTCTGTTGACAAACTGCTTTCCTTGGAATAGTCTACTGAATGGACACAAAAACAAAAGAAAAAAGGAAAAGAGGGAGAAAGTTTTATGGAGAATACAAAGGGAAGCCGCCTTTTTGTGCGGATTCCGGCTTATGTCATCGGGCTTTTGATTATGACGCTTGGTGTGGCGATTTCGGTTAAGTCAAATCTGGGAGTTTCGCCCGTCAGCTCTATCCCCTATACCATCACCTGCGTGGTGGGCTTGGAAATGGGGAAAGCCACAATTCTGTTTCATGCTGTTCTGGTTCTGCTCCAGATTCTGCTACTGCGCAGAGCCTTTCAGGCAAAAAATTTATTGCAGATTTTTGCAGGGATTCTGTTCGGATATTTCACGACCTTCTGCAATTCGCTGATGGTGTTTTTCCCCGACCCGACAAATCTCATCGTGCGCCTTGCCATGATGCTGTTCAGTACGGGGCTGATTGCCTTCGGGCTGTTCTGGTATGTCCCTGCGGATATCATTCCGCTGGCAGGGGAGGGAGCAATGCTTGCCATCTCCAAGACCATTAAGAAGCCCTTCCCGACGGTTAAGATTGCCTTTGATGTGACCATGGTAGTCATTTCTCTTGTGACCTGTCTTATCTGCTTACATTCTCTCGGCAGTGTCGGCATCGGTACGATTGCCGCCGCCGTTCTGGTCGGTATGGAGCTGCGCTGGATTACAAAAAAATGCGGCGCACAAAGAGACGCGATTCTCGGTGTTACGAAAAAAGAAACAGCGCAGTCGCCGTTGCTTGCCATCATGAAGCAGGAGGTTTATACCGTTTCCGAAGAAACCTCTATCCGCGATGCCCTGCGCCTCATCACAGAAAAGAAAATCAGCGGCGTGCCTGTTACGGATGGAGATAAAAATTTAATCGGCTTCCTTTCCGATGGGGATATCCTGCGCTTTCTTGCGGATGTGGAGCCGCTGTTTATCAATGCCTCCGCCTTGCAGGAGCTGCCGAATTTCGAGGAACGCACAAAGGAGCTCATGGCAATGCAGGTAAGGGATATCGCGAAAAAACAGGTCATTTCCGTCGGCGCGGAAATGGAATTGGGCGAGGTCTGCCAGATTCTCACCGAAAACCATATCAAGAAAGCCCCCGTTCTGGAAAATGGCAAAATGATTGGCATTATCAATATGAGCAACATCACAAAATATGTCCTTCGGAAAATGATGTAAACAAAAAACGGGTGCTTCTTTTGAAGCATCCGTTTTTATTTGAAAGGGTTCGGGAAATGTCCCGTCTGTTTATTCCTCTGTCTAACCAAGTCAAAAACGCGGTTTCTGACTTAAATGCTTTAACGCCGTCTGTGCTACAATCCCAATCAGCACCCCCGTTACCACGCCCGAAACGAGCAGGAAGGGCAAATAATATGCCATCCGCACATTCTGCACCACAAGCGACGCAACCACAATCTGACCGACATTATGAAAAATACCGCCTGCAACGGAAACGCCGATCATGCTGAATTTCCCCGTTTTCTGCAAAAGCACCATCACTGCAAAGCTGCATAATGCCCCGGCCATGCTGTAGAGCATGCCGGCAAAGCCTGCAAACAGCAGTCCCGAAAGCAGCACACGAATCAGCGAAACAAAAAACGCGCTTTTCGCATCCATAAAATAAAGCATGATAATCACAATCACGTTTGCCAGCCCCAGCTTCACTCCGGGAATCGGCACAGGCACGGGAATCATGAACTCCACATAGCCCATCAGTATCGCCAGTGCGGCAAACAGCCCGTAATAAGGAATTTTTCTGTAGTTCATGTTTTTACATCACCACCGCATCAAAATCACCGGGTTTGTCCCCCGTAACGGTTACAACAAGCTTATGAGGCAGGCAGACGATGGTTTCGCCTGTTTTCCTGATTTTTTTATGCTCCACGCAAATCTGGTCGCGGCAGTCCGCTTCGCTTACGGTCACTTCCCCATCCTTCACGGTAATTACGTTGTAGCCGTCATCCGTATCAATGCGAATACTGTCATCTTCGCCCAGAGGGAGAAATGCCTTGCTTTCTCCGTCCACGGTAATTTCCACGCCCTTGCCTTTTTCCGCCCCTGCGGAATAGAAAAACCAGATGCCGCCGGCGATGATAAGTGCCCCTGCAACCAGAAGAAGGTCTGTTTTTTTCATTTTCCTGCCGCCTTTCTGCGTCGGTCTCAAAAAAATATCGAAAAGCTCCTGAAAAACTCTGCATATAAGAAAAAGGAAGCGAATTGCTTCCTTTTTCGAGTAGTAGGATTTTCATGAATATTGCAAAAATGCCCAGAACCGGAATCGAACCAGTGACACGTGGATTTTCAGTCCACTGCTCTACCAACTGAGCTATCTGGGCATAAAAGTGCATCTGTCTGACGCGAGATTTATCATATCATACAAAGCAGGGCTTGTCAACCACTTTTTTTACGGCTTTTCCTGCTTTTCTGCTAAAAAAAGGGCGAAGCCTGCGCTTCGCCCGAAACAGTATCGAATTAGTCCTGTGTATAGGGCATCAGGGATACGTGTCTTGCTCTCTTGATTGCTGTTGTCAGCGCTCTCTGGTGCTTTGCACAGTTGCCTGTGATTCTTCTGGGAAGAATTTTGCCTCTTTCGGAAACATATCTTCTCAGCTTGCTGATATCCTTGTAATCAACTGTTGTTACTTTATCTGCACAGCACTGGCAAACGCGTTTTTTTCTGCGACCACGTTTTCTAATCATGATTCTAAGTCCTCCTTTTTCAAATTTTTAGAAGGGGAGATCATCATCTTCGATGCTTTCATCAATGGGATAGAAGCCATCGGAAGGGGCAGTCTGCTTGGGCGCGGGTGCGGCTGCAGCGGGTGCTGCATCTTTGTGGCTTTCAAAGGAAGCCTTGCTTTCCGCAAAGTATTGTTCCTCAACCACAACATCCGTACTCCAGCGTTTTTTGCCCTCGTTATCATCCCAGCTGCGTACCTGCAGCCGACCGATAATGCTGACCATCTGACCTTTTTTGAAGTATTTTTCCGCAAACTCACCGGCTTTGCCGAATGCAACGCATCCGATGAAGTCGGCATCCTGCTCGCCTTGACGTTTGAAACGGCGGTTGACCGCCAAAGTGTATCTGGCAACGGCTAAGGGTTCGGCTCCTTGGGAATATCTCACCTCAGGATCTCTTACCAGTCGTCCCATCAAAATCACTTTGTTCATAATCTTACCTCCTTCAATCCGCTTGATTAAGCGTCCTTACGGATGATCAGGTAACGCAGAACGTTTTCCATAATACGCATACGAGCTTCGATTTCTGCGGGTGCAGCAGCGGGTGCTTCGAATGTTGTGAAGCTGTAGAAACCTTCGTTTACCTTTGCGATTTCGTAAGCGAGCTTTCTTTTGCCCCAGTCATCAACCTTTTCGATTTTTGCACCGAATCTTTCCAGTGTAGCCTGTACCTTTGCTACCTCTGCTGCTCTGCCTTCTTCGTCCAGTGCGGGACTTAAAACCAGCGCCAATTCGTATTTGTTCATGTGGGTTACACCTCCTTTTGGACTAATGGCCCTTCTTCCTTGAGAAGAGCAAGGATTATTCATATCTGTCGGCAAACTGACCGACACTAAAACAGATTACCATAGAGAGCGGGAAAACGCAAGGATTTTTTTCGTTTTTTCCCGATTTTATTTGGTTTCGTCCTCCGCATCATAGCGTTTTTCCAGTCTTTCTGCCCGTTTTTCCTCCGCATGGGAAAAAAGATACCACACAGCAAGGAACAGAACAATAAAGACCACAGGGGGCAGCAGGGAAGAAAAATTCCCGTTTGCAATTTCGCTTCTGCGCAGGAAAAACGGAATCAGCAGCAGCAAAAGCAGCAGGGGAGTGGCGCGCTTGCGGCTGTCCTTTCCTGTCCCCAGAACCACCTCCGTCTGGCGGATGCGCACCGCCTGATATACAGGCGCAAGAATCATAAGGATATATTCTGTCATGCACTGCGCAAGATCCATGTGGAAATACAATGTCTTTATACAGAAGGAGAGAACGACCACACACAGCATAATCCGCATCAGTTCGGCATAAATGCGGTTTCTGACCTGCAAGGTTCTCTCGTCTTGGTATTGTTTCATATAAAAGCCTCCGTTTCGTTTTTATTCCTCCCAGAATAACTCATCCAGCGTTCTGTCAAGTGCTTTGCAGATGGCAATGCAGAGGTTGAGCGTCGGGTTGTAGTTCCCTGCTTCAATCATGCCGATGGTCTGGCGCGTTACGCCGACCAACTGAGCAAGCTGTTCCTGAGAGAGGTCCTTCGCGGCTCTTGCCGCCTTTAATTTCAGATTTTTCAAAGCATCACTCCTAAATGGTGTTTTTCGGATATCCTTGGGAGTGCTTTCCGGAGAGCACTCCTTATGCTTCAGTTATACAGCATATCCTTCTTAATGTCAACTATATATTGCATTTAATATAAAATAATTTGCAGAAAAAACGAAACAGAGGTGTTTTTTATACAGAAAAACGGCTTATTTTTTTCGCTCCATGGCATAATTGTTCCAATGAGAATCTGCTTCCTCGAAATATTCTGTTACCAGAAAGCCGAGCCGCTCATAGCAGCGGATGGCAGGCAGATTAAAGCAGTATACACGCAGGGAGAGCGTTTCCAACCCCAGTTCATCAAAGGCTTTTGCGCAAAGGGCGGAAAGTGCGATGTGTGCAAGACCTTTCCCCCTTACTTCTTCCGCGAACAGCACACGGCAGATGCGCCCCGTTTTTTGGACAGGGTCTATATCGCAAAGCTCCATCGTGCCAATGGGAACCTCGTTTTCGTATGCCATGAAAACCGTAACGCCGTCCTTGGCAGACTGACGCATGAGCTGCTCCTTCGTCAAGGGGTAGCGGTAAGCGGCTGTGCCTGCCCATTGGAACAGAAAAGCCTCGTCCTTGCCTGCGTTCCAGCGCAGAATGGCATCGTAATCGGGGGTGGGTTTTATAGTCAGCATGGAAATCCTCCTTTGGGTTGATTTGCGTTGGGTTGGTTCGTGCTGCGGTGCGCCTTCTGTTGTGGCGTGGTGTGCCTTTTTATGTTACAATCAGTATATCACGAAAGAAAAAAGGAGAAAACAAAATGCTGACAAAAGTTTATAACGAACCCCGTATTTTTCAGATAGATGTCCCCCTGCCCGATAACCCTCTGCGGAATCTCAACTGCTATGTGGTGCAGGATGGCGGCGAAACCCTTATTATTGATACAGGCTTTAACCGCCCCGAATGCCGGGAAGCGCTTCTGGAAGGGCTTGCAGAGCTGGATGCGAATTGGGAGAAAACGAACCTTTTCCTTACCCATCTGCACTCTGACCATACAGGTCTGGCCCCTACCCTGATGGAGGATAAGCCGGGCAAAATCTATATCAGTGCAACCGATCATCGGATTCTGTGGGAGCACATGAAGGGCGCACGTTGGCAGGAAACGGATGCACTTTTTCATCGGGAGGGCTTCACGAGAGAGCAGCTTGCAGAGCTGCGGCTTTCAAACCCTGCGCGTGGTCTGGAGCCAACCCGTTATTTTGAAGCGGAGCATGTTGCGGATGGGGATGAAATTACTGTCGGCAGATGGAAATTCACCTGTGTGTCCGTTCCTGGGCACACACCGGGACAGATGTGTCTGTACTGCGCGGAGAAAAAGCTGATGTTCACCGCAGATCATATTTTGTTTGATATTACGCCGAATATTACTCAGTGGAAGGACATGCGCGATGCACTGGGGAATTATCTGGACAGCCTTGTCAAAATCCGCGGCTATGCAATGGAAACGGCATTGCCTGCCCATCGGAAAAACGAAATGGATGTATACGTCCGCATTAACCAGATTGTGGAGCATCATCTGACGCGGCTTTGCGAAACGGTCAACGCACTGGAGGCACAGCCGAACAGCCATGCAACAGCGATTGCGGCGCACTTGAAATGGTCGATGCGCGGCAAAACATGGGAGGAGTTCCCCTTGTCGCAGCGGTGGTTCGCCGTGGGGGAAACCATTGCGCATCTGGAATATCTGATGGAGCGCGGTCTGGCAAAGCGAGAGGAGGGCGGCGCGCAAAGAGCCTATCGGCTGACAGTCTCCGCGGCGGAATGTAAGGAAGAATTGAACAAAATCTGGGAGAATTACCGTTAAACCCTTGCAGGGCTTTGCCCCTGCACCCTACAAGCCTTTGAAAAGGCTTGACCGAAACTTTTTATTTGCCTGCGGCGCGGTTGCAGAAGCGTATGCTTCTGCGAATGGGGGTACAGGGGAATCATTCCCCTGTCAGGGTGTGGGACAGAGTCCCACAGAGAAGGAGAAATCGTATGGATATTATAAGGAAATTACGGGAAGAATTTGGAATAACGCAGAGTCAGGCGGAAAATACCGTAAGGCTGCTGGATGAGGGCAACACCGTCCCCTTTATCGCCCGCTACCGCAAGGAAATGACAGGCTCTCTGGATGACCAGATTATTCGGCAGCTTTCCGAGCGGCTGACAGCTCTCCGCAATCTGGAGGACAGGCGGACACAGGTGCGGACAGCTATTGCCGAGCAGGGCAGGCTGACAGATGCACTTGCGGCAAAGCTGGATGCCGCCCAAACACAGACGGAAATCGAGGATATCTACCGCCCGTTTCGCCCGAAACGCCGCACCAGAGCGTCGATTGCGAAGGAGAAGGGCTTACAGCCTTTGGCGGATATTATTTGGGGGCAGAAGCTGATTGGTACACCGGAAGAAGCGGCAAAAGCCTTTGTGGACAGTGGACAGGGAGTGGACACCGTTTTGGACGCAATAAATGGCGCAATGGACATCCTTGCGGAGCAGATTTCGGACGATGCCGATTTACGAAAATTGCTGCGCGAGGAAACGATAAAATGCGGCGCGATTGTTTCCAAAAAAACGAAGGACGAACCCTCCGTCTACGAAATGTATTATGACTATCGGGAGCCGCTCAAAAAAGCGGCGGGGCATCGCGTTCTGGCAATGAACCGCGGCGAGAAGGAGGGCTTCCTTTCCGTGAAAATCGAAGGGGAGGAGGAAAAGCTGCTGCAAAGGATGGAGAGAAGGCTCATCCGCAGAAGCAGTGATACCGCCGATATTCTGCGCTGGGTTATCGCGGATAGCTACAAACGGCTGATTGCGCCCTCGCTGGAGCGCGAAATTCGCAATGACCTGACGGAAAAAGCGGAGGAAGCCGCCATTGGCGTGTTTCGGGAAAACCTCAGACAGCTTTTATTGCAGCCGCCCATCAGCGGAAAGGTTGTGCTTGCGCTTGACCCTGCATACCGCACAGGCTGTAAGATTGCGGTGATTGATACAACGGGCAAGCCCTTGGAAACCACTGTGGTTTATCCCACGCCGCCGCAGAACAAAACCGCTGAGGCGGAGAAAAAGCTGCTCGCGCTGATTGAGAAATACGGCGTGGATTTAATCTCCATCGGCAACGGCACAGCCTCCAGGGAATCGGAGCTTTTTGTGGCGGAAATGCTGAAAAAGACAAGCCGCAGGGTGCAGTATATCATTGCGAATGAGGCAGGGGCATCGGTGTATTCCGCATCCAAGCTGGGCGCGGAGGAATTTCCCGATTATGATGTTTCGCTGCGGAGCGCGGTTTCCATCGGCAGAAGAATCCAAGACCCTTTGGCGGAACTGGTGAAAATCGACCCGAAATCCATCGGTGTGGGACAATATCAGCATGATATGAACCAAAAGCGTCTCGGCGAGGCACTCAGCGGCGTGGTGGAGGATTGTGTAAACAGCGTTGGGGTGGATTTGAATACGGCAAGCCCGGCACTGCTTTCCTATGTGGCAGGCATTCACGCAACAGTGGCGAAAAATATCCTTAAATATCGGGAGGAGCATGGGAAATTTACTGCCAGAAGGGAGCTTTTAAAGGTAGCAAAGCTTGGCCCGAAAGCATACGAGCAGTGCGCCGGCTTTTTGCGGCTGCCCGAAAGCGAAATGCCACTGGACAGAACAGGCGTGCATCCTGAAAGCTATGCGGCGGCGGAGGGCTTGCTTGCGTTGTGCGGCTATGGCTTGGCAGATGTTGCGGCAAAGAGGGTCGGCGGTCTGGCGAAGAAAATCAAATCTCCCGAAAAAACAGCGGCAGAGCTGGGAATCGGCGTGCCGACCTTGGAGGATATCATGCGTGAGCTGGAAAAGCCGGGACGAGATCCCCGTGAGGATGCCCCTGCGCCCGTGCTCCGCAGTGATGTGCTTTCCATGGAGGATTTGCAGGAGGGCATGGTGCTGACGGGAACGGTGCGCAATGTCATTGATTTCGGCGTGTTTGTGGATATTGGGGTGCATCAGGATGGCTTGGTGCATATTTCCCAGATTTGCGATAGATTCATCAAGCATCCCTTGGAGGCGGTCAAGCTGGGGGATGTGGTGCAGGTGAAGGTGCTGTCGGTGGATTTGCAGAAAAAGCGGATAGCGTTGACGATGAAGGGAGTTTAAAAGGGCGCATTCGCGCCAAGGAGAAGATGGCGCAGTCGCGCAAAAGTTTTGCTTGGGCAACATGAGTGTTGCGCCAGTTTAGAACTGTTTCGGCGAAACAAAGGATTCCTTCCTTACTTTTTATGCTAAAAAGTAACAAAAACT
>OGHO01000034.1_pt1 | contig 156636 bp, 146 predicted proteins | sample 1571421 | NCBI WGS metagenome assembly OGHO01 (sample SAMEA2581937, study PRJEB24529) | metagenome | biome: Human gut stool | place: China | collected 2011
TACTGTCGGCTTCGGAGTTTCACCGAATCATGCCTTGCGGCTCGTGGGCTGTACCACCGGTAGGGACTTTCACCCTGCCCTGAAGATTCTATTTATTTACGAGACCAGTATATGCGTTTGTCAGAGATTTGTCAAGCTATTTTTTGCAAAACATATCAAAATTCTCTGTCCCCAAGAAAATTTCAGCAAAAAAAGAACACGGCTTTTCTCGTAAAAATCCACCGTGTCCCTTTTTATTTTTCCGTTACCGAAATGCTGATTGTGCGCGATGCGCCGTCCTCCTCGCCTTGGAAAAACGCCTGTATTTCGCCCAGCTTGCCGACCTGCTCCAGAAAATCCGCATAATTTGCCACAGGAATCACCGCCTGAATCACATCATCCGCACTGCTTTCCTCGTAGCCGCCGCAGTCCTCTATGCTCTTACGAATTGCCTGCAAGGCTGTCTCCTTTTTTTCCACTTGAAGTGTCATGCTGTCCGCCGCATTGCTGTCCATCGCGCGTGTGCCGCTCACCAATGTCTCGCTGTCCACCGCATTTTCCGCTTCGCTTGCATATAAAGCTGCTTTCGGCATGGTTGCCGCTCCATCCGACCAAAAAGACTTTGCCGTTTCCTTCGGAGTCGTTTCTTTGGGTGTTGCTTCTTTCGGTGTTGCTTCTTTGGGTGTGGTTTCTTTTGGTGCCGTTTTCTGCGAAACAGGTTTTTTTGCTTTCTTTGTTTCCTGCTCAGAAAAATCCTCCTTGGTATCGGATTTTTCCGCCGCATTGTTCTCTGTCGCGCTGTCCGCCGCAGTCTGTTCTGCCGCTTCCTCGCCCGTATCCGCCATCAGCGCAGTATCCTCAAACAGAATCTGCTCTATCTCCTCGTTCTGGTTCTGCCGCATTTCCAGCATCCCCCTCGTGCCGCCTGCCACCACAACCACAAGCACCGCCGCCGCGATCATGCTCATCTGCTTCCAGCCATGCTTCTTCTTTACAGGGAAAGGCACAACCTTGCGTTCCGCCTGCAGCTTCTGCATCAGCTCTGTATGATAGTCTTCAGGGAGTTCCTCGTCAGGAAGGCTTGCCAAAGCGTTTTTCATTTCCTTCTGCTGCGCCAGCTCTTCTCTGCAAGCCGCACAGCCTTCCAAATGCGTTTCGATTTCTGCTGCTTCCTCTGCCGTGGTTTTGTTTTCCAAATACGCCCAGAGCAGCTCTTTCACTTTATCACAATTCATTGCCTTCCCTCCTTTCCTCTCTTATGACGAATAAAATATGCATCTTGTTCCCGTAATTTTAAAATTTCCTGCTTTAATTGATTTCGCCCACGGGAAATACGGCTCTTCACCGTTCCCAACGTAAGCTCCAGAATCTCCGCGATTTCCTCGTAGGAAAGGCCCTTGATATCCCGCAGGATAACCGCCACCTTATGCTCCGGCGAAAGGCTCTCCAATGCCTGTAAAATCTCGCTTTTCTGCTCCTCTCGAAGTATGCTTTCCTCCGGTGTTTCGCCCGCATCCGCAACCTGCCGCTGCATGCTGCCTTCCTCGCCTTCCAGCTCTTCCTCTAGCGAAAAACTCTGCCTGCCCTTCCGCTTTCGCATTTCATCAATGCAGGTGTTCGCCGTAATGCGGTAAATCCATGTAGAAAACTGCGACCGTTCGTCAAAATTTCCGATATTCCGATACGCCTTCAGAAACACCTCCTGCGAAATATCCTTCGCATCCTCGCTGTGGTTCATCATGCGCAGTGCCACGTTATAAACGATCTTTTCGTGCTGTAAAATGAGTTCCTCAAAGGCGTGCATGTCCCCCTGCTTCGCCCTCTTGACCAATCGTACCTCGTTCTGGTCGGTCATAAACGGTTCACCTCCGTAGGCCGTGCCGATTCTCTCTTTTTTCCAATTTTTTTCAAATCACTGCCGAATATGAAAAAAGAGACGAATCATATTCGTCTCTTAAACTGCCATCGAGGCGACAGGATTTGAACCTGCGACCTCTACATCCCTAATGTAGCGCTCTACCAAGCTGAGCCACGCCTCGATATTCCTACCGCTTATTCAGCGGCTTAATTATGATACCACAGGATTATATTCCTGTCAATTCTTTTTTCTTCTTTCAAAAGCTTCCGAAAGAATTTTTTATAAATCTTTTATAAAAATCGAGGCGACAGGATTTGAACCTGCGACCTCTACATCCCTAATGTAGCGCTCTACCAAGCTGAGCCACGCCTCGATATTTTTTACCGCTTTTGTTCAGCGACTTTTACATATTACCACAGGATATTCTTTCTGTCAACAACAGATTTTATATTTTTTCAAAATGTATCCGAAAAAATCCCTTTTATAGAAAAATCCACCGAACCTTCCGCAAAATCATTCGGTGGATTTCTGTTTTTATAACAAATGCAGCCGTCTGCAAACGCGAATCAGCTTGCCGCCGCCGGGTACTGTCTGCAAGTCCTCCTCCACGATACCCTTGATGAGCAGCATCACCAGACCATACACCGCAACCGCAATGCAGATTGCAAGCAGTGTCGCGATGGTGTTGCTCTGCAAAAGCTGATAGAACACATGATAGCTACCAAGTGTTGCCGCCGCCATGGCAGCAGAGCCGATAATCGGCTTGAGAAAGCTGCCCATGATATCGAATTTCGTTCCCGTCAGTCTGCTCAGCATGATTACATCAAAAACGCCTGCAACCAGATAGCAGCCCGTTGTGGAAAGCACTGCCCCCAGAACGTTAATAGAAGGAATCCGAATCAGAACCACGTTCAGAATCACCTTTGTAATGGCACCCAGAATCGCACCGACCACGGGCACCTTAATATGTCCAATCCCCTGCAAAATCCCCGTCGAGGTCTGGCAGAGCGCCAAGAAGATAATCGAAACGCCGCCAACCGTCAGCAGTGTACCTCCGTCGCTTGCACTGGGGAACAGCATGTGGATAATCTGCGGCCCAAGCGCACTGATACCAACCGCCGCAGGCACAGAAATAATCATGGAAATGCGATAGGTCAGCGTCATTTTTCTGCGTACCTGCTTCCGCTCCTTCAATTTTACCGATGTGGCAATGCTCGGCAGAGCCGCTGTTGCAACCGCCGTAGAAATCGTAACGGGCAATGTGGTCAGCGTAACATATTTCCCCGAAAGCTGTCCATACAACGCTCTTGCATTCTCTTCGGAAAATCCAATCTGCTGCAAAATTCTTACCACCATCCCCATATCAATCAGGTTGGTAATGCTGAATACCGCCGTACCTGCGATGATGGGCCATGCCGTCTGCAAAACTCTGCCCATCAGCTCACGCTTCGATTCCTCATAGGGCTGCTTGCATCGCTCTGCTCTCCAAAGCAGATACGGGCGAATCAGACAGTAGGCAAAGACCACCACAACCAGACCTGCCAAAGCGCCAATGCCCGTCCCCATCGTACCACCGGCAGATGCCAGAGGGATGTTTTTCGTCATCCCTTCCGGAATATTGATGCTCATAAACACCCATGCCAGATACACACTGAAAAAGGCGTTGAACACCTGCTCTACAATCTGAGAAATCGCGGTCGGCACCATGGTACGCATCCCTTGGAAATATCCGCGGAATACGGACATGATAGCAACAATCACCAAGGTCGGGCAAAGCGTCAGCAGGGAATAATAGCTGTCCGCAATGTCAATCATATCTGCCAGTCGGTGCGCGCCAAGTCCCATCACAATCGCAAAGAACGTGCCAAAGCAGGTGGAAATCACCAATGCCGCCTGAAAGACACGATGCGCATTTCGGTATTGCTTCAGTGCGATTCTCTCGGAAACCAGCTTAGAAATTGCCGCAGGCAGCCCCGCCGAGGATAAAATCAGCAGGAAGGTATAAATATAATAGCCGCCGCTGTAAATCGCATTCCCCTCGTCCCCAATCATATTGGTTAAGGGTAAACGGTATATAAAGCCCAAAAAACGTACCAGCAGGCTGGCTGCTGCCAGAATTGCCGCCTGTTTTACGAAGCCGCCGCCCTTTTTCTTCGCTTTTGCCGCCATGGTGCACCTCTTTCCAAAAATCCTAATCAGAACCGCTTCTTAGCTGTTTGCGCGGTTTTTCGCCTTTCTGCGCTGGGTATTATCCAGAATCTTTTTCCGCATACGCAGATTCTGGGGGGTTACCTCCAGCAGCTCATCATCACTGATAAATTCCATGCACTGCTCCAAGGACATTGTGATATGCGGTGTCAGCTTCAGCGCATCATCCGAGCCGCTCGCACGGGTATTTGTCAGCTGCTTTTTCTTACATACGTTGATATCCATATCATCCGCACGGGCATTTCTGCCGACAACCATGCCCTCGTAAACCTTTGTGCCTGCGCCGATGAACAGATCCCCACGTTCCTGTGCGTTATACAGACCATAGGTGATGGCTTCGCCGCTTTCAAACGCAACCAGAGAGCCCTGCGAACGGGTCACGATATCACCCTTATAGGGTTCGTAGCCGTCAAACAGGGAGTTCATAATGCCGTTGCCCTTGGTATCCGTCATAAATTCACTGCGGTAGCCAATCAGACCTCTTGCAGGAATAGAAAATTCCAGTCTGGTATAGCCGCCCTTTGCAGGATACATATTTGTCATTTCGCCCTTTCTGCTGCCCAGCTTTTCGATAACATTGCCGACAAATTCCTCAGGAACGTCAATCGTTACCGCCTCCATAGGCTCGCATTTCTTGCCGTTAATCTCTCTGAACAGCACCTCCGGCTTGGAAACCTGAAATTCGTAGCCTTCTCTGCGGAGTGTTTCAATCAGAATGGAAAGATGCAGCTCCCCTCTGCCGGAAACCTTCACACTGTCCAAATTATCCGTATCCTCTACCCGCAGGCTGACATCTGTATTCAGCTCCTTGAACAGTCTGTCACGAATCTGTCTGGAGGTAACATATTTCCCCTCCTGCCCTGCGAAGGGGCTGTCGTTTACAGAGAAGTTCATTGCCAGTGTGGGTTCGGAAATCTTCACGAAGGGCAGAGGCTCCGGCTTTTCGGGGGAACAGATGGTATCCCCGATCATAATATTTTCAATGCCGCTAAGCGCAACAATATTGCCGACGCTCGCTTCCTTTACCTCTACTCTCTGCAAGCCCTGAAATTCATACAGCTTTGTGATACGAACCTTTTTCTGTGTTTCCGCATTGTGCATATTCAGAACGACAACCTCGTCATTGACGCGCAGTACGCCGTTTTCAATCTTACCGATGCCGATACGACCCAGATATTCGCTGTAGTCAATCGTGGAAATCAAAGCCTGTGCAGGCGCATGCACATCCCCTGTGGGTGCAGGAATGTGATTGATGATTGCTTCAAACAAGGGCTTCATATCCCCTTCTCTTGCATTTGCATCCTCGGACGCATAGCCACCTCTTGCAGATGCGAACACAAAGGGAGAATCCAGCTGGTCTTCGTTTGCATCCAGCTCCATAAACAGCTCCAGCACCTCATCCACAACCTCATCAGGACGAGCCTCAGGTCTGTCCACCTTATTTACGCAGACAACAACAGGGTGATTCAGCTCCAATGCCTTGCGCAGAACGAATTTTGTCTGGGGCATAGGGCCTTCAAACGCATCCACCACCAGCACAACGCCGTCCACCATTTTCAGCACACGCTCTACCTCGCCGCCGAAATCGGCATGTCCGGGGGTATCAATGATGTTGATTTTGGTATCGCCATAGTTTACGGCTGTGTTTTTGGAAAGAATGGTAATCCCTCTTTCCCGTTCAATATCGCCGCTGTCCATGACTCTTTCCTGTACCTCCTGGTTGGAACGGAAGATACCGCTCTGTCTGAGCAGCTGATCCACCAATGTGGTTTTGCCGTGGTCAACATGGGCAATAATCGCTACGTTTCTGATATTTTCAATATTCTGACTCATTTAGAATTACTCCAATCGTTTCAAGTTTTTCTTTTACATTATCTTCTGTGTGACACTTAATTGTAGCACACCATTTTCTCGGATGCAACGATTCCAAAGAAAAAAACGCCTCCATCTGCCGATAATTCCCAAAAAAATACACTTTTTCGGCATAAAGAAAGACTCTCCTAACGGAGAGCCTCTTTGTTGCATAACCAAGCTCAAATATATGTCTGAATGCTTTCGCACTTAGGTCAAATAAATAGAATCGATTAAGCACGTGTTACGTTTGCAGCCTGAGGGCCTTTTGCACCCTGTACTACTTCAAATTCAACTTCCTGGCCTTCTTCCAGTGTTTTGTAGCCTTCAGCCTGAATTGCGGAGAAATGTACGAATACATCGTCTTCACCAGGTACGGAGATGAAACCAAAACCTTTTTCTGCGTTAAACCATTTTACTGTACCTTTTTTCATTCTTTAAAATCCTCCTACTTGAGATAGATAAAAATTTGTTACAGTTTGATATTAGCATAAATTTCCGTCAGTGTCAATCTGATTTCCAGTGAATCACTTGGGATTCGCTCGACATTCCCTTACATTTTTCCGTAATTTTCATCCTCCAGAAGCTCCCCCTGCCCGATGGCCATCCGCGCCAGCTCGTCGCATCTTTCGTTGCCGGGGTTATCCGCATGCCCCTTCACCCAAAGGAAGGTCACCTGATGCTTTTCCAGCAGCAAAAGCAGCCGCTCCCAAAGGTCAACATTTGAAGCCTTCTCCTTTTTGTTCCGCATCCAGCCGTTCTGCCGCCATTTCACAACCCAGCCCTTTTCTATCGCATCCACCACATACTTCGAGTCGCTGTAGAGGTTCACCCTGCAAGGCTCCTTCAATGCTTCCAGTCCTTTGATAACCGCAAGCACCTCCATACGATTGTTTGTTGTCAGACGATAGCCTGCGGAAAGCTCCTTTTTCGCACTGCCATACAGCAGCACAACGCCATAGCCACCGGGGCCGGGGTTGCCCGAACATGCGCCGTCCGTATAAATCGTCACTGTTTTCATTCGGTTTCCTCCTTCAAAAATGCCGCGCCAATCAGCAAATCCTCTTTTGTCGTGATTTTGATGTTGCGGTAGCTGCCCATGATAACCCGCACCGGAAAGCCGCTGTGCTCCGCAACAGAGGCATCATCCGTTCCCAGAAAGCCGTCCGCCTTCGCTTTTTCGTATGCCGCAAGGATTTCCTTTCTGCGGAAGGTCTGCGGAGTCTGTATCTGCCGGAGGGTGCTTCTGTCCGGCGTGGCAATCGCAAAGCCCTCCGCATCGCATACCTTAATCGTATCCTTCGCAGGCACGCCTGCCACACAGCCGCCTGTCTCCTTTGCCGCCGCAATGGAGCGTTCCAGAATTTCCTCCGTCACAAACGGACGCACCCCGTCATGAATCAGCACAATTTCCGTATCCTGCGGCACCTGCTGCAAGCCAAGGAACACAGAATCCTGCCGTTCCCTTCCCCCCTCCGTTACGGAAATGATTTTCTTCCAGCCGTATTCCTGTGCCATCTGCCGCACATCCTGCAAGGCATCTCCTCCTGTCACCAGAATGATATCCCGAATACACGCCGCTTTTTCAAATTTTTCAACCGTATGTGCAAGAATTTCCTTTCCGCAAAGGAGCAGAAACTGCTTGCTGATTTCCGTTCCCATGCGTCTGCCCTTTCCTGCCGCCACAATCACAGCCGTACTGATGCTCATCTTTTTTCCTCCCGATTCAGCAAAAATGCGAAATCAAACAGGCTGATTTCGCACTTTTGCTCTCTTTATTTATGCCGCAGCAATCATTTTTGTAAAAATCATACGTCCTGCCGCTGTCTGCAATACGCTCGTTACAATCACCGTAATTGTCTCACCGATGTGCTTACTGCCGCCGTCTACCACAATCATCGTGCCATCATTCAGATACGCAACGCCCTGTCCTGCTTCCTTGCCGGCCTTGATGATGGTAACTACCATTTCCTCTCCCGGCAAAACCACAGGCTTCACCGCGTTGGAAAGCTCATTGATATTCAGCACACGCACACCTTGAAATTCCGCAACCTTATTCAAATTGAAGTCATTCGTCACCACAAAGGCATCCATGCTGTCCGCCATTTTCAGCAGCATAGAATCCACCTCCATCTGCTGACCGGGATGAAAGCTCTGAATTTCTACAGGGACTGCCAGCTGCTTCTGAATTTCGTTCAGAATATCCAGACCTCTGCGCCCTCTTTGACGCTTCAGGCTGTCCGCAGAATCCGCAATATGGCGCAGCTCCTCCAGAACAAAATCAGGGATGATGATTTTCCCTTCGATAAAGCCTGTTTGCAGCAAATCCAGAATTCTTCCGTCAATGATAACACTGGTATCCAGAATTTTCGGTCTGCCGTAAATGGAATCCTCCGCCGTGCTGGGAGGGGTTGTCATCAGCACCTCCTTCAGCGTGCGCACGTTCACATCATCCTTCTTTCTTCTGGCAACACGAATCCCCAGAATCCCGAACAGGATGTTCAACAGCACCACGATAAACGTGCCCAGTGCGCCAAAGCCATTGAATGCCATACCGATGAGGTTCGCCAGAACCAGCCCGACAATACAGCCGATAATGGAAAGAGAAAGCTCCTTCAAATTCATTTTGGAAAGGCGTTCCTCTGTCTGGTTCAGCCGTTTCAGGAGCAGACCTGCCAATGGCGTAGCAAATAGAAAATAAAATATAAGTCCGACAATTACCGCTATCACCGTAGGTACATATACCGGCAATTTATGCTGAAATTTGAATAAGTCCATAAAAAGCACTACATGCATTAACGCATAGGTCGCCGCTGTTGCAATCAAGCTCATAATCAGCTCTAATACTCGTTTCATGTTTTCACCTCCTTTTCTTTTTTTCGGAAAATACTTTCCGTTATTTAAGTCTATCGTATTTTTTCTTGTTTGGCAAGGAGTTCTTTCCGTTCTCTCCCGTTAAATTCCCGTACAGAAAATCCTGTCATTTTTTCTGCAAAAAAGCAGCAGAGGTGCAGTGTTTTCATGCACAAACAATATTTTGTGGTTTTTTATACTACATAATGTGTTTCTGATGTTGAAATTTCCGTTCTGATTTGTTATAGTATAGCAAAACCACCGCGGAAGACCATTTCCGCAGAATCATTTGAATGTCTGAAGGTAAGGAGAGAATAGTATGGCAGAGTATCAAATTTTCAGCGATGGTGCCTGTGATATCGGCTTTGCAAAGGCAAAGGAATTAGGAATCGGGCTGATTCCCTTTTATATTTCGATTGACCATGAAACTTATTATAAGGAAATTCAAGAAATCTCTTTAGAGGAATATTTCCGCTATATGACAGAAGAAAAGGGCTACCCCAAAACCTCCCTGCCCTCCATTCAGGATTATATGGATGCCTTCCGTCCTGCCCTCGAAGCAGGCAAGGACATCATCTGCATCACCATGACGCGCACGCTGACCGCCTCTCTGGAATCTGCGGTAACGGCAAAATCCATGCTGGAGGAGGAATTCCCTCATGCGCAGATTCACGTCATCAATTCCTGGGTGGCAACAGGCGCGCAGGCCCTGCTGCTGATGGAAATGGCGCGGATGCAGAAGGACGGAAAATCTCTGAATGAGGTGATTACATACGCGGAAAAAGCAAGAGAGGATGCCCGTATTCATTTCATGGTCGGGGATTTAAGCTATCTTGAGATTGGCGGACGCATCGGCAAGGTTGCTACCATTTCCGCAGGACTTCTGAAAATCAAGCCCATCATCATTTTAAAGGGCGGCGAAATCAGCGCAGGCGGTATCTGCCGTGCCAGAAAAAAAGGCCTTACACAGATTGCATCTATCACCGCAAAGCATTTCAAGGAAACCGGCGAAAATCCCGCACATTATATCGCAATGCCCGGCACAAATACCATTTGGGACGATATGGACAGCTTTTACACTCTGCTGCAGGAAACGGTTCCCGGCATGGAATTCCTGCCTCCCTTCCAGATTGGCGCGACCATCTCCACTCACACCGGCCCGGGGACAACAGGCTTCTGCTTCGTCAAAAAATACGAATACTATAATATATAAGGCAAAAACAGATAAAAACAGACATCCCGTCAGGAAGGTGCGCCCACCTGTGACAGGATGTCTTTTTCTTTTGTTTATTTGAAGTCCGCAAGAGAAATGCCGATTTCCCGTAAAATCCCCTTCAGATGCTCCATTTTTTCTTTTGTGGGAGTTCCAAATGCGGCATCGGGCAAATCCATCCCCAGTGCCTCATATTTCCCAAAGCCAAATTTATGATACGGCAGAAGCTCCATTTCGGCATGCGGCAGATATTTCTTCACAAATTCGCCGCTTTTACGGATATTTTCCTCATCCGCATTCACGCCCTCAATCGTCGGAATCCGAATGACCACTCTTGCCGAAAGCTCCGCCAGCTGCTTGATATTTTCCAGAATCCGTTCATTGGGAACGCCCGTAAATTTTTCATGCAGGGCAGAATCCATGTGCTTCAAATCCATAAAAATCAAATCCATCCGTTCCAGAGAGCTGCGTACCCTTTCAAATTCAAAATAGCCGCAGGATTCTATATCCAGACTGAAGCCCATATCATACAGACGGGAGGAAAGATACTCCAGAAGCTCAGGCTGCGCCGTTGCTTCGCCACCGGAAAAGGTAATGCCGCCGCCGGAATTGCGGTAAAAAAGCTGATGCTTTGCCGCTTCCGCAATGATTTCATCCGCATCCGCCAGAGAAACAAGTGCTTTTCTTGCCCCCTTGGGACAAGCCGCCACACATGCGCCGCAGCTGACGCATTCTTCCCGTTCTGCATTCAGGTCAATGCCGATTCCCTTGGGACAGACCGCCGCACATGCGCCGCAGCCGATGCACAGCCTTGCATAAAAGCCGACAACAGGGTGCTGCCTCAGTCCCTCCGGATTCGCGCACCATTTGCAGTGCAGCGGACAGCCTGCCAGAAAAATCGTGGTACGAATCCCATCCCCGTCATTGACGGAAAACGGCTGCATCTGCATCAGATAACCCTTCATAGCCATTCCCTTTCTTTCTTTTTCATCGACAGCCGCAGACGCTTTGCATCTGCGGCAATTTTTCTGTCTTAAAATTCCTCGTGTGCATTTCTTGCCATGATGGAATCCTGCATGGATTTCGACAGATTGACAAACTGCGTACTGTAACCTGCTACACGAACCAGCAGGTCTCTGTAATTTTCGGGGTGTGCCTGTGCATCCTTCAGCACCTCGTTGGAAATGGTGTTGAACTGTACATGGAATGCGCCCAGCGCGAAATAGGACTGGAGCATTGCGCCGAGGTTTGCGCGCCCTCTCTTTGTTGCAACCAAATCATGATTCAGACGCAGGTTCAGCAGTGTGCCGCCGCTGTGAATATCGTGATTCAGCTTTGCGGAGGAACGCAGTGCCGCAAGGCAGGTAGAGGTATCTGTGCCGGTATAAGGGGAAACGCCCTCGTTGATGGGGTCCTTCGCCCTTCTGCCGTCGGGGGTTGCACCAAGCACCTTACCGGTCGGCAGGTAGTTGGAAATACCCATGAACGCCGTTACGAAATGATGCCCGTAGATATCCTTATATGCGGTAACATCATGATAGAAATAATCTGCCAGCTTCTTCGCAATGCTGTCTACATAATCATCATCATTGCCATATTTCGGCACTGCCTGCGCCTTTGCACGCAGGGCATCATAGCCCTCCCAGTTGTTGTTCAGTGCATCAATCAATTCGGAAAGCGTTACGCTCTTTTCTTCAAATACCAGCTTTTTGATAACCGCCAGAGAGTTTGCCGTAACGGAAAGCCCAACACCTGTGAATACGGGCCCGATGTTGTACTTTGCGCCGCCGTCCACCAGATCCTTGCCATTTTTCACGCAATATTCATTGCAGGCGGACAGGAACGGACGGGGTGCCTGTTCCTTATGGATTTTCTGTGCAGTCAGCAGGCTGATTACGCCATGCTTTACCATATAGGAGAACTGTCTGAACAGTGCAGCCTCGATTTCCTCATAGGAGGTAAAGGTTTTCGGGTCTTTTTCGGGCAGGGCAACCTGCTCACCTGTCAGGCGGCTCTTGCCTTCATTCAGTGCAAACTCCAGCGCCGCCGCAAAGCTGATATTGCAGGAGGAGGTCCATTCAAAGGTCTTTCTGGAATGAGGCACCACGCAGCCGCAGTTATTCCAATCTCTTGCGTCCTCAGGCTCATAGCCCAGATTGCGGAGCATTTCGTAGCCTGTTCTGTCGCTATGGATGGCAGGGAAACCACTGCCTGTGGAAACAAGGTCTGTCACCGCCTCCATGAATGCGGGAGGACAATCCGCATGGATACGGCAGCTCAGGGTCGGCTGATGGCATTTCGTTTCCTTCGTTGCCTGAATTGCCATATAGGAAATATCATTTGTGCCATCCCTGCCGTCCTTTGTGGTGCCGCCGACGGTCAGATTTTCAAAGTTCGTATAGCCTGCGAAGAAATCCGCCGTGTTTGCGGAAATCGTCCAAGCCCATTCGCTGTATTTCAGCCACAGGCACTCTACCAGCTCCAGTGCGGTATCATAATCAATTTTGCCTGCATCCAAATCTGCTTTATAATAAGGATAGATATACTGGTCGAAGCGTCCGGGGTTCAATGCCAGAGGGTTTTCGGAGATAATGCCGCCCAGCTGTACGAACCATGTGAACTGGATTGCCTCGCGGAAGGATTTCGGGGGATTTTCGGGAACGGCTTCACAGACTGCCGCAATTTCCAGAAGCTCCGCCTTTCTCGCTTCGTCCTTTTCCTCTGCCGCCATTTCTCTTGCCTTTTCGGCATATCTGTTTGCCAGACGAACGATACCATCGCAAACCAGAACGATGGAGCGATAGAAAATCAGCTTATCCTTTTCTTCGGGGATGGCTTCGTTCAGCTCTGCCATGTAGCCCTCCGCTTCTTTTTTAATGCCGCCGAAGCCCTTGGGGAACAGCTGATCCACATAGTCGGGGGACATTTCACCGATGCCGTTGCGCCATTTGGAGTCGGTATCCACAAAGCCCGTATCTACGCCGATTTTCTTTGTTTCCTCGGAGGTGCGCGCCAGAAAAGCATCCTCAACGGATTTGCCCTTCCAGTAAGGGAAGATATTTTCTCTGATATAGGCTCTCTGCTCGTCCGTCATTTCATAGGGGTCCTGCGGACGGCTCGGAAAGTTATCCATTTCATCATCGACCCATTTCCACGCAAATTCGGGTGTCAGAATACCGCATTTGCGATATTCGCCGCTTGCGCCGACAATCAGCTCGCCCTCAAAAATATTGACGCAAAGCTCATTACAGGTATCATAAAACGCCTGTGCGGTACGAATCTGCGCAGGCATGCCTTCCGTTCTTTTGAAGGATTCTGTCCAGATTCTTGCGCGTTCATAGGAAATGGACGGCTTGGTATTGATATAGTTCTGACGGATTTTCTCAATTCTGGGTGTAATGCTCATCTGATTCACCTAGCCCTTTCTTCGCTTCGGCGCAAAAAATCCGTTATAACGGTTATTTTTTATTTGTCATAATAAATGACCATACAGATTTTTGTCTTCTGCGTGCCGTGACATTCATAAATATGGGGCTTATTGGCAAGATAGCGAATCCCTTCGCCCGCCTCTACCACATATTCCACACCATCCACGGTCAGCCGCAGTGCGCCTTCAAAAACAAGTACAAATTCCTCTGTTCCATCCTCATGGGGAACAGATTCCGAGCGAGTGCCCGGCTCCAGCTCAATGCTGAGCATTTCGAATCTTCTTTCTGCATCGTAGGGGAAAAAGGGAAACAGCCGAAACCGCCCCTCATCGCTCAAAAGCGGAGAAACCTCGCCCTTTCGGATGAGTTGGGTTTCTGTCTGCCTGCCCTCCAAAAGGGCGGTAAAGGAAATATGCAGCCCGGTCGCAATCTTCCAGAGCGTTGCCACCGTGGGGCTGGATTCCCCTCTTTCTATCTGCCCCAGCATGCTTTTGCTGACTCCCGTCTGCTCTGCCATGCTGTCAAGGCTGAGTTTCTTTTCCTTCCGAATCTGTCTCAGATTTTCCGAGATTCTGCTGCTCATCGCATCCATGTGTTTCCTCCTTGGTTCGAACCGACCGCCATCGAAGGTCAATGGCGCAAATGCGTGCGTTATGACGCATTTCTACTGTTACTGTATCATTTGCATTTGTCTTTGTCAATCCGTTTTGACCGTTTTTACGAATAAAACAGACGTTATCGCATACAAAAATTCCGTCTCTTTTTTATGCAATCTGCCTATTTCGCAAGAAAAGCCCTGCCGCAGACCTTCCATGCGACAGAGCCATTCTATTTTCAGCCATTCTGTTTTCAGCCCTTTATTGCCTTCAATTTCAAAATTTCATCCAGAATCTTATGTGCAACCTCAGCCTTGCTCAGAAGCTCCAGCTGAATTTCCTCCTCCTTGGAAATCATCGTTACCACATTCGTATCCGTGCCGAAACCGCTGCCTGCAATCTTAAGGTTATTGGCGACAACCATATCAATATTCTTCTTATCTAGCTTCACGCGGGAATTTTCCAGCATATTCTGGGTTTCCATGGAGAAGCCGCAGTAGAACTGACCTTCTCTGCGATGCTCGCCCAGATATTTCAGAATATCCTGTGTTCTGTCCAGCTCGATGGACATTTCGCCGTCCTTTTTCTTTGTTTTTTCATCACTGTAGCTTTTGGGCTTATAATCCGCAACCGCCGCCGCCTTGATGATGATATCGTTATCCAGAAAACGAGACTTCATTGCCTCAAACATATCCCCCGCACTCTTTACCTGCACATAATCCACAAACATAGGAGGCTCCAGATTTGTCACACCGCTGACAAGTGTTACCTCTGCGCCGCGCAGCATTGCCGCCTTCGCCAGCTCATAGCCCATTTTCCCTGTGGAGTGGTTTGTAATATAACGCACAGGGTCTACGCTTTCCTGTGTCGGTCCTGCGGTGACAATCACTTTCATGCCGGCAAGGTCTTTTTCATGCGCGATTTCACGCAGGATATGCCCCACCAGAACGTCCTCAGAGGGCATTTTTCCATCCCCGATATCCCGACAGGCAAGCAGTCCCTTTTCGGGCGCAATCACCGTAAAGCCATAGCCCTCCAGCTTTTTCAGATTATCCTGCAAAATGGGGTTATGATACATATTGGTATTCATGGCAGGCGCAACGATTTTTTGACAGGTGCAGGCCATAGCCGTTGTCGTCAGCATATCATCCGCAATGCCGTTTGCCAGCTTGCCAATCACATTTGCGGAAGCAGGCGCAACCAGAAGCACATCCGCCTTTTTCGCGATGGAAATATGTGCCACATGGAACTGGAAATTGCGGTCGAAGGTATCTACCATACATTTATTGCCGGTCAGTGTTTCAAAGGTAACAGGCGTAATAAACTGGCAGGCATTTTCCGTCATGATCACATGCACATCCGCATGCAGCTTCACGAGCATGCTTGCCACATTTGCCATTTTATACGCAGCAATGCTGCCTGTTACACCCAGAACAACAGTTTTCCCTTTTAACATGATGATTCTCCTTTATTCGGTTATACTGAAATTTATCGTGATTTTTCACGATAGGTATTGACAATAGTATAACAAAGGATACGCCATTCGTACAGGTTTTTTGAGAAAAAATCCATAAATTTCTCACTTTCCGAAGTCCAGATAGGTCACACCCTCAAGGGGAATCAGCACCTGCAGACCTGCCCTGTCCGCGCGGCTGCCAACCACATAAACCGTATACGCCTTGCCGCCCTTGAGGTTCACTTTGGGATGCTCCACAAGAATTTTGCCTGTGTCAGTCTCGCGCAGCTTGAGATTGTGACTGCCGGGAGCTGTGGTGAGGTAGCGGCTGATTTCCTCATAGCGCAAATCGGAAAGCACCATGCGGTCATCCCAGTAAACATCCATGGCAGGGGCAGTCGGCGAAAGCTGCACAAAGCGGATATACGCCCGATTAGGGCTGAGGTAACGGTGGCTGTCCTCTATGGTCAGCGTAGAAAGCGCATCTGCCAGACCTGTCACCGCAACGGTATAAATGCCGCCGGACTGCACCTGTAAGCGCAGAACGGTCAGAGGGTTTGTGACAGTTCCTGCGCGGTAAATCGCAATGCGGTACCACCCCGGAAACAGCTTCATATATTCCGTAAAATGCTGATAGCGCAAATCCGCAGCCACCCTCCGCCCGTTGGCGTAGATATCCACGCGCGTTTCCACGGGGCTTGCATTCAGAAAGCGGATGTAGCCGAAAAGCGTAATCCCCGGAATAATGGGAATCACCGTCACATTTGCATTGCTCGGCAGAATCGGAAAGCGGCGCGCGGCGCTCTCCTCCTGCGTCAGCGTTTCCTGCATGGCTTCTTCCTTGGTCAGCGGCAGGGGCATTTGTAAAGCTTCACTTATTTCATATCGGTTATTGTTGGGCATCAGAAATTCCATCCTTTCCTTGCGTTCTGCTTTTTTGTGTTCTACTTTAAGGTATGGATGGACAAAATCTTCTGTGCAGGTTCTATGCAGGCACAAAAAAGACACGACCGAAAAAAATCAATCGTGTCCGTTTTTTTATTCCTCGTCAGCCTTTTCTTCTGCTTCGGCTTTTTCCTTTTCCTCCTCCGGCAGCTTTGTTGCCAGAACCTTGAGGATACGCTTCTCCTCAAACAGCTCTACGCTAAAGAGCCAGCCACAAAGCTTCATTTCTATCGTTTCACCCTCCTCAGGGATATGCCCCAGCTGCCCGATAAGATAGCCGCCAAGGGTATCGTAGTCCTCATTTTCCTCGAAGGTAATGCCAAGCTGTTCCTCTACATCCTGCAAATCGGTCGAACCATCAATGCGGTAAACACCCTCCGAAACCTCGGTGATGTCCTCTTCCTCTTCCTCGTCATATTCATCGAAGATATTCCCGAAGATTTCCTCCATGATATCCTCCATGGTGACAATGCCTGCCGTGCCGCCGTATTCATCAATGACGATTGCCATGTGTACCTTCTTCACCTTCATTTCCGCAAGCAGCTCGTCCACCTTTTTGGAAAATGGGATAAAATAGGGCTTCATAAGGATTTCCTTCAGATGGAAATGCCCCTCCTCCACACGGGTTACATCCGCAAGGATATATTTCACCATATCCTTCACATGGTACACCCCGACAATATTATCGATATTATCATCATACACCACGATACGGGAATATTTTTCCTCCGCCGTGACGTTTTTGATTTCCTCCAGAGTTGCATCCACGGGAACAGCAACAATATCGGTTCTATGGGTGGCAATATCCCCTGCGGAGCTGTTGCTCAGCTCAAAGATATTATTGAGCATCTCCTTCACGTTTTCATCAATCGTACCGCTGTCACCGCCTGCGTCCACCATCTGACGGATTTCCTCCTCCGTCACATCCTTTTCGTTTTCCTGTACACGATACCTCCCAATCAGCACCAACGAAATGATGTTGAGCAAAACGGAAAGTATCAGACCTATATAAGTCTCCAAGGTCATCCTCCTTTAAAAATTTTCAAAATACATATTATCTTCTGATTCTTTTTTCTAGTTTAATGAAAAAGCGTCCTGCTGTCAAGTACGGCGGCAGCCTTCCAGTTCCTTCCATATTTATTGACAAGTGTATTTTCTCTGCCGTATAATATAGAAGAACGCTAGGAAAAATAAAATGCAGAAAGGAAGTGCCCCAATGAACCATATCAAGCTCGACCGTGAAAAAAAGATTCCCCACGTCAAGACAAAGCTGAGAAGCCACCATATCGTAACCATGCCGGATGAAATTTATGCCGCCAGCGGGATTGTGATTATGGGGCGACGCATCAAGTCCTTGATTTTTTCTACTGATATTGCCATCATTCGCAACTGCAACGCAGATGCTGTACTTGCGGTATATCCCTTTACGCCCCAGCAAATTATTGCAGATGCGATTGTTTCCACCTCCAGCCTGCCCGTTTTCTGCGGCGTAGGCGGCGGCACAACCACAGGCGCACGCGTTGTCATGCTTGCAAAGGATGCCGAAGCCTTCGGGGCAATGGCAGTTGTGGTGAATGCGCCGACAACGAACGATGTCATCGCACAAATTGCAGATATCATCGATATTCCCATTGTTGTAACCGTTCTGGATGAAAATACGGACATCGATGCTCGTCTGGAAGCAGGTGCGACGATTTTCAATGTATCTGCCGCGGCACGCACGCCGGAGGTAGTGCGGATTCTGCGCGAGCGCTACCCCGACCTGCCCATCATTGCAACAGGCGGTCCCTCGCAGGAAAGCATCCGTGAAACCGTAGCGGCAGGCGCAAATGCCATCAGCTTTACGCCCCCGACGGCAGAAGAGCTGTTCCACGGCTTAATGACACGCTACCGCAACGAGCACGAAAGCAAAACAAAGGGAGAAGCATAAAAAAACACCTCAAGCTGACAGAAAAATCAGTTTGAGGTGATTCTTTTTTTCTTATAAATCCTTCTTCTCGGAATGACAGCTTTTGCTGTGGGCGCAGCCTGCACAGCCTCCGCCGCATTTGCCCTCATGCTCCATTTTCATAATCTTCGCCTGCTTCTGCATTTTTCTGATGTTAAAGAAAACCAGAAAGAAGATTAAAATTGCAGGGATAATTGCCGTAAAAACTGTTTCTCTTGCCATTGCGGCACCTCCTTAAATATAATGATCCATATAGGTATGGAGTTTCTTTTCCCAATCCTTTTCATCTACGATATTTTTCGCTAAATCCTCAACGATTTTCTGGTCGCTCTCGCGCATCCGCCAAAGCTGCTTCCAGTCCAGAGGGAAGCCCATGCGGCGCGCCATCTGATATTTTCTCTGCTCCAGCTTGGGCAGGGCAAGGAAGGAATCAATATATTCCAGCATCCAGGGCAGGTCGGTATCCATATCACCGTTGACCTCCTGTAAAAGGTTAATGATGTGGTCGCTTGTGATTCTGCCGTTTGCCTTTGTCGGGTCGATATGCGCTAAGAGCTTGCGAATTTCCAAAAGCTTATTCATATCAGTATCCTCCGTCCAGCCGCCGGCATCGCGCACCTCCTCCATCAGAGAGCCGGTACGCAGCACAAAGGTACGCAGGCGGACAAAATTCGGATTCACCGCATTGATAACCTTCGCCGTTTCAATGGCGTTGTCATCGGAAAGCTCCCTGCCGCCGACACCGGGCATGAAGTAGATAGAAAGCTCAATCCCTGCCTCTCTCACCTTTCTGCCGCCGATAATCTGTTCCTCCTGCGTGCAGCCCTTTTCAATCAGCGCAAGCACCTTATCGGAACCCGATTCGTAACCGGAATGGATACGGTCTAGGCCTGCCTCCTTGAGCATTTTATAATCCTCCGGGGTAATTTTCGCAAGCGTGTTTGCTCTGCCATAGGAGGTAATCCGCTTGATTTCGGGCAGCTTCACGCGCACATAACGAATGATTTCCGCAAGCCAATCCGCACGCAGACACATCGTATTCGCATCCTGCAAAAAGATGGAATTGCAGTCCCCCTCTGTCATCCAGCGGAACACCATCTGATAGCACCAACGCTGATCATCTGTCGTCAAGGTCTGATATTCGTTGTTAATCGCCTGTATATCCCAGCCGTTCGCCGTTTTATACTGCAAAATACGGTCACGCAGCTCCGCCATGGTGTCGATATCCTTCTTCACCTCCGCAACGGAACGGGTATGAAAATCGTATTTTTTATACAGCATACAGAATTTACATCTATTCCAAGGGCAGTTCACCGTCACGCGCAAAAGCAGGCTGTTTGCCTCACTGGGCGGACGAATGGGCCCAATCTGAAAAACCATTTCTTCCATTATTTTTTCTCCTTCGTAAATCGTACTCTCCTAACCTCATTATTGTAGCAGATTGGGGAGAAAAATCAAGGGTTCGGGCGTTCCAATTCGATTTCGCCCTGCTCCTTCTCAAATTCGCGAATACATTGATTGATGAGGTATAAAATCTGCCCGCTGGCGGAACGTCCGTTGTATCTGGAAACATAATGAAATTTTTCAATACTTCTTCGTCTATACGAATACTGATATGCTTTTGCTTGTTCATTTGCAACCCTCTTTCTGAAAAAGCCTTCCCACAAATGCGGAAAGGCTTAAAGGTGCGCCCGTTTTCAACTTAAATCTTAATATCCATATTCCTCGCCAATCAGAATCACCTTAATTCTGCCTGCCGGGCGGCAGACTCTTGTCACCAGAATCTGATTACAAATACATTCCTCGGAAACGCAGTTATGGCAGGTGCCGTCCACCGCACAAGGGGTTTTCCCCATGAAGCGCATGCTGTTGACAGGTGCAACGTACCCTCTCACGCGCTTGATTGCCGCATCCACATCCTGTGCCACCTTGCTCAGGCTCGCCAGAACAATCACATTGTTCGGCCCGAAGCAGATGGACGCAACGCGGTTGCCTGTCCCATCAATATTTACCAGAACGCCATCCTCGGAAATGGCATTGGTGCTGGTCAAATAGTAATCGCACAAGAGTCCCTGACGCATCATTTCACGCATTTCGGCAGGATTTGCCGCGGTATCTCTGTCAATGACGTTATAATTGCCTTCCTTTACCGCCTTTGTCAGCCCCATATCGCGAATGGTCATGGAGCCACCCCATGTGATACTGCTGCCTTCCGGAATGAGGGACAGCACCTTTTCGATGGCTTCTGTCGCTGTGGGACAGTAGTATGCTTCAAAATGGCGGCGTTCCAGCTTTTTCAACAGGGTTGCGCTCAAAAGCTCTTTTCTTTTTTCCTGTGGTGTCATAGGTAAAAACCTCCTTTTTCTGCTCTCTTTGCCCTGATTGTACCATATTTTCCCGTCGCTTGCATCCTTTTTCTTGCAAAGCAGGAGCTTCTCCTTTATCATAGAAAGCGAGGTGATACCATGAAACGAATCGAAAGCCGCGACAACAAATGGATCAAGCGGCTGAACGGCTTAAAAATAAAGAAAAATCGCGATAAGGAGGGGCTTTTCATCGCGGAAGGACTGCGCTTTATCCGCGAAATCCCGAAGAATTGGGAGGTGCTTGCGTATGCGGTGAGCGATGCCTTTGCCGCAGAAAACGACCTTTCCCCCTACGAAGAAAAGGCAGAGGTGCTTTGTCTGACAGATGCGCTCTTTGCCGCCGTCTGCGATACGGAAAACCCACAGGGAATTCTGGCGGTCTGCAAAAAGCTGGATTGGGATGCAGATGCGGTGCTTGCGAAAAAAACGCCCTTTCTCCTTCTGGCAGAGGAGCTGAATGACCCCGGCAATCTGGGGACGGTTATTCGCACGGCAGATGCCTGCGGTGCAGATGCCGTTTTTCTCAGCAAGGGCAGTGTTGATCTTTATAACCCGAAGGTACTGCGCGCCACCATGGGCAGTCTGTTCCATGTGCCTGTCTTCCAAAATATCGACCTGCATGCCCTTTCGGAAAAAATGCAGGCAAAGCAGATTCCGCTTTACGCCGCACATCTGAAGGGTGATCGCTATCCCTACGCCCTGCCCTTACAGGATGCCTGTGCCTTTCTCATTGGCAACGAGGCACGCGGTCTCAGTGAGGATGCCGCCGCGCTCTGCGATGCGTGGGTGAAAATTCCCATGCCGGGGCAGGCAGAAAGCCTGAATGCTTCTGTTGCCGCAGGGGTACTGCTGTATGAGGTTGTGCGGCAGAGACTGCCGAAATAAATCGACTTTTTCTGTTAAATTGTCATCTTTTGTGACAAAACGAACGGTACCACTATAGCGGCTCCTGCAATGGCGGCACCTATATTGCATCTACGCTGGAGAAGGAGCTCGCAAGAGGGCTGACCCCCTGTAAGAAATGCGTCGGATGATTTTTTATTTGAATGAAAACCACGATATTTAGTATGTACAAGAATGTTGAAAACTAAATATTGTGGTTCTTTCTCTTTTTGGGTACAATAATCCCATCTTCCTTTTCCACAGCAATAAATCTTCCCTATCTGCATACACAGGAAATGGAAATTGTCCTTCGTTTTACGGCTTCTCTTCATGCAGCCATGCAGCCGATTATCCATGCATCCGATTTTTCCTGTTTTTATCCCCCATACCATTTGCATTTCCCAATTCCAGCGATGTTTTCTTGTTTTCCAAAGCAATTTTTGTTATAATCCCATTATATTGTCTGCTATTGTAGAACGATGGAATAAAACAGGCAACTAATTTGGATGAACTCAAGCCGTATAGTCTGGAGGTTAATATGCGACGAACACGAGCTTCTATTATAGAGGCGTTTGCTCAGCTTTTAGAAGAACGCCCTATCAATAAAATTACAGTGAAAGATATCGTAAACCGTTGCGACATCAACCGGAACACCTTTTATTATCATTTTCCGGATATTCCCTCCCTGCTTTTGGAAATGATGGAGGAAAAGGTCAACGCTCTGATTGCGTACCATTACACACCGGGTCGCCCATTGGACTGCATTAAGCCTGTTCTGCAATATGGGGAGGCACATAAGCAAGCAATCCTTCATGTATACCGCGCAGTCCCCTTGGAAACCTTTCTGTTTTATATCAACCGACTGACACAGTACGCGGTCAATGCATATTTTGCCAGTATTTCCAAAACGATTTCCATTCCCGCAAGGGATGCCGAAATCCTGAATCACCATTATAAGTGTATCGTAGTCGGCTATTTACTGGATTGGCTGGATGCCGAAATGCAGTATGATCTGGAAACGGATATCGAACGAATCTGCTCCTTAATGGAGGGCGTAGAAACTCGCGCTCTACAAAAATCCATCGGGCAGACTGCCGTTAAGTCGGCTATAAAAGAATAAGCAAGCGCCGCAGTCTCCTGCGGCGCTCATCCTTTATATGTGCTTTTTTTCTTCCTGTTCAGCCCTCCAGAGCCGTTCAGCCTCCGGTGCCCAGCACTTCGCATAGGAATCACACTTCCCACACAGATGATCCGCCGTTTCCGGAGATTGCGGATCGGTGGAATGTGCGCCGGTTTCCGCAACCATTTTCCGCAGGCGTTCCGGGTTTTCCAGCATAGGGCAAGGTTGGAGCATATTATCATTAAAAGGCATATTATCATGATATGCCATAAAAATCGGGCTTTGCAGTGCCTCTAACAGCGTACATTCCCGAATGTTAGCGTTGGAATAATGCACGAACACGCAAGGATCTACATCCCCGTTTGCATTGATATGCAGATACCGCTTGCCTCCGGCAATACATCCGCCCACATATTCCGCATCATTTTGAAAGTCCATGGCGAACAAAGGCTTCGTGGCACGCAGATGGCGAATACGGTGATAAACGGTTTCACGCTGCTTGGGATTTGGCAGCAGTTCAGGCGCAGCATCATTGCCAACCGGCATATAATGGAAGTACCAGATGAAATAAGCACCCATGTCAATCAGACTGTTATAGTATGTATCCGATGTAATCTTCTCGTAATTCACGCTGGTATAACAAGAGGAAATGCCGTAGGGCAGCTTTTTCTCATGCAGCAACTTCATTGCCCGAACGACCTTCTGATAGGTTCCTTGTCCGCGGCGGCTGTCCGTGGAAACCTCGTCCCCCTCCAAAGAAATGGCAGGAATAAAGTTCTTCACGCGCAGCATTTCATCGGCAAACTTTTCATCAATCAATGTCGCATTCGTAAAGCAAAGGAATACACAATCATTATGCTTTTCGCACAGCCGAATCAGATCATTCTTTCTCGTCAGCGGCTCACCGCCGGTATAGATATACATATAGACACCCAATTTCTTGCCTTGCTGAATAATGCTGTCAATCTCATCAAAGGTAAGATTCAGCTTATTGCCATACTCGGCAGCCCAACATCCGGTGCAGTGCAGATTGCAGGCAGATGTAGGGTCCAAAAGAATCGCCCAGGGAACATTACAGTTATACTTTGCTCGGTTTTCTTCCTGCTTCGACCAGCCGATTAAGCTGGCATTGATGAAGAAATTAACAGCTAACGTTTTCATGACCTCCGGGTCGATATCATGGATGATATGCAGGATATAGTCATGGTAAGGGTGCGCAGGATTTTCTATTGCTTCCCGAATTGCCTTACGTTGGGATACAAATTCCCCATCGGAAAATTTGTCCGCCCAATTCATTAGCTTCAGCAGGTTGTTTTCCGGGTCTTTATACAGGTAATCAAACGCCTGTTCCAGACCCAATTTTTTGATGGTATTTGCAACGTTCATAGTCTTTCTTCCTTTCTTTCCGCTCTGTCCTCAGGTGATTTTATCCGCAGCAAATTGCTGTCGGAAGAATGCCGCCCCATTGGTACCGACCAAACCTCCGGGCTTCCCTCTGATGTTTTCATTTCAGAGAAACACTCCAACAGAGCCATCCATCCAAACCTCGGCATTAGGTGTGGACGAATTATTGTTTCATCATTTTTATCTTATAAAAAAAGTCCAAAGAGAACAACGGACAAACAAGGGGTGCAGTGTTCGAAATCGAACATTGCACCCCTGATTGCCTAAAAATACAGTATCGGAATACGCCTGTTGTTTATAACTTCTCTCGTATTCAGACTGATTTTATACATCTTTACCTTTCGGAATCTGCCGTCCCTCATGATCCATCTCGAAATTCTCCCGATGAATCAGCTGGGAAATCGGCACAATCTCAAACCCTTTTTCCTTGATTCCCTTGAGAATCGTGTCCAATACCTTAGGGGTGTATTTCGCATCATTGTGGAACAGAATGATGGAGCCATTGCCCAGATGCTTATGCTCCAACACCTGCCTAATTTCCGCCTCCGCTCCCTGTTCCTTCCAATCCAGACTGTCAGCGTTGGAAATAAAAATAATTTAAAAATGGCCGCCTTTCGGTAATATCTGGATAACCCCTATAATTAAAAAATATCTCAATATTTGCTTGATATGTTTTTTGTTATACTGCGTATGTATGGTTTCTGTGGTTCTTCAAATTCCGTTTTATATAATTCACTCAAAATTTTGTTTGTTTCTTTTATCAACTTATATACTAATTTATTGTAACAAGAAGTTATCTCTTCTCCATTCTCCTCATGAACCTCTTGCTCAAATAGAGTCCCTTTTAATTTATCTAATCCAGCTGCACTAATAATAAACCATTCAAAACCATCTTCCTTATGCCAACAAACTACACTTTGTATAATTTCATTTATGGTTCTGCTAGTTTCTCTAAGCGGAACTAGCAGGTTTGAGTAAAACCTTAACTTTTTATATTCATTTCCTTTTTTTGTCAAAAAATGCAGCCTTCCATACAGGGTTTCTAATTGATCTACATGCGAATGATCACCAACACTAATCGCTGTCATAAGCCAATCATCAAATTTTTCTGATGCAACATGATAAATTTGTTTTACTGCATCAAGTTCATCTTCGTACTCATTTTCATCTTTTAAAAAATCCTGAATAATCTTACTTGATACTATTGCATTCCTTCCCTGCTTTTCACAATTCTTTATGTTATGGAATTCTTTTATAATCTCCTTTAAAAGCTCATCATCATAGCCAAATTCAGGATAAGGCATTTCATTTATAACTTTTGTTAACCGCTGTACTTCTACACAAAAATCTTCCATATTTTCCTGTTTAACATCCAGATATTCAATGAAATAAATAATCAGCGTGGTTAAAAAGCTACTAAAAATCCCGCCCAAAATAATTGTCCAAAACCTTCCAAAGAATTTAGCACCCTTTCTTAATGCTCCAAAGCAATACCAGATACTTTGTTCTGAAACAAATTGCACTTTTTCTATAAAGGTCATCACTTCTGTTTTTTCAATCAAAAGTATTCCTTTTGACAACAGTAAAAGAAACACTACAATGCACTCTACCAAAAATACTTTTTTCAAAACGCTCACTCTAGTTCTCATTTTATGCCCTCATTCTCAAAATTTTTTCTATACTTAGAATAATTCAAATAGTTCATAGAAGCAACAAAATTATCTATTTTACAACTTTAACAAACCAATAAATGCACTTTTCCTCCCCAACTTATCACAAATCCCCGTTTTCTGATAAGTCTCTCTCTAATCCCCCTTAACTTTCAAGATTCTATCATTTTATGATAACTATACTTTGCATTTTAAAAATGAGGAGCAGAACACCTGCCATCATGATACCATGATATCATGATATCAAACTATCAGATGCGCCGCTCCCTACAAAACCGTTCGGTTTTCAATCCAACCTATCACAAATCCCCGTTTTCTGATAACTTCTTATCCGATAATCTGCAATTCGTACTGTACTGCACACATGTGTTCAATCCTGCATCCTCTGGCTTTCTCCCAGTCCTTTGCAAAATATACAAGGTCAGCTGTCGAAAGCAATTCCAGACTTTTACCCAAAAACCAAAGAGGTCTTGCGCCTACGGGCGCACTCTGGAAGAAGGAATCAATCACCTGCACTTCTTCCTGCATCCCGTTTTCCTTGAGATACTTTTCAGCCTCTCTGACCGCCTGCTCCCTCTCCCTCAGAATTTCTTCGTCTGTCTTGCCTTTCATGGGCTGAGAAATAAATAATTTTTTCACGTCGCTTCATCCTCTCTTGTGATATCTCTCCATCAACGCCATCGTCCGCAGCATATCATCACTCAGATGCAGTGCCTTCGTATCCCCGAAGCACCCCTTATCAATCATATCCTGTACCATCGGCTGCGCCCATTTCGGCACGTCCTTCTTTTCTTCGTAATATTTCACTTCGTCCACAATCCTTTCCTGAAACGCTTCCCATGCCTTTCCATCACTGACAAAAGGTGCAGGGCAGTTTTTCCCTGTAACATCAAAATGTCTGATGATGTTATCCACAGAAATGTTATATTTTTTCAACAGCACCCTGCATAAATCGGCTGCATTGTCCAGTGTTTCCTCCGAGAAATCAAATTTCCCGTTCTTTCTGGTGTCGCAAAGCTCTACATTGATACTGTTCTCGTTTGTGCATTTGCCGTAGAATCTTCCGCCGCCCGTCTTGCCGCAGGAAGGATATTTCTTCCCGCCGACGGAATATGCAGCAAAATCATCCGGCACACTCTGTATAATGCCGTTGTCGTCCACAAAGTAATGTGCCGATGCCTCCACAATATGCGTCTTGAAATAATTCGCATTTCCCTTTGCGCTGTCTCCGTCATTTCCGGTGTAGTGAATCACCAGATACTTAATATCCTTCGTTTTTCTTCTGTTGCCGTAATTTTTTCTTGCGGCAATGTCCACCTTAATCTGTACCATTTTCCGCACCTTCTTCCGCCTTTACCATGCGGTAAATTGCCTTGTTCTTGCTCAGCATTTCTCTCATGTCAATCAAAGCCCTGTCTACCCAGTAGGAAAAGGTTTCAAAGGAAATCCTTTTCGCAACCGCAGGAAAGCGTTGCAAAAATAAATCGTACACATACCGCAGCTTCAACTGCCCTGTGCCGCTCCCCAGCTCCTTCTCTGCCTCTGTCACTGCCAAAAGCAACCATTCCTTTACCTTCTTCCGCTGCTCCGCAGAAGGCATTGCAAGAAATCTTGCCACTGCTGCCGCTGCCAGTGTAGCCATTGCCAAAGCTGCAATAAATAAATACCAATTTCCCATTAAAAATGTTGCATCCTTCATTCCGTGCCTCCTTCCTCTCTCATTGCACTTTCGTATACAATGCCGCCGCTTGTGTTTTCCTTTACGCTTTTCATCGTGTATCCTGTCTTGCTCACACCCCAGGCCGCCCAAGGTAGGCTTACCATAGCACTCAGCCACGGGAACGCCGCATCAAAATTGTTGTGTACGCAGTAATACGCCAACCCCAGTACGCCCAGCGTGTTGATCCAAAGCAGGCGCATTTCCATTTCCATAATTTTCTTGGAAAATTCCTTCCGTTTTTCTTTCTTCTCTGCCATTTCATCCGCCCTTATTTCTCACGCTTTATTTCGTCCAAACGGTTGTGTGCGCTTTTTGCGCTCGCCTCTACCTTTGCCATGCGCTCCACAAGGTTGTTGTGCTTGTCCACCCGCACAGAAAGCGTCTGAATGTCCTCTCTTACGTTTTTCAGCTGCTCCTGCATTACTGCGACGTTTTTGTTGTTCGCAAAATAGCTGCCAATCATTGTCCCCAGTAAAGCCAAAATGCCTACAATTACTTCACTTGCTCCTGCCACGTTTGCTCCCTCCTTCCTGCTCTCATTATAAGAAAAAGGAGGATGCTCTGCACCCTCCCTAATTTCTCTCATTCTTCAGTTACCTTTTTATAAAACACCAAAAAGCAGTCTGCATAATACTTCGGCTGTGCCCCTCTGGAACTTCTGACATGTTTGCAGTTTTGTCCGTAAGGCAAGCCCTTCTCTGTCAGAATGTCAATCTCCCGTTCCCCCTTCTCCCAAAGCCTAGCATATTTCCGCTTCTCCATGTATCCCTTCTCTCGCATCATTGCGTTAAATTCTGCCGCTCCGTATGCAAGGTCGAATCTGTTCAGCAGCTCTGTCACGCCGCAAAGCTCCCGTTCCTCCGTCCCGTCCAATGCCAGCTGTTTCGCCGCTCTCGGCAATGTCCGCTCCTCCTTCCGCTTATCCTCATATAAGCCTACCACCATTTCTGTCAGCTTGCCAACGTGCTCCGTCAGCTTTAAAAGTGCCGCATCCTGCCTGCCGTATCCACCTGTCTTGCGGATAGAAGGTAAAACCTCTGCTGTTACCCATTTGCGGAAGGGCTTCGCCTCCGGCTTGTCGCTGCGCAGAATGACGTTGTATAAGCCACTTTCGTTGACAACCGTCATTTCCTGCTCTCCCCCGGGGGTGTCCACCCTAACCGACCCCCTTTCATCTTCGTCCAATCTGGATGCTGTATCCCTGTACTTCGAGATTCCAAGAATTCCGCATACATCCTTCAGCACCCACCATGTCTCGCCGTCCTTCTGAATCGTCCGCACCTGTTTTCCCTTATAGTCAAAAATAGAAAGCTCTCTCATGCTCTCGTCCCCCTTCTCTTTTCCCGTTCTTCTCTAATGCCGATGATTCTCCCAAACATAAATACAAATGTTGCATTCATCAGTACATGGTCGTCCTTTTCCATCAATGTCTGTATGTCCCCTGTGTAGTCAAAAGGCATTCCCTGCTGTTCTAAAATCTCCTGCATTTTCTTTTCCATATCAAAACCTCCGTTCAATTTTCCTCTTGAAGGAAGTCTCCCAAACAGATATAATAGATTTATCAGTTGGGAAACCTCTGGTGCTTGATAACGGTTGTTCACTTTCGCAAGGTGGGGCAACCGTTATTTCTTTTCACCCAACTTTTTTATTCCTCGACTTATCGCTTCGGTTTTATTTACACCGTTTTCCCGACAGTATTCTTCTAGTATTTCTTTATCTTCATCACTAATACGAATACTGATTTTATTAGGTCTAGGATTATCTGTTGGTCTGCCCGTCCGTGGACTCATCTTTTCTCACCTCACTTTTGTCTGGCATAATTCAATGATATACTTATGTCTGGCAAAAGTCAATACCTTTTTCATATAAATTTTATATTGTCCTTCTTCATCTTTCGTGATATATTGAAGAAAAAAGGAGGTTCTTATCATGAAAAAGCGTATTCTTGCTATCTCTGTTCTTCTCTCTCTATCCATGGCAGTCCCTGCCTTCGCTGGTATTGGTGTCTCCATTGATGGAGAAAGCGTTCCCTTTACCACTTCGTCCGGCTATCCTGTTAAAGATGAAAACGGACGTACCCTCGTCCCTCTTCGTGCAACCATGGAAGCCTTCGGCTGTTCTGTTTCTTGGGATGAATCCACACAAAAAGCGTATGTATTTGATGATAATTCCCTTGTTACAGTCCCCATCGGTATTCCCCTTATAGATGTAGATGGAACTCCCGTTGCCATTGATACGGAAGCTAAGCTGATTGATGGTCGTGTATATCTTCCAATTCGTGCCGTACTGGAATCCTTTGGCGCATCTGTTAAATGGCACAAAAAAGCGCAGACCATATCCGTATTATCTCCCTCTCAGCCGAAATCTGTTTCTAAAAAAGAAGTTGAGGAAAATCAATATCTCCGTGATAAAACCGACGAAACTTACAGACAGCTTGAGGCAGAAATGGAACGTATTCGTAAGGAAATGGAAGAATCCAATAAACAAGCCGAGAAAGCCCGCAAAGAGGCTGAAAAACAAGCCGAAATAAATCGTAAAAACGCAATCTATGATTCTATCTCAAATTCCGGCGGCTATTCTAACTCTTATGCAATCAGCCAAGGCTATAATGCCAATTTGTTGTCCGGCGGCTATGGTTCCACCTATGCCGATATTGCCGCACAGCAATATAGAGATAATCTCTTAGCCAGTGGAAAGCGTTAAAAAAGAGGATGCCCCGCATCCTCCTTTTTTATTGCCTTCCTCTATCCCTCCAGCGTCTCCGGCTTTCCGCCCAATCGCAAAAACTCCGTTTTCGCTCTCTGCGCCATCTGATAGTCGCCGTTGTGCTTCGCCGCTATGTATTCCTTTTTCAGCTTTCCTCTCATGGTGCTGCGGATGTTTCCGTTCTTCTTTCCGGAATCCGCCAGAATGTCCCACATCCGCTGATATGTGCCGCCGCTGCCGTTTTTCCATGCGTTGTAAAGCAGTCCGTTGTCTGCACCTGTGTCATCCGTTCCTTCCTGCCAGAATTCATCCGTAATCTCCTCAAATGTCCCGGGGTCGTCTGTCCCGTAAAGCTGTTCACTCTTTTCCTTGATAGCCTCATAAATGTTTTCCGTAAAGTAATGCTTTGCTTGAAATTGGTCTACTACGGATAAGAACCCGTCAACATCCCCCATGTGGTACGCCTTTGCGCCTTTCTCAATTAAGCTGTCCTCCTTTATCAGCTTCTTTTCTCTCGTTTTAATGCCACTGTTGACAGCTTCGTTGTTTAGCCCGTTGTGAATCAAATAATTGTACCGCTTTGTTGCGCCGCTTTCTGCGCCGCTCAGCTTTTCCTCCACCATCGCATCAATCACGCTCTGGAATTTCTCCTTCTTCATTTCTTCATCCTCTGTCCAGTATTCGGCAGAAATTTCCTCAAAGGTTTTTTCCGGCTCCTCGCCGTATTTCTCCTTGTACATACCGGAGAGTGCCTTCTCAATCCCCTTCTGCGAGTATCCCTTCTCCCGTAATGCGTCCATCTTCTCCGTATAGGTGTCGTAGTCTCTCTCCTTGTAAGCCTCTACCGCTTCCGCCGCCTCCGGCTCCTTGCGCACTCTGTTCTTTTCTGCATTCGTAATCTGGCTCTGCATCTGCTCATTGCTGATTCCCGCTCTCGTCATTTCGTTCCAGATTTTCGCCGCAAGGTCGTTGTCGCCGTTAAAGGCCGCCTCCAGCATCATCTTGGTATAGAGCTTTACGTTCTGCTCACTGCCAATGTCGTATGTCAGCTTCCTGTTCTTATATGCCAGCGCAAGCCTGTCTGCCTCGCTGAAGCCAAAAGAATCCTGCATCTGTTCTATTTTCAGAAGGTGGTTCACAACCGCATCCTTCAGCGCAAATAAATCTCTGGATAGGCTCTTGTAGGGAAGCCCCACAAGCTTTGAAAATTGCCCCGCTGTGTAGTTCAGCATCCCGTTTAGGTTGTATTTGCTTTCCCCCTCCATAAATTGCATCCATTTCTTGAAGCAGTCAATCAAATCCGCAGCCCAGCTGAAATCTGTCCTCGAAACCTCATAGCCGCTAATCATGGAGTATAAGTCTCTCGCAAATACCATCGTGTTCATGGGGTTTAGGTTGTCGTTTAAGTTGGAAGCCCACATAGCAGAAAATTTTTCTCCGAAGGTCTCCGCTTCGCTGTAGTCCCCAATGACAGCATTTTTCCATTTCTCAATAAATTTGTCCTCGTCATCATCATCACGCATTGCATCCACGAATCCCGCTGCAATCGCAACGCCAATGCCGTTTAACACCAGCGTAAAGCTTGTTCTTGTCAGCTTCTTCCAAGCCTCCTTGGATTTCGGGTTCTGTCGCGCCTCTCGCAAAGCGTCGTATGCCATGTTGTAGGTCTTGATTGGCTCACTCATGAAGGAGGTTGCCATTTTCATAAAGAAGTTTTTGCTTCTCATGCTCTGGCTGCGGTGCAGCACGCTGTCTACCACCTGTGTCCGGTCGATAATCTCGTTCGCTCTCTCGCCAACCTTGTCATAGAAAGCATCCCCTTTCAGTTCAGGGTGCTTTTTCTTTGTTTCCAGCTCGCACGCCTTCCAGATACGCCCCCATGTCAGCTTGTCCATTACGCCTGCGCCCCACATGCTCGCACCAATGATTTTTTCGTAAATTCCCTGTCCGGTTATCATCTCTCGCAGCGTCCGCCCTGTGTCCATCTCTGCGCCGCCCCATTCCTTCCAAATGAAGATCGGGGCTTTTTGGTAAACAGTGTCCCAGTCTACCGTTCCCGTTCCAAGCGATTCTATCAAATATTTCGGATTCATAACCGCAAACGCACGAATGACAGATACAGGCTGCTGAACCACTACCCTGATGTTCGCACCAACGCTGGCAACCTTCATATTCCGCAGCATCTTCTTGGAAAATGCGCCCACATCGTCCGTTCCCGCTGCATTGTTAATGTCAATCATCAGCTTGTTGAAGTATTCCTCTGCCTTCGGGCCTAATATTGCCTTTAAGCTGCTTCGCACACTGATGGTCTTTCTTGTCTCCCCCTTCTCGCCAAAGGTCTCCGCAATGTCCGTTTCGCTTTCCTTCTGTAGATTCTCTGCAACCGCTCCCAGCGTCTTGTTCCATTCGTCCGCCTGCTCCTGCGTCATGCTCTCTGTCACTGCCGCCCGCTCCGCTTCCGTCATGCCGATGTTTTCCGTTTTCGGCAATACCTCAAAGTTCAGGAAGTTGTTTGTGTCGCTCATAATCGGCACAAAGGCATTGTAGCTTGTCATCTGGTCTATGTGCCTGCTGAATACGTCGAAAATATTTGCAATGATAATCGGGTTGTTTGCATAGTCGTTTGTCATCTGTGCAGCCCCCATGTTTTGCAGGGTTCTGTTGCCTTCTCCCTCTCTCCCGAAAACAGCCGTCAGATATTCCTTGTTGCTGATAATCGGGATATAATGCTTCTCGCCAAATTTGTCATATCCGTACATTTCCCTTGAGGTTTCGTTCCCCCATTCCGCCGCTACAGTGGAAAGAAAATCCTGCATTGCCTCCGCAATCTGTTTCTGTTCGTCCGTCAAAAGGCTGGTAATCTGTTTCAGCCCGTTCAGGTCAAATCCGAAAACCTCTGTCTGCTCCAGTGCTTTCTTCACTTCCTTGCGCCCTTTTAACCGCAGCTTTCCTTCCGGCTCAACGGTAAAGCCGCTGCCGATAACCTTTTCTACGCCGTATTCCGTTTCAATCTCTCCCCCAATCAGATGGAGCATTGCCTGCTTCCTTCGCATCGCACAGTGCAGATACATCATCTGCGGCGTTGTCATGTAAACCTCTTTCTTTGTTCCGTCCTTCTGCTCCACCTCAATCTTTCTCGGCGCTTCGCTGTCCAGCTGGTGTGCCTCCTTCGGAGAAATCAGATCGTTCATAAACCTTCTTGCCTCCTCCGTGTGCAGCGTCTTTTTCGCCAAGCCGTCGCTGTATCCCTTCCAGAAGGTCTGGTAAACCTCCTCGCTCACGCCTTTTAGAAATGTTTCCGGTGTCAGCATGGAAATCCCGAAATAATCTCCCATCACTCGCAGCGGCCCTGCCTGCGCCACATGCCTTCTTTCCTCCGCCTCCTTGATGAAGTTTTCCGAAAACTCCTGTAAGGTTATCTTTTTTCTTGTCCCGTAAAGCTTGTTTGTATTCGTCAGGTTCGTTCGCAGCCCCGCAATGGCATTTTTCAGCCATTCCATCTGTAGGTTCGTCAGCTCTGAAATCTCCAGCTTGCCGCCCTGTCTTTCCAGTACGATCGCCAGCTTTTTCAGGTATACTTCAATATTCGTGTCATATTCGTTGTTTACATATTGCATGTCCTGCCCTTCCCCAGGCTTTGTTTTCTGAAGCTCGGAAAGCATCCGCTGTATGTCGCTTTGCAAAAGCGTCACACCCCTGTTGCTCGTGTTCAGCTTTGTCAGAATCACAGAAAGGCTTTCTATGTATCTTTTCGGCACATGGTATTTGTTCGTCGGCTTGGCAAGCCATTTCAGCATTGCCTGTGTATCCTTTTCAATCTGCCTGCGGTGCGTGTTCCATTTCTTCTTCTGCCTTCTCAGCTTTTCCTTTTCCTTTCTGTTGAATTCCTTCTCAAGCAGCCTGTCCACCACCCGCACATAGTCGTCCCATGCCTTCTTCTGGTCTCTCTGCGCCTTCTCCTGCATCTTTTGTTTTTCCTTTGCCCATGTTTCCTGTTTTTTCGTTGCCTTTTCCTGCATTTCCTCCTTTGCTTTTTCCCATGCCCTTTTGTTTCTCTCCTTGTATTTTTCCTTCCAGCTTTCGTATTGGTCGCTCAGCTTGTCTCTCTGGCGGAGCAGGGCTTTCTTCTGCTTTTCTCTTGCGCTTTCTCTCAGCTCCATCAGTTCATCCCTGTATTTTTCTCTCGCCTTTTGCAGCTTCCTTTCGTATTTGTCCGCAAAGGTCGGCTTCTGCAACTGTACCTCTTGGAATAAATCAAATAATTCGTATGCCGCATCCATTGCATACCCGCTTAAATCGTACCCGTATGGATTGTAAATATCGGGGCGAATCGAATCTAATACATCCACAATCTTTACAATCATTTCCCCCTGCGTGTTGACCTCCTCCTGCTTGAAGAATTCAGGGTATAGCTCCGCCAACTCCTGAAAGAATGTGTCCGCTGCAATGCCTTTTTTTGTAGAAAGAGAAATCAGGTTGAAGTTTCCAAGCCGAATCTGGTTGTACCCTCCGGCATAATCAAGCTCCTTCTTTATCTCATCCGTAACCTTAATGGTCGTATTCCTTATCGTTTTTCGCATCTGTGCATATTCGTCCCATAGCTCCGTATTCAGCGCTTCGCTCTCCTGCAATGCCTCCTCCGCCAACATCTGCAAGGCACACATCACATTGCCGAAATCCTCCTGCCCCTGCACCTTCTGTGCATATTCATAAAGCCCCGAAAATCTCTCTGCAAATTCCTCTACGTCAAATTTGCTGTCGTGCTTTTCCAGCCATCTGCGTGCCGCCTTCTTCACGCTCGCTCGGTCAATCTTTTCCTCCTTCGTGATTTCAAATTGCTGCATCAGTGCATCATTCGCTTCCTTTAGCTGAATGTTCTGCTCTTTCAGTAAGTCGTAATCCTCCTTCCGAATGGAAAACTTCACATCATTATGCTTTTCTTTGACTTTCGGCAGCAAATCTTCTATACCGGTCTCAGAACCATGCTCGGTTATACCTGACGGCGATTGGAGCCCGAAGCTCTTTAACTCTGCATCGGTTCTTTTTGTAATATTTCTGTTATTGTTTTCTGCCTCCTCCTGTGCTACACTTTGGTTAATAGTATCGGCGGTCACCCCACCTTGAAGCGCAGCCATTCCGTTATCACGGTTGTCGGCAGACGCAAGGGGCGGAGCCGGTGCTATTTTTTTATTCAGCTTTAGTCCAATGTTATAGATATATTCTCCATCCTGCTTTTCCCTTACATTTGCCAGCAAATCATAAACCCTTCCGTTAATCTGAACTCGCTTCACATAGTAGTCCCACATCATTACGCCGGCATGCGCTTTTGTTGTCTTTCCGGCTTCTTCTTTAGAGCCCGTATAGTCTGCATTTTCAACCAATTCAAAAATATTGCCTTCCGCTCCGACATTGATTTTTGCTTTCCATCCCTCTTTGTCAGATTGTTTATCTCCCCAAATATTTTTCTTTACATCTTCATTTGCGAATCGAGCATAATACACCTTTCCGTTTTTGCTGAATTTTGCTGTTCTGCCGCGGTACTCGTTTTCCATAAGGGAAACAAACAACTTCATCCGTTCGGCATAAGGCATCTTTTTGATATCCTCACTGGTTTCGTAAACTTCCATTCCGTCCTCCGTCTTTCCGGTGAGACTGAATTTCGCTTCGCTTGTCTGCTCCGCCCTGCCTTCTCCTTCTTCCATCCTTCCGGTATCCGCCAGCACCTCCGCAAATTTCTTCCGCAGCTTTCGGATGTTCTCTAAGTCCCTGCTCAAATCCTCCGCAAATTCCGCGTAGGTGTTGTCCTCAAATAATGCCTTGATGGTTTCCTCCATCTTTTTGAAAAAATCCTGAATCCTTTCCACCAGCGTTTTGTCCTTCTTGCTGAGTTCGTCCAGAAGCTCCTTCAAATCCGCTTCATTTTCAACAATCTTCTGGAATCCGTCAGCCACCATTTCCTCCATGATGTCCGCCATCCGGGTATCCTCGCCGTAAACCTCCCCGTATTCTTCTTCGTATTCTGCCATGCGCTTTTCCATGTCAACGCCGCTTTTGTTCGCCAGCTTGAATACCAGCTCCCGCATTGCATCATATCCCGCAGGGTTCGCCTTGCGGATGTAATGTACCATTTCATGGTTCATCGTTCCCATGAAGGTCTCTGTGTCCAGCGCAAGCGTAATCACGCCATCCTCCAGCTTCCCGTTCACTTTGTATCTTTTCCCGTCCTTCTCCAAGGAAAGCGTGTCCACCAAACGAATTTGTGCGCCGCCAATATCTGCATAAAGCTTCAAAATCGCCTTCTGCCCCTCTGTCGCCTTCACATCCTCGCCGACGATCAGCCCCCGCTTTCCTGTCAGCTTGCTTGTGCCGCAGATGGCGTTTGCAATCTCCGCTTTTCTGTCCTCTGCCCCTGCCATCCATGCCTCGTTCAGCATCAGCTTGTCCGCCGCCGCTGTGTATGCCGTCGGCTGAATCTCGTCCTCCGTAATGCCGGCAATCCCCGCGCGGTAATAGGTGTTAAATGCCGCCGTATGGTCGAGATTGCCCGTCTCTGCCGCCTTCCGCAGATATACCTCCTGCCCCTTTGCGCCGTAGTATTTCCCGCTGTATTCCTGCAAATCCTTTGTATAGCTTTCCGCCTCCTGCGTTTCCGGAGAAACAGTTCTTTCCGCTGTCTGCTGTCCCATTTCTCGCACTTCCGCTGTCGGCTGTTCTTCCGCTGTGGGTGCAGTCTGCTCTATCACAGGAGCGGTCTGTTCTGTTATGGGCATAGTCTGTTCCGCCACAGGCGTTCCCTGCTCCGTTACGGGTGCGCTCTGTTCCGCAGAAGGCATATTCTGTTCCGTTTGCAAGGTCTGTTCTTCCTCTGTCAAGGGCTGTTCCGCCTCTGTCGTTCCTTCTCCCAGTACGTTTCTTCCGGCAAGCCTGCTCCCTCCGGCTACGCCGCCCGCAATCATGCCGCCGCTCAATGCGCCAACCGCTGCGCTATCGGCAATCTGCTTTATTGCATCCCAGAGTGCCGCTGCCGTCGCCTCTCCTTCCGTCTTTCCTGCCGCTCTTGCCGCTTGGTAGATCTCTGCCATCCGGCTTCTGTCCCCCATAATGAGTGCATCCGCAATCTGGTTTGCCGCTTCGGATGTGCCCTCCTCCAAGCCCTCCGAGCGCATGTTTTTCAAAATCTCCGCAGCAAGCCTGCCCTTGCCGCCTGCCACCTTCGCCAGCTTTCCGAGTCCAAATAAACGTTCAAAGCCTAATTTTTCTGTAATAATTTCTGCCGCTGCGCCAATCGTGCCGTATGCAACCGCTTCATCTGTGTTTGCCCCACGCTCCGTCGCATCCTTCACGTTTCCGCCAAATGCACTTGCGCCGTACATAGCACTGCTCCCTGCGCCTAATGCCTTTCCGCCCAGTCCCAGTGCCCCCAGTGTTGCCATCTGAGAACCCCAGTCGAATACTCCCAGTGCCCCCTGCTTCAGCTTCTTTTTGCCCCATCCCTTTTCGCCGAATTTCTTGTTTGCATCCTCTCCCAAAAAGCCCTCCGTCTGCCCCTGCCGGATCTGCTCGCCCATGAAAAGAGGGCTGTTCGGGTCAATGGCTTCTCCTCTCGCATCCTGCACTAAGCTGTATGCTGTCGCCAGAGGACTTGTCAACGCTCCCATGTAGCGTGCATATAAGCCGCCCATCGTGCTGTCCTCTGCCAGCTTCTTTGCATCCGCCGTCCGCTGTGCCGCCGCCCTTTTGTTTACGTCCATTTCAATGGCTTTCAGATAGTCCGCCGCTTCTTTGTTCTTTCCTGCCTGCTTGTAATGGGAATAAACCGCTTTTTCTCTTGCCGTCATTTTATCGTATCGTGTGGAAAAATCCGCCGCGGAAATGGTCGGGTTGATTGTCCCGCCCTCCTTCGGTGTCCCAAAAATCAATTCTTTGATATTTTTAACTGCCTTCGCACTTGCCGGCACTGCCGCATTATATTTTCCCGCAGTTCTTCTGTTTTTCGCCAGTGTTTCCTCATAGGTCGTTGTTTTCCGCTCCCCAAGGTTTCTGTTTTCCTTTACCTTCGCATCCGTGCTGATAATGGGGTTTACCGTCCCACCCGCAACCTTCGGCTTTGCAGCAATATATTTTTCATAAAAAACGTCCTTGGCTGGTCCCACCGTTTCACTACGCTTGTATTTCTTACTGTCCTTTTTCACTTCGTCCAACGTTCTCATGGTTTTCCTCCTTCGTCCCAATTCATAATGCTTCTTTTAAACCCACTTCGTTTTCGGTTTCTTTTCCTTTTCGTCTCCCCATTTGCTTCTGTTTTTCAAGAATTTCTCATAATCCGCATCTGTCACACTTCCGTTTGCGTATAATTCATTTACCTTCTTTTCAAAGTTCTTAGAATCCCCAAAAAGCTTGTAATTGAGAATTAACGCCGTATATCCGTTTGTCGTTTTCGTCGGAGTTCCACCTTGGTTGTTAGTATTGTTGTTATTATCGTTGTCTCCGCCTCCGCCGCTGTTATCTACTTTTTTTTTACTCTTTTTCCCGCCGCCGCTGCTGCCGCCGCTTGTCCTTCCTGCCATTGCCAGCTGCTTCTGCTGCAAGGTGAGTGCCGCCTGCGCCTTTTCCATGTCCTGCATATATTTCAGATAGCTGATGTCAAAGCCCAACTCCTTGAGCTTGCTGTAGTCCCCCGTCGAAAGCGCATTTTCAATCGCCTGCTGTTGCTGCTGGAATTTCCATTGCTCCTCCGTCAGCCCGTAATTTCTGTCGCTCTCAAAAAGGCTGCGGTCAAATTCGTTTTCATGATTATTCTGATCCATTGCCGCCTGCATGGATCCAAAAGCAAAGTTTCTGTCTGTGTTGTATTGCCCCAAGGCATCCATGTATTGTCCGTAAAGCCTGTTTTCCTCCGTCTGGTACGCCCCCAGCTGGTTGTATTTGTCCGCCAGCTCGTCGGTGTATCTGCCGTAAGCCATCTGTTCCAGCTGTGGCACTCTGTCATTCAGCCCCGCAAGGTAATTGTCATAGCCCTGCTGCGCCGCAATCGCGCCGTATGTACTGCCGTATCCGCCCGTCATTGCCGCCGTCTGCGCCGCCGTGTCCTTCATGGCACGCTGCCCCTCTCGGATGTATTGGTCTCTGTATTGCTGATACATCTTGTCCTCGTTCATGTCATAGCTAAAGCCCTTTCGGTTGCTGATATCGGAAAGAATCCCCTGTATCTCCGCTTCATATTTCGGTGTCCATGTGGGCGCAGGGTTTTTGTAGGCTTCGTTGAATTTGTTGAAAAGCGCATCCACGTTGCTGTTCTCCGCCGCCTTGTTCGGCTTCACGTATGTCGGGCTGTATTGCCCCTTCATGCCGTCCCCGCCGCCGCTGTAACTCCCGTAAGCCTTTCTGATGTTTTCCGCCCTGTTGTGCGCCGCCGTTTTCTCCTCCTGCGTTGTTGCATTCGCCCAGTTTTGCCGCTCCTTCAAAATCGTTTCTAGCGCGCCGGGGTTGTTCCGCCCCAGTGCCATGTCCGCATTGCCTATTTTGTTGCTCCCGTATAATTCCATCAGTTCCTCAAATGATTTTGCCATCTTTCTTCTCCTCCTTTTTTCCTTTTTCTTAGATTTTACCTATATTCTTCCTTTCTTTCCCCCACCCGCTTTTCCCGACTAAAAAAGGACGCTATGCAGCATCCTTAAAAATGTTTCTCTTTTTATCCGCCATCATTTTCCCGCCCGATAGAAAATACTTTTCCGAAGATTTAAAAACGCAGTTTTTTTCAATGAGGAAAAGTTTTTTCTATGCAAGGGCGGTTCCGTGCAGGCGGTTCAGCGTCCCTCTAATTCTGCCACCCGCTTTTCCAACTCGTCTATCCTCTGCATCAGCCTCTGTATCATGTGCGTGTTCAGCGCGGCAAATTCCTGATACCGCAGCGCGTAGCCGTAGTCTGTAATAGGAGAGCTTTCGTCTGCCTCTCCGTTCGCAAGCTCCCTCTCATGAATCGGGCTTTTGATGAACCCCGCAAAATCCATGCTCGTAAGCCCTGCCGCTTCCAGAGCCTCCTCCACATCCTGCGCAATAAATCCAACATGGAATCTCCCGCTCCGCCCGTTGTTCATCCGGTATCTCGTCGGTCTCAAAAGGGAAAAGAATCTCTCGTATCCCTCCATATCGTAGCCAATGCTGTTTTTCTGCCTCTTGTCAGAGGTGTTAATCTCCCCTGTGTCCGCAAAAACCGTATCCCAGTGATACCTGCTTGTCCCAAGGCTGGCCCCGCCGCTCGTCATGCAGTAAAGGTTCGTTGCCGCGCGGAAATCGTAGTCCCCCGCAAGTGTCACACCATTGCTTGTGCAGTATACCGCATATTCCTCTCCGTAGGTCATGCGCACCCCTCTGCCGGTTGCGATAAAATAGTTGTCCGCATCACTGCCGTACATCTTCGCACCCGTCGTTGTGCTTTTCCCGTCGTTTCCGCTGGCACATTCAAAGCCGCCGTAGCTGCTCCCAAGGGTAACGCTGTCTGCGTCAATCGTCCCTGTGGTGATGTTGCCGCCGTTGATTTCCGTCCGCCCTTTTCGTTCCAGATCGTTGAAGGTAACAAAACCCGTGATGTCTACCTCCGCCGCTACCAGCTTTGCCATCCGGCTTGTCAGCTGAAAGTTGGAAGCACTCGTGCCGCTGCCTACAATCCATTCGATTTTGTCTGCCGTCTGCTCCACAGCGGAAATATCTCCCTCTGCGTTGCTGATTCTTGTCGCCAGTCTGTCCGCCGTCTGCTGCACCAAGGATATGTTCCCCCTGTTGTCCTGCACCGTTGCAGAAATTCCGTCTATGGTCTGCCACAGTATAGAGAAATTTCCCTCGCTGTCCTTGATTACGTTTTGAATGTCCTTCCCGTATTGGAAGAAAAGTGCCTTCGCATCCTTGGAAAAATTCTCCTCAATGTCGATGTTTTGGAACATATACCGCAGCTTTTCATCCAGAAGGGCTAAGTAGTTTAAAATCTGCCGCCGCTCCTTTTCGCTGTCCAGCTTCTCCTCCGTGATGTGCGGCATCCTTCCAAAGCTCCCCATCCGTATCCCTCCTATCTTCTCTCTGCGCTCCCCGTTGCAAGTGAAATGGTTAGGCTGTGTATGGCGCATGCACCGTAGCCGCTGAACCGCAGCCGAAAATGGTCGCATCTGGTCGGAATCAGCGGCACATTGATAATGCCCTTTCTTCCGCTCCCTATGCTTTTCAGCCGCCGCCATGCACCCCTGCTGTCATAGTCAATCCAAACTTCTAATGTCGCTCCGCTTTCCACCTCGCATCTGAGTGAAACCCTGCTGATAAATTTGCTGTCCGCCGTCTGGTAGGTGAAGTCCGTTGTCTCTGCATACCAGTCAATCACGTCCGTATCCTTCCCGCTGATGGTCTTGATGACGTTCCCGTCCAGATAGTAGAGAGTATTCCCCCCTTTCGCAAAATATCGTGCCTCGGTGCTGTCCTCTCTGTGCCAGAGCCCCTTCGCCGTGTCGTATACGAAAAGGTGAGAAATCCCGTCCTTCTTCATGGAAATGTAATATTTGTTTTCCGCCGTTCCTGCCCATGCCGTCTCGTAGCCGCTCCCCAGTGCCGCCCCAACCTCGTAGGGCATGCTCCCCTGAAAGCTCATAATGCCGCTGTTTGCCTTGTAGAAAAGCACCTCGTTCACAATCTGTAGGCTGTGGCTGCTGCCCTTCTCCACACCTCGCAGCTGCCCCTCCACGATTTGAAAATTGCTCGGCTTGCTCCCGTATACCTTGTGTACGCTGTTCTCCTTGAAAAAAAGCACATAGCCTAGGTATGTAATTGCTCCCGTGAAATCTCCGTCATTCGCAATCGTCGCTGCGTAGCTGTCCGCTGCCGTCCCCTCGAAGCAGTAAAAATTTTTAAAATTCCCGATTTTCGAGGCGTAAATCTCATGCTCTTTCGAGGAACACCCCCAAAGCCTGTTCTCTGCCACCGTCAGAAAATCCATATCCGGCAACTTTCGCTCTATCGTCAGTGCCGCCTCTTGGCTGCCGTCCTTCTCGATTGCCGCAATAATCTTTATCCAGCCCTCCCCGATGTCCTGTATCACATGGATGCCGTTCAGCGCGTCCTCCCTGCATTCGCTGATTTCCACGCCGTCGCCCTTCTGAAAGCCCTCGTTGATTCCTGCGCTGCTAATCTGTATGTATACCTGTCCTTCGCCGTCCTGCTCCGTCTCCGTCAGATAGGTTTGTTTCCAGCTCGCCGCCTGCACGGTCACTCGGTTCTCTATCTCTCCAAAGCTGCCGTCCGCCGTGTTGTAATATTTCTTGTCGGGGAAAATCAGCACATAAGCCCCCATCGAAATCAGCTGCTTTTCGCTGTCCGCAACCTCTCCAATCTTCTCCCCGCCGTAAAATACCGCCGTCCCGTCCACCCAGAGTAGCTTTTCTCTTGCCATTAGTCCGTTTGCCTTTCCAAGCGTGCGCACCGTTCCTCTTGCCCTTCTGGGGGATAATAGGGGGAATCTCTCCCCCGTCATGTTCTCCATAGCGGCAAATTCTCCCTTACCCGCCTGCTCTGTGCAGTTGTAGCCCTTGAAGGAAATCAGAATATCCTCCGTAGGTCTGCTTCCGCTCAGTCTTGGTAATTTCATCACCGCCACCTCCGCCCATGTGGAATCATGCCATTCAAATTCACCTGCTTCGGCTTGTGCCGCTCTCTGTAGTGTGCTGCATAGTCCTCCCATGCCTGATTGAAAAGCACCATCGTGTCGTTGTATCTGCCGCTGTCTCCGTTGTAGAAGTCAATCATCGCCGCCAAATAAAACACATATATGTCTGTATAGGGAACGGGAACCGTAAGCTCCCGCTCCTCCTCTCCTTCTTGGAAGGGAAGAAATTCTTTGTCAAATCCCTCCGCCTGCTCCAGAATTTCTCCGTAAATCCGCCCTTCGATGGTGTTCAGCATGGCAATCTTTTCTCCGTCTGTGTAGGCGTTCGGACGAATTGTGTCCACCCGCGCCAGCAGCTCCCGTATCGTCATGCGCCTGTCTCCTTTCATCCCATCATGCCGACCAGCTCCTGATACTGCTCCTCTGTAATGCGGTTCATCAGCAGGAACACGTCCAGCTTTTTCAGCATGTCCTCCTTTTCATAAGCACCCTTTTCAATCAGCTTCTTAATTCTTGCATAAATCATGTTTTTCTCTCCTTTCAACCGTTTAAGTCCTCTAAACATACCAGATAATCAATATTCACCGCAGTCTCCGTCGCCTGTAAGACTGCCTGCTCCATTTCTGTCCGTAGCCGAGCGATTGCGGCTTCTGCTTTTTCCCTCTCCTCCTGTGTCTCCAGAAGGATGTCCTGTGTCCTTTTCTTCGCCTCCGCCTCTCTCTGCAGCAAGTCCGAGAAAAGGCGTTTCCGCCCCTCCTCGCTTTTTCTCAGCTCCTCCTGTATCTCGCCAAAAAGCCCGATGTTCTTCTTCATAGCACACCCTCCCTATCAAGGATTCGTAATATCAAAGTAATAGATGTAATCGTCAGAATCCGTATCGTTTCTCATGTATGTTGCATATTTCGGATATTGCTTGAAAAACGCATACTTTGCTAAATAGTTGTCCCAGTTAGGCTTGCTTCCATCTGATAATGTCACGTAGCCGTATTTGGATGTGTCAAAAGCATTGTTTGCGGAAATCTCAAGAATAATAAATTTCCCCGATTTGCTTGCACTGCCGCCACTCATGTTTTTCTTTCTCGCATACAGCGCATCCATTGCCGTTGTGGAGGCAGCGACTGCGTTCATGGCTGTGCTGCTCGCAGCGACTGCGTTCATGGCTGTGCTGCTCGCAGCGACTGCGTTCATGGCTGTTGCATCTGCGGCTACTCCAGCCATACTGGAGTAGCCCACAGATGCAAGGTTAGCAAAGCCAACCGCCAGCTTCGCAATGCACATCGTATCGTTCTGCATATATTTCCCGTAGTAGCTCGAACCCGTCAATGCCGTTCTTGCAGTAGCACTATCTGCCAGTACAGACATTGCTGTCTCGCTGGCAGCCAGTACAGACATTGCTGTCTCGCTGGCAGCCAGTACAGACATTGCTGTCGAATTTTCCGCCATTTCCGCACAGCTGGAAATGGTGGAAAATTCGTTGCTGTTTGCTAAAGCTACAGCCGCTTTGGCGATTGCCATGTCGTTTTCCTTCACTGTGCTGTTCCAATGCTTACTTGCCGCAAATGCGCGCAGTGCCGTTTTCACGGAACAAATGGAATTCATCGCCATCTCAGAGCCTGATACTGCTGCCATGGCGGTTTCACTGTTGCTGACTGCTGCCATGGCGGTTTCACTGTTGCTGACTGCTGCCATGGCGGCGCTGCTCTGCGCCAGTTGTCCAGCCGTCTCAATCCCTGCATACAGTCCTTGTGCCGCCTGTTCTGCCGTATCGCAGAGCAGCGCCATCCAGTTTGATAAACTGTACGACCCCGTAGGGGCGGCTTTTGTAAGAACATATTCTAAGGCTTCCCCGTTAACCTTCTGGTCGTTTGCCGCGTAAGCATGTGTACACATCTTGTGCCACAGCTCTGGCGTATGAAATACAAAGCTGTATTCTCCGTGTAGCTTGTAATCATTCAAAAGCTGTGCAGGAATAATTTTCTCGTCTAAGGTGTCCTGCCGCGCAATAAAAATCGGTTCGTTCATGCCTTCGTCTCCTTCCTGTAATATAAGCCGCCGTTTGCTACTCCAAGCCGATATTTCTCCCCTGTCACATCATCCACAAGCACCCCCGCTTTCGCAGCCGCCGCCAACGCTGCCGCAAATTCGTTTTCCGTCCCTGCGTATCCGCCTTCCTTCGCCGTTTCGTATGCGCTTTTGCCGTCCGCTCCCTTGGGGCCTGCTGTGCCTGTGTCTCCTTTTGCTCCCTTGAGTGCCGCAAGCTGCTCCGCCGTAAAGTCGGAATATGTAAAGGCATCCCCCTTCGCCCCGTCGAAGTAGTCTATGCCCTTCTGTGGCGTGTAGCCATCCTGCCCTCTTTCTCCCTTGAGTGCCGCAAGCTGTGCCGGCGTAAAGTCCTCGTAGGTAAAGGCATCCCCCTTCTCCCCTTTGTCGCCGTCGAAGTAGTCCTTTCCCTTCTGCGGCGTGTAGCCGCTGTCGCCCTTCTCGCCTTTCAGCTTTGCCAACTGTTCAGGTGTAAAGTCCTTGTAGGTAAACGCATCTCCTTTTGCTCCCTTTAGCGTCGCCAGCTGCTCCGGCGTAAAGTCCTCGTAGGTAAACGGATCTCCCTTCGCCCCATCGAAGTAGTCAATGCCTTTTTTTGGTGTGTAGCCGTCCTGTCCGGTATCTCCTTTTTCCCCTTTCAGCTTTGCTAGCTGCTCCTCGGTAAAGTCGCTGTAGGTAAAAGCGTCTCCTTTTGCTCCCTTTAGTGCCGCCAGTTGTTCTTCTGTGAAGTCCGCATAGGTGAAGGGGTCGCCTTTGTCGCCCTTGGCGTTTCTGGCAATCTCCGCCGCCTCCTGCGCCTCCTGTATTGCCACCGCTGTGTCTGTCTGCCGCTGCTTTTCCGCACCTTCTCTTGCCGCTTCTGCGTTCTCTCTTGCCGCTTCGCTTTCCAGCACCTTGGAAACAGAAGCCTCCATCTGCTTTAGCTCGCTTAGCTCGCCCTTCCAGTCTCCGTCCGTGTCAATCGCACCCTCCACAAAAACAGGTGCTTTCGCCGTTGTCCAGTTCAGCACGCCGTCCGCGTCATTCCCTCGCACGGCAATGAAAACCGTCCCGTTCTCTCTGAAAATCCCTGCATCCACCTCAAGAAATAATGCAATGCTTTCCTCCTGCACCGTCTTGATTAAAAGCAGGGTGTCCTTCTTCCCGCTCTTGTATTCCACATCCAGCCGAAAGGTCAGCGGCGAAAGGTCAATTCTGTCCGCCTCGTATCGCTTCATCATGAAGGTGCGGCTCACTGTCCGCGTGTCCCCTGCAATAAAGGTCTGTTCCTCGTTCGGAAAAAGCATTTCCTTCCCGATAATCGAAATCACTTTCTTCTCCCTCCTTCCGAAAAATCCGCTATTGTAAGAAAAGCGGAAGCATTTCTGCCTCCGCCATCCGTCATCTTACAGAAACTGACCTGTGCCGTCCTCCGTTTTCTTCTGCATTTCCTCCATCATTCTGTAGGTTGCCGCCTTCTGGTTTTCGCTGTTTTTCAGCACCTCTGCCACAAAGCGGGGCACCTCAACCTCTTTCCCACGCTGAATCAGGTATTTGTAACCGTTCACGCTTACGAATACATCGTCATCACCGTTTCCGGTAATTGGCAGGCGGATTGTCTCCTTTTCCGCCTTTGCCGCTTCCATTGCCTCCTGCATCCGCTTTTCCATCTGCACCTGCTTCTGTCCGGCTGTCAGCTCCGCCTCTTTTTCTTCGGTCTTGCCTTCTTCTTTACTTTCCGCCGCCAGCAGCTCCGCATCAATCCTTGCCGCCTCCGCCGCGTCTCTTTCGGCTTTCAGCCTTGCATTTTCCTCCAGCAGCTTCTGCATTTCCTCCTGTGTAGGCATTGTGCTTTCCGCTGTCTGTTCCGCCGTGGTTTCTTTTTTTGTAGCCATAGGGTTGTCCTCCTTTTCTTAGTTCGCCGCCGCCGCGCTGAAGCTGGAGCTGCTTTCGATTCTTACCATGAATTCATCAGAAAGAATTTCCGCCGTCTTGATTGCCTTCCAGCCTGCGGATGCTCTCTGGTTCAAGGGGTCTGCCGTGCCGCCGCTGCCCAGCTGTTTTACAATCGTCTGCAAGCCGCCGCCTTCTACCTCTGTCACGCCGTAAGCATTTTTCCCGATAACCAGCGTGGAGAATACGGAAACGTCACCGCCTGCGGTATTCTTGTCCCAGATTTTTGCCTCGGTCGATTCCACAAAGCGCACATTGCCGATGCGCCCCAGCTCGCCTTCGTACATTGCCTCTGCATTGGTGTATTTGTTCCATTCCTCCCATTTTTCATCCTGCATCAGGTCATAAGCAACATAAGGATGCACAATAGCCACATAGCTCTTGTCAAAAGGCACTGCGTTTGCGCCCTTCAAAATTGCCGCCGCCTTCATAATCAGCTGCAGGCTCATCAGGCTGTTTGCCTTGATGCCTGCCCTTGTGGTTACAGGTGTTGCCCCCGCAGGCGCATACAGTACGTTTGTCCCGCCGTTGATAACCTCTCTCGTGATGGTGTCCAGTGTTCTGCCGCTCTGGTCGCCCAAAAGCACCACTGCCTCTGTCAGGTTGTTATCAATCGCCGTCAGCAGCAATACGTCGGAAAGCGAAATCCAGTCACCGTACTGCTTCACCTTCGCCGTTACCGTTGTAACGCTCATCTTATTCGGGTCAGGTGTCACGCCCTCTGTCAGCGCAGTCAGTGCCTTCGGCAGTGTCTTGTAGCGTCTGAATTCAATCTCCTTACCGCCGTTTTTGGGGATAGGTCTTTTCTGCCCGAATTGGTCGTGTACCAGATTCGGCTTTGCGTTGTCCAGAAGCACGCCGTCATAAAAAATTTTCATTTCCGCCGACAGTGTCTCTGTCGTCGTTGTCATTACGTCAAACAGACGCAGATTCATTCTCTGTTTTCTCATTTCTTCTGTCCTCCTTCTTTCAGAACCAATCAGGAGAATGTGATTTTCTCGTCAGGGTTTCTTCTCGCTCTCTCAATCAGTTCATTTCTCTGCTGTTTTGTTAATTTTGTTACGTCAATCGGTTTCTCTCTTGCCCCGCTGCTGCCGCTCGCGCCGTTCTCTGCCGGTCTTGCGCCGCGTGCGCGGATGCTGTCCAGAACCTTTCTCTCTGTTGTTGCTGCCGTGTGCTGCAGCGCACCGCCCATCAGGTCGTCAAAGTGAACTGCCTGATAAGCCGTCCCCACACTGATACCATGATCCAGCATTCGTACAAATTCGGGATTGTCAAATTCCGCCGCAAGGTCAAGTGCGGGGAATTTTTCTTTCAGCTGCTCCGCCTCCTGCGTCCATGCGGCAAATTTCTGCTCAAATTCCTGCCGCTGTCTGTCCTGTGCAATCTGCTCCTGAAATGCTTTGTTCTCCCGTTCCATTTTTTTGAACTGCGCCAGCTGCTCTACGGTCATGCCCTTTTCCAGAGCCTCCGCCTCAAGGTACTGCCTGTCGCCCTCCAGTGCCGCCTTCAGTGCCGTAAAGTCCTTGCCGTCAAGGTTGTATCTTTCGCCTACCATTGCCAGCAGTCCCTCTGCATCCTTCAGCTTGCTTTCCGTCTGCTTGCTGTTTTTTAGTCTCGCCTGCACAATCTTCTGCACCCTTGTGTCAAAGGCATCCTTGTATTCGCCCTTTACCATGGTGTCAAATTCTGCGTTGAAGTCCCTGCTTTCGCCGCCAGCTGCGCCTGCTTCTGCTCCAGTCGTGGTCGCGCCTGCCGCTGCAGTGCCCGCCGCTCCTCCTTCGCCGTCAAATAAGCGCAAATTCATTTCGTAATGCTTCATGGTTTTTCCTCCTCTACTGTCTTTCCAGTGTGTCTTTTTTTCTACCGTCTTTCCGATGTGTCATCCTTTCGGAAGGTTTTTCTCGCTTATGCTCGAAAACCGCTAACACCGTCTCTCCGTGGTGTCTTTCTGCCGTCTCTCCGGCGTGCCTATTGCCATTGTAATATAAAAAATAATTTACTGCCCCCTCCCGCAGTCGTGCATCAGCCTCTCCATCCGCACGCAGTCTGCGTATTCCTCCGCGATCAGCTCAAAGCCGCACAAAATCCCCCGAAAAAGCGTTTCTATCTCCCTTTTTCTGCTCCCCTCCTTGTAGGCTACAACAAGCATCTTCCCGTCACTGTGCCGCTCCGCAACCATTGCATGACATACGCTGTCAAGCCCTGCATAAAGCGTCTGCATCAGGGCTGAAATCGCCGCACACACAATGTCGTTTCCGGGGTTGTATCCGGCGTGTCCCTCCGCCTGTATGCAGCAGATGTCCGCCGTTTCCGCCCATAAAATCTTTGTCATCCGTTTCCACCTCTCATCCTACCGTTGTTCGCTCCCTTGTTCTCTCCTTCGCTCGCTCTGCAATCTTGTTTCCCTTTGCGCTCCGGTAGGCATTGCCTAACGCATCCGCACTGCCTCCGCCCGTGGTCGGCGGCATTTCCTCTCCTGCCGCTTCGCCGCTTACGGCTCCTATCATGTCTCTGCCTGTCAGCTGTGTGATAATCTCCGCCATCTGCTGAATTTGCATCTGCATCTGCTGTATCTGCTGCAGCATTGCCCCGTTTTGGCTTACCTTGCGGATGATTTCCTCCCGCCCCTCAAAGTCCATCATTTCAAGGCAAATCAAGGCTTGGTCTGTCAGCTGTGGGTTGAATAGCCCCGCTCCGTAAAGCTCCTTCGCCAGCTCGTTTTGTGCCACACGGGAAAAGGGGCTGCTTTTCTGGCTCGTAATGTTGATGTCAAAGATAGGCTTCCTGCTGCTCACTGCCACCTGCCCCATGATCATTTCCTCTGTCGGCTTCAGATTTTCGTTGCTGTATTTGATGAATTCGTCCCCACGCTTGCCCGTAATGCGAAACTCTCTCGCCTCATCGTAAAACTCCCGAATCAGCTCCACCACCAGAATGTTGATTCTCTCAAATGTGCGGTAGGCGGATTTAATCATGTCTCGGCTCGTCTTGCTTCCTGCCTCCTGTAAGGCTGCAATCGCACTTGCCGCCGTTACGCCGCTTGCTGTGCTTCCTTGGGAAAAGTCCCTGTTGCTGCTCGTCTCCTTCAGCTCGTCAATCTTCAGCTGGTAAAGGTTCGTTGCAATGCCTCCTACGGGTGCCGTCTGTATCGGCTTAATGTTGTCAATATCCCCCGTGTAATTTACAATCGTGTTCCGCAGGTCTGCAAATTGTTCCGCGTTTATGCCGCTGCCGTCCTTTGCAAAATATCGCGGCTCACTGCACCATTTCACATTCTTTTCAAAGCTGATCCACATGTTGTCAATCGAAATCTGTGCGTCCTTCATAATGTCCACATAGCCAAACCCCGCCGGGCTGTCCTTTTCGGGAAAGAGTACGTCAAATTCGTAAGGGTATCTCCCGTGTGCATAAAGTCCATTCTCCATCCCTTCCTCCGCCTCTGTGGCATAAAGCAGATTCCCTTCGCAGAATTTGATAAAATGCAGCGTCATTCTTCCGCCCTCGTGCTTTTTGTAATACCAGTCCACCACCATGCACTTGTCCGTCGTGTCAATCGTGTCATCGTGCATGTATTTTGCACTCCGTGTATCGCCGCTGCCTCTGAATTTGAAATCAGGGTATTCCCCCTCCATCTCCTCCCTGTTCACCAGCTCAATGTGAAACAGGTTCGGGCTTTTCTGAATATCCTTTACCCCCGGCTCCCAGAACAAATTGAGAATATCCACGTCCACAATGCCGATGTCCCCCACACCATTGTCCTTATCCTTGTCCCAGAAAACCTTGTAAACCCCTGTGCCGCTTTTCAGCTTGTCATGCCATGCGTCGTTGTATGCCTGCTCAAAGTTGTTCTGCTTCAAAATCACAGGCACAATCTTGGAAAGCACCTCCGCATCCGCCTTGTCCCCCTCCTCTCTCGGCAAAAAATTCGGCTGTGGGTAGTTATCCATTGCGTCCGCGTGCTTGTTCGCTAAGCTGTTGAATAGCCATGCAGAAGCCGTCCGCGGGCCATTGTCCTTGTCTCTGATTTGTTCCCAGTGCAGCATCTTGTACCACTGCTCATTCTCTACAATCCTTTTGTCAAGGTTCTTCTTACCGTCCATGTATTTTCGCAGAAGCTCCTCTCCCTTTTTCACAATTACGCTGCTTTCTATCTCGTCAAACATGTTCCTTCCTCCTTCTCCTATACTCTGTAGAATTGATATTTTCCGTCTGCTCTCTCTCCGCCGAATAGGTTCAGAGGGTCCTCCAGCGGCATCAGCTTCGGCGTTGTCTTTCTTGGCGAAATCGGGCGCGACATAAAGATGTATCTGCACTCGTCGTAGATGTGATCCTCTCCCTCCGTGTCTATGTCCTCCACCTTCGCCTCGTCATATACCAGATTCGGTATCGTCCGCAGAAAGTGCTTGCAGGTGTCAAAGCAGTAGAACATGCTCTGTCCCTCCTCGTCAAAGGCAAGCCTGTAGTGAAACTGCATCTTCCCCGCAAGGCGTGTGTTGTCCCCCTTCTCCCATGAAATGAAGTGCGGGAAATCCTCCATCTGTTCCGCTATGCTTTCCCCTCGGCTTTTCTCAAAAATGCTTGGGTCGGCTACGCCTGTAATGCTTTTCCCCTTCAGTAGTGGGTGCGTCGTTTCTATCTCCCGTATTCCCGCCGCTATTTCCTTCGGGTTAATGCGGATGCCCTCGTTCGGCACGCCCGTGCAGCCGTAGTATTCCGCAATGCGGTAAAGCACGCCCTTTTCGTCCACCGCATACCAGCCTACGCTAAATGGTCTGCTAAACCCAAAGTCAAACCCCCGCACAATCTTCCAATGCTCCGGAATCAGGAATGGCTTGATCACATGGCTCCAACGCCTTGTTTCGTAGCCCGCCGGGTCGTCCCGCCATTCGCTGAATACCTGTCCGCTAAAGCAGTCCCAGTCGCCATAGAGCAGGGCCTTCTTCTCCGCCTCGCTCATCATCGCAAGGCTGGCAAGGTATTCGGGGTTGTTCTGCAAAAGCGCAGGGTTGTCAAATACCGTGGATGGAATGAATATCCTGTCCCGCCGCAGCTTTAGCTTCTCCCCGTTTGGCTTCTCCACGTCGTAGCTTTCCCATATCGTTGTCTTGGGTGGTGCCGCCGTAATAAAGCGGCTCTTTACCCATCCGTGCCCGATGCCGCCGGGGTTTCCCGTTGCCCGCATGTATACTCTCGTTCCCTTGCCGCTTGGTCTGTTTCGGGAGAAAAGATAGCTGTATTCGTCCCATGTGAAATGTGTCAGCTCATCAAAGCCGATGAAGTCAAATTCCTTCCCTTGGTATTTGATTTTGTCCTTCGCATGATGCAAACTCCCAAAGTAAATCTTTGCACCGCTCGGAAATTTCCAAACGTGCTCGCTCCCGTTGTATTTCGCCTTCGGAAATGCCGCCCCGTAAAACCGCAGGCTCTTGTCTATCAGCTCCGATAATTCGGGGTATGTCTTTCGGATGATAAGCCCCTTGTAGTGCGGTATGTTTACCTGCCTAAGTGCCTCCATCAAAAGGCTGTCGCTCTTGCCGCCGCCTGCCGCTCCCCCGTAAAATGCTTCATACTCCGGTCTCTGCATAAATTCAATCTGCTTCGGCTGTGGGCTCCAGATTACCTTCTTCTCCCTCCGCAGCTCCTCCACCGTCTTTGTCCATTTCTTCCATGTCATCTTCTTCCACTCTTTCCAATGTCTCTGCCAGCACAATCAGGCTGTCCTCAGGTGCTTTTTCCATCTCTGCCAGAATCCGCTTGTAGTCGTTGTATTTTGCCTGTAGCAGCTTTTCGCGAATCGTCGGAATGTCGTAAACATCCCGCATCACGTCCGCGATGTTCTTGAGTGCTACCGTCAAATCCTTAATCATCTTCACGTCCTCCGGCGTTACGTTTTTCCGCTTTTCTCTGAGCTTTTTCATCCGCTCCACGTCCTGCCCGATCAGGTCTGCCACATCCTCTGCAACATCCCGCAGCTTCACCAGACGCTTCACTTCTTTTTCCGCCGTTTTCTGGGACGCTTTCTGCGCAACGTCGGTGCGGAATTTTTTTCGCTCCTCCACCCACCTCTCCTTGCTGCTGCGGTCCTTGATTGTTCTCAGCGGAATCCCGTATTTCTCCGCAAGCTCCTTTAGGCTCTCCTTGCCTGTAATATAGGCGTTTTTAATCTCTCCCCAATCCCGCCGCTCCGTCTTTTTCTCCATCACTTTCTCCCCCCTCGCAGAATAGCCGCTCTCGGCTCTCTCCTGCCTCTTGTACCTATTTTTATAAATCTATCACATTTCTGCACCATTTTCCCCCAACCGCCGCACACAAAAAAGGAGTAGGCTTTCACGCCTGCTCCTTTCCGTTTTTTCACTCCTCGCACACTGCAATCACTGCCTCGTGCTGTTCCAAATCCGCTTGAAATTGAATCCGCTTTCCTTCCAACGCCCGCTTCATGTTGTCTGTCCGGATTCGGATTTCTCCCCCTGCCGCCAGGGCACATCCCGCCAACAGCAGCAGCATCAGCTCATTGTTCTGCGCCGCTTCCTCCAACTTCTCCGCCGCCTCCTGCCTCGTCCTCTCGCATACATCGTGCAGGTATCGGTTCCCCCTCTCCAGCCCCGCTATCATCTTCTCCTGATTCTCCAGTCGTACATTTGCCTTTTTCAGCTTTCCTCTCAGCTTCATACTCGTAACCTCCGTAAATTTCGTTAAGATATGTTGCATACGCACAGTTCATGTCCGGAAACTGCCTGCAGTGAGCCCGCACAAATTCCTTTTTTCTCGCCGCATTCGTAAAGCTGTGCGCAAAGCTCCGCTCCGCCCCCTCCGCCCCCTCCAGCTCCACATCGCTCTCGCAGTATATCACTGTCTGGTTGCTCCGCAGATAATAGGGACACCGGATTGTCGTGTCATCGTTTGGCATGTTTTCTCCCACCTCCGTCATTCCTTCCCTTCTGGTAGTCCTTGATGTTCATTTTCTGTTCCTCCTTCTCTCCAGTGCCGCTTCCGCTCCTTTTCTTGTAAAATACAGGTTTTCGTAGTCATACTGTTCCCATTCGTCAGCATACTTGATAGACTGCGTCGATACATCCTGTACCTGCCATTCGTTGATATAAAAATATCTGTTTGGTACGGTTTCCTCGATGATTTCATACACCGTATCCCCCACCTTGCAGGGCAACACCAATAGCCGCCCCTCAGTATCCGCTTTCACCATTCGCAGAATGTTTTTATAAAACACCCTCTGTTCCGGACAGAAGTCCATGCTTGCCAGCTTCTTCGCCATTTTCAGCATCCGTTCTTTTGAAATCTCGATATTCATTTATACCTCTCCTATCTTCATCTGTTCCGCCACAGGCGTTTCCCATTCCACACCGATATAATCCAGCACGTGTCCCCAGCCGATATCGTACATCCAGAATTTCCATTCCTTCTCGTTCCGCTCTCGCAAGAGGTCAAATCTGTGCGGACGCTTTTCCATGTGTATCCCAAAGCCGCACATGCTACAGCCTGTCCGCTGTGCCTTGGTGGTGTAGAGAGTGCCGTCCTCTTTTCGCTCAATCGTGCCGTAAATCGCAGGCACAGGCACATCCAGCTCCAACGCCAGCTGTAAAATATCCTGTCTGTTGAAAATCGCAAACGGCGCAGAACGGATCGTGCTTTTTCCAAAATAATTGCATCCGTTGATTTTCAGGCTCTTTGCCCTTCTGCCGCCCTCGGATGCCATCAGTCCAAGATAAGGCACACTGTTGTGCTGCTTCGCCCAATCGTCACAGGGCTTTTCCTTGAGATAATAACAGCACTTTGCCGATACCTTGAAATCCGGCACGCCGTAGCTCACGCCCTCTGTCTCATTCTCGTATCCGCCGAATTTCTCCAGCCATTTCTGCGACAGCTTCATGCGTGAATTTTTCTGATACCCGCCGTATGCGCCCGTCTCTCCGGTGATAATCGCATGACGCACGGTTTTGTTTTTCTCTGATGGATTCTGCAGCAGTTCAATCTTCGATGCAATCTCCTTCGATAACACAGGAAAGCCGAACTCCTGAATGATTTTCGCCTTATTCCAGACCGTGCCGTCCGCCCGCTTCAACGGCTGAACCCGCTCAATTCCGAGCTGCTTATGTACTTCCTGTATGCTCCTGTCCTCCAGATGGGACACACTGATGCCGGGTACATAAATCCCGATGCTCCGCAGGAACAGGAACAGTGTAATGCTGTCCAATCCGCCTACCGATACATGGCAGTTCAGCCCTCTGGCGCAGCACTCGTTGTAAAATTCCCATGCCCGAATATAGGCATAATTCTTTTTGAACTCATAATCCATTTTCATTTTTACGTTGAAGTCCGCCATCTTCCGCTCCGCACCGATGGCCTCCATCCGCTCTAATACATTTTGCATTTTCCTCACTCCTTAAAACGGCAAATCATCATCCTCAACACTTTCTTCAATCGGATAGAACCCCTCCTGCTCCGCCAGCCCCATTTGTTTCCCGGTCTGCGCCGCAGGCTTGCTCTGTGCCGCTGCGGGTCTGTTCTGTTCCGCCGCCGCCTTGCTTTCCGCAAAGTGCTGCTCCTCAATGATAACCTCCGTTGTCCACCGCCGCTCGCCGTCCTTATCCCAGCTCCGCACCTGTAACCGCCCTGTAATCGCAACCAACTGCCCTTTTTTAAAATATTTTTCCGCAAATTCTCCCGCCTTGCCGAAGGCAACGCAAGGAATGAAGTCCGCATCCTGCTCGCCATTCTTCTTCATCCTGCGGTTGACCGCTAAGGTGTAACGGGCAACCGCTAATGGATCTGCCCCATCGGAATATCTAGCCTCCGGGGCCCGTGTCAGCCGCCCCATCAAAACAACTTTGTTCATGCCTGCCTCCCCCTTCTCTTGTAATGGCTTACCGCTGCGCTCTTTCTTTTATCCGCTTCATGCAGTATGCTTGTCCTTCTGATTCTTTCCTGCCGCTCCGCTTGCCGCTTCCCGTTCCATGCCTTGTACCTCTCACACGTCCCATGGCAACCGACAGTCCTCTCTTGGCATCCGCAGCAGGGGCAGCCCTCTGTCCCGGCGCTGTATACGATTCCTTTCCTCATGCTCATGCCTCCTACAATAAGTAATTCCGCCCGATAATCGCCATGAATTCCTCTCTGCTGTGTGCCTCCTCAAACCTCCGCTGACAATCCTGTTTCAGCCGCAGGTCAAGTGCGTGTCCGTCCCTGCCATGCACGCCTTTTGTCCCTCTGTGCTTTTCCGCCGTCAGCCAAACCCAGAATCCGTGCTTGTCGGAAATCTGCCGCAGTCCCGCCCCAAAGTAGATGTGATGCTTCTCCAAGCCTCTTGTCTCTCCCGTCAGATAGCAACGCTTATCCTTCCCCGTCAAAATACTGCTCGTGTGGCTTCCCTTCGCCATAGTCCTCTCCTCCAATCCGTATTGCCTTCATGTATCTGGTAAAACCCGTCATTTCGCTGTAATAGCTGATCTCCTCAACCACACGGTAATGCTTCGGTGCCCGCAGCTTTCTGCTTTTCGCAACCTCCACCACAGTCTCCCTCGGCTTTTCAAGGTTGCGGCTCCCGTTCCATCTGCGTCCGTATTCCTTGTAGTTCTCCTTCGTGATGTAAAACGCAAGCCCTGTGTAGTCTCCGCCCGGCTCCAGTCTGGAAATCATCACGCGCCCCAGCCCCCAAAGCTCCGTCAGCTCCTTTAGGGTTACGTCCATGTCATTGATAATCATGTGCAGGTGTTCCCTGCCTTTTTTTCCTGTCTCAATCACATATATGTATTTCAGTGCATCCAATCCCTTTCGCTTTCGTAGCCGCTTCAATCTCCCGATGAAATTTCTGAAAAGCCGTAGCGCATCCTCAATCCCAACCCGTTCTCTGTAGGTCAGTGTCAGAAAAATGTCCCCTGCCTTGAAATTTGCGTTTATCATCCGCCCACATTTTTTTCTCGTTTCCAGAAAATTGTATTCCGCTATTTTTTCCGGGCTGATGTTTTCCCGCATGGCTCTTTCGCAGCCCTTCCCCTTCTGTCTTGGGCTGTTGTATTCCTTCGCTTCGTATACATCCCCCGCCCAAATCTTCTTTAAGTATCTCGGCATCGGTTTCCACCTCTGTTTCTTATTCCTATTATTCCCCTATGTATATGGTGCAATGGCTGAATTGTTAATGATATTATCAAGGAGCAAAAGGGTTCCCCAACCCTTGATTTTTCAGCCTTTTTCTGCTATACTTTAATTAAGTATTTCGGCGGTTTCCCTACCGCTCGACCGGTACCGAATTTCCCCTTCGGTGCCGGTCTTTTTTTGTTCTTCTTTCTTCATCTTTCATCTTGACAGTCACATTTCTCCCCGTGGTCTAAATGCGCCCCGCAGTGTTCGCACACTTGATATTTCATGTTTCGTCCTTCCTCCTCCCTTTCCGTTTCCACGCCTCTCTGTTCGCATCGCATCCATAATATCTGCACCTGCTCATAAAGGAACTCCGACATCTTTTTCTCGGGAATAATGGCAATCAGCACCAGCCCGTCCTTCACCGCAATCATCCAGCCGTTCCCAAACCTCCGCAGGAAGAACCGCAGATAATTTGTATCCCCCTTCATGATTGGCTCCATGTTCCTTACATCAAGCCAGATTACGCCATGCAACGCCGTGTAAAACGGCATCAGCCTGTATCCATCCATGTCGACCACAAGCCCCGCCATGTCACTTGTCAGCGCTATTTCATCCCCCGTTTCGTTCCGAAGTGATGTTTCCGGGACATCATTCCCTTCTACATAAAAGCTACCAATTTTTTCCTCGGATACCCCTGCCAGCCGCAGAAAGTCCTCCGAATCCATCTTCGGCAGTCCTTCCAAGCGGTACACAGCCGCACCCACATTTACCCACTGCACGCCGTTTTCATCCGTCAGCACACAGGCAATCCTTGTTTGCTTCGCCCGCTTCGCAATGTCCGCAAATTTCATTTGTATCCCCTCCGATAAAGAATCTTTTTCAGCCGCTCATTTTCTCTTGTCAGCTTCGCATTTTCAAGCAATGCCGCTGCAAAGCCCGTCGCAAGCACGGTAAAAAGAATAATGTAAATCAGAACCAATTTCTCAAAATCCACGCAGACGCACCTTCTCTCCCATTTCCTTCCGCAGCAGCGTGTTGTATCGGAAGCACTCTGTGTATCCGCCCATGTCGCATTGAAAGAAATGCCGAAATAATCGCACCACAACGCCGCTCCGCTTTCTCCGCCGCTCGTTCTCCTCTCCGTCCATGCTGTCAATCACATCAATCCTTCTGCCTGCCCGCAGTCCCAGCTTCTCTGCCTCCTGCCGCAGGCTGTTTGCCATCGTTTTCTCCATCTTCTTCCTCCTTTTGTAGCTTGTCCTTCTCATGGGGCAAAGCCCCTCTTATGTATTTGCCGCTTCCTTTGCAGCCGCTTCCTCTCTTTTCTTTATGGCAATCATCTTGGCTTGATAAATCGCCTCTCTCACCTGCTCGCTGATGCGTGCCTCCTCCTCCGGTGTATGCTCACAATAAGTAATGGTTACATTGTATTTTTTTGGCGCTCTTCTCGGCATAAAACCACCTCCTGTTAAACTGTATGTACTGCCGATTTTGTCCTATTCGGTTTTAATCCCACTTCTTACAGGGAATAAAATCCGCTTTGCTTGCATGCAGCCTGCACATGCAGTTCTTCGTCTCCTTTTTCATGCCTTGCTATAATCTCCAGAATCCGCAACGCCAGCATCCAACGTGTGTATGCTTCCGCCCACTGTTCTATCATCCCTTTCTTGGCTTTGGTTAGTGTTGGATCACTTTCTTCGGCAAAGGCTTTCAGGTTTTCCATTTCCCTGTCTGCATATTCCTGTGCCAATTCAAGTTTGCTTGTTTCCGCCATTTGAATATCTACAAGATCCCATTTGTTTAATTTATTCATCATTCTCTCTCCTTGTATCTTGCCAAAAACTTTTGCTCCTTGCCCCCTCCCGCTCGCAAGTATCTTTTAAGACACTTTTTCGTCAAAAAAAATTCCTTCCAGTGCCTCCACCTTGTCAATCCCAAGGATTTCAATGATTTCTTCAATCTCCCTTCTGGTGAATTCTGTTTTCCCATTGCATTTACGGTAAAATGCAGAACGTGAAATCTGCAGCGCATTGCACATTTCCGCCGCAGTAATACCCTTCATTTTCATTTCATATTCCAGTTTTAGTTTATTCATGTTTTCCACCCCTTTCTCTTAAAGTGTCCTAAATGACACTTTTATATTAGCTACTTATTTTCATTCTGTCAACACTTTTTGTGTCATTCAGGAAACTTTTTGATATTTTTTTCTTTTTCTGTTGCACAAAGGACACTTCTGTGTTATATTCGCTTTAGAACAAATAAGGAGATGTGCACATGAGTGATTCTGATATGGCAAAAAGAATAAAGGAACTCCGGCTTTCTCTGGGCTTAACTTTAGAAGAAGTTGCAAATGAAGTTGGTGTAGGCAAAAGCACTGTTCGTAAATGGGAAACTGGCATTATCGCAAATATGAAACGTGATAAGATAGCCGCCCTTGCAAAAGCACTGCATACTTCCCCCGGATATCTAATGGGTTGGACTGACGAGCAAGAATATTCGCACGTTCCAAAATCAATTTGTGAACAAATAAAAGCAGAATACGGAAAAAATGCTGCTACAGCATTGATCCTGTATGTCCAGCTTGATGAAATAGATCAGGGCAAAATCACAGAGCGCATGACCGTTCTTCTGGAGGATGAAAAGTATTCTTCTAAAACAAAAAACGGCGCGTCACCCGCATAAATAATAATGTCATTTTCATTGATTTCTGAAAGGAGGAAATCATGAGAAAGTTTGTCCCTCTCTTTCTCCTGCTACTTTTGTGCTTCCCCGCCATCTCCGCCGCCCACCCCGGCAGAACAGATGCAGATGGCGGACATTATGATAGAAGTACAGGAGAATATCACTATCATCATGGCTACCCCGCCCACCAGCATACAGATGGCATCTGCCCATATGATTATGATGACCAGACCGGCAGCAATTCCGGTTCATCCTCTGGCGATAATACGGGATATATCCCCTCTGCTGTTGTCGATTCTTCATACAGTGATGGTTATATTCACGGCTATAATGATGGTTATGATAGCGGTTCTGACGATGGCTATGAGCAAGCTACTGTGCAAAAGGATGAAGAATATTTCCCTCTTTTAGTCGCTTCCATTCTCATACCAACTGTCTTAGGTATCATTGGCATCCTTCGCACCCGCCACAAATCCTCTGTCCTAAAGGATTCTCTCCAACAGGAAAACAATAAATTGCAGGCTGATTTTGATTCTCTGAAAAATCAAAAGGAGAAACAGCAACAGACTGCTCTGTCTATACAAGAACAAAATAAATATATGGAAAATCATATTCGTTCTTTGCAGGAAGATATTCATTCCCTGCAAATAGAAAAACAGCATCTACAGGATGATGCCAATTCTCTGCAAATGGAAAATCTTTCTCTGAAGGAACAAGTAGATTCTTTCCAAGATGATTTTGAAATAGCGGTAGACCAAAAAATACAGGAAAAAATTGTTTCCCTTCGTAATAGACCGCAGTATTCCTCCACCCCTGTTTTTAAGGATTTTTCTTCGTTGCCGATAGAAGCTAGTAATATGCGTTTCATAAAAGCAATCAAGGAGAGTATGCGTATCCAGAACTTTCAAGCAAGCGCAACCATTACCACGAAAAATAAAAATACCTATCATACAACCTTGGAATCCTGCGACTGTCCGGATTTTCAAAATCGGCACCATACCTGTAAGCACATGTACCGCTTGGCAATGGAGCTTGGTTTGTTAATTGGCGCACCCACAGAGGAAATTTCAGATAAAATCCTCGAATTAAATTCTCAAATGGAAAATATAAAGGCAGAACAAAGGCTCTTGGAAAAACAAAAAGATGAATTATTGAAAATGAAAAAATAACTTCCGGAGGTTTCCATGGAAAAACTATACTCCCTCATCGCCGCTCTGGGCGAAAAATATAATGCAGAAAAAATCCTTCTCTTTGGCTCTCGCGCCAGAGGAGACAACCACGAACGCAGCGACATTGACCTCGCTATCTACGGTATGCCGGAGGAAAACCAAGCGCACTTCTGGTGTGATATTGATGACCTGCCAACCCTGCTGAAGTGCGACCTTGTCCATGTGACAGCCTATACCGATGCAGAGCTGATAAAGAATATTGAAAAGGATGGTGTTGTGCTTTATGAAAAAGATTGAAAATTATCTGAAAGCTGTACAGCGGTTGGATGAAGCAAATATAGAATACCGCAAGCATCCCGATAACGATGTCATTCGTGACGGTCTGATTCAGCGGTTCGAGTTTACATTTGAGCTGGCATGGAAAGCCTCCAAGGAATACCTCATTGACCAAGGCTTTTCCAATGACCTGCATTTTCCCAAGCAGGTGCTGCGTGCCGCCTATGAAAACCACATGATTGATGATGAGGCAGTCTGGCTGAAAATGCTCAGCTCCAGAAACAGCACCTCGCATATCTATGATGATCATGTTGCCGCTGCCATCGCAAAGGATATTGCTACATCCTTCCTGCCGGTGCTGAAAAAATTATCTGATTACTATAAAGAAATTTAAATAAAAAATCCCCTCTCCCTGTTGGCGCAGAGAAAGGAGATTCATAAAGCGGTCGCATGATACAACCACTCCTCGCAACAGTATTGTATCATAAGACCGCTTTCTTTGCTATACATTTTTATAAGCAGAAGGAGGTCTTTTTTATGATTGCGATTTATGCACGGCAATCCGTCGAAAAAAAGGACAGCATCAGCATTGAATCCCAAATCGAATATGCCAAGCGTGAGGTTTTCTCGGAGGATTTCAAAATTTATCAGGACAGCGGCTATTCCGGCAAGAACACAAACCGCCCTGCCTTCCATGAAATGATGGCGGATGTGCAAAGCGGCAGAATTGAGAAGGTGGTAGTCTACCGCTTAGACCGTATCAGCCGTTCCATTCTGGATTTTGCGGATTTCATCAACATTTTGGAATCGAACCGCATTTCCTTCGTTTCCGCTACGGAAAAATTCGATACCTCTACTCCCATGGGACGTGCCATGCTGTATATCATCGTGGTATTCGCCCAACTGGAACGGGAAACTATTGCGGAGCGTGTGCGGGATAACTACTATGCCCGTGTGAAAAAGGGTGCCTGGGGCGGCGGCCCTGCTGCCTTCGGGTTCGACCTTGTGAAAACCACGATTGACGGGAAGAAGGCAACCATCTGTCAGCCAAACGAGCAAATTTCCGTTGTGCAGCGTATCTTTGAGCTGTACGCCCTGCCCTATTCCAGCCTTGCGGATGTGCAGCGGCAGCTCATACAGGATGGCTCCGTTTCCTCCGGCGGCGTGAATTTCGATAATGCCAAGCTGTCCTCTATTCTGAAAAACCCAGCTTATGTCCGCGCGGATACTGCCGTTTATAATTTTTACAAAGCCAAGGGGGCAATTCTGGCGAACCCACCGGAGGATTTCGACGGCGTGCATGGCTGTATTCTGGTCGGCAAACGGGATGCCAACGAGCGAAAATATAAGGATGTTTCCAATCATCTGCTTGCCATGGGACACCACGAGGGCATTGTGGATAGCACAGCCTTCCTCTTTTGTCAGCAAAAGCTGTCCCGCAATAGGCAAATCAAAAATACATATAAGGGCAAGCACTCTTGGCTGACAGGCTTGGTAAAATGCGCTCACTGCGGCTATGCCTTTACCATCCGCTTCAGCAAAACAAAGGATGGACAGGTGCCGTATTTCTGCTGTTCGGGGAAATATCTGCATAAGGCCTGTACCGCAAAGCAAACCCATCGGGTACGGGAGATTGAGGCAGAGGTGCAAGCAAACTTGATTCAACACGCCGCCTCCTATAACCTCATTCATCGGCAAAATACAGATGCCGCTGCAAAGGAATTTCAAAGCAGAATTTCCGAAATTGATGCCAAAATCGAAAACCTGATTCTCTCTCTGGAAAGCGTCAGCCACGTTTCCGCACAGTATATCAATCAGAGGATTGAAGCCCTGCATCACGAAAAGCAGCTGCTCCTGCACCGCTACAACGAAACCATTTCAGAATATAATATCAATGAGGTTACGCCCTTTTCCGCTACCGATTGGGAACAGATGGATATTGAACAGAAACGGCAGCTTGCACGCTCTCTCATTCGCACTGTTTATCTCTCTGAGGATGGGCTTTCCGTTAGCTTTAATATTAAAAACGGCGGTCACAAACCTTGATTTTTCAAGAGTTCTGACCGCCTTTCTTTTTGTTGTGGGTGTATCCACATCCCACTGAATGGTATAATACCCATTCTGCTCCGCTGTTTCAATCACATGGTTATCATATTCCCCAAAGGGCGGGCGAAACAGTTCCATCTCCACTCCCGTAAGCTTCTTCACGTTTTCATGACACTTCTGCAATTCCTGCGCGATTTCCTCGGAGGAAATCCGGCTCATGTGGGGATGGGTTGCGGAATGGTTGCCCAAATCATGCCCTTCTGCCGCAATTTTTTTGACCTCCTCCGGATATTTTTCCACCCAATAGCCGCAAAGGAAAAAGGTTGCCTTTACGTCATTTTCCTTCAAAATCCGCAGCAGCTCATCTGTATCATCGGCACCCCAAGCCGCATCAAAGCTGACGGAAACCTGTGGCTTATCGGTCTGCACGCAATAAATCGGCAGCCTTCTTTCCCCCTCTGCAACGGCAAAAACCTTCTCCGCCGCCCTTGGCACGCCCATATACGCTGCCGCAAGCAGCAAAAGCCCCAGCACGCCGCATACCGCCCGTTTTTTTGTGATATGTATCCGTTTCCAAGCCTTCATACGAATTTCCCTCCGTGTTGTTTTTTCTAACAATATATTTCCGAAGGAAAAAAATCAGAATCGCCATTTTTCGCCACCCATCTCACTCTTGTCAATTTCCATGAAAAATGCTAAAATTTTTGCAGGCGTATTGACCACCAACGAAAAAAATCGACAAATACAGATAAGAAAAGGAATTTTAGACATGAAGTATATTATTTTTGATTTAGACGGCACTCTTATTGATTCCATGCCCACATGGCACGGCACCGGCGCAGCTTTTCTGGAAAAACACGGCTTTGCAGTGCCGGAGGATATCCATGATGTTGTAAAAACACTGACGCTTTACCAGACGGCGGAATATTTCAGGCATGATTTAGGCGTTCCGTTTGACGCACAGCAGATTGTAGATGAAATTACATCCTATGTAACAGATGCATATAAATACACCATTCCCCTGCGTCCCTCCGCGAAGGAATATCTGGAGGCAATGGCAAAAAAGGGCGTGAAGATGTGCATCCTCACGGCATCCGAAGCATGGTATATCCAGCCTGCGTTAGACCGTCTGGATATCCGCAAATATTTCGACTGCATCCTTACCTGCACAGAGCTGGGGGTGTACAAGGATGACGGCAAGGCATTTCTGACCGCCATGGAAAAAATGGGTGGCACATTGGAGGAAACTGCTGTATTCGAGGATGCACTCTATGCAGTAAGAGGTGCAAAGGCGGCAGGCTTCCGGGTATATGCCATTCTGGACGAGGACTTTCGCGGACAGGCGGATGTGGATAAAATCACCGCACTGGCAGACTGCTCCTTCCGCGATTACAAGGAATTGCTGTAACAAAAATCACTCTAACAAAAAAGGACGTTTCTCTTTCCTTGCGAAACGTCCTTTTTCATTTTCCATTTTTTATTCTGCTTCCTCTTTCCGATAATACACCGCGGCATTTTCGGGGCTGACCATGCAGATATAGCAATCTGTCGCAAATTCAAAGCCGGCAAAGCCGCCGATTCTCGGCAAAATCTCGATATGCCAATGAAAATCCGTATCCCTCGGACCATCCATCACGCAAATGTTATAGCCGATATCCTCACGAATCCCCGTCACCCTTCCGAGCATCTTCCGCAGAAGTGCCGCAAGCTCCTGCCGTTCTTCCGCGCTCATCTCACCGAAATCACGCTGATGTGCCTTCGGAGCAAGCCAGAGCTCATAGGCAAAGCGTCCGGCGTAGGGCGTAAGCGCAAGGAAATGCTCTGTTTCCGCCACAATACGCCTGTTCGTTTCCTTTTCGTAGGCAAGCATTTTGCAGAACAGGCAGTCCTCTCTGTGCATAGCCTCCGCCATGGTTGCCGCACGCTTCGGCACAACAGGCAGCCCCACCACCTGCCAATGCGAATGGTGCATGCTCATCCCTGCGGAGGGCCCGCAGTTTTTGAAAATCTGCACATACTGCGTATCTGCACGATTGCGGAAAAAATGCAGCCTATCCTGTAATACCTGCAAAATGCTTGCGATATGCGCCGCATCGAAGGTATCAATCGTAGCATCATGGTCAGGCGTATCCACCAGAATCTCGTGCCTTCCCCTTCCTGCGGTCTGGGTATAAAACGGCTCCTCTGCCGCATCCGTGCAATCCTCTCGGACAGTCGGAAATTTATTCGGAAACACGCGCATCTGCCATGCCCCGTTGGGGCCATCCTGATAAATGGCATCCGGTGTCCATGCCTCATGTCCGCCGCAGAAGGGGCATTTCTCGCTGTTTGCATGTTTTCTTTCTGTATTATGGACAAATTCATAGGGGCGATTTCTTCTGTTCTCCGCATAAAGTGACATCTCGCCCGTAAAAGGATTTGTTCTGATTTCAGACATCCTTATTCCCCCTTCTGATACGTCCACGCTTCAATCCCACGGAACACATTGCTTTCCACAGGATGCACTTCTCCTCCGATATTTTTAGATGCAAAAACCGCCTGATTGCGGTAGGCAATGCTGATATAAGGCAGCTCCTCGGCAAGCTTTTTCTGCAGGCTGCTATAAGCCAGAAGCGTCTGCCCTTCGCCGACTGCCGTCCTTGCCGCCGTCAGCAGGGTATCCATATCCGCGTCGCTGTAGCCGATATAATTCAAACTGCCGCCCGTGCCGAAAAACGGCGTTAAATCCGTCACCTCTGAGCATTTCCAGCCGCCCACCACAAGGTCAAACTGTCCGCTCTCCAATCTCTGCTGATAGGTTTCAAAGTCCACCTTGTCCAGTGTCACCTCAAAGCCGATTGCCGTCAGCTCCTCCTTCAGCTTCGAGGCAATCTGTACCCGCCCCGTGTTTTCCTGATTTACCAGAATGGTCGCGCGCAGGCTCTGCCTTATGCCGCTGATTTCCTTTTCCAGCTTGCCGTCCTTATCCGCATCCGTCCAGCCGCTGTTTTTCAGGAAGGTTGTCGCCATTGTGGGGTTATATTCGTACGTCGCCACGTTTTCCTCGTAAAGCCAGCTTTTCGGGTTGATGGGCGTATTCGTCATGGCGGCATAATTCAGATACACGCTTTCCTTAAGGTTATCCCGCGGCACCGCATACGCAACCGCCTGTCTGACAGATTTATCCTTCCAAAGCTCCTTGCGGAAGTTGAAGCCGATAAAATCATACTGATTTGAGGTAAACTGGTGCATCCCCGAAACGCTTTCGTCCGCGTATTTGCCTGCATCCATGGCGTTTGTCACAAGCACATCCGTCATGCCCTGCTCAAACGCGTTGATATCCGTTTCCTCTCCGGCGGTCATCTTCACGCGAATTTCGGAAATCTGCGGCGTGCTCCCATAATAGGACGCACTTGCCTTCAGCTTCATTTCCGATGCCTGCTGATAGGATTCCATTTCATACGGGCCATCCCCGACAGGCTTCGTGCCCGTATCGCCCTGTCCGCTGTAATAGCCGGCAGGAATAACCGGAAATCGCAGCGCATCAATATTTGAGCTGAAGCTGTCGCGGAAGGTAATCACAACGGAATTCGTTCCCGCTTTGCTGCAGCCGCTCACATAATTCATCACCTGCTTATACACCGCATCCTCCGGAGCATTTCGCAGGGTATTGACGGAATAGACCACATCATCCGCCGTCAGTGCTGTTCCATCCTGCCATCTGATATTGCTGTTTAGATTCATGGAAAGGCTTCTGCCATCCGCCGAAAATTCCCAGTCCTGCGCCACGGCAGGGCATGCCTTGCCGCTTTCGTCAAAATCAACCAGCGGCAGAAACAGCAGCTTGAGGATACGATCAACCGTTTCTTCTCTGTTCAGCAACGGATTCAGCGTTTCCGGAATCCGCATGGAAAGCGTCAGCATTGCCTCTTTGGATGCAACGCCCATCTCCTCTGTTGCTGTCGTTTTCTTCTTCGTTTGCTCCTCCTTCTTGCCACAGCCGCCAAGCCCAAGGCAGAAAATCAGCAAAAGGAGAAAAATCCTTTTTTTCATCATTCTTCATTTCCTTCCAAATCCGCAGTTCTGTCTGCATACACACCAAGCGGAGTTTCCTCCAGATACGCTTGCAGGCGCAGCCGCAGCCGATATGCCTGCTCCGCCAGCTTCACTCGTTTCACATAGCTTTTCGTTTCCTCGTATGGAATTTCATCCAGCGTAATGCCGTCCCAGCTCATTTCCTCATCCGCAAGCCACCGCGCCACGCTGCCATGCCCTGCGTTATAGCCTGCCAGAACGGTTTCCGAAACGCCGCCGAATTTTTCTGTCAGCCAGCTTAAATACCAGCAACCGATATGGATATTCGTATCCGGATCGGTCAGGTCAATGGTTGCGGGATCAAGTCCCATCTGTGCCGCCGCCCATTTTCCCGTTTCCTCCGTCACCTGCATCAGCCCAACGGCATCCGCAGAAGATATGACATCCGGCTCAAAATGGCTTTCGCAGAAAATCACACCATACACAAAGGCCTCCTCCAAGCCATATTCCGCCGCATACTGCTCCACAATATCCCGATACTGCAAAGGCAGCACACGCGGCAAAACCACACTATAGCCAAACGCCGCCAGCAGCACCAGAACCACCGCCAGCGTAAACAATTTCCTGATACATCGAATCATTGTTCCTTGCTTCCTTTTATATTGTTTTTAAAATTTCATCCAACTGCCCCTGTAAATAGGCAAGCTCTTTACTGTTATCAATCACAACCGATGCCGACTTCTTATATTCCTCCCAGCTTTTCTGGTTGGCAATGCGCGCCTTGGCAAGGTCATAGCTGACACCATCGCGTGCCATCACGCGTTTTGCGCGCACCTCCGGATCGGCATAGACCACCCAGACCATATCACAGCGGCTTTCCAGACCTGCCTCAAGCAGAAGCGGCGCATCCAGAATCACTGCCCTGGCGGTGTTTTCCTTCTCCGCCTTGGCAATCTGTCTGTCCACCTCCGCACAGATATATTTATGGGTGCATTGGTTTAAAAATGCCAGCTTTTCGGCATCGTGGAAGACAATTTCCCCCAGCCTTCTGCGGATGATATTTCCTTTTGCATCCAAAATTCCCGTTCCGTAATACTTCACAATTTCCTGATATGCGGGCTCGCCTTTTAAAATGATTTCATGTGCAATTTTATCCGCATCAATCACCACTGCGCCTGCCGCCGCAAGGCTTTTGCTGACAACGCTTTTGCCGCTGCCCGTGCCGCCTGTCAAACCGATTACCTTCATTTCGTTTCCCCTCTTTTTTATTTCGCCTCGAACCACGATGCGCCCTCATGCACATCCACATCCAAGGGAACCAGCAAATCCGCCGCATGCTCCATGTTTTCCTTCAGGATTTTTGCGACAGCATCCTTTTCTTCTTTATATGCTTCAATCAGCAGCTCATCGTGTACCTGCAAAATCAGACGAGAACGATAGCCGCCCTCCTGCAAGGCACGATGCACCTTTATCATGGCAAGCTTAATAATATCCGCAGCAGTGCCCTGAATGGGCATATTCATTGCCGCGCGTTCCCCTGCTGCCCTTTGCATGAAATTGCTGCTCTGCAATTCGGGCATATTTCTGCGGCGGTTCCAGAGCGTAGAGACATAGCCGTTTTTCGCCCCGTTTTTAATCGTATCCTCCATAAAGGTCTTGATTTTGGGATATCTCGCGAAGTAAGCGTTGATGTACTCCTCCGCCTCCTTGCGGCTGATGCCTAAATCCTGCCCCAAGCTAAACGCGCCCTTGCCGTAGATAATGCCGAAGTTAACCGCCTTGGCATTGCTTCTCTGCAATGGTGTCACCTCGTCAAACGGCACATGGAACACCTGCGAAGCCGTCATGCGGTGAATATCCTGATTGCTTTTGAACGCTGCAATCAGGCTTTCATCTCCGGAGATATGCGCCAGTACGCGCAGCTCAATCTGCGAATAATCGGCATCCAGAAAGCAGAATTCCGCACTTTCGGGAATGAAAATTTTCCGAAGCTCTCTCCCCAGCTCCAGACGGACAGGAATATTCTGCAAATTCGGCTCTGTTGAGGAAATCCGTCCCGTTGCCGTAATGGTCTGGTTGAAGGTAGAATAAATCTTCTCCGTTTCGGCATCCATCACCGCCAGAAGTCCGTCCGCATAGGTGCTTTTCAGCTTCGCCAGCTGTCTGTAGTGCAAAATCCGCTCCACAATAGGATGCGCCGTCCGCAGCTTTTCCAGCACATCCGCCGCGGTGGAATAGCCCGTTTTGGTCTTTTTGCCGCCCTTCAGCCCCAGCCTTTCAAATAAAATCACACCTAACTGCTTCGGGGAATTGATGTTGAATTTTTCCCCTGCCAATGCGTAAATTTCTTCTTCCATGCCGTCCAGACTTTCGCCCAGACGCTTCTGATACGCCAAAAGCGCCGCCTTATCCACCTTGATGCCGTATTTTTCCATATCCGCCAGAACATAAATCAGCGGCATTTCCATATCATAAAACAGGCTTTTCTGCTCATTTTCCGCAAGCCGCTCCTCCATCACTTTTCTCGCGCGGAAGAAAATCTCCGCCTGCCTTGCGCCATAGGCGGTACGTTCTGCTTCGGGCAACGCCGCAAAGGTCTTTTTCGTTCTGCCCTTCCCGAAAACCTCTTCCTGCGAAGGATAGGTTTCATTCAGAAAGGTTGCCGCAATATCGTCATATTCGTAGGAGCTGCCTGTCGCATTGAGGATATACGCCCCGATAGCGGTATCAAATTCCGCCGTAAAGCCGTTATAGCCATAGCTGCGCAGAAAACGGATATCCTTCTTCACATCATGTCCGATTTTACGGTATGCGCTGTCCGCAAAAAACGGCTGAAATATCTCCAAAAGCTCCTGCATCAAAAATGCCATGGATGCTTCAATCCAGACACCGCCAAGCTGCTCCTGATAGAGCGCAAGCCCCTGTCCTTCCTCGTTTTCGTAAACAAAGGCATACCCGACCTCGCCCTTTTTGAGCGCGGCAAGCACCTCCTTCGCGCCTTCCCTATCCGCAACAAAGCGATAGGTCTGCTCTGCCTGCTTTGGCGCGGAAGCACTCCCCTCAAAGTGGCTGAACATGCTCTTAAATTCCAGACGTTTTACCAATTCGTATGCCGTCTGGTTAAACATATCGCCGATTTTCAGGGACTCCTTATCCCATTCTAAAGGCATATCTCGCACAATCGTCGCCAGAAATTTACTCAATCTTGCCTGCTCCTGATATGCCACAAGGTTTTCGGATGCCTTTTTCGGTTTGATTTCCGCCGCATGGGCAATCGCCGTTTCAATATCGTGATACTGCGTGATAATCTTCGCCGCAGTTTTTTCGCCAATGCCGGGCACGCCGGGGATATTATCGGAAGTATCCCCCATCAGTGCCTTCATATCAATAAATTCGTCAGGTGTCACGCCATATTTCGCCTGCACATCCGCCGCGTAATAATCCTCTGTTTCCGTGCGTCCGCCCTTCGTTTTGGGAATCCGCACCTTGAGGGTCTCTCCTGCCAGCTGCAAAAGGTCTCTGTCCCCCGAAACCACAACAGGCACAATGCCGTTTTTCTCCGCCAGAGCGGAAAGCGTCCCCAGAATATCGTCCGCCTCAAAGCCCTCCTGCTCGAAAATAGGGATGTGCATGGCCTGCAGCACCTCCTTCAAAAGGGGCATCTGTTCGCGCAGCTCCTCCGGCATGCCCTTTCTGGTTCCCTTGTAGCCGTCAAAGGTTCTGTGGCGGAAGGTGGGCGCGTGCAAATCAAACGCCACCGCCAGATAATCGGGCTGCTCCTCATCCAGAAGCTTAAATAAAATATTCAGAAATCCATATACCCCGTTGGTATAGCGACCCTCTCCGTTCGTCAGCAGCGGAACGCCGTAAAATGCGCGGTTCACAATACTGTTGCCGTCAATCAGCATGATTTTTTCAGCCATGAAAATAGCCTCCTGTCATCACAAAGTTTATATACAAGGCGGTATAAGCCTAATTTTCCATATTAAAAATAATTATACTACAAAATCGCGAAAAAATATATCTGACACGAAAAAAAATACAGCACACCTTTTTCCGGGATATGGCATATCATAAATCAGAATCAGTCTCTTAGGAGGAACGGCTATGAAAAAGAAACTTTGCTTGGCTTTATCGGGGGTGCTCTGCCTGTCCGCAGGAGTTGGCTGCGGCACAGAAACGGCAGAGGAAACGCTGACTCCCGTCCGTCTGAATGAGGTCGTCCATTCTGTTTTTTATGCGCCGCAGTATGTCGCACAGGAATTGGGCTTTTTCGAGGAGGAGGGCTTAGCGGTGAGCGTTGCGGTCGGCAATGGCGCGGATAAATCCATGACCGCCCTGCTTTCCGATTCCGCGGATATTGCCCTGCTTGGCACAGAGGCAGGTCTGTATGTCTATGCCGAAGGGAAGGCAGATTACCCCAAAACCTTCGCCCAGCTGACCCAGCGCGCAGGGAATTTTCTTGTTTCCAGAGAGGAGGAGCCCGATTTCCAATGGTCTGATTTGGAAGGAAAATCCGTCATTGGCGGCAGATTGGGCGGCATGCCGGAAATGGTTCTGGAATATGTCATCAAGGAAAACGGCATGACCATCGGTAAGGATATGGAAATCATCAACAACATTGATTTCACCTCCACCGCAGGCGCATTTCTGGGCGAGGTCGGCGATTATACCGTAGAATTTGAGCCTGCCGCAACCACACTTGAGCAGAGCGGCAAGGGGCATATTGTGGCATCCTTAGGACAGGCAAGCGGCTATGTGCCTTACACCGTTTATATGGCACAGGATGCTTTCCTGCAGGCACATCCCGAAGTCGTCGAAGCCTTCACCCGTGCCATTTATAAAGGGCAGCAATGGGTAGAAAGCCATTCTGCCGCAGAAATTGCAAAGGTAATTCAGCCGCAGTTTGCCGAAACCGACCTCGATACCCTCACCACCATCGTGGAGCGCTATCAGAAACAGGATACCTGGAAAGCCGACCCGACCGTTTCCCCCGAAGGCTTTGTCCTCATCCAGAAAATCATGATGGAAGGAAAGGAGCTTTCGCAGGAAATCCCTTATGATTCCATTGTTGTGACGGAGTTTGCCGAAAAAGTCATGACAGGCAAATAAAAATATCCCCCTACAAAAAAACTCCTGCTGCAAGCTGTTTACACTGTCTGCAATAGGAGTTTTTCTGATGCAAGTTTATCTATATCATCCGATTTTTTCGGTCGTTGATAGAAAGAATCTATGTGAATGTATGTGAATCGGCATTTCAACCGCATTTTTTCTTAATTTTTATCTGTAGGAATTGCTTTAGCTGTTTTTATCCGCAACGGTAAGCTGCAGCTTGATTTTATCCTTGTTATCTCTCACAACCGTCAGGTCAACCTTTTTGCCAATATCCGAGCTGTCCATTGCCTTCAGCAGGCTGTCCATATCCTTAATGGTCTTGCCATTGAACTGTGTGATAATGTCGCCGGATTGCAGACCTGCCGCTGCCGCAGGGCTGTTGTTCTTTACCTCAAGCACCAGTGCGCCGACCTCAAGGTTATACAGAGATGCGTTTGTACCGGTAATACCGATATAGGGCTGCGGCTGTGTGCCTGTTTCCAGCAGGCTTTCTACGGTTGGCTTAATCTGATTGCTGGGGATGGCATAGCCCATGCCCTCCGCCATAGAGGAATTATATTTTGCCGTATTGATCCCGATGACCTCGCCCTTGCTGTTTACCAGTGCGCCGCCGCTGTTGCCGCTGTTGATTGCCGCGCTGGTCTGCAAAACAGTCAGGGAATTGCCGTCTACGTTAATGGTCTGCTCCTTCATGCTGACAATGCCGTCCGTTGCGGAAAGCCCCATGCCCATGGCGTTGCCGATGGCAATGACACATTCGCCGACCTCAAGGTCATCCGAATCGCCGAAGGTTGCGGTTGTTACCTTTTCCACGCCTGCCTTTTTCAAATCAGACCAGGAAACAGAAAGCACCGCCAGGTCGGATTCGCTCTTTGTACCGACTACCTTCGCAGGTACGCTCTTATCGCCGTCCAGCGTCACATAAATGGAATTTGCACCCTCGATGACATGGTTATTTGTCGCAATGGCAATCTTATCATCATCCGAATAGAAGATCACCCCGCTGCCTGCGCCCTCTGCTTCGTATGGTACGGTGAAATGCCCCATATACTGTGTCACGCCTGTTGTGGTAGTGGAAACGCTGACAACAGAGGGCTTTACCTTCTTCACGATATCCACAGTGGAAAGCCCGTTTGTCAGATAGGATACACTTTCCGTATTGCTTGTGGATGCGGTCTTTGCGCCGGTTTCCTTTCCGAAATGGCTCTGTGCCGCACTGTAGCTGACCCCAATCGCGGAGCCGCCTGCGATGCTGCAAACCAGACAGGCTGCAATGAATTTCTTCCAGCCGTTTCCGCCCTGCTTTCTTTTCGGCTTTTTCACCTTTTCCTCATAATGATATTCTCTGACACAGGGGCCTGTATATTCCGGTTCACTCTCCTCGGAAGCCTCCGCAAAGGCTTCTGCTTTCTCTGCGCCTTCCTCTGTAGTGGCTTCTGAAACGCTTTCCTGTTCAGAAAAGTCCTCCTCCTCGGAAAATTGCTCACCGGAAATTTCCTCTGCATATTCCTCGCCGGAAACCACCTCTGCCTCCATCTCTATGGATTCTCCGTCTACATGGGATTCGCCTTCCATGCCGTCTGCGGAATTCGCAATGGACTCCTGCTCTGTTTCTTCATATTCATCTTTCTTTTTCGGATTGTACTCATCATATTCGTACATGCTCTATCCCTCCATATCTTTTATGGCTTTGTTTTATCTTATGCCGTTATTATACTGTTTGAATTTGAACGAAGTATGAACGTCAGGTGAATAATCCATGTTTTCCCTTAAAGAACGATTAAGATAAAATGAGAGCATAAAAAAAGAACCTTGAAGCAAACAAGGTTCTAAAAAGTGCGGCTGGTGGGACTCGAACCCACACGCTGTCACCAGCGTCAGATTTTGAGTCTGATGCGTCTGCCAGTTCCGCCACAGCCGCAGAAATAAACTGCTTAAACATAATAGCATACCTTTTCCGAGATTGCAAGGGAAATTTTTCTTAATTTAAAAATTTGCTTTCCCCGAAAAAAGTATTTATAATAGCTTTTGAAATCAAAACGAAAGAAGGGAGCAATCCATGCAGAAAAAAGACATTTTGGAATTAAAGCGCCGCTTCAAAAAGGATGCCTGCACCTTTACGAAATTACGCGGCTGTTATGTGGACAACCAAAAAAATATTCTCTTACATATCGACGAAACCTTTCTCAATCTGGAGGAGGATGAGTTTTATAAATATCTGGAAATTGCAAAAAAGGCTCTTTCCGGCACAATCGGCAACAATCTTTTAGAGCTTTCCTTCCGCAGGGATGAAGCAGGAGAAGAATCGCAGAAGTTCTTCCTTGCCCTGCGCGACAGTGCTTTGAAGCAGGATGGGCTGTTGGATTTGCTTTATGAGCGCATCATTCGCGAATATGATTTTGCAGGGAATTATCTGATTCTCCTGTTCCATGATGCTTATGATGTTATCACGAAAACAACCGACAACAATAAGCTGGACGAATCCGAAGAGGTTTATGAATATGTCCTCTGCGCCATCTGCCCTGTCGAGCTGACAAAGGCAGGCTTAGGCTATCATAAGGATAAAAATATCATCGCGCCTCGTATTCGTGATTGGGTGGTTTCCGTCCCCGAAACAGGGTTTCTCTTTCCTGCCTTTTCCGACCGCAGCAGTGATGTAAATGCCATGGGCTATTATGTGAAGGATGCCAAAAAGGCGCAGCCTGCGTTCATGCAGGAGGTTTTGGGCTGTGAAGCAAAGCGCACCGCTGCCGAGGAAAAAAAGACCTTCCATGGCATTTTAAAGGATGTTATTTCCGAGGAGGTGGAGGATGCAAAAACCGTCATTCTGGATATTCAGCAGGATTTGAATGATATGGTGGAGGAACACAAAAATGTGTTTGAAAACGAGCCTGTTCTCCTAACACCGCCCGCCATTCGGGAGGCGATGGCAGAAAAAGGTCTTTCCGAGGAAGTCATTTCCAAGGTGGAGGAAATTTGTGAGGAAGCCTTCGGCGATACCCCTCCCCTTGCGGAAAATCTGATTGACAGCAAGGCATTGCAAACGCACGCTGCCGCGAAAAAAGCGAATGTGCTGGCATTAGAGGTAGAAAGCCTGAAGCAAAAATTGGAGGAAAAGGAAGCCCTCCCTGAAAAAGAGGTCATTTTGCAGGTTTCTGCGGAAAAGCTGCCTGCCATCCAGACGGAATTTATCAATGGTAAAAAGTGCATTGTCATCCCCTTAGAAGAAGATGAACATGCCACCATCAACGGCAAGCATTGGAACAATGCGCCCTTTTAAAGGCTATGTATGGGATAAGGTAAATTTGCCTTATCCCCTTTTTTATGCCTTTGCCGTATAGGGTGCCAGCTCCAATCGAATGAAAAAGCCCCTGTCATGCTGACAAACAGGACATTCCTGCGGAGCCTCCTTCCCCTCAAAAATAAAGCCGCAATTTAAGCACATCCATTTACATTCCACAGAATTGATGAATAATTTATTTTCCTCCAATAAATCCGCAAGCTGTCCGAAACGGTCTCCATGTGTTTTTTCAATGCCTGCAATCTGATGAAAGGATGCTGCCACCTGCGGAAAGCCCTCCTCCAGCGCCTTATCCCCAAACGCCTGATACACCGGGTCAAATTCTTCATATTCGTTATGCTCTGCCGCACGCAAAAGCTCCGAAACGGATTCATAAATATCCACGGGATAGCCGCCGTCAATGTGAACCGTTTCCCCCGAAAGCTCCTTCAAATGCTGATAAAAAACCGCTGCATGCGCCTCCTCCTGCTTGGCAGTAAACCTGAATACAAATTCCACCACCTGCATTTTCTGTTTTTTCGCCTGCGCCGCAGCGAAGATATAACGGTTTCTCGCCTGACTTTCCCCTGCAAAGGCACGCATAAGGTTTTTCTTTGTTTCGCTCTGTTTAAAATCCATAGCTTTCCCTCTCCTTCTTTTTCCTTAGTATGGACAAAGATGAAGCAGCTATACCCTTCTTTTTTCACATTAAAAAAAGTCCCCATAAAAGGTGCGCCCGAATAAGAAGTCTTACATTCTGAAATGCTGAAAGCTACAGCTATTGCATTTTCTTCATGCTTTCTTATCGGAACACCCCTAATAGGGACTTTTCAAAATTTTTCCGTTAAACAATGATATAGATTACCGCAATCGTCAGACCCAGACCAATCAGCAGAATACTCTGCGCGAAGCCTTCGCGGTATACCTGATGGTCATTTTCATAATCCGTATAAGCAGAGAAATATTTATCCTCCGGCGGAACAATGCGTCCGTTATCATTATTAAAGATAAAGATACGCAGCAATGCAATGATATCATCCATCAGATTTCCTGCGATACGGGCGAAGAAGCCACCCACATAAGGCAGAACGGTCAGCAGAATCGGGCGATATACCTTATCCTCCAGATTGCACCATTCCGGCCAGCGATCCACATAAACCAGATTGCCGTTTGCATCCTTCTGCATCAGCACCTTGCGGATGAACAGGAAATACACCACAATGCCCACACAGATGGAAATCACCGCACCCTTGAGGTTTACCCATGCGAAATAATGCACGGCATGCGCAGGGGTATGTGCATTCATGAAATGTGCGCCCATTGCCGCCAGAGCATCCTGTGTCTGGTGAGGGAAGATACCCAGAATCGGCAGGCAAATTGCAATCGCGCCCAGAATGACCGCCATCAGCTTGCTGATATAAGGCCCATTTTTGACAGGCTTCGGTGCGCCGTAGGGGTTATCCTCAAGGAAGATACATACGAAAATCTTCGTCATATAGGCCAGTGTCAGCCCACCGGAGAACAGGAACAGAATTTCCGCGCCCTTCATAAACGCGATGGACTGCCCTGCTTCCTTCAGCACCTCGATATATTCCACCATGCTCTCGTGAATCAGCGTTTTGGAGATATAACCGTTCCACAGAGGGATACCGCCGATACCCAGAATCGGCATCAGGAAAATCAGCTTCAGTAGCGGCTTATCCTTACCGTAGCCACGAATCTTATTCAGATTTAATTCTCTCAGGTTCATGAAAATCACACCTGCACCAAGGAACAGCAGCAGCTTGAACAGAGAGTGATTCAGAAAGTGCAGCAGTGTGCCGCTTGCCGCCAAGGCGTTATGCTCGCCCAGAAGCCCCTGCATCCCGATGGCAATGATGATAAAGCCAATCTGGGACATGGAGGAGCAAGCCAATGTGCGTTTCAGATTGACGGAGAATACCGCCAGAACCGCGCCAAGCACCATTGTGATAATGCCCAGAATCAGAATAAACTGCCCCCAAGCCGCATCATGCAGGAAAAGCTTGCAGCTGACGATAATCGTACCAAATACGCCTGTTTTTGTCAGCAGACAGCTGAGCAGCGCACTGGAGGGTGCCGGTGCAACGGTATACGCATTCGGCAGCCAGATATGCAGCGGAAACAGTCCTGCCTTCGCCGCAAAGCCAAACAGAATCAATACGCCGATGGCATAGAACTCCGCAGGGTTTTCCCTGCTCTGCATAAACGCGGTCAGCTCTGTCATGTTCAGCGTGCCTGCCTTCTGATACATCATAAACAGACCCATCAGTGTAACCAGACCGCCAATCACCGCTACCGCAAGGTAGGTTTTTGCGGAGCGAACCGTGAAGTCCTCCTCATCATGCATAACCAGCACAAAAGAGGTAAAGGACATAATTTCAAAGAAAATAAATGTCGTAAACAAATCGGCGGAAAGGAAAATTCCCATCGTTGCGCCCAATGTCAGGAACACAAAGAAATAATACCGATTTCTGTTCCGTTCAGCCGCCATGTATTCCTTAGAAAAGATGGTTGTAATCAGCCAGATTGCGCCCGTCAGCACGGCAAGAATCACGCCGAAGCCATCCGCCACAAAGCTCAGCCCCAAGCCGCAGAAGCCGCGCAGGCTATAAACTGTTTCCTTCCCAATCAGCATTAGGCTCGCAATGAAAATCACCGCAGATAAAATCCAGCACCAGATATCCCTTGCGCCCTTATTGCTGCGCCCGATGATGTAGCTGATTACCGCACCCAGAAAAGGAAAGAACACCAGAAACGGTAAAATTATGCTTGTTGTCATAGTTTCCATGCTTTCTCCCCTCCTTTACAGTATGCCCATAATCGCATCATTCATAATGCCCAGCAGTGTCGCAGGCATCAGACCCATCAGAATCGAAACAGCTGCCAGAACAATCAAAGGCACTGTCATATATTTATTCGGATCGGATACATGATCGTAATAGCCTGCAGGGTATTCCTTCTCCCGCGGGAAATATGCCCGAATGATGATGGAGAAGATATACAATGCCGTCAGCAGTGCAGACAAAATCAGCGCAACCACGCCGATATAGGTAACAGGGTTGCCGCTTGCGGTTGCCGCAGTTGCCAATGCCCATTTGCTGTGGAAGCCTGCAAAGGGCGGCACGCCAACCAGACCAATCCCCGTAATTGCCATTGTTGCAAAGGTAATCGGCATCAGCTTGCCGAAGCCCTCCACCTCGTAGAGATATTCTCTGTGGGTTTTATATAAAATCGCACCGGCAGTAAAGAACAGTGTAATTTTGATTACCGCATGATAAATCATGTGCAGCATCCCTGCCGCAAGCCCTGTCGGTGTCATAATGGCAACGCCAAAAATAATATAGGACAGATTGGAGATGGTAGAATATGCAAATCTTCTTTTGATATGCGGTGTCCGCAGTGCAACGGTCGAGCCGAACACAATCGTAATCGAAGCTGCAATCAGCATCACATACTGCGCCCATGTGCCAATCAAAAATTCCGTACCGAAGGCGTAATACGTCAGACGGATGATGGCAAATACACCGGATTTTACGACTGCCACAGCATGCAGCAGAGCCGTAACAGGTGTGGGGGCAACGGATGCCTTCGGCAGCCAGCGATAAAACGGGAATACCGCCGCTTTTACACCAAAGCCGAAAAACGCCAGCACAAATACCAACCGCAGCATCTGTTCATTGCCTGCAATCAAATCGGGATTCAGCACACCACCGTAAACAAAATCTGTCGTTGTGCCGTAGAACAGCACAAACACGAACCCGATAAACGCCAGAGATGCACCAAACATCATATAAAGGACATAGGTTTTCCCGGCGTGACGCGCCTTATTATCGAACTGGTGCATCACGATAGGCAATGTCACCAACGTCAGAAATTCGTAGAACAGATACATCGTTAAGAAGTTATCCGCAAAGGCAATCCCGATAACTACGCCGAATGTCATGGTAAAGAAGGAGAAGAAACGGTCTTCATGTCCTTCATGTGTCATATATTCAAAGGCATAAATCGTTGTGGGAATCCAGAGCAGAGATACCATCGTACCGAAAATCTTGGATAAGCCGTCCACATGCAGTGCCAGAGACAATCTGTTGCTGAAGCGGAAAATCGTAATCGCGCCGCTGTCCGCAAAGAAGATGGCATACAATGCAAAAATCGCATTCAGCACAATAATCGGCAGAACCACCCTCTGGCGCGCCTTTCTGTCACTAAATTTTACCGGCAGCAGGCAGGCACCTGCAATGATCGGAAAGATCACCGGTAACAATATCGCAAATGCGTTCATAATGTTTCCTCCCTTTCCCTTAGAAAATCATTCCGCTGATACTGCGGATTGCCTGCATCAAAGGCGCAGGCATCATGCCAAAGCCGACTACAGCAATACTCAGCAGCACCAGAGGTACCGTCATCAAATAATTCGGCTCCTTCTTCTGCAAGGATGTATAATCAAAATCCTTGCCGGGGAAGAACCCATTCACTACAATACTCATCAAATAGCCTGCCGTCAGCAGTGCGCTGACCATCAGCACCGCTACGCCGACCAGACCAAGTATCCCCGCCTGTGGCAGCAAGCCGCCCTGTGCCAGATACCATTTGCTCACAAAGCCGCTTGTGGGCGGAATCCCTATCAGCGAAAGCGCCGCAAGCGCGAACGTCCACATCACAATCGGCATTTCCTTGCCAATGCCCTTCAGCTCGGAAACGTATGTCTTATGCGTCTTATAGATGATTGCACCTGCACAAAGGAAGAGGATATTCTTTGCAACCGCATGGAATACCACCTGCAGGAGCGCACCCATAAATCCGGCAGGGCACATCAGCATCAGCCCAAACACAACATACGATACGTTTGAAACCGTGGAATACGCCAGCCGCTTTTTCAGCAGCTTTTCCTTATATGCCAGCATGGAGCCCATGAAAATCGTCACAATGGAAAGCACAAGCAAAGCCGTCTGCGCCCAAGTGCCGCGCAGAAAATCCACGCCAAACAGATAATATGTTACGCGAATGATAGCGATGATGCCGCCCTTCGTGATGATACCGGAAAGCACTGCGGATGCAGGAGAAGGTGCAACGGGGTGTGCCGTCGGCAGCCAAGCATGCAGGGGGAACATACCCGCCTTACAGCCAAAGCCAAGCGCCATCAGGAAGAACACAACCAGAAGCAGGTTTTCATGCCCTGCCACCATCGCCATATCCAGCGTGCCGCCGGGCATAAAGATGGTTGTTCTGCAATAGGTGTTCAGGAAGAAGAACCCCATCAGACCTAAGCCTGCGCCGAAGAAGGAATACCCCAGATATTTCAAGCCCGCGCGCGTTGCCTCAGGTGTACCCGTATGGATAACCAGTGGTGCTGTCAGAATTGTCATAAATTCATAGGACAGATACATCGTCATCATATTTTCGGAGAAGCAAAGACTCATCAATGCCGCCAGAGAAAACGTATAAAACATGAAGAAGCGCGCCGGCTTATGCTCATGCTTCATATATTCCATGGAGAACACTGCCGCAATCAGCCAGATAGTACTGATAAGGCAGGCAAAGAATCTTGCCAATCCGTCCGTTTTGTAAACAAGTGCCAATCGGTCAGATATCCGCCAGAGCACGAAGGTTTGCATCTCTCCGCTGCAAAGATACCAGACCAGAGCCGCTTCCACAGCCATTGCAATAAATACCAGAATATTGCGCTGCTTTTCCTCCTTTTGGAAACCAATGATGAGACCAAAAATGAAGGGTAAAATCATCGGGAGCAGCAAAAGTACAGATCCGTTCATTTCTTTCACCTCATTCTCTCATCATAATGCAGCTTGAATCAGCTCAATACCCATTTTCATAATTTCGATAATGGGACGATAGCCGATACCCAGCGCCAAATTGACTACAATAAACAGTACCATTGCCATTGCAAACAGCGGAGAATTCTGCGCTCTGACTGTTTTTTCCTTTGTCTCAGGGCGAGACCAGATTGCAATAACAGAGGGCAGGAAATACATCGCATTCAGAATCATGGAAATAGCCAGTGCCGCAAGAACCAGAACCAGACGTGTCCCCGTCATTTCCAATGCAGCCTCCGCAAAATACAGCTTGGAGATGAACCCTGCAAACAGCGGCACACCAATCATGGACATAGCCCCAACGATGAAGGCAATCCCTGCCAAAGGGTTGCGGTAAGCCGCCCCCTTGAGGTTTTCCAGCTGCTCCTTGCCGCCGGCCTCCTCAATAAAGGTACCACAGCAAAGGAAAAGCATAGATTTTGTAACGGCATGTGCCAGAACATGGAAGCAGGCTGCAAGCATCCCTGCCTCTGAGCCTAAGCCAATCCCCATAAAGATGTAGCCAATCTGTGCCACAGAGGAATATGCCAGCATACGCTTCAGCCGACCTTCCCGCATGGCATAGAAGGAGCCCATAATCATGCCCAGAACGCCAAGAACGAACAGAACGTCCGCAATTCTCAATTTAACCAGTGTTTCAATGGTAAATACTTCAAATACCAGCTTGATTGCCAGAATAATATATGCCTTCAGCACCAGACCGGACAAAATCCCATTCGAGGTTGTCATCGTAGAGCCGTAAGCCGTAGGCAGTGCAGAATGGAACGGGAACAGACCGCTCTTGATGCCCAGCCCCACAAACATCAGGCTGACTACAATCATCAGCGGGAAATGATACTGCCCTGTTTCCATCAGCATGGCAATCGTTTCCTTCATCTGCGGGAATAAGAGATGCCCTGTGATGCCATAAAGAATACAAACACCCAGCAGAAACAGACCGGAGCCCATACAGCCGAACACCAGATAATGCGTTGTGCCGACAATCGCCTGCTTTGTCCCTCTTGCCAGAATCAGCGTGCAGGAGGCAATCGTCAGAATCTCAATGAAAACGTAGCCTGTAAACATATCGTTTGTATATGTCATTGCCAGCATTGCGCCATAGGTTGCATTCAGCATAATAAAGTAAAATTTTTGTTTTTCCGGAACAATTTCCTCAAAAATCTGCCTGCTGCCTGCCGTGATGGTTAAAAACATAACCACACTGACCATAACCGCCAGCAACGCCTCCAGAGGCCCGATGCGCAATTCATTGCCCCAGGGTGCAGGAAAATGCCCCATCATAAAGGTATACGCTTCCTGATTTTTCACCACGCTCACCAGAAGCACAACAGAAAGCATGCCGACAAGCCCCACCATAAAGCCATGCAGATGGCGTGCCGCACGTCCGCTTTTGAGCAGAGGCGTAATGATGCCGCAGAACATCGCAAAAAAGACGCTGAAGAAAGGTATATTATGTACGAGATTTACATGATGTTCCATATTATTCCCCTTCCTCCTCTCTCATCATTCTCAGGATTTCATCCATATCCAACGAGCCGTAATGCTTATACAGCCGCAGAACCAGAGCAAGAGAGAACGCTGTTACAGATACCGATACAACAATACCCGTCAGAACCAGACCGGCAGGAATAGGGTTGATATAATAATCCGCATCAATAATGCCGTTTGTCAAAATCGGGGCAGTTCTGCCTGCCACATAGCCCTTCGCCGCCAGAAAAAGATAGGTAGCCGTATCCATAATATTCAGACCAATAAACTTTTTAATCAGATTTCTTTGCAGAAGCAGATTCATGAATCCAATGCCAAAAAGAATAACAGAAGCTGCTTCATAATAATTTGTCAACAGTTGACTCATAATCAGACTTCTCCTTTTGTAAATAACGCATAGAACCCATACATCGTACATGCAACAACCAGACCGACACAGATATTCAACGGCAAGATAAAGCCGGAGCTTAAAATTGCACCGGGTGTGCCCTTCGGCACCTCCCAGCCGACATGGTTTGCCCCTGTAAAGAAGGAATAGCTCTTACAGCCGCAATAGGTCAGCAGGCACGCCGCCGTTGTCACAGTCAGTGTTTTAATCGTAAAGAAGGTCTGCATCTTCTTATGTCCGAATGCCACGGAATACAGAATCAGACCTGCGCCGATGATAGACCCACCGGAAAAGCCGCCGCCGGGAGAAAGATGTCCGTTTAAAACAACATAGATTCCATACAGGATAACCACAGGAGCAAGGCATTTCGCGCCCTTTTTCAGAATCAGCTTGGAATCCTCTGCATCCAGCATTTCGTCCTCCTGCATTTCCTGATCCTCTGCCGCATCAATGTTCTTTTTATCTCTTTGCAGCAGCATCAGCACCGCGATAACCGCCATAAACAGTACGTTGGATTCGCCAAAGGTATCAAAGGCACGGTAATCCAGAATCATGCCTGCAACAAAGTTGATTGCGCCTGTTTCCGCAATCCCTTTTTCCAAGTAGCGCGCCGCAACCTCGTTGTTGGTGATGCTGTTCGGGTCGCCAAACATCGGCAGCTCCATAACTACATGCAGCATAACTGTAATGAATACCACCGTAACGAAAACGGAAAGCACGCAATACAGGGTTACATTGGAACGAATGTCTCCAATCGGGAAAAATCTTTCTTCATGAATAAACTCTTTTTTTTCTTTTTTGGAGATAATTTTATCTGCATCGAGAAGCACCTCGTCCCCGTCAATCCAGCGTTTCAATTTCTCCCAAAATGATTTTTCTTCTTTCATCTCATCACCCCTCCCTTGTGCCTTTCAGTGCATGAACCTTCTTCAGCGTCAGGAAGAATAGTACCGTATCAATCCCTGCGCCAACAGCCGCCTCTGTAATAGCCAGGTCGGGAGATTCCAGAAAAAGCCACACAATTGCCATAACGGAGCTATACCCCATGAAAACGATAACCGCCATAAAAAGCTTTCTTGTTACAGAAACGCCGATGGCACTGGCAATGAGAAAAATAACCAAAATCATCTGAATGGTAACGCTAAAATCGCTCATCTGTCCTTCATCCTTTCTTCACAGTCTTTGTTTGTCAGAAGCTCTACCTTCGCAATCAGGTGTGTCGAAATGGGACTGGATAGCCAGAAAAACAGAATGATAAGGGCATATTTTGCCATGTGGAAAACATCCTGCCCTAAAATCAGAAGACCTAATACAACAAAGAAAATTCCCATGGTATCCCCTAAGGCTGCTGCGTGCATACGGTTCAACGCATATTTAAAGCGATAAATCCCCAGAATCGAACAAAGGAACACAAACAGCCCTATAAAAATGCAGATTGCTGCAATGATTTCTCTTATTGACATTTTTCCTCTGCCTCCTTTTCCTTTCTTGCCAGAAACAGCAGACGACCCTTATGATGCAGGGTAACGACGTGACACATCACCACTACCGCCAAGAAGCTCAGCAAGGAATAAACCAGAGAAACATCCACCAGAGAGGTTTCGCCCAGATAAGCGGAAAGAATCCCAATCATCACCGTCGTCATGGTACCAATCATGTTAATCGCCACAATACGATCCGTAAAACGAGGCCCTCTGACTGCACGGATAAACGCCAGAATCATGCCGCACGCCAGAACGAACATAGCGATTTCCAGTATAAAATGCATTGTATCGCTCATACGCTCATCCCTCCAACCTTCTCAACTGCTTTACAAAAACGGAATCCTCCAGACCCTCGCCGAATTTTTCCCGATCCAGCGCCTGCACAACATATTCTCCGTTTTCCAATTCCACCGTATAGGTGCCGGGGGTCAGTGTGATGGAGTTCGCCAGAGCAACCAAGGAGGCTTCACTTTTCAAATCCGTATGAAACCTTACAAGTGCAGGCTGAATCTCTGCTTTTTTCGGCGAAAAAATAATCTTGATGACATCCACATTCGCCTTGAAAATTTCCCAGAGCAAAACAAAGGCATATTTCAGATAAAGAGGAATGTTTTTCACAAGAACCTTCTCTCTCTGAAAGCTGTAGCCCATGTACTTGCAAATAAACCAATAAAGCCAGCCGCAGATCACTATCCCAAACAGGGCAACTTCCAGCGTTACTCTGCCATTAAAAATAAACCACAGCAGTAACAATAATAAATACATTGAACCATCCTTCCCTCAAAAGCATTTACTTCCCTTCTGTTTCCATGAAAATGCCGTTTCCTTCTGCCGAAAAAGCCGAAATTCCTCCGGCTTTTGTTGAAAATTCAAGCTGAAACTGACATCTGCATTTACTCCAATACAATATATTATCAATGATTATCAAAAAATTGTCAAGACTGTTAGTGGTATCTGACGATATATTTTTTACCATTTTCTTAACACCCCCGCTTTTATTGTATATTTTGTATATTCTGCCACTCAATTTCACAGATAAGTCATACATTTTAGCAGAATTTTCGGTGTATTCTGTATTTGTGCAAAAGGGAAAAAGTTTTGCCTGCTTCGGTTTTATGGGCATTTCCTACCTTTTCCGTCTTCTCAGACAACTTTATTTTCACAAACAAAAGGCGTATCCCCTCCGAACCGCCTAGTTCAGAAAGAATACGCCTTTGAAGCCTTTCACAAGCAAATATTTTAAATTTATGGAACGAAATCGTTCAGACTGCCTTATGCCGCTTTCTTCTTTGTGAAGATTGCACGAACGGGCAAGCCAATCAGTACCAGAATGATACCGCCTACAGCAACCTTTCTTGCATCAGGGCCTGCCATGAACAGCTGGTTCAGCAGAACATACAGACCGGAAATGATTGCGATGATAGGAATTACAGGGTATGCAGGTACCTTGTAAGTACGTTTCAGATCGGGAGCCTGTTTTCTGTAAGCCATAACTGCTGCAAATGTCAGTGTATAGAATACCCAGCCTACGAATGTACCAAGGTTTGTCAGCAGGTCGAACTGACCTGTCAGTGCATAAATTGCACCCAGAATACCAATCAGGAAAATGCAGTTGATGGGAACGCCTGTGCCGGAGATTTTGGACAGAGCCTTGCTGCCGGGCAGGTCACCCTGTTCTGCCATGTACAGTGCTGTACGAGAACCGGACAGGATAAAGCCGTTGCATGCGCCGCCGGCGGAAATCATAATACCAACGGATACGATTTTACCACCCATGTTGCCGAAGATCTGCATTGCTACTGCGGATGCAGGGGATTCCAGATTCATCATTACATCAGCAGGCAGTACCCACAGGTAAGCCAGGTTGATGATAATATAAACTGCCATAATCAGTGCTACGCCGCCAACAATCGCCTTAGGCAGATCTCTGCCGGGATCTTTCATTTCGCCCGCGATTGCACCTACGTTTGTCCAGCCTTCGTATGCGAACAGAACTGCAATCATCAGCTGCCCCAGAACGGAGCCGAATTTCAGCCCATCCCCCAGCATAGGGTCGAAGATGGGATTGCCGTTGCCTTTAATGAAGCCGAAAATCATAATCAGAATCAGAGGAATCAGCTTTGCTACGGTAAAGATAGTCTGTGCTGCACCGCCAACCTTAGCACCCATGCAGTTCAGCGCAACCATGATGATGATACATACGATTGCTACAGGAACAACCATGCCGTCGCCCAGGAACAGCTTTGCCTGGTTTGCAACCGCTACTGCCAATGCCGCAACCAGACCGGGATAGAATACAACAGTCTGCATCCAACCGCAGAGATAACCAACCTTATCACCGAATACCTTTTTCAGATATACGGGCATACCGCCTGTTTCGGGAATCAAAATTGCGATTTCGGCAAATGTCATTGCCGCACACAGGCAAACCAGAGAGGTTACCACCCATGCGATGATTGCCAGACCGGGCGCACCGCCTGTTGCTGTGTAGATTGCTGTGGGTTTGAAGAATACACCGGAACCGATTACGCAGCCGACTACTGTAGCCATAGCAGCGCCCATGCCGAGTTCCTTCTTCATTTCGTTGTTGTTGTTACTCATTTCTTCCTTCCTCCTTTTTAGGGTATGCGCTGAAACCATCGGTGCTTCTGTAACGCAGGCAATAATAATGCTGATAAAATAATTCCGTTTTTGCCTGCACAGAAATGCTTCCGTCAGTTTTCCAGCAAGTGAAGCACATTCCGAAGCATCACACAAAAGCTTCTCTGCGGCAATCGGCTCTTGGGGAAAAACAGCTCTTTTTTCTCCCGTCCGCAGCAGAATTTCATTTGTTTTTGTAAAAAATGAATGAAATAAATTCACTTCTTCCTTCGGCTATATGCTCTTTGTGAGTAGATTATATCGCTCAAAGAAAATGTTGTCAATACATTTCAATGAATTTTTTTATCGTCCTTGCAAAACTGTTTATTATAACGTACGAAAATCATAAGAATATTTGTTTTTCAGTCTTTTTGACGGTTTATATGCGAAATATCCGCATAATTTTCTACCTTTTTCTTCCAAAAAAACATTACTTTTGTTCAGTCAAATCCCCGTTTTCTCCCTGTTTCCCTTCTATTTCCTGTCCTCTTGTCATATAAGTAAAAGAACCCCCTTCGGAGGCTTTGCCATGAGCAGAAAAAATATCATCACCGGAACCCTTATCCTGACCTGTGCTAATCTCATCACAAAATGTATGGGATTTTTCTATCGTGTTTTCATGTCAAACGCCATCGGCGCAGAGGGCATGGGTCTGTATCAGCTGATTCTGCCGCTGTATATGCTTGCATGGAGCATCACCTCCGCCGGCTTCACCACAACCATTTCCCACCTTGCCGCGCAGGAATACATCCGCGGACAGAATGGGAATATCGGGCGGATTGTCAAGCAGGCGGTCTGCCTTTCCCTCTGTGCAAGTGCGGCTGTCAGCTGTGTCCTGTTTTTCGGCGCGGATAGCATCGCCCTTTCTCTGCTCAGGGATAGGCGCGCCGCTTTTTCCCTGCGCCTTCTGGCATTGGCTGTGCCGTTTATGGCAGCAAGCTCCTGCTTTCGCGGTTTCTTCCTCGGCATACAGGAGACACTCGTCCCCGCCTTTTCACAGGTGCTGGAGCAAACCGTCCGTATCCTGACGATTTATTTTCTGGCAGGCATCTTTGTCTCGCGCGGGCTCAGCTATGCCTGCGGTGCCGCCGTCTGCGGCATCCTGTTCGGGGAACTGCTTTCCTGCAGCTTTACCGTCTGGAATTATTTCCATTATAAAAGGAAACATAAATTCATACGCAAGCCCACGCTGTCCTCTCCTACCGTCCTTGCCATGATTTTAAGCACCGCCCTGCCGCTTTCCGCAAGCCGCATTGCCGGCTCACTCCTTTCCACCGTTGAAAATCTCCTGATTCCCAGACAGCTGCAGCTCCATGGGCAGAATACCGTTCAAGCCCTCTCCACCTACGGAGAGCTGACAGGGATGGCAATGCCCCTTGTTCTCCTGCCCTCCGCCTGCCTGATGGCAGCATCCGTTTCCCTCGTGCCGGAAATTTCCGAAGCCTGCGCCGTCAGGCAGGATACCCGCATCAGCAAAACCGTTTCCGCCACCTTCCTCTTTACCTCTGTCATTGGGTTCGGGGCGGCGGCGCTGTTTGCCGTTTTTCCACACGAAATCTGCTATATCGTCTATGACCGCGCGGCATTGGGGCAGGTGCTGTTTCCGCTCGCCTTCCTCTGTCCTCTGCTTTATGCGCAGACCACCCTTCACGGACTTCTGAACGGTCTGGGAGAGCAGCTTTTCCTTTTCCGCAACAACATTCTTTCCTCCTGTATCAGCATCGCTGTCATCTGGTTCTGCATGCCTGCCTATGGCGTGGCGGCGTTTCTGGGCGGCTGGTTTCTCAGCCTGCTGTTTTCCGTCAGCTGCTCCCTGCACCGCCTCTGGAAACGAACCGCCGTTTTGCCCTCCTGCTCTGCCTGCCTTCTCAAGCCTCTGCTTGCCGGTGCCGCCGCCGGACTGATAACAAAATACTGTATCCGCATTTTTGCCCCATCCAAGCTGCTGTTCCTCGGCTCGCTCTGCGGCATGGGCGTTCTGTATCTCCTGTTTCTTTTTCTGCTCGGCTGTCTGGATAAAAGGATGCTCTCCCTGCTTTTTGGCAAAAAATAGGCGGTCGATAAACTCGACCGCCTTGCAATATCCTGATTTCGATTTATATTTATATATTTACCAACCCTTTTTCATATAGCTTCTGCAGGCTCATCAAAATCCCTGTTTTCGCATGGAACCATGTCAGTCCGCCTTGGAAATAAACAGAATAGGGTGCTCTGATCGGGCCATCCGCGCTCAGTTCAATCGAGGAGCCTTGGATAAATGCCCCTGCCGCCATGATGACATCGCAGTTATACCCAGGCATTGCATAGGGAATCGGCGTAACATAGCTGTCCACAGGTGCCGCCGCCTGAATCCCCTGACAGAATGCCTCCATGGCATCGGCACTGCCCAGCTCCACCGCCTGAATGATATCATGACGGGGCTCTGTGCCGTTTGGAATCACACGGAAGCCCAGCTTTTCATACACATTCGCCGCAAAAACAGCCCCCTTCAACGCCCCTGCCGTTACGGTAGGAGAAAGGAAAAAGCCCTGATACAGCGCACGGTTCAGATCCAGAGAGGCACCGACCTCCTGTCCCAGACCGGGTGCGCTCAGACGGTATGCGCATCTGTCAATGCAGCTTTGCTTGCCGCAGATATAGCCGCCGATAGGAGCCAGACCGCCGCCGGGATTTTTAATCAAAGAGCCGACAATCATATCTGCCCCCACATTGGATGGCTCAATCACATCCACAAATTCACCATAGCAGTTATCCACCATGCAAATCACATCAGGCTTGATTTCCTTGATAAACGCAATCAGCTCCCCAATCTGCTGCACAGAAAAGGTCGGGCGCATGGCGTAGCCCTTGGAACGCTGAATCGTCACCAGCTTTGTCTTTTCATTGATAGCTTCTCTGATGGCAGGATAGTCAAATGTCCCATCCTCCATAAGCTCCACCTGTCTGTAGCTGACCCCGTATTCCATCAGAGAGCAGGCAGAGGGCACTGTCCCGATGACGTTTTCCAGTGTATCATACGGCTTGCCGACAGGGGAAAGCAGCTCATCCCCTGGCAAAAGGTTCGCACTCAACGCGATTGCCAGTGCATGTGTGCCGCAGGTAATCTGGGGGCGCACCAGAGCCGCCTCTGTCCCGAAGCAGCGCGCATACACCTTTTCCAGCTTATCGCGCCCGTTGTCATTGTAGCCATAGCCCGTCGAGCCCGCAAAGCAGGTACCGTCCACGCGTTCCTCCTGCATGGCACGCAGTACCTTCGCCTGATTATATTCCGCCACCGCGTCAATTTTTTCAAAGCGTTCCTTTAAATCCTTTAAAACCGCATTGCCAAAGGCTTCTACCTCCGCAGAAATCCCCAGCATACTGTAGATCTGTTCCATGTTCTTCTCCAATCCTTACTATCTTTCCACTATTTCAGAAATTTTTTCTCACAATTTAAAATCATATCAAATCTTTTTTCTTCTTTCAACTCTTTCTTTCTCCTGATTTCGACTTAAGCGTCTCTCTTGTAAAATCCATCAGCTCTATCTGTCCGCCCTTGTCCTTGTTCAGAATCAGAACCGCCGTTCCCTTCTCGCCCGTCTGCGGCAGTGTCACCGCCACGCGCTCGGATTTGTTCTTTTTCAGCAGCAGCTTTACCATGCCGCCGTCCAGCTCCAAACCGTATGGCTTCAGGCTGTCCTTCCAGAGCGAAAATTTGCAGCCGCTTTTCCATCCTGCGCAATAAAAGGATTTTGAGTTTTCCAGAATATCCCGTCCGCAGAAAGGGCATTTCCCAAAGGCATTTGTTTTGCGGCGTTTTCCGCGCACCTGCTCCTCAGGGAAGATAACATCCGCCCGCCTGCCCGATGCCGCATCCTGTATCAAAAACTGCACATAGCGGCGAATACTTGCCATAAAGCGTTCCTCCGTCATTTTGCCCTTTGCAATCGAGGAAAGTCCTTTTTCCCATTTGCCCGTGGTCTGCGGCGAGCGCATTTCCTGCGGCACAACCTCAATCAGCTTTCTGCCCTTTTCCGTCGGCAAAAGGGTTTTCCCCTTTCTCGTCAGATATCCCACCGTCAGCAGTCGCTCAATGATGGCGGCTCTTGTAGCCGGTGTGCCTAAGCCGCTGTCCTTCATCTGCTCCTTGAGTGCTTCGTCCTCCACAAACCGTCCTGCGTTTTCCATCGCAGAAAGCAGGCTGCTTTCCGTATAGGGTGCAGGCGGCTTCGTCCTTTTCCGCAGCAGCTCCATGCTGCGAATCGTCCGCACCTCGCTCTCCTGCAAAAGCGGCAGCTTCTGTTCCTCCTCGTTCTTCGCCTTTTTCTTCTTCGTCGCAGTCGGCACCAGTGCCTTTTCCACTGCCTGCCAGCCCTCCTCCAGAACAACCGTCCCCTTGGAAAGGAAGCGTTCCTGCTCCGCCTCGGCGTAAACCTTCGTTACCTCATAGCGATAATACGGATAAAAAACCGCCAGAAAACGCGCCGCCACCAGAGAAAACACCTTTCCCTCGTCCTCGGAAAGACCTTCGAGGCGCAGCTTCCCGTCCGTCGGGATGATGGCATGATGGTCTGTCACCTTCGCATTGTCAATGATACGCTTCGTAAATCGGATTTCCTGCATAAGCGGCTCCACATAGGGCGCGTATTCCTCCAACGCCTGCAAGCGGCGAATCGTGCTTTTCACCTTTCCCTTCATGTCCTCGCTTAGGTAGCGGCTGTCCGTTCTGGGGTAGGTAATCATTTTTCGCTTTTCATACAGGCTCTGCGCGATATCCAGTGTCTTTTTCGCGGAAAAGCCGAATTTTCGGTTACATTCTCTCTGCAATTCCGTCAAGTCATAAAGCAGGGGCGGCGACGTTTTCTTTTCCTCCTTTTCCACCTTTGTAATCGTGGCAGGCTTGCCGTTTGTTTTCGCAAGAATCGCCTGCGCCGCGTCCTCCCTGTCGATACGGGTATGCTCCTCCCTGTCAATCCAAAGCCCCGTATAGCCGCCGAAGTCTGCCTGCACTTCAAAATAATCCTCCGCTGTAAAGGCATCGATTTCCTTCTGCCGCTCCACAATCAACGCCAGTGTCGGTGTCTGCACACGCCCAATGCTCAAAAGCGCGTGATATTGCAGGGTGTACGCCCGCGTGGCGTTCATCCCTACCAGCCAGTCCGCCTCACTCCTGCATTTCGCGGAGGTGTATAATAAATCGTATTCTCTGCCGTCCTTCAGCGCTCTGAAGCCTTCCTTGATGGCTTCCTCCGTCATGCTGCTGATCCAGAGCCGCTGAAACGGCTTTTTGCATTTCGTAATCTCATAAATATAGCGGAAAATCAGTTCCCCTTCTCTCCCACTGTCCGTTGCACAGATTAAGCTGTCAATCTCCCTTTTGTGCATCCAGCTGTGCAGAATCTTTAGCTGGTCTCTCGTCTGTTTGATTGCTTTCAGCTGCATTTCCTCAGGAAGAATCGGCAGCGTGGAAAAATTCCATTTCTTGTATTTCTCGTCATATTCCTCCGGCTCCGCAAGCGTCACCAGATGCCCGACCGCCCAGGAAACCACATAGCGCTCCCCGATGAGACAGCCTTCTCCCTTCTGCTTTGCCTGCAAAACCTTCGCAATGTCCCTTGCCACAGAGGGCTTCTCGGCAATGACCAGAATCTTTCCCATCTCTGTTTCCTCCCTTCCGTTTTCTTCATGCCTACAAATGATACCATCTTCTTCGGAAATTGGCAAATCCTACAATAAAAACCACTTCCGCACAGCAGAATAACACAACATCTGGTATGCTTTACTACGTCAGTGTAACAGTGTTTTTTATTGACAACGCCCAAAATACAAAGTAAAATAAACCGATAGAAAGACTAATTCAAAATCGATTTTATAGATTTCAAATGGAGGAATAGCTCTATGTCTACATATAAAATACTTTCCGATACCTCCTGCGATATTCCTGCCGCCGTGCTGGAACAGCTGGATGTAACCTACATCCCCTTTCATGTTTCCTTTGACACGGTGCAGTATCTAAAGGAATTGCAGGATATCACCCCCGATGAATTTTACGATAAAATCAATGCCGAAAAAATCTATCCCAAAACCTCTCTGCCCTCCATGCAGGATTACATGGATGCCATGGAGCCTGTTTTGCAGGAAGGTAAGGATGTTTTCTGTATCTGCCTTACGGCAAATTTCAGCGGCTCCTATCAGAGTGGCGTAAATGCGGCAAATATCCTCAGCGAAGCCTACCCCGAGCGCAAAATCATCGTTCTGGATAGTGCCTGTGTCACAGGCTCGCAGGGGCTTCTGGTCTATGAAGCATGCCGCATGCGCGATGCCGGCTATTCCATGGAAGAACTGCTTGCCGTTCTGGATAAGCAGAAATATATGACAAAAATCAACTTCACTGTCGATTCTCTGGATTATCTCCAGAAGGGCGGCAGAATCGGCAAAGCCGCCGCTCTGGCAGGCGCGATTCTGAATATCAAGCCGATTATCGTCATGCGCGATGGCGAACTGTATCCCGAAAGCAAGGTGCGCGGGCATAAAAAAGCGCTCAAAACCATCATGGATATGACAAGAAACGAAATCGGCAGCGAAAAGGAACTCTATCGCGTACTGCTGGTGCGTGGGGAAAAGGAACGCCATGCCACCGCAGAAGAAATGCGCCAGACCCTCTTGGCAGAAGGCTTCGATGTGATGGATGAAATTTGGCCCGTCGGCATCACCATCGGTACCCATACCGGCCCCACCCCCATCGGCATCTGCTATATCAAAAAATATGAATATGTGAAGTAAAATAACAACAGCCCTCGGAAAGCACGCTCTCCAAGGGCTGTTGTTTCGCTCTTTTTCATTTTTCCTGATTCTCTATCGCATAAATCACACAGGCAATTCCGGCAATCAAGGAAAATATAATCGCACCGCCCATCGCCTCATCTATTCTAATGCCCACGAAAAACCCAATCAAGCCCGCAATCAGCATCACAAAAACAGAAACAATCATTCTAAATAAACGCATACCTGCACCCCCTGCCGCCATTTCATTTCCTTTTACAAAAAACCTACTTCATCATGCTTCAGCTCTCTGTAATTCCTAATACCATTTTGCAATACGCAATTTCATCCGCAGTAAATAAGGAGCGGTACTCCTCCTTACAAACAGAATTTTCCATTGTCAAATCCAACCTATCGCAAAGATAAAGTGTAGTAAATCCATCTGATGTATTTCCGGTTTTTTGCGCCTGTGCAATCAACCTTTTTGCCGTTCCAACACCGCCATGGTTGTTAATCATCTGATGAAAGCGAGTCGGATTATAGTTGCACTCTTTTTTTGCAAGAAACATTTTATCTCTGATTTCTTCTTCAAATTTCAACTCTAAAATCGTTTTCGCCATACTTATTCCCCCATAAAGACTCTAGTCTGCTTTATCTGCCGACAATTTTACAGTATACTCTTGTATTCATTCGTAAGAATCAATTCTCCGCGTCCATTTTTCGCAATGCCTGCCCATTCCAGCACCGCCGCCATTACAAACACAGGATCATAAACGGATGCACCCAGTTCATATCCACGATACACCGCAATGGCACCAACCACTGTATCCATCTCACACCCTTTTTCGCCCAGTTTATAATTTCGCCCGTTTCCTTTTCTTGCTCTGCCACCCTGCTCAAGTAAAAGGTCTACAATCACATCAAAGACCTTGTAATCATATCTATCGCTCACAGGAAGCTTATTACTGCTAAAGGTTTTCCCATCCGGCTCTGCCGTAATTTCACAAGGAAGTCCCCTTGCGGTATATACCGTAACATGCCCGCCGTTTTCTTTGATTTTCCCCTTGATGATTTCAGATGCTTTCGTACTGCCCTGTTCCACCTTTAAATTGCTCATATCTACCTCTCCCCTTTTCTCAGCTGTCTCACTCAAATCCAACGCAGTTAATAATTCTTCCAGCTTCTTTTTCGCCGCAGGATAAGAAAGCTGTAATTCTGCCTGCACTTCCTTCAAGCTCCCTCTGCTTTTCAAAAATGTCAGAAGAAATTCATACTGCGCATCATCCAACCGTTCAAAACGGCTCAATGAAAAATCATTTTTTAATTCCATGCCACAATCGGGGCATTGCAGCTTCGCAATATGCAGCGTTCCCTGACATCCGGGGCATTTCGTTATCATTCGCTTCATATCTATCACCTCTGTCCCTATTCTATCATTAGTATCTCACTTTGTCAATATTAGTTTTAATAATATTTACACTATTTTGCAAATAGATTTTTCCATACCTCTTTAGGCGCACCTGCGCCGTTCCTCTCATCAAAAAACCGCCGCACCTTTCGGTGTGGCGGTTCTTTCTCTCGGAAATCCCGATTCCTTATTTATCTCTCAGCTGTGCGCCCAGCTCCTCTGCCAAGCCCTTCAAAATCTTATCCATTGCATCTGCAATATCGGCATCTGCCAGTGTCTTTTCCGCACTGCGGAAGGTGATGGAATATGCCACAGATTTGTAGCCTGCTTCAATCTGCGCCCCCTGATATACGTCAAAGAGCTTTGCCTCCTCCAGATATGCGCCGCCGTTTTTCTTGATGATATCCGCAATTTCCTTCACGGTTACGTCTTCCTTCACCAGCATCGCAATATCTCTTGTCAGTGCAGGGAATTTCGGCAATGCCTGATAAACCACATCTCTGTTTGCATTCGCAATTACCTTTTCCATATCCAGAACAGCCAGATATGCTCTTGTACCAATGCCGTAGTTTTTCAGCACCGCAGGATGCACTTCACCCAGATAGCCGATGCTTTCGCCGTTTACGATCACAGAAGCCGTTCTGCCGGGGTGCATCCAGGGCAGGGATTTTTCTGTCACATATTCTGCCACCTTGCTCATGCCAAGAACGTGCATCAGATGCTCCACAATCCCCTTCAAATCATAGAAATCCATATTGCCATACATCCCCATCGTCAGTGTGGGAATTTCGTGCGGCAGCTCCGTCAGGGGCAGTGCCTTGGGAATATAAACCTTCGCCACCTCAAACAAGCCTGCGCTTTCGTTTCTTCTGTTGTAGTTTGTTGCCAAGGAAGTGAGGATACCATTGAAGGAAACCGTTCTCATGATGGAGAAATCCTCGCCCAGAGGGTTGGAAATCACGATTGCCTTTCTCAAGTCGCTGTCCGCAGGAATCAGTAGCTTATCGAACACCTTCGGGCTTTCAAAGCTGTATGTCATTGCCTCACACAGACCGTTTGCAATCACAGTATCCTTCACCAATGCGGTAATGCTCTGCGCATAGGTTCTCTTGCCAACCGTAGGTGTGCCGGAGGCCAGTGTTGCTTCAATCTTATTATAGCCGTAGAAGCGTGCAATTTCCTCTGCCAAGTCTGCCTGCGCCTCCAAATCGGGACGGAAGGTAGGAATCGTTACAATATGGTTGACAGGATCTACCTTCAGCTCGATTTTTTCAAAAATCTTCTGCATTTCTTCTTCGGAAATGTTTGTCCCCAAGAATTTGTTAATCCATGCAGGGTTATAGGAAAGCTGCCAAGGCTCTCTCTTGTTGGGGTATTCATCCACAACGCCGGGCACAACCTCGCCTGCCTCCAGAAGTTCTACCAGCTGCACCGCACGGTTCACTGCCTCCAGTGCCAGATTGGGGTCAAGCCCCTTTTCAAACTTGCTGGATGCATCTGTACGCAGACCAACCTTTTTCGCTGTGATACGCACGTTCGGGCCGTCAAAGTTTGCGGATTCAAACAGCACCGCCTGAGAGCCTTCCACAATCATGGAATTTTCGCCGCCCATTACGCCTGCAATCGCAACTGCCTTTTCGGGATCGGCAATCACAAGCATAGAGGGGTCAAGGCTTCTCTCCTGTCCGTCCAGCGTTGTAATGGTTTCGCCCTCTTTTGCGTTTCTTACAATAATATGGCTGTCCTTGATGGTTTCGATGGAGAATGCATGCATCGGCTGACCCATTTCAATCATCACATAGTTTGTGATATCAACGATGTTGTTGATGGGGCGCACACCTGCCATACGCAGTCTTTTTCTCATCCATCTGGGAGAAGGCCCGATTTTTACATTCTTCACTACTCTTGCAACGTATCTGGGGCAAAGGGTAGGGTTCTCAATCGTTACCTTTACAAAATCCTCTGCCTTGCCCTCTGCCTTTTCTGCCACCTTGATTTCGGGGTAGTGGAAGGGAATATCATAGGTTGCGGCAGCCTCTCTTGCAATCCCCAGAACGGAGAAGCAGTCGGGTCTGTTGGAGGTGATTTCGTATTCCACCACTTCATCCTTCAAATCCAGCACCTCAACAATATCCTTACCCAATTCTACGGGTTCGGGGAAGATATAAATGCCGTATTCGGGTGCTTCGGGGAAATCGTGTCTGTCGCAGCCCAGTTCCTCCACAGAGCAGAGCATCCCTTCGGAAACAACCCCACGCAGCTCGCCTGTGTGGATTTCCTTGCCGCCTGCGATAACAGAATTGTTCAGCGCAACAGGTACATAATCTCCCACTCTCACATTGGGTGCGCCGGTAACAATCGTTAAGTCCCTGCCCTGCCCTGCATCAATCGTGCAGATCACCAGCTTATCGGCATCGGGGTGCTTTACGATTTCCTTGATATAGCCTGTCACTACGTTTTTAATTTCGCCGGCTACGGTTGTGTAGCCCTCTACTTTGGAACCGGACAACGTGATATCCTCAATAAAATCCTTGATATCCGCTGTAACGGGTGCATATTCTTTCATCCAAGACATAGGTACGTCCATGAAATTAACTCTCCTTTCTTTTTCTCCGAGGACGCTGTCCTCAAACTCCTGCAAGGGGATAATCCCCTTGACCCTATACGCAAAAGCATCTGCTTTTGCAGGTAAATACGGAATATAAATTTATTTTTCAAAATTCCTCGTTGGGTGTGGGTACGCACCGCCGAACAGATGCGGCGGTTGCCCAAAGGGCAAGGGTGCAAACCCTGCTTGAACCAACGCCCCGCAATCTTTTGCAGTCTATTAGAACTGCTTCAGGAATTTCGCATCGTTTTCAAACAGCAAGCGCAGGTCTGTAATGCCGTATCTCTGCATAGCTACACGCTCCAGACCCATACCAAATGCAAAGCCGCTGTATTCCTCAGGATCAATGCCGCTCATTTTCAGCACCTTGGGGTGAACCATGCCGCAGCCCAGCAGCTCAATGTAGCCCTCGCCCTTGCACACACGGCAACCCTCGCCGCCGCAAGCAAAGCAGGTTACGTCCATTTCCGCACTGGGTTCTGTGAAGGGGAAATGATGGGGACGGAAACGAACCTTTGTATCCTCACCGAACAGCTCCTTCGCAAACACTGCCAATGCACCCTTCAAATCGCCCATAGTTACGTTCTTATCAATCACCATGCCTTCCAGCTGATGGAATACAGGGGAGTGGGTTGCATCCACCTCATCGGAACGATATACCGCACCGGGGCAAACCATACGGATAGGTAGCTTGCCCTTCTCCATGGTACGCACCTGCACGGGAGAGGTCTGTGTACGCAGCAGAATATCCCCATTAATATAGAAGGTATCCTGTTCATCCTTTGCAGGATGGTTTGCAGGAATATTCAGCGCCTCAAAGTTATAGTAGTCCTTTTCCACCTCAGGGCCGTCTGCCACCTCGTAGCCCATGCCCTTGAAAATATCGCAGATTTCGTCGATCACAATGCTCATGGGGTGCTTATGCCCTTCGGGTCTTTCCTTCCCCGGCATGGTTACGTCGATTTTTTCTGCCTCCAGTCTGTGCGCCAGTTCTGCCGCCTCCAGACGTTTCTTGCTTTCCTCCAGCATTTTTTCAATGCTCTGTCTTACTTCATTCGCCATCTGCCCGATGACAGGTCTTTCCTCTGCGGAAAGCTTGCCCATTTCCTTCAGAATGGCAGTCAGCTCGCCCTTCTTACCCAGAAATTTCACCTTTAAATCATCTACATCCTTGATCTCTCTTGCATCCTGGAATGCGCTCAGCGCTTTTTGCTGGATTTGTTTCAGCTTATCCTTCATTTTTGCTTTCTCCTCTCTTTTGCAAGGTTTTTTTCAGATTTTTACGGGGTGGGGCACACCCAAAAAGAAAAAGCCTCCGTCACACAAAGGGACGAAGGCTCGCGGTACCACCCAAATTCCTGCTATCACAGGCACTCTAATGCGTAACGAGCACGAAACGGGCTTTCCTACTGCTCTGTTCAGAAAGCCGACTCCGATGGGAACTTCCGCAGCTTCACAGGCTAAGGGCTCTTTCAGCTCAGGTTTCCCCGAAAGCCCTCTCTCTGGAGATGGTTCACTGCATACTTTTCATCTTCACAGTCATTCAAATCATAATAAATTTATTTTAACATATCAAATCGGAAAGTCAAGAAATTTCCAAGAAAAATCCTGTTACTCCCCCTTCAGCCGCCTCAGATGCTCCTTCATGCGCCGCTCCACGCCGTTCTCCGTCATTGCATAATATACCGTGCCAACCAATTCATCCGGCAGATATTGCTGCTTCACATAATGTCCGGGGTAATCATGTGCGTATTTGTAGCCTACGCCATGCTCCAATTCCTTCGCACCGCTGTAATGGCTGTCCTTCAGGTGCGGCGGCACCGTCCGAATCCGAATATTGCGTACATCGCTCAATGCCTTGTCAATCCCCAGATAAGCCGCATTGCTTTTCGGCGCACAGGCAACGTATGTCACCGCCTGCGCCAGCGGAATCCGTCCCTCCGGCATCCCGATAAAATTTACCGCCTGCATGGCAGAAACCGCCACCTGCAAAGCATGCGGGTCTGCATTGCCGACATCCTCCGATGCACAGATAACAACCCGCCGCGCAATAAATTTCGGGTCTTCCCCTGCATAAATCATCTTCGCCAGATAATACAAAGCCGCATCTGGGTCAGAGCCGCGCATGCTCTTGATGAACGCAGAAATCGTATCATAATGGTTGTCCCCATCCCTATCATAATTCAGCGCGCGCTTCTGGATACACTCCTGTGCCTCCTCCAAGGTAATGTGAATCGTTTTGTCCGTCTGCGGCTCCGTTGTCAGCACCGCAAGCTCCAAAGCGTTGAGCGCGGCTCTCGCGTCCCCGTTTGCCGTATTCGCAAGAAAATCCATCGCGTCCGCATCCATCCTCGCATGATAGATACCCATACCGTTTTTCTCATCCGTCAATGCCCGCTCCAGCAGCCTTTTGATGTCCCTGTCCTCAAGCTGCCGCAGCTCAAAGACAATCGAGCGGGAAACCAACGCCTTATTCACCTCAAAATAAGGATTTTCCGTTGTCGCCCCAATCAAAATCAGCGTCCCGTCCTCCACATGCGGCAGAAGGGCATCCTGCTGGCTTTTGTTAAACCTGTGAATCTCGTCAATAAACAAAATCGTCTTTTTGCCGTACATCCCAAGCTCCGCCTTGGCATCCTCCACCGTTTCCTTAATCTCCTTTATGCCTGCCGTTGTCGCATTAATCTGGCAGAATTTGCTTTTCGTGGTGTTGGCAATGATTTTCGCCAGAGTGGTCTTGCCTGTCCCCGGCGGGCCATAAAAAATAACAGAGCTGAGCCTATCGCTCTGAATGGCTCTGTAAAGCAGCTTGCCCTTCCCGACAATATGCTCCTGCCCGACAAAATCCTTCAGGCAGCTTGGGCGCATCCTTGCCGCAAGCGGTGCCTCTTTGCCGCCCTGCAAGCTGCGGTTATATTCAAATAAGTCCATTTTTCTCACCGACTTTCCCTAAACACTCCTTCTATTTTATAGTAGATTTTCCTTTATTTCAAGGAAAAGAATCTGCCCGCTGTTCCCCAAAAAAATCATCCGATTCTGCACAATTTTTCGTTTTATTCTGTCCTTCTCCCGAAAAAAATGGTATACTACACAGGCATTTATCATTTATAAAGGAGAAACTTATGAAAAAACGTGATTCTTTTACCAACAGGCTCGGCTTCATCCTTGCCTGCGTGGGTTCCGCGGTCGGCATGGGCAATCTCTGGATGTTCCCGACAAGGGTCTCCCTTTACGGCGGCGGTTCCTTTCTGATTCCTTATTTTATCTTTGTTGTGCTGATTGGCGCAACAGGTGTCATCGGGGAAATGGCGTTCGGGCGTGCGGCACGCTCCGGCCCTGTCAACGCCTTCGGTATGGCTCTGGAACGCCGCGGCAAGCGCAAGCTGGGGGAGGCATTGGGGCTGATTCCCATGGTCGGCGCACTGGCAATGGCAATCGGCTACACCGTTGTCATGGGCTGGATTCTGAAATACGCCGTCGGCACATTTACCGGTGCAACCCTTGCCCCTGCGGATGTCGATTCCTATGCGGCAGCATTTGGCGGCATGGCAAGCGCCTTCGGCAATAACGGGTGGCAGATTGCGGCACTGCTCCTCTGCATCCTAATTATGATGATGGGCATTGGGCAGGGCATCGAAAAAGCAAATAAAATCATGATGCCGCTGTTTTTTCTGCTGTTTGTCGGGCTTGCTGTCTATATTGCATTACAGCCCGGTGCAGTTGCAGGCTATCGCTATATCTTTCGTGTAGACCCTGTCGCACTGAAAAGCCCTATGACATGGATTTACGCCCTCGGGCAGGCGTTCTTCTCCCTCTCCATCGCAGGCAATGGCACCATCATCTATGGCTCCTATCTCTCCGATGAAGAAAATATTCCTGCCTCTGCGGCGCGCGTTGCCTTCTTTGATACTCTGGCGGCATGCCTTGCGGCACTGGTCATCATTCCTGCCATGGCAACCACAGGCTCTCAGTTGGATCAGGGCGGTCCCGGGCTGATGTTCATCTTCCTGCCGCATCTGTTTCACAGCATGCCCGGCGGCTCTCTGTTCGCCATCATTTTCTTTGTGGCAGTGCTGTTCGCAGGGATGACCTCTCTCCTCAATCTGTATGAAACGCCCATCGCAACCCTACAGGAAAAATTCAACTTTGCCCGTGTGCCTGCCTGCCTTACCATCGGCATCATCGGCATCGTTGTTTCCATCTGTATTCAGGGCATTGTTTCCGGTTGGATGGATGTGCTGTCCATTTATATCTGCCCCCTCGGCGCAGGTTTGGCAGCAATCATATTCTTCTGGTTCTGCAAGCGTGAATTTGTGGAAGCGGAGGTCAATAAGGGACGGGATAAGCCCCTGTTCCCTTGGTTCTATCCGCTCTGTAAATATGTCCTCTGCCCCGTCTGCGTTCTGGTGCTGATTCTCGGCGCACTGAACGGCGGCATCGGCTGAGCAATAAAAAAGCCTTACTTACAGTAAGGCTTTTTTATTGCTCATTTTTCTTTTGCCAGAAACAGACACGCATCCCCAAAGCTGAAGAACCGATACCGCTCCTTTACCGCCTCGGCATAGCTTTCCATCACAAGCTCCTTCCCCATCAGCGCAGAAACCAGCATAATCAGCGTAGATTCCGGCAGATGGAAATTTGTCACAAGGCAATCCACCGCCTTGAAGGTGTATCCGGGATAAATGAAAATCTTCGTCCAGCCGCTTTTGGGCTGAATCACGCCGTTTTCATCCGTTACGGATTCCAGTGTTCTTGTGCTTGTTGTGCCGACGGCAATGATGCGGCCGCCGTTTTTCTTCGTTTCATTCATAATCGCCGCCTGCTCCGGCTCTACCACATAATACTCAGAGTGCATTTCATGCTCCAGCACATCCTCCACCTTTACGGGGCGGAAGGTGCCAAGACCAACGTGCAGCGTCACATGTGCGATTTTCACGCCCATGTCTTCAATTTCCTTTAATAATTCCGGCGTAAAATGCAGACCTGCCGTGGGTGCCGCCGCAGAGCCCTCATGCTCCGCATAAACCGTCTGATAGCGGTTTTTATCCTCCAGCTTATGTGTAATATAAGGGGGCAGGGGCATTTCGCCCAGCTCCTCCAGAATATTTTCAAACACACCCGTATATTCAAATTTGATAATACGGTTGCCGCCTTCGATAACCTCTAAAACCTCTGCAATCAGCTTGCCGCCGCCAAAGGAAATCCTGTCACCGGGGCGTGCCTTTTTCCCGGGGCGCACCAGAACCTCCCATGTATCCATATCCTTTCGCACCAGCAAAAGAATCTCCATCGCCGCACCTGTGCCGACTCTTTCGCCGTATAATCTGGCAGGCAGAACCTTGGTATTGTTGATAACCAGACAGTCCCCTGCGCGCAGATACTCCTTAATGTCCCGAAAATGCCGATGCTCACGCCTTCCGCTGTCCTTATGCACCACCATCAGCCGGCTGGATGCTCTGTCCGCAAGCGGCTCCTGTGCAATCAATTCTTCAGGCAAGTCAAAGTAAAAATCACTTGTTTTCATTTCTGTTCCTCTTTATCTTCTCAACATATAATCCGCCGCATATTTCTCGCCGAAAATCCTCAGCATCTCCTTACGATACATCCGCGTGGAATCATCGGGCAGATAATCAAACCCTTCTATATCATAATCATGCAGCACATAGCGTTCCTCCATATCCTGCGAATTGATAACCACCTCAGGGTCTGTCACCTTGCGGAAAATGCTCACAATTTCGCAGTCGGGGTCGGAAATGACACGCATAATCTGCAAAATTTCATCATCCTTGAGTCTTTTTACATACATATCCGTTCCCCCTTAATATTCCATCAGATATTTCACAACATACGGCTCGCCGAACCATTCATACATCATTTTTCTGTAAATATAATCGGAGCCTGCACCTGCGCGATTTTTTCCTCTGATGAAATAATCATGCAGCTGGTAGGTTTCAATATCCTCCTGAAATTTCGCCGTTACCTCCGGCACAGCGGAAACCGCAACCGCATCCTCAAAGCTTTTATCATAGGTACGAATTTTCAAAATCGTCAGTGCGCCATCATCGGAAATGACGTTCATCACCTTTCGAATCTGTTCCTCCGTCAGCTTTTCACAAAACATTTTTATGCCTCCTTTGCCCAATCGGCTGCTATTTTCTCCCAAAGCAGCTCCTTCCCGACACCGCAGAGTGTCTCTCTGACTGCCGCTTCGCTTGCCGCAATCCTGCGGTGCATGCCGCCGCAGCGCAGCCCCTCATCCAGAAACAGCCAAAGCCCATCCCCTGCCGTTTCCCCTGTCAGGTTCGTTTCGGAAAAAACAACCGTATTGCCGTTTTCATCCTGCCAGCCCGTTCGGGAAAGCAGGAAGGCTCTGAATTCCTTCATCATATCAGCCCTCAATCGTAATGCCTGTATAGTAATGGCGCAGAATTTCCTTATAATCATAGCCCATCTGTGCCATGCCCTGTGCGCCCTTCTGGCTCAAGCCGACACCATGACCGCTGCCGCTGCCGGAAAATACGAATTTCCCATTCGCAACGGTGCTGATGCTCACGCTGTAAACCGTATAGGCTCCGTTATCGGTATTCTGCGCAGGCTGTGCTGCATCCACATCAACGGAAAGCTTTTTCCCATTCAGATAGGAAAGCGCGCCCTCTGTTTTTGCAACAATGCCCTGCCTTGCCGCCGCCAAAAGCAGACCGCCCTTCGTGCTTGTGCTCGTGCCGCCCGTTACCGTGCCGCCCTTGCCGTTAATCGTAAACATCTTGCTCGGCAGTGTGCCGCAGGCAGAGGAAAAATAGGTCCGAATGGCTTCCTTTGTCAGCGTTTTTGTGCCGCTTGTGCCGACAATTTGCAGCTCCTGCACTCGCCCGCCTGTGGAAAGCTTCGTAATCACAATATCCTTCGCTGTGCCGATATTCTCACCCTTCGCCTGCAAAAGCACAGTCAGCTCATCCAGTGTCAAAGTCTTTGCCCAGCTGTTATCGCCATATTCCCCCGGTTCGGGAACCGCACGCAGATACGGCACCGCCGTATTCCATACGTTTTCACTGCTTTCGGTATAGCCGCCTGTGGATGCGGAGAACACCGCTTCAATCGGGCTGCCGTTGTAGCAGGCAACCTCGCCTGCCGTTGCATCTACCGCCGCTGTGGTGGCATCCGCCTCGTTGCTGTAGCCCTTATAAACCTGACAGGCTGTGGTGTCGCAGAGCTGATAGCCGCTGCCCGTATGCGCGCCCAGCTTCGTCATGGCATAGGTGCGCGCCGCAACCGCCTGCGCCTTCAGCGCTTCTGCATCATAGCTTTTCGGCATTTCGGAAGGCACCACGCCGTAGAGATATTCCTCCAAGCCAATGATATTCACGCCCGTCATGCTGCTGCCATTCACGGAAAACGTCAGCATTCCGCGATAGGGCATGCTGTTGAGCTTAAAGGTATCTGCCACATTGCCGCCCATCATGACGGCATCCTCCGGCACAAGCACAGGGGCTTCGCCGCCCGTAATCGCAACGCCCTCAAAGGAAACGCGGCTTGCATTTTCATCTGCCGCAGCCTCCACAGCGGAAACAGAGGCATCCTTCACATAGACCGTCCAGTCCCCTCCGCTCAGGTACGCCGCATAGGTGTCCAATCCGCTTTTTTTCATGTCCTTTGCCATGTCCAATGCGTCCGTACAGTCCATCGTTTTGTCCACTGCGATATAGTCCCCCACGGCAGGCCTTGCCGTAAACAGACCGCTTGAGGTAATCACGCCGCCCCTTTGAAAGCCATCGCCCTTCTGCATGCCAATCTGCAATTCCCACACACCGATGCTTGCGGATGCCACGTTTTTACAAACCGATTCCAGCCCGACACGCACCGTATCGGGTACTGTATATGCCATTGCTTCTACGGGTGCCGCACTCAAAAGCATGGCACACGCCAGAATCGAAGCAATTTTCTTTTTTCCCTTCATATCTATCCCTCCTCATGATTTTTGGAGCTGTTTCCTTCTTTTGTATGCTATCATTTCATTATAGCACAACTTTCTTCTTTCTTACAGGGGAAATTCCGATTTCTTGTTTTTATATGAATACAAAAAACTTTCAAATTTTGTATTGACAAAAAAGCAATTTGGTGTTTAAATTGTATTCATTCCAATACAACACAACAAACACAGAGAAGAGGAGTAGTAAAACCTTTGGATGTTTTCAGAGAGTCTGCGGCTGGTGCGAGCAGATAACGGAAGAATGTTTGAACTGGCCTCGGAGTGGTTCGCTGAACTGAGAGCAAGTAGGCGCAACCGGCGAGTCGGCCGTTATACCGACAGGATATTGGTTCTTACAGCCTGTATCTGGGAAAGTGTATTCCTTTTCGGGAATAAAAAAGAGTGGTACCGCGGAGATTTCTGGTCTTTCGTCTCTTAATGAGGGAGATGAAGGGCTTTTTCTTTTGCTCATCGCTCATTCTAACCACGCATACAAACGAACCAAAGATAAAATCAAACAAAAAACACACGCAGAATTTTAAGGAGGAACTACCAATGATGAACTACACAAAATACAGACCCTACCCCACAATGGACATGCCCAACCGCAAATGGCCAGGCAACACCATCACAAAAGCACCCGTATGGTGCAGCGTTGACATGAGAGACGGCAACCAGTCCTTGGAAATCCCCATGAACCTGCCCGAAAAACTGAAATTCTTCCAGTTTCTGGTGGATACAGGGTTTAAGGAAATCGAAATCGGCTTCCCTGCGGCAAGCGATACCGAATTTGAATTTGCAAGATGCCTGATTGACAACAACCTGATTCCCGATGATGTTACCGTACAGGTGCTGACACAGAGCAGACCCCACATCATCCATAAAACCTTCGAAGCATTGAAGGGTGCAAAAAAAGCAATCGTACATCTGTATAACTCCACCTCCACCCTGCAAAGAGATGTTGTTTTCGGCAATTCCATGCAGGAAACCATTGATCTGGCAGTTGCAGGCGCAAAGCAGATTAAGGAAGAAGCAGCAGCTATCCCCGAAACGGAGTTTTTCTTTGAATATTCTCCCGAAAGCTTCACAGGCACAGAAATGCCCTTTGCCATAGAAATCTGCAATGCGGTTCTGGATGTCTGGGAGCCCACACCCGACCACAAGGCAATCATCAACCTGCCCTCTACCGTAGAAATGGCGACACCCAATATCTACGCCGACCAGATTGAATACTGCTGTGAAAACCTGAAATACAGAAACAGCATTTACGTCAGCCTGCATGCACACAACGACCGCGGCACAGCCGTAGCGGCAACCGAGCTGGCTATGCTGGCAGGGGCTGACCGTGTGGAAGGCACACTGTTCGGCAACGGCGAAAGAACCGGCAACACAGACATCATGAATGTAGCCATGAACATCTTCTCTCAGGGCATTGACCCCGAACTGGATTTCAGCCATATTGATGAAGCCGTAAAGATTTACGAGGAATCCACAAGAATGAGCATCTCCCCCAGACATCCCTATGCAGGCTCTCTGGTTTATACAGCCTTCTCCGGTTCTCATCAGGATGCCATCAGAAAGGGTATGGAAGCAATGAAGCAGCATCCCGACCACTGGGAGGTTCCTTATCTGCCCATCGACCCTATGGATGTCGGCAGAAACTACGACCCCATCGTTCGTATCAACAGCCAGAGCGGCAAGGGCGGCGTTGCCTTCGTTCTGGAACAGAATTTCGGTCTGTATCTGCCCAAGGCCTTCCAGCAGGATTTCAGCACTGTTACCACAAGTATGAGCGACAGACAGCATAAGGATCTGACACCTGCTGATATCTACGAAGCATTCATCGACCATTATGTAGACGGCAGAGCCCCTCTGGAGCTGGTTACTTATAAGGAAATCGTTCTGAAAAACCACGAGGACGTTGCCATTGAGGCAGAATGTAACTTCAACGGCAAGCCCCTTACCTTGAAAGGCACCGGCAACGGCATTATTTCCGCTCTTTGCCATGCCATCGAGGACTACTTCCATATCGTGATGGAGGTTGTGGACTACAGAGAACATTCCATGTCCCACGGCACAAAATCCCGTGCAATCTCCTACATCCAGATTGCCGATAACGAAGGCGGCATATATTTCGGCGCAGGCACATCCAGCAATATCACAAAATCCGGTCTGCGTGCGGTAGTGAGCACAACAAACAAGATTATCAGATAAGAAAAGAGCAAGAGAGTACAAAAGAAATTTTTGGAGGATAGCATCATGGGAATGACAATGACACAAAAGATTCTTGCAGCCCATGCGGGGGAAGCAAGCGTAAAAGCCGGACAGCTGATTCAGGCAAAATTGGATATTGTTATGGGCAACGACATCACAACCGCCGTTGCTTTGAAGGAATTTCAGAAAACAGGCGCAAAGGAGGTTTTTGATAAGGATAAGGTGGTTATCGTTTTGGATCACTTTACCCCCAACAAGGACATCAAGGCGGCAGAGCAGTGCAAGGCCTGCCGTACCTTTGCTTATGATATGGAAGTGAAGAACTTCTTCGACGTTGGACAGATGGGCATTGAGCACGCCCTTCTGCCCGAAAAAGGGATTGTTGTTCCCGGTCAGGTTATCATCGGCGCGGATTCCCATACCTGTACCTACGGCGCATTGGGTGCGTTCTCCACGGGCATCGGCAGCACCGATATGGCAATCGGCATGGCAACCGGCGAAGCATGGTTCAAGGTGCCCAGTGCCATCAAATTCGTGCTGACAGGCAAGCCTGCAAAATGGGTCAGCGGCAAGGATATCATTCTGCACATCATTGGCATGATCGGTGTGGACGGCGCACTGTACCGCAGCATGGAATTTGTCGGTGACGGAATTCAGTATCTGACGATGGATGACCGCTTCTCCATGGCGAATATGGCGATTGAAGCCGGTGCGAAAAACGGCATCTTCCCCGTGGATGAAAAAACAATGGAATATGTAAAGGAACATTCCACAAAAGAGCCTGTGGTTTACGAGGCAGACCCCGATGCGGAATATGACGAGGTTTATACGATTGATTTAAGCAAATTGAGACCGACCGTTGCCTTCCCTCATCTGCCCGAAAACACAAAAACGATTGACGAAGCAGGCGCGATTGCCATCGACCAGGTTGTCATCGGTTCCTGCACCAACGGCAGACTGAACGATATGAAGATTGCGGCAGAAATTCTCAGAGGAAAACAGGTACACCCCAAGGTGCGCACCATCGTTATCCCTGCCACACAGCAGATTTATCTGGACTGCATCCGTCTTGGCTATGTAGAGGATATCGTAAAAGCAGGCGCAATTTTCAGCACCCCTACCTGCGGTCCCTGCCTTGGCGGGCACATGGGGATTCTGGCAGCAGGCGAACGCTGCGTATCCACAACGAACAGAAACTTTGTCGGCAGAATGGGTCATACAGAAAGTGAAGTGTATCTGGCAAGCCCCGCAGTTGCGGCAGCATCTGCCATCGCAGGCTATATTGCAGACCCCGAAAAGATTGCAGGAGGGATGGAATAATGGAAACAGCAAAAGGGAAAGTCTTTAAATACGGGGATAACGTCGATACAGACGTTATCATCCCCGCAAGATATCTGAACGTATCCAGCGGCGAGGAGCTGGCAAAATACTGCATGATTGATATTGATGCGGATTTCGTAAACAATGTAAAGGAAGGCGACATTATCGTAGCCACAAAGAATTTCGGCTGCGGCTCCTCTCGTGAGCATGCCCCTCTGGCAATCAAATGTGCAGGCATTTCCTGTGTCATTGCCTCCACCTTCGCCAGAATTTTCTACCGCAATGCCATCAATATCGGCTTGCCGATTCTGGAATGTGAGGAAGCCGCAAATGATATTGATGCAGGCGATACCGTATCTGTTGATTTCAACACAGGCGTGATTACAAACGAAACAAAGGGCAAAACCTATCAGGCTGAGCCGTTCCCTGCATTCATGCAGAGGATTATGGCTGCGGGCGGTCTGGTAACATATACAAAGGAAAAAATCGAAGGTTAAGGTGAAAAAAATGGGTTCTTATCATATTACAGTATTAAAGGGGGACGGCATCGGCCCCGATGTTGTGACCGAAGCCATGGGCGTATTGGAATGCATCGGCAGAAAATACGGTCATGACTTTATATTTAATGAAAAGCCGGCAGGCGGCTGTGCGTATGATGCGTATGGCGAGCCCCTGCCTGAGGAAACCTTAGAGGCCTGCAAAAACAGTGATGCCATCCTCTTGGGTGCGGTTGGCGGCCCGAAATGGGATCATCTGCCGGCAAATCTCCGCCCCGAAGCAGGTGCTTTGCTGAAGCTGCGCAGCAGTTTGGGGCTGTATGCAAACCTGCGCCCTGCCATCATCCATAAGGCTTTGAGCGACGCAAGCCCCATCAAGCCGGAAATCATCGGCGACAGTCTGGATATTCTGGTTGTCAGAGAGCTGACAGGCGGCATTTATTTCGGGGAGCGCGGCTATCGTGAAGGCAAGCATGGCGAAGAAGCGTATGATGTTGAAGCATATAGCGAATTTGAAATCAAACGCATTGCCGTACAGGCCTTTGAAGCCGCTATGAAACGCAATAAGCACGTTACCAGCATTGATAAGGCAAACGTTCTGGAAAGCAGCAAGCTGTGGCGCAGAACCGTGACAGAGGTTGCAAAGGATTACCCTGAGGTGGAATTAGATCACATGTATGTGGATAATGCTGCAATGCAGCTGGTAAGAAATCCCAAGCATTTCGATGTTATCGTAACCTCTAATATTTTCGGGGATATTATTTCCGATGAAGCAAGCCAGATTACCGGCTCTATCGGGATGCTGCCCTCCGCAAGTCTGGCGGACGGCGCATTCGGGATGTATGAGCCCATCCACGGCTCCGCCCCCGATATCGCAGGCAAGGATATGGCAAACCCCATCGCAACTATTCTTTCCGCCGCTATGCTGCTGAAATTCTCCTTCGGTCTGGTTGCAGAATCGCAGGCGATTGAGGATGCTGTCACAAAGGTATTGGATGCAGGCTACAGAACCCCCGATATCTACAGCGAAGGCACCAAAAAAATCGGCACAAAGGAAATGGGCAAGCGCATCTGCGATGCCATTAACGCATAAAGCGAAAACAACAAATACTGAAAAAGGAAAACCTTCTCCTATAAAAGCAGGCTCGATTATGACATCCATAACCGAGCCTGCTTTTTTGCGGTTTTCTCCGCTTGACAGTCTCCTGCTCCTATGCTACGATCGCTTTAATACCTAAACCTGGCTTTAGGTAAATATTAAATTTTATTTTCATGAAAGAAGGCGATTCTTATGTATACCATCGGTCAGGTATCCGAACTGTTCCAATTACCCGTTTCCACCCTGCGCTATTATGATAAGGAGGGACTGTTCCCCGAAATCAAGCGCAGCGGCGGCATCCGCCATTTTGATACCAAGGAGCTGGAAGCCCTGCGGCTGGTGGAATGTCTGAAAAAAACCGGCATGGAAATCAAAAACATCAAGCAGTTTATGCAATGGTGTACCGAGGGCAGCGAAACCTATCCCAAGCGTCTGGAATTGATTCAGAAGCAGAAGCTGGAATGCGAAAAGGAAATCAAGCGCATGGAAAAGGCACTCGCCATGCTGAAATTCAAATGCTGGTATTACGAAACGGCTCTTGCGGACGGCAATGAGGACAGAATCCAGGAACTGCTGCCAGACCGCCTGCCGGAAGAAATTCAGGCATACTATGATGCCTCACATACAGACTGATTCTGACAGAAATTTCTAAAAATCGTTTGATTTTACATTGTGCTTTCTCCTATAGCTATGGTATAATACCCACGGCTTGTCCGTGGGTTAACCGCTTACAGCGTCTATCTGCTGTTTTCACAGCAAATTCTACGATTCGCAGGCATAGCCTGCTCATACCATGCCTTGCGGAAGAAAATATCTGCTTCGCAGCTGCTCTCTTCCCCTGCAAACATGGTATAATACCCACGGTTTTGTCCGTGGGTTAGCCGCTTACAGCGTCTATCTGCCCCGACAGTCTATTTTGTTATCATCCATTATCATAACAGGAGGAAGTTTTTTATGAACGAAAACAACGGAATCATCCGCAACGCCTCGGTCTTAGGCGTTCCGAAAATGTTACTTTTAGGCCTACAGCACATGTTTGCCATGTTCGGCGCAACAATCCTCGTTCCCATTCTGGTAAACAGCTATTTTGGCGAGGACGTTCTGCATGTACAGGTTACGCTTATCTGCGCCGGTGTCGGCACACTGCTGTTTCATTTCTGCTCTAAGGGCAAGGTTCCTGCCTTCCTCGGCTCGTCCTTTGCATTCCTTGGCGGCTTTGCTACCATCTCTAAGCTGAACACAGGTGCTTTTGCCAATATTTCCAATGCCGAAAAGCTTTCCTATGCCTGCGGCGGAATTCTGGTAGCAGGGCTTCTGTATCTGGTGCTTGCTCTCATCATTCGCCTAATCGGTGTAAAAAAGGTTATGCGTTTTCTTCCCCCTGTTGTAACAGGCCCGATTATCATCTGTATCGGTCTGAGTCTGGCAGGCTCCGCTGTCAGCAATGCCTCCACAAACTGGCTGCTTGCCTTTATCGCACTTGCAACCATCGTTGTTTTCAATATCTGGGGCAAGGGAATGTTTAAGATTATCCCTATCCTGATGGGCGTTGTCATTTCCTATATTGCGGCTCTCATTTTCAATGCAATGGGTATGACAAATGCAGACGGCTCTGCGATTCTGAATTTTACAAATATCACGGCTGCCCCCATGGTAGGCGTGCCCGAATTTTCTCTGTGCAAATTCAACATCTCCGCCATTCTGGTAATGGCACCCATCGCGCTTGCATCCATGATGGAGCATATCGGTGACATGTCCGCCATTTCCGCAACGGTCGGCGAAAATCTGATTGAAGACCCCGGTCTGCACCGTACCCTAATCGGGGACGGGCTTGCGACCTCCCTGTCCGCACTGGTGGGCGGCCCTGCCAATACCACCTATGGTGAAAACACAGGCGTTCTGGAGCTGAGTAAGGTGCATGACCCCAAGGTAATCCGCATTGCTGCGGTTTATGCCATCATCCTGAGCTTTATCCCCAAAATGGCAGAGGTGATTGGCTCTATGCCCTCCGCAATTATCGGCGGTGTCAGTTTCATGCTGTATGGTATGATTTCCGCAATCGGCGTGCGCAACGTAGTAGAAAACCGCGTGGATTTCACAAAATCCCGCAATCTGATTATCGCAGGTGTAATTTTTGTCTGCGGTCTGGGCTTCTCCGATGGGCTGACCTTCAATGTTGCCAACACAGATATCACTCTGACCTCCCTCGCCATTGCGGCAATCGCAGGCATTGTGCTGAATGCCATCCTGCCGGGGAATGATTATCACTTCGGCAAAAACGCAGGCGGCGATGCAAACCGCGGCATTGATATGATTCCTAACTTTAACGAGGATACCCGCTACGGCGATAACGAAGATTAACGAAAGCATAAAAAAAGAGACTCCATTAGGTGTGTCCCAATAAGAAAACATGAAGAAAATGAAATAGCTGAAAGACTGCGGATACAAGGAAGTTTCCCGCAGGCATCCTTTGACTTAGGCTGTCAAGGGGAACTGACGCAGTAGCCGTAGCTTTCAGCATTTCAGAATGCAAGGTTTCTTATCTGGGCGCACCTTTTAGAGTCTCTTTTTGATTGCCTATTCGCCTTCAAAGAAGTGCTTTTTGTAATATCGCGAGGACATGGCAAGCTGCGCCTCAAAGGCATCATAGCCCATTTCCTCGACCAATGTTTTCTTTCCGGAGAACAGATTCGTGCCTAAGCCTCTCGTTCATTCGGCCTTCTCCTCGTTATTTCGGCTCTCTGCCTTCCTCAAACATGCGCATCATTTCTCTTGTAAGGCTGATGCCGTCATCGTGTGCAGGGAGGTTATTTCTCGGAAAAAATTCAGCCATCGCCAGCTCCTCTCGGTCTAGCGTGATATCCTCACCCTCTCCGTCCAGATCGCAGAAATACCCCAACAGCAAGCCGCCCGTTACACCCCAGGGCTGTGTTTTATAATAACGAATATTTTTTACCTTCAGACCGACTTCCTCCATAACCTCCCTCTGCACGGTTTTTTCCACCGTCTCGCCAATCTCCGTAAAGCCTGCAATCATGCCGTATCGAGTATAGCTGCGGTTGGCATATTTGCTCAGAAGCAATCTATCCCCATGCGTCACGCCGACAATGACAGAGGGCGCAATTTTAGGAAAAATCATGTTATTACATTCCGGACAGCGCATCATGCGTTCCTTCTCGTCATGCTTTGTTTTCGCACCGCAGCGTCCGCAGAAACGATTGCTGCGATACCAGTCAAATAAATGCCACGCCGTCATCATGGCATAGCAGATATTTTTGGATTTTACCTGCCGCAGTGTCATGGCAGGCTCATAGCAGAAGGACGTATCCGCAGGCGCACCTGCTTCGCCCATCCAAATGAAGTAATCCTCCTCCTGCATGCGGAACACATACTGTACCTCGTTTTCATACCAATGCGTCCAGCCTTTTTCCTTCGCCCATGCCATTACCTGCGCATAGGTCGGCAAAACCAATGTATCATCTTCCTTACGTTTCACCAATAGCCGGCTGCCCTGTGCGCAGACCACCTTCGCCGTGGCAACAGGTGCCGTATGGCGAAACTCGTTTTCTAATCTTCCGTATTCTAAATCCTGCAGCATTTCTATTTCCTTCCCTTAAATCCTGTTTGCTTATTTCTTTGTCTTTGTCCGCTGAATGGTGTAATCCTTGAATTTTTCCACCGCCGGCGGCAGATACCGATTCAGCACATACGCCATATAAACCATTCTGCGGGAATATGGCGTATCCAACTCCAGCTTGGTGACGTTATAGTTACGCAGTGCTTGGCTATCCGTTACAATGGCAATCCCCTGATTCTTCTCAACCAGACCTGCCATAGAATTGACATCTTCAAACTGACAAAGAATATTCGGCATAATCTGCGCCTTTGTAAACATATCATCAATGATACGGCGCATGCCGCTTTCCTTCGTATAGCTGATGAGAGGATACGGGCAAATATCCTGAATCGTTACCTTCTTTCTATCCTCCAAGGGATGCCCCTCCGGCAAAATAACCACAAGGCTCTGCTCGAAAACAGGAATAAATTCCACATCGCTCTCCGCCTCCACCATGGAGCAGAAAACCAGATCATATTTTTCTCGTTTCAGATTATACAACAGCGTTTTCGTGTTGCCCTCATAGCAGGAAAAAGAAATATTCTTATTCTGCGGATCATCCAAAAAGCCTGCAATCAGTCCGGGGACAAAGTTCGTCCCGACCGATGTCATATACGCCAGTCCGACGTGTCCGCCTCCTTCGGAAACCAGACGTTCAATCTGGTTTTTCCCCAACTCCAGCTGTGTCAGGGCGTTTTCCACATAGAACATATAAATCCGCCCATATTTTGTCAGAACAACATTTCTGCCCTGCTTTTCAAACAAATTTGCCCCCAGTTCCTTTTCCATGGAAGAAATGGAGTGGCTGAGCGTCGGCTGAGAAATATTCAGCTTTTCCGCCGCCTTAGTGTAATGCTCCAATTCTGCCAGCGTTTTAAAATAATACAACTGGTTTAAATTCATTGCCTTCCCTCCTATTCTCATGCAAAAAAGCGCATAAGAAAGCAGCAAATCAGGAATCCTTATCGCTGCTATTAAAATCCTAATGTATTTTTAATGAGTATAGCAAAATAAATAGAAAAAATCTATAGATTTAATAAACAAAAAAACAGCCGGATTTCGTGACAAATGACGACAAAAAGCGACTTTTTCTCCAAAAGCCGCTTTTTGTCCTATCTCATTATTTTAAAAATTTATCTATAAAATCCTGCTCACTGAGAATGGGAATCCCCAGCTCTGCCGCCTTTTTATTCTTCGAGGATGCAGAATGAATGTCATTATTGATGAGGAAATTCGTCTTTTTGGTGACACTGCCCGTCACCTTGCCGCCACCCTTTTCAATGAGTGCCTGCAATTCCTTTCTGTTGGCGAATTGCTCCAAATCCCCTGTCACAACAAAGGTCAGCCCTGCCAGAGGGCTTTCGCCGGTCTCTGCCTGCTCTGCCGCTTGGAAGGAAAGATACTGCAAAACGTCCGCAAGCAGTGCCAGATGCGCTTCCTGTCTGAAATAATAGGCAATGCTGTGTGCGATGATTTCGCCGAAGCCCTCCACCTGCACAAGCTCCTCCTCCGTTGCCGCCTTGATTTTCTCCAAATCATAATCAAATTCCCTACAGAGCAGCTTTGCATTTCGCAGCCCTACATGGTTGATGCCCAGTGCATAGATGAAGTTCGGCAGCTCGGCGGTTTTCGCCTTTTCCACAGATGCAATCAGATTCTGATAGGATTTCTCCCCAAAGCCCTCCATGGCTGTGATTTCCGCCTGATGCTTTTCCAAGCGGAACAAATCAGGATAATTTTCCACAAAGCCCTTTTCCAGAAACTTCTTCAGCGTTTCCTCCGAAAGCCCTTCGATATTCATGGCATCTCTGGAAACAAAATGGCTAAGTGCCTGTATCCGCTGTGCGGAACAGTTCGGGTTAGTACAGTAAAGCGCTTCGCCGTCGCGCAGCTTACGGATTTCCGTTTCCTCGCCGCAGACAAAGCAATGCTTGGGAATTTCCGCCGTGGAAACCGTTCCCGTCAGATTTTCCGCAATCTGAGGGATAATCATATTCGCCTTATAGACCTTAATCGTATCCCCGATACTCAGCTTCAATTCCTTCAAAATGCTGACATTATGCAGGCTTGCGCGGCTCACCGTTGAGCCCTCCAGCTCCACGGGGTCAAACACCGCAACAGGATTCATCAGCCCCGTACGAGAGGTGTTCCATTCAATCTGCCGCAGAGTGGTTTCCGCCATTTCGTCCGCCCATTTGAAGGCAATGGAATCCTTGGGGAATTTCGCCGTTCTGCCAAGGCTTTGGCTATAGGCAATGCTGTCAAAGGTCAGCACCAGTCCATCAGAGGCAATGTCGTTCTGCTCGATTTTATCGCGGAATTCCTCCACCGCAGCGGCAACCGTTTCCGCCGTCACCATGCAGTGCTCCACCACATCAAAGCCCATTTCGGCAAGCCAAGCCATATTTTCCGCCTTGCTGTCCGAAAGGGTGATTCCTTCCGCACTTACCAATGTAAAGGCAATGAATTTCACATTTCGCTTTGCGGCAATCTCGCTGTTTAACTGCCGCACCGTGCCGCTGCAAAGGTTACGGGGATTTTTATACTGCTCCTCCTCGCCCAGCTCCTCATTGATACGGTAAAATTCGCTGTAAGGAATGACCCCCTCGCCACGCAGCACCATCTCCCCCTGAAAGGGAATGGAAAGCGGCACATTGCGGAACACACGGGCGTTATGCGTCACATCCTCGCCAATTTCGCCGTTTCCACGCGTAACTGCCTGCTCCAGCTTGCCATGATTATATTTCAGCACAATCGTCAGCCCATCCAGCTTCCATGATAAAATCCCTGCTTTATCCCCCAGAAAGCTGACAAGCTTCGCCGTTTCCTTCGTTTTGTCCAAGGAAAGAATAGGGCTTTCGTGCGCCACCTTCACCAGATTGCTCAGCACCGTATAGCCAACCTTCTGCGTGGGGCTGTTCGCAAGAATCGTGCCTGTTTTCTTCTCCAGTGCAGCCAATTCGTCATACAGCGCATCATATTCCTGATTGGAAAGAATTTCTCTGTCCTCCTGATAATATGCCTTCGCCGCTCGGTTCAACTGCTCCACCAGATATTTTATTCTTTCTGTCATATCGCATCCCTCACCGTCTCTGCTTATTCGCTTACCTTAATCAGCTTCGACAAGCGCGCCATGAATTTCTTCGTTCCCTTTGCGCCAAAGGAAACGGTAACCTCGAAATCTGCGCCGCCGTTATTGATGGAAACCACTGTGCCAATGCCGTATTTCGGCGCACGCACCTTATCCCCCACGCCGTAGCTCAGCTTGAAATCCTTGGGCGCAGGCATTTCCTTTTTCATGCCGACCCCGCCGAATTTTGCTGTCGGTGGCAACACATTCTTTCTGCCGAGAGCAGGCTTATTCTGCGTCATGGCATCATATTTTTTCGCCATATCGGAAATCTGTCTGGTCGGCATATCTACCAAATCCGCAGGAATTTCCTTCAGGAAGCGAGAAGGCGGATTATACTGCGTAATCCCATGCTGCATGCGGCTTTTTGCGTGCGTCAGGTAAAGCTCCTCCTTCGCACGGGTAATGCCCACATAGCAAAGTCTGCGTTCCTCCTCAATTTCCTTTTCACCGCCATACATCACCGCACGGAAGCCGGGGAAAATCCCCTCCTCCATACCGATAATGAAAACATAGGGGAATTCCAGACCCTTCGCGCTGTGCAGCGTCATGAGGGCAACGGTTTCCTCCCCCTCCTCATAGCTGTCAATATCCGCAACGAGGGCAACCTCCTCCAGAAAGCCCTCCAGCTTGCCTTCGGGGTTAGCTTTATCATATTCCGCCGCTTTATTCACAAATTCATCAATATTCTGGATACGGTTCAGCGCATCATCCGTCCCCTCCGCCATCAGAAGCTGCAAATAGCCCGTCCGCTTCACGATGGCATCAATCAATTCGGAAACGGAAAGTCCATCCGCATCGGCGCGCAGCTGTTGAAACAGACCATAGAAATCCTTGAATTTTGCCACTCTTGTTTTCAGCGTAGTGATTTCATCCAGACGGCTCAGTGCGCCGTAAAGAGAAAGCCCGTTTTCATCCGCAAAAGCAGCCAGCTTATCCAGAGAGGTTTCGCCAATGCCTCGCTTGGGTACGTTGATGATTCTTCTGAGAGCGATCGTATCCGCAGGGTTCGCAAGCACCTTTAAATAAGAAAGAATATCTCGGATTTCCTTTCGTTCATAGAAGCGCACGCCGCCGAACAGGCGATAGGGAATCCCGCGCTTCACCATCTGATCCTCCACCGCGCGGCTCTGTGCATTGGTGCGATACAAAACAGCCATCTGGTTTCTGGTCTTGCCCTGCTTTTCCAGCTCCAGAATTTTTTCTGCCACAAAGCGGCATTCATCATATTCGTTATCCGCCTTATAGATATGCAGGATACTGCCGCTGTCGTTTTCTGTCCAGAGTGTCTTATCCTTTCTGGTCTGGTTATGATGGATGACAGCATTCGCCGCCTCCAGAATTTTCTTCGTGGAACGATAATTCTGCTCCAGCTTAATTACGGTTGTATCGGGAAAATCCTTTTCAAAATCCAGAATATTGCGGATATTTGCCCCACGCCAGCCATAGATGCTCTGGTCATCATCCCCGACCACGCAGAGATTTTTATATTTTGCCGCAAGCATTGCCACCAGCTCATACTGGCTTGTATTTGTATCCTGATATTCATCCACCATAATATAGCGGAATCTTTCCTGATATTTTTCCAGAACATCGGGAAACTGACGGAACAGCAGAACGGTTTTATAAATCAGATCGTCAAAATCCAGCGCGTTGTTTTCCTTAAGCATTTTCTGATAGGTCTGATATACCTTTGCGATACGTACTGCCTTCAGGTCATTTTTATCCACATGCTGTGCGTAGTCCTCCCAGCTTGTCATTTCCTCCTTCAGATGGCTGATGATGCTCATTGCCCCCTTAACGGAAAAGGTCTTATCCGTTGTGCTCATATTCAGCCGCTTGAAGGCTTCGCGCATGATTTTTTCCTGATCGTCGCCGTCATAGATGGAAAACTGATTTTCATAATCCAGATGCTGAATTTCTCTGCGCAAAATCCGCACACAGGTGGAATGGAAGGTACTGATCCACATATCTCTTGCTGTATCCCCCACAAGCTTTTCCACGCGCTCGCGCATTTCCTTCGCAGCCTTATTCGTAAAGGTAATCGCAAGAATATTCCAAGGCTTTACACCCGTTTCCAGCAGATGTGCAATCCGCACCGTCAAGGCACCAGTCTTGCCGCTGCCTGCCCCTGCCAGAATCAGCACGGGCCCTTCTGTCTGCAAAACTGCTTTTTTCTGCATCTCATTCAGTTTATCAAATCCAATCATATCATTCTCTCCCATTTCTTTTCTGTTTCCGCTTTTTTCGCAGGATACCAACATAAGAAAGGCTGATTTGGCAAAATTGTCTTGTCAAACCAGCCCTATAATCTCTCTCAAATAAATCGTTTCAAAAAGATTATTCGTTATCTTCTTTTTCTTTTTTTGCCTTCACACGGTCAATCGCCAGCTTATAGCCATCCGTGCCGTAATGCAGGCAACGATTGACACGGCTGATGGTTGCTGTGGAAGCGCCTGTTTTTTCCGCAATTTCCACATAGGTTCGCTTGGCATCCAGCATTGCCGCCACTTCCATTCTCTGCGCGATTGCCTGAATTTCGTTGATGGTACAAAGGTCTTCAAAGAGCTGATAGCACTCTTCCACGGTTTCCATGCTGAGAATGCATTCAAACAATTTATCGGTCAATTCATTTTTGATCTTTTTATTCATTCGGAACGCCACCTTCTCCTGTTATTTTTCATATTTCTATTAAAAATATTGTAACACTTTCAAGCATTAAAGTAAAGAGATTTTCCACGTTCTTTTCCGCATACATTTTTATTTTCTGCCATGTCTGAGTCCTGCAAGAAATTTTTCCGGCGTATTATTGAGAATCAGCTCCTCCGGAAATTGCAGCTCCTTCAGCAAATCCTCCGCATAGGAAAAATCCCCCACATTCCGATAAAAATGCGCGTCACTGCCCAGAACCACAGGCTGTCCCTCCTCCATGCTCATCAGAAGGATTTTCTTAATATTCTCCCTGCTGCCCTCCCGAAAGCCGCCCGGTGTTAAAGAAGCATTATTGATTTCCAGAAGCGTGCCTGTTTCTTTCGCCATGCGGAACAGCTCCCGATAATCCAAGGGGTAACGAGGATCTCCGGGGTGTCCGATGATGTCCACATAGGGATTTTCCATCACCTTTAAAAACGCCTGTGTATTCTCCTTTTTCGTGCCGGGCTTAATGCAGGGCATGTGCAGGCTTGCAATCGCAAGATCCAATCTCTGCAAAACCGCTTCATCCATATCTATCGTGCCGTCAAAATCCAGAATATTCAGTTCAATCCCCTTCAGCAGCCGCACCCCATGCAGCATTTCGGGCAAAACGTGCAGATTTGCAAAATAGGCGTGACAGGTGGTATCCTTCATGGCAGGCGCATGGTCTGTCAAAGCGACCAGCTGCAAGCCCTGCTCTGCCGCCCATCTCAAGTTTTCATCCACTGTGCTGTAGGCATGCCCGCTTGCAACGGCGTGGGTATGAATATCCATCAATCGTTTCATTTCGATTCCTCACACTTCTAAGTGAAATTTATATGATTCATTAAATTTCATTATAGCATTGTTGCCACAAGAAAACAATCCTTCTTTCCTGCCTGCGGTCACGCTTTCCTTCGTCTTTCATACTATGTTAAAAGAAACCACAACTTTAAAGGAGGCTGTCTTATGGGCGCTTTTGAATTTGATTCCAAGGCTGATTTAAGTGCAAGAAGCTGCAATTTCTGCGGAAATGGCAGCAACGAAAGCAACGGGCGGAACGAGGAAACCTGTATCATTGTGCAGAAGATTTTCGACCAGTGCCGCATCCAGAAATGTTTGGGCAGCAGTATTCTGGGCCCCGCCCGTGCCGCAAGGAGCGAAAACCCCAGCTGCAACGATATGCTCTGCGAGGGTGATATCATCATTCCTCCCTGCAACGCCGCCGATGTAACCATCCGCGATTTAGACCTGACCCGCATTGAAATTCTGCGGAAACGGCCAAATCCGCTGCAAAAGGGCTGCTGGGATATCGAGCTGAAATATGTATTCAATTATACACTGGAGTTTCGCCGCGCCGACGGCTGTTTTATCGGGACGATTGATGCCACCAACAGCCATCATTTGCGCGTAACGCTCTTCGGCTCTACCGAGGCAGATGTGACCACCGTAACCGATCAGTTCGAGAATGCCGCATCCAAGGGCGGACCGTTCATCATTGCGGAGGGGAAAGCAGTTGCGCTGAATGCAGAGCTGCGTTTCCCCGGCTGTAACACCTGCAATCCCTGCCATTCCTGCGGCTGCGACTGCGATTCCTCCCAAAGCAGCGGCGATGCTGCTCTCGGCGCACCCATTGCAGTTAATGTAACCATCGGGCTGTTTACGATTGTAAAGCTGTTCCGTACAGTCAATATCATGGTAAATTCTTTGGGCAGATGTGTCCCCGAACGCTGTACTACAAATGCCGCAAACAGTGACCCCTGCAACGGCTTTGAGGATATCCGTTTCCCCTTAGACCTCTTTTCTCCCACCGCAAAGCCCCGTTCCTGCTGCGGCTTCGGCACAGTTTTCGGTGATGACTGCGATACACGCAGAAGCAGAGAGGACTGTGACGCATAAAAAGCATCCATTCCACACATTTTTGTCCCTGCCATGGCAGGGACTTTTTTTGCGGCTAACCCGCGCATCAGCTTTCCCCTCCTGTAATGTGCCTCCTTCGGCTTTTTTCCGCCCCTCGTCTGTCATGCAATTCCCATGGCAGGCATCCTTTTTGCATAGAAAAAGGCGTGTATCAAACACGCCAAATTTCATCCTATTATTTTGTTGCTTTTGCACCTTCTCCTTCCAGTGCACAGTCGAAGGAAACAACAGGAGGATTTTCCCCTCTTTCCTTCGCAGGCAGGAATCTCTTCCAGAAATCATCAAAGAGTGCAAAAATAACCTTGTGCTTTGCATAAATAAAGAAGATGGTAAGTGCTACATAGCAGGCAGAAAGAATATCTGTCAGTGCCCAAAGCACATCCGCCTCAATGTTATAGAAAATAACACAGGGCAGCATATAGTAAATAATATAAATCGGTATTGCTTTTTTATTTCTTTCGGTATCGCCAAAAGCATAGTTTACAGATTTTTCACAGGTATAGTACATCCCGATGATGGTTGTCCATGCGAAAACAGCGATTGCAATCGCGGTCAGCTTCGCGCCGATATGCCCATACGCCATGCCGAAGGCAATCGTTGTCAACGCGCCGGATGTCGCATCACTCTGGAAATAAGAGCCTGTGATAATGATGGTAAACGCCGTAATGGAGCAGATGATGAGCGTATCCAGTGTGATTTCACCCCAGCCCCATACAGACTGGCGCACAGGATGGTCTGTGATTGCCGGCGCATGCGCAATGATACCGTAACCGGTACCTGCATCATTGGAATAAATCCCACGCGCTACGCCGTATTTCACCGCATCTCTTACCGTTGCACCGGCAAAGCCGCCTACAGCAGCCGTAGGAGAAAATGCAGATTCAAACACAAGCGCAACCGCCGCAGGAACCTGCTTGATATTCAGAATGATTACGCCAAGCCCCATCAGAATATAAAGCACCGCCATAATAGGAACCGCCTTGCTCATAACCTCAGAAATTCTTTTCAGACCGCCGAAAATCGTAACAATACAGGTAACACCGATGATTGTCACGCTGATGAGAGGTGTCACGCCGAAGGCCTGCTGCATGGAGCTGGTTACCGCCTCTGTCTGTACGCAACAGGTCCAGGGGCCAAGCACGAAGGCAAAAACCGCAAGCACAATGGCACCCCTTTTCCAGCCAAACGCGTTTTTCATGACGAAGGAACGGTCGCAGACATATTCATCCATGGAGTTTTTGTAATGCTCTCTATAGCGCTGACCAAGAATGATTTCGCATGCCTTTGTAGACATCCCGAAAAATGCGGAAACCCACATCCAGACAAGTGCGCCCGGGCCGCCGCTTACGATTGCCGTTGCAACGCCGCTGATATTCCCCGTGCCGACCGTATTCGCAAGCCCCGTACAAGCCGCGCGGAAGCTGGATACCGTACCCACGCCCTCGCCTGCGGAGGTCATATTGCCGAAGGTATTTTTTATGTTAAATTTCAGCTTTCGCTGATAGCTGAAGCCAAACCGAAGGGACAGGAAAATGCCCGTACCCAGAACGATGACAACCATGGGTGTCCCCCAGAGCATGTCATCCACCATATAAAGAAAATCTACAATTGACTGCATATTTATAATTCCTTTCTGTTATCTTTCGTTTTTATCTTTCGTTTTTATCTTTTGTTGATACTGCCTGCGCGCGAAACGCATCCCGCGCCTTCACAACCTGTTCGATGTGGGTGCAGGTTGTGGTACAGCAGCCGCCGACCGCATCTGCGCCTGCTTCAAAATAGGAAAGTGCATTTTCCTCAAAGCTCGCACCGCCGCCGACCTTTTCCCATGTTTTTGTGGTGGGATCATAAATGTCGCCGCTGTTGGGATATACGCCGACAGGCAAATTCGTTTCCTGCTTGATATCCCGAATCAGGCTTACGATATGCTCCGGCTTGGAGCAGTTCACGCCAATCATTTTCAGTCCGGGATGGTTCTCGGAAAGCACCCTTGCACATTCCGCAATAGTGTTGCCCTCATGAATATGATGCCCGTCCTTGCAGGAAAAGCTAATCCAGTAATCCGCCCCCATCTCCTCTGCAATTTCCGCTTCGATCAATGCTTCGTGCAAAGAGGGCTGTGTTTCAATCAGGAGAATATCTGCGCCCGCATTCCATAGAATCTCCATTCTTTCCTTATGAAATGTACGCAGGGCTTCATCGGATACGCCATAATTTCCGCGGTATTCCGAACCATCCGCAAGATATGCGCCGTAAGGCCCGATGCCTGCCAGACAAAGAGGATACACGCGTCCCTGCGCCTTGCCCTCCGCGTTCCACCATTCCTCTCTTGCCTCTAAAAGCAGCTTTACGCTGTTCGCAACAATTTCTGCCGCTTCGTCATGGGTAAAGCCGTTTTCCATCAAGCCGGGAATCGTTGCCTGATAGCTGCAGGTAATGCCACAATCCGCGCCCGCCTTGAAATAGTCCGTATGTACCTTTTTGACCAGCTCCGGTGTATCCACCAATGCGCGCGCCGTCCAGAGGCTACAGTTCAGGTTTGCGCCCATTTGCTCCAGCGCTGTGGACATCGATCCGTCAATAATCATCTGTCCGTTTTTTTCCAATAATTCCTCGATTTTGTCTGCCATGTTTTTCCCCCTTTTTCTTTTGCATTGTTCTTATTTTAAAACATTTCAAAATTTTTCTTGCCATTATACCACAGATAATTCGATTTTCCTACCTTTATTCCTCCGCCATTCTGCTATTTTTCAGCCAAAATGCTGTTCTTTTGCATGACATCCTTATAAAAATCAAGAAATGCGTGAATGGCAGGGGAACGCCACTTATTTTTATGAATCAGAAGCTGTGTCCAAACTGTCTCCATGGAGTCCTCCACCGGCAATCGTGTCACCTGCCCTGTCCGCACATAGTCCTCCGTAACGAAATCCGGCAGAAAGGAGAGCAGATTACTTTTTTTCACCAACTCGCAAATCTGAATCGGGTTCCCGATTTCCAGAATCGGACGAATTTCCATGGATTTGGACGCAAGTGCTTCATCCAGAATGGCACGATAGCTCATTTTCCGCTCCGTCAGCACAAATTCATTTCCACATAATTCCTGCAACGTCAGCCGCCGCTTCGCAAGGGGATGATTTGTCGCCGCGATGAAATGCGCCTGCTCCTCCTGCTCCGCGCAGATGATAAAATCGGAATCATAAATATGCCTGTCCAATGTAAATACAATATCCGCCTCATTTCTCCGCAGCATATCAGACATCTGCTCCGTACCGCCCTCCTTGATTTCCGCCCGTATCCCCGGATATTTACGGCGAAACTGCAAAAAATCCTCTTTAAAATAGCGATTGCAGATGGAGCTTGACATCGCAAGGCGAATCTCCCCCTCAATCCGTTCCCCGAATTTCAAGGATGCCAGCATTTTTTCCTGCGCATTGAGAATATTTCGCGCCTGTTGTAAGACCAGAATCCCCTCCTCTGTCAGGCTGACTCTGTGATAATAGCGGTCAAACAGCCGCACCTGCAATTCTGCCTCCAGCTGCTTAATCTGCGAGGAAACCGTAGACTGCGTATAGCCCAATTCCTTTGCTGCCGCAGAAAAGCCCGCATGCTCACAAACGGCAATGAATGTTTTCAAGCTGTTGGTATTCATTGTAACACCCCTTTTGATACAAACGATTTTTTCGTTAGTATACAGCAAAACAATCAATTTTACAAATATTATGTTTTTTTATATAATATTTTTTATGGATGTATTATCAATTTTTTATAAAAACAAGAACAAAAAATGTCCTGTTCTTCGCAAAGCAGACAGGATCGTGTAAAGGAAAGGGGTATTCTCTCGTGAAACGCGAACAACTCGGAAGCCGTTTGGGCTTCATCATGCTTTCCGCAGGCTGTGCCATTGGCTGCGGGAATGTCTGGAAATTTCCATGGATGTGTGGACAAAATGGCGGCGGCAGCTTCATGCTGGTCTATATTCTCTGTCTGATTCTTCTGGGGATTCCCGCGCTTGTTCTGGAATTTTCCATCGGGAGAGCAGCGCAGGCAAGCCCTCTTTTCATGTATAAAAAGCTGGAAAAGCCCGGACAGAAATGGGGCATCTTCGGCTGGTTCTGTCTGGCAGGGAATATCGCTCTGATGGCATTTTACACCGTTGTCAGCGGTTGGATTATCTATTATTTCTTCCGATTCCTCACCGGGAACCATGCGAGCCTCGGCTTTGGTGCCATGATATCCTCACCATCGGTCAATGTGCTGTTCCTGCTGATTACATTGGTTGTTGCGTTCTTTATTCTTTCCTTCAATTTGCAGGGCGGTCTGGAACGTGTCACAAAATATATGATGTCTGCCCTTCTGGTGCTGATGCTCGCGCTGGCAGTACATAGCCTGCTTCTGGGCGGTGCCGGCAAAGGGATGAGCTTCTACCTCAAGCCCGATTTTTCCAAAATCAAAGGCTCCGTTGTGGTTGGTGCAATGAATCAGGCGTTCTTCACCCTGTCCACAGGTATGGGCGGCATGGCAATTTTCGGCAGCTATATCGGCAAGGAACGCTCCCTGATGGGCGAAGCAATTCATGTCATCATTCTGGATTCTCTGGTTGCCTTCCTCGCAGGCGTAATCATCTTCCCTGCCTGCTTCACCTATAACCTTGAAGTAACCGCAGGGCCCAGTCTGCTGTTTGATACCATGGCGGCTGTTTTCAATAACATGCCCGGCGGTCGTGTCTGGGGCTCCCTGTTCTTCCTGTTCATGGTATTCGCGGCATTGTCCACGGTACTCGGCGTATGCGAAAATATCCTCGCCATGATTCGTGAGCTGACAGGCTGGTCTCGCCCGAAGGGCAGTGTCATCTGCGGCATCGGCATCTTCCTGCTCGCGCTGACAACGGCACTGGGCTTCAGCATCGTTCATTTTCAACCCTTCGCAGAAGGTACAACATGGCTGGATTTCTGGGACTTCTTTGTTTCCAATAATATTTTGCCGCTTGGCTCTCTGGTGCTTGCTCTCTTCTGCTGTAATAAGTTCGGCTGGGGCTGGGATAACTTCCTTGCAGAAGCAAATAGCGGTAAGGGCCTGAAGGTGCGCCCTTGGATGAAGCCTATTTTCCGCTTTGTCCTGCCGGGGCTGATTGCCTTCATCTATATCTACGGTATGGCTACCTTCAACTGGCGTTAAAGTATATAAAAAGGTGTTGGTTTTCTCCAACACCTCAATAAAATTTATATTGCGGAAGGGTTTGGGAAACAATCCGTTCATTACTTTGCTACGCAAAGCAGGCTTTGCCTGCCACCCCTTCTTGGGTGGTAAGCAGTTTCCCAAATGGAATCCGCAGGAGGAATTCATTTCCGACGAGGAAAACCGTAGGTTTCAAGGCTTTTAGCCGCTGGAACCTACGGTTTATTCGTCTGTCTAAACAAGTCGAAATCCTGATTTCGACTTAACTATTCCAGATATAATAGAGACCGCAGTGTGCCATCCTTATAGAACGTCAGCATGTAAATATGCCCATCCTCCATCACAAGCGTCACATCCACGGAATTATGCGGTACGCCTTCCTCCGTATTATCAAAATACGCATCTCTGATTTCCCTGTCATCCCCCAGCTGCTCCGCAACCAGTGCCTTGGCAGAATCCAGTATTTCCTCACTCTCGATGATTTCCTTCATCTCCTGCTCAGAAATAAACTCCAACGGATGCGCTTCGCCTCCTCTGACAAAGTGGATGCGGTTCTTGTCCTCCGTAATCCAGACGGCATAATCCCAATCCTCGTCATAAAGCTGCACAAACCAACCATCCGGCTGAACACTGCTGTCCTGATTATAGGATGCGTCCCCTGCCAGAGCGTATTTGTTCGCCCCGAATATCTTCTCTATGCCGTTCTCCGCAATGGAAATTGCGCTTTCCTTGCTGTTGCATTTCGCAATCTGCTGGGAAAGGCTCATGCGACCTTTGCTGTCAGAAAGTGCCTTCGCTTCTCCCGCCGCACAGCCCGTTGTGATAGATAATAGAAGCATCACGCTCAGAATCATTTTTCTTTTCTTCATATCCCTGTCCCCTTTTTCTTTATCAAAATTTACCTCATGCAATTTCGATCATCGTTTTAATTGATAAAAATCTCTCTGATAGAAATCACCCTGCCATCTTCAAGCACCTGTATTTCAAAAGGTGTTTTCCCAAGCTCTCCATTTCCCGCATCAAATTTCTTCAGAAACTCAGATACCTCTTGTGTTGTATACATACGGGTTTCATTATCTTCCGAAATAAATAAAGCACCTGTATCATAAAAATCGTATCTTGTTTCGTCATTTAATGTGAATGTGAGTTTCTCATCCGAAGGATTATAGATATAGTATCCATTCGTCATATCTTCCTCTGTTAAGTTTAAAGAATCTATCCAATACTTATCTGCTAAATCAATAAACTTAATCTCATCAACAATCAGCTGATTATCCTTAACCGTCAGATAGCCCTCATATACATTGTATGCCCCGGTCATGTCCTGCTTCTGCGGTTCCTTTTCACAGCCTGTTGCACCAATCAGCAGTAAAACTCCAAACAGCAAACCAATCCGTTTTTTCATCCGCATTCCCTCCATTTCTACATAGCATTCCTCCCCTGTCCACGCTTACGATTCCCCCAGTGACACCACCTTCCATGCCGCTTCTGCATCCTCCTTCACCATATAAGCATTCCAATGATAATCCCCCGAAGCCTCTTTATCCTGCTGATCCTCATAATAGAAGCGCACATTATAGTAACGCCAGTCGTAATCCTGTGCATCATAATAAGGCGCATCCGCAGAAGGATTCTGATAAAACGCCCGCGGCACCTCTGTCAGATTCAGAAATAGCACCTTGCCGTTCATTTCCTCTTTGATATACTCTTCCAGAACCGCCTTCGCTTCGGCATCCTCATCCTTTACCGCAGCACTGTTCCCCCACAGCCACAGACTCGCAACCGTCAGAATCAGAAAAATAAAATTGCAGATTTGCACCTTTCCGATTCCCTTTTTGCAGAAAAAGCTGCCATAGAAAAACAAAACCACACAGCAAAGCAGCAAAACCACCGCCATAAGCAGCAATGTCCGGCTTCGATAAATGCCGTAGTCCCGCGCATAGCCGTCCTGATAAGATAGCACGCAAAACCATACAACCAGAAGCACCGTCAGCACACCTAAAATAACCTTGATGATTCGATTCCTGTTCATGTGGTTCCACCTCCGTTACTGTTTCCTACTATCCATTGCAATGCAATCCCGGATGTTCGATTTCCTCTACAGACATAAATACCATTTCCGGCTCGTCCTCGGAATATGCCCCCTCCGGAATTTTCAGATAGCTTTCATCGCAGATTGTTCCCTTCGCTTCACCCTTTTTGTCTTTTTCGACTATATTTTTTCTACTGTATTTTTTTATATTATATCATCTGCGTTTTTCCATGCCTATCTGCAATCCTTCACAATTCTTTCTCGATTTCGTCGCTTGTTTGACATCATTTTTCGGTAATCCGACAAAAATTCCACCCGTACTTTTTTACAGATACCCTATTGCCGTAAGGAACCGCAATAATACCCCACATAGGTTCTGCCTGCCGTTTTTTCCCCATGAGAAAATGTGAGTATCCCTGTGTAAATTTCTCCGTCTTTCTCCATAGATACATGAATTACGGCAGGTGCAGACGTTTGCGACGTATATTTATATTCCCTGATAGCTACCGATTTTTCTGTTCCTTCCGCATCCCCCGAATACAGATACGGTTTCAGCTCCTCATAGGATAACGCCATATCTATTTCTTCATCACCTACGAAACAGACCTTTTCCTCCGACACATCCATAACCTGTATCCGGTTATTGTTTTCCTCATTCATTGCAACAGAAATATCTGTTGTCGCAAAAGCTGTTGCTGTCCCCACAAAAAGAAACAGGGAAATCAGGAGCAGTCCCAAGGAATTTCTTTTCCAATGCATAATCATCAGGATTCTTTCCTTCAGCATGCCCTTCTGCACAAAATGATTGCCGAAAGCAACGCGCTCCCTCTGTTTAATCGCCATATTGATAAGCGTTTTTGCATACAACTCCTTTTTATCCTCATGCAGAAGCTCGATAGCCTTCTTGTCACAGAAAATCTCCGTATCTCTCTCCAGATACCAATAAAGCAGCCACATACATGGGTTAAACCAATGGATACAAACAACAATCACCGCTGCGATTTTCCATATATAATGCAGATACCTGATATGTATCCCCTCATGCAGCAGAATACACTGTAGCGCTTCCTTGTCCTCCGTCGCTAAATTTTTCGGCAGAATAATAACCGGCTGAAAAAATCCATAGGATACAGGGCTGTCCACAAAATCCGAGGTCTTTATTCTGATTCCGTTCATCGGCAATTTCAAGCCTTTCAGCGCAGACCTTATCTTCGCGCTCTGCACAAGGGCGGCATTTTCCGCAATATTACTACAGCACCTATGTACCCTTATAAAATATCTAGCAGAAAAAACCGCTACAGAAAAAATGAGTATCATACATATAACAGAAACAACAGCTTCCGCCCGTTCTGCAAAGATTCTCTCCGAAAGTGTAAAATCAAGACTTTTATCAAACCATCCTTCGATACCTATTTTCGCATTATAAACGCTGTAAACAGACGGAATCGAAAACGGAACCAATGCCCGCAGCATTGCCAGCCACCATAAGCCACAGAAAAGCTCTATGGGCAATTTTTTCTTGAAAAGCGTCCGCAAAAGAACCGTAAACAATACAACACAGCCTGCAGAAAAGCTCATGTAAAGAAAATTCATGCTACACCTCCTTTATTTCTTCAGATCATCCACAATCTGAAGTAATTCCTGAATCTCCTGCTCGGATAAATTTTCCTTGCTTAAATATGCTTTGAAAAAAGCTGTCTTTGAAGAATAGGATTTTTCAATCTGTTCCGATACACTGCTCATCTGCGCTTCTTCTCTCGTCATCGTTGCCCTGCAGCGAAAGCCCTTCTCGCTTCTCCTTACATATCCCTTATCAATACACTTCTGCAGCATAGTATAGGTTGTTGTCCTTTTCCAGCCTTCTTCCTCCTCCAGAATTTTTGCAACCTCTCCTGCCGCAAGCTCTCCGTATCTCCAGAGGACATTCAAAACCTTTATCTCTGAATCATAAAACTGCATATAAACATCTCTTTTCTATTTTCCGCATCATTTTGACTATAGTTATAGTCAGATTATAGCATTGTCTATAACTATAGTCAAACAGTTTTAGCAGTATCACAAATCGAACTTTATTTTCTATGTTACTTCACGTATTGTGATATTCTGGCGCACCAACTACTCAACTGTCCCATCTCTGCAAATTTGACATTCCTCGTCACAGGCTGCCTCCGTCCATTCCGAAAGATTCTTCCATAGCAGATAAATCCTTTCTCCAAACAAAAAAGCGTCCATCCCTCCGATGAACGCCAAAATCTGCTGTCGTTATTTTTCTTCTATTTTAATCCGAAACCCTTCCGTCATTTTCCGATAACATTCCTCGCAAAGGTCAAAGGCATCCTGCCTGCCATCCTGCTCGGAAAAATACCCCCATGTTTTTTCCGCATGGAAATAATCCGCCCCCCTCAAGGGAATTTCCCTACCGCAGCCATTGCAAACAACCTTAGAAAGAACCCGTTCTTCTCTCATGCCTGTCTGATATTCTCTCATGCTCGTTTCCTCCCCATGCTCCTTCGCTTCTGCTTATCTCCTATCACCTGTTACAGACCATAGAATAGCATCTTTTTGTCGAAAAAGCAAAGGGGAATCTCTGGCAATGCCGTTCTCAAAAAATATCTCGTTCGTTCTTCTGTCGAAAAACAGTTGTCTTTTTCCATTCCCCTATGATACAATCACAATAAGAAAGACAGAGGTGTACTTGCTATGGAAAAAATGAAAACCGCGTTATCCCATTGCGAAATCTGCCCCAGAGGCTGCGGCATTAACCGCACCGCAGGCAAAACAGGGTGGTGTCATGCCCCCCTCCTGCCGAAGGTTGCTCTTGTCAGCGGACATCTGTGGGAAGAACCGCCCATCAGCGGCACAAAAGGCTCCGGCACAATCTTTTTCAGCCATTGCAATCTAGGCTGTGTCTTCTGCCAGAATCATACCATCAGTCAGGAGGGCTTCGGGCAAGAAGTCAGCATCCTCCGTCTGTCGGAAATTTTTCTGGAACAGCAGGAAAGAGGCTTTCATAATATCAATCTGGTTTCCGCGGTGCAGTTTATTCCGCAGGTGGCAAAGGCTTTGGAATCGGCAAGGGCGAAGGGGCTACGGATTCCCGTTGTCTATAATTCCAACGGCTACGAATCCCTGACAGGCTTACGCATGCTGGATGGCTTGGTGGATATCTATCTGCCCGATTTTAAATATTGGAACGATTCCCTCGGCATTGCCTATTCCCATGCGCCGCACTACAGGGAAACCGCCGCAGCTGCCATTTTGGAAATGCGTCGGCAGGTGCCGCAGGATGTTTTTGATGCAGAGGGTCTCCTGCAAAAGGGGCTGCTTCTGCGCCATCTGATATTGCCCGGGCAATATCGCGACAGCATGCGGATTCTCGACTGGGTGAAGGCATCCCTCGGCGAAGAAACTCTTGTTTCTCTCATGAGCCAGTATACGCCCCTGTATCGTGCAAAGGAAATCAAGGCACTTTCCCGCAAACTGACTACCTTTGAATATGAAAAGGTAATTGATTATTTTTTTGAAATCGGCTTAAAAAACGGTTTTATGCAAAAACGCTCTTCGGCAACCGGGGAATATACCCCAACCTTTGATTTATCGGGCGTTGCCGCCGCCGAAAGCTTTATGAAAAGAGAGGAGAATCACCATGATTAAAAAAGAGAGAGTTGTTACCGTAGAAGGTCTGAGAGATGGCAAGGGCAGTGTAGAAATCCATCACATTCTGGAAGGCGAGGATCTAATGGGGCATGGCACTATGTTTGCCCGCGTCATCGTAAAGCCTCACAGCTCCATTGGCTGGCATCAGCACGTCGGCAATACAGAGCCCTATTACATCCTCAAGGGTGTTGGTACCTTTGTGGATAACGATGGCACAAAAACAGAGGTACATCCCGGAGATGTCTGCTCCATCAAGGTTGGTCAATGGCATGCCATGGAAAACAATACCGATGAAGATATGGAAATGATTGCATTCGTTATGAACGAATAAAAATAAGGCGGACAGTCAGTCCGCCTTTTTCTGTCTTTATTTTAAAATTGTAAGCTGCTCCGCAAAAATCGTCAGATACCCAAGTGTACCGTTGCTTTTTCTGAGCAAGACATGGTATTCCTTGCCGCCCTCCGCAGCATAAGCCTCCTCTTTCAGCCATTTTGCCCCCAGAAGATAGCCTTCCTGCTTCAGAATTTTATAATTTTTAAAAACAGCCTTTTTCACATTGCCCTTCAGCGTCAGCGTCAATGTCGTTTCCTTCATTTCCACCCCTGTCAGCTCGAAGCCTGCGAAGGTCTCACTGCTCTCCTTGGTGCTGTCTGCGGCATATTCCGCCTCCTTTGCGTCTGCAAGCTTTTTCTGCTCCTCGCACCATGCTTTCAGCTGATGGCGCACCTCTTTTGTCGCAATGTCCAGCGCCAGCACGCGCATATCCGCAACCGCAGCCTTAATTTCGATAGGCAGAATCCTCTCCATGCGCTTTACGGTTTCCTCATGATGCTTCATAAATGCAACCTCAGCCGCAATTTTGTCAAAGGCTTCTCCTTCTTCTTCCTTCATCTGTTTCACAAAGGCACGGCGGCGGCGTGTATACAAATCCTTATAGTATTCCTCGGAAAATTCCTCCGCATTCTTGGAAACTGCCATATTCAAACACCAATCGGCAGCCTGACACGCTTCGTACCATTCTTTTGTAAAATACTTCATGTTTCTTTTTCCCCCTCTTTTCTTCACAGATTATATCATAACATCCCAAGAAAAGAAATGCCATTCATCATTCTTAACAAATTCAGACAGAAAAAGACAGACTATTTGTCTGTCTTTTCCAAAAATTATATGTTTCCAAGCGCATACACGCGAATAATGGAAGAAATTTCCTTTACCATTTCCATAGAGGAGAATTCCTTGATGGCATCCATGAATTTCTTTTCCGCCACATCATGTGTTACCACAACGATTTCCGCATCGTTTTCAATCGTTTCCTTCTGCAAAAGAATCGCAATGCTCGCATCATTTTCCGCAAAAACACCTGCCATTGCCGCCAATGTACCTGCTCTGTCCTCCAGTCTCATGCGGATGTAATATCTGCTGGTTGTATCGCCAATCCGCTTGATTGGCAGGTTCTTGTAGCAGCTGCACCCAATGCGTCCGTTGCAGTGGAAAAGCATGTTGCGCGCCACATCCATAATATCGCCCACAACGGCACTGCCGGTCGGCAAGGCCCCTGCACCGCGTCCGTAAAACATCGCATCATCCACCGCATCCCCATGTACAAATACGGCATTAAAGGAATCGTTGACTGCTGCCAAAGGGTGATTCTCAGGAATCATGGTCGGATGTACCTTCACCTCAATGCCCGTTTCTGTATTCTTCGCAATACCCAAAAGCTTGATGCTGCAGCCCATTTCCTTTGCATAGCGCATATCCTTCGCTGTAATTTTCGTAATCCCTTCCGTAAAAACATCATCAAAGGTAACCGGTGTATGGAACGCGATAGAGGCCATAATAGCAAGCTTTCTGCCGGCATCGTAGCCCTCAATATCCGCCGTAGGGTCTGCCTCGGCATAGCCTAAATCCGTTGCCAGCTGCAAAGCCTCGCCGAAGTCCATGCCATCCTCCTTCATCTTTGTCAGAATGAAGTTTGTTGTCCCGTTGATAATGCCCATGATTTCTGTAATATTATTGCCTGCCAGGCACTGCTTCAGCGGACGAATAATGGGAATTCCGCCTGCCACTGCCGCTTCAAACAGCAAATCGCAGTGGTTCTCTCCTGCCAGCTCCAACAGCTCATGTCCGTGCATTGCCATCAGATCCTTGTTGGCTGTCACAACATGCTTGCCCTTTTCCAATGCCGCCTTAATGTATGTACGCGCAGGCTCAATGCCGCCCATCACCTCAACCACAATGTCAATGCTGTCATCGCCGATAACATCCTCCCAGACATCCGTCAGCTTTTCGGCAGGTATCCTGTCCGCATATTTTGCCTTATTCCGCACCAGAACCTTCACAACCTCCAGTGCCGCCCCAATTTTAAAGGGCATTTCCTCTTTCTGCTTTTCAATGATTTCATATACGCCACCGCCAACAGTGCCCATGCCCAGTAAGGCGATTTTTCTAACTGCTTGCTCCATATTTTGTATCCTCCGTACGCAATTTACCTTTAAAACCTTCGTCACTATTTTTTCGTGATAATAAAGATTTTAACAGGAAAATTTTGCTTGTCAATAGTTTTTGTCTTTTTTCTGCAAACATTTTTCCGTATCACAAAAACATTTCGTATGCAAATGAATAAAATCACCCGCTTTCAGAGATATTAACCCCACCTTCTCTCCGGCTCTGTTCTTTTTTCCGTACTTATTTGACGAAACGGGTTCTTTCCTTTAATATAGTAGGAGTATTTTTTTTGAAAGGAGTATTCTATGGAAGCATTTGCAAATATTATCAGCTTTATCAGCGGCTTTTTGTATAGCTATATTTTGATTGCCCTGCTCATCGTAGCAGGTCTTTATTTCACCATAAAGACAGGCTTTATCCAGTTCCGCCTGTTTGGGGAATCGATTCGCGTCATCGCGGAAAAAAGAGAGGATAGGGAATCCATTTCCTCTTTTCAGGCGCTTATGGTCTCCACCGCCTCCCGTGTCGGAACCGGCAACGTGGTCGGTGTAACAGGTGCCATCATCGCAGGCGGCGCAGGTGCAGTGTTCTGGATGTGGCTCATCGCCATCATCGGCAGTGCCTCCGCCTTTATCGAATCCACCCTCGCACAGATTTATAAGAAAAAGGGCGAGCATGGCTCCTATGGCGGCCCGGCCTATTATATCAAACAGGGGCTTGGCTCTCCGCTTCTGGGCGGTGCCTTTGCCGTTGCCCTCATCCTCACCTATATGGGCGGCTTTAATGCCCTTGCCTCCTTCAATATGACTGATTTCATCAAGGTCTATGTACCGGGCGAGCGGTCGTCCCTGTATATCGGTGCCATCGTTGCCGTTCTGGCAGGCATCGTCATTCTGGGCGGCGGCAAGCGCATCTCTCAGGTAACAGAGGTGCTCGTCCCCATCATGGCAGGTATTTATATTCTTGCAGCAGTCATTATCGTTCTCATGCATATCCGGACTCTGCCCCTCGTCTTTGTCCGCATCTTCCGTGAAGCCTTCAGCACAAAATCCGTTTTCGGCGGTCTGTTGGGCGCAGCCATGATGAACGGCATCAAACGCGGTCTGTATTCCAATGAAGCCGGCATCGGCTCTGCCCCGAATGCCGCCGCTTCTGCCGATGTTTCCCACCCTGCCAAGCAGGGTCTGGTGCAGATGCTCTCCGTCTTTATCGACACCATCCTCATCTGCTCCTCCACTGCCTTCATGATTCTCTGTACGAATCTGGATGCCTCCGCCTATGTGGATGCCGCAGGAAATACCATGAATGCCGCCTATATTCAGGATTCTCTGGTCGCAAATTTCGGCCCTGCCGGCAGCGTTTTCATCACCGTTGCCCTCACGCTTTTTGCCTTCACCACTCTGGTCGGCAATTATTTCTATGCCGAAATGAATATCAGCTATCTTTACCCCAAGGCAACCAAAAATAAGCCCTTCATGCTGTTTTATCGCCTCTTGGCAGCAGGCATCATCTTCATGGGCGCGCAGTTCTCCGCAGGGCTTGCTTGGGACTTAGCCGATGTTCTCATGGGGATCATGGCACTGATTAACGTCCCCTCCTGTCTCATCATGGGAAAAACCGCCTGCAAGGCTCTGGCGGATTATCGAAAGCAGAAAAGCGAAGGCAAAAATCCCGTGTTCCACGCCGCCGATATCGGTCTAAACGGCACAGATTACTGGATCGAAACCGAATAATATCAAAAAAAGAAGCATCCGAAACGAAAGAATTCCCTTTCATACGGATGCTTTTTTCGACTTTATTTTTTATGATTGTTTATTTCAGATTACCAGCCTGCACGGAATGCCATTACAGAATCGGGAATATCTCCATTTACATAATCCCGAATGGAATCCTTCAGAATTGCAAAGCCCTTTTTCAGATTTTCGGGTCTGATGTTCAGAGGGGGCTGCACACGCAGAATATTTTCGGACAGAGAAATAATCAGCAAGCCTCTTTCATACGCTCTGTACAGAATCTTGAATGTCCCGTCGCCGTCGGGTACGTCATTGCCGTTTTCGTCCTTCTTTGTCACAACCAGTGCGCAGGACATATCAATGCCCCTTCTGCCCGTGATAACATCGGGGAATGTCGCACGCAGGTCAGCAACACATTCCTCCAGCAGCTTTGTATTATCTGCCAAAATTTTCTGGAATTCATCAGACTGCAAATAATCAAATGCCGCTACGCCGGCTGCACAGGCAGTCGCATTGCCGCCCAGTGTAAACAGGTGTGCAGGCGCAGGCAGACAATCCATGATTTCTGCTTTTGCCATAAAGCCGCCCAGAGGAAAGCCTGCGCCGATAGATTTGCCCATGATGATACCGTCGGGGATGATATCATAATGCTCAATGCCAAAGAATTTGCCGGTACGATAGAAGCCCTGCTGAACCTCCTCGGAAATAAACAGGATACCGTTCTTTTTGCACAGGTCATACAGCTTTTTCATAAAGATAGGATGCCCTGCCAACAGCCCTGCATCGCCCTGCACAGGCTCAATGATGACTGCCGCAACCTCCTCCGCAGGCAGATAGGTCGCAAATGCTCTTTCGATATCTGCGATACATTCCTTCTCGCAGGTTTCATCATCATAGGATACGTCATAAAACGGGAAGCAGTAAATATCAGGCAGCATAGGGCCCATCTTTGCACGCATACGCGTTGTTACCATGGACATGGAAATCGAACCGTAGGTGCTGCCATGGTATGCATTGATAAATGTGATGATTTTGCTTCTGCCGGTGTAGGCTCTTGCAAATTTCACTGCCGCATCATTCGCATCGGAACCGCAGTTGCCGAAAACGATTTTTGCAGGCACACCGCCGGGGTAAACAGAAGTCAGACGCTCCGCATATTCAATGCTCTTTCTGCCGTAGGTATAAGCAATCGTATATTGAGAATAATTTTCCAGCTGTTCCTTTACCGCCGCCGTAATGATGGGATTGCAGCTGCCCAGATTCAGGGAAGATGCACTGGAAAGGAAATCGATATACTGGTTATCATCTTCATCGTAAATAACATCCTGGTCAACCTTTTTGATTACCATAGGATAATAGGACAAATGCTGGGTAGGCGCAAAAACCTTTTTATCTCTTTCCACCCACGCATTACATTTCTCTGTATTCAATGCCATAAATACCACTCCTTACTTTAGGCTAATTCACCAATTTTCTCTTTTGTTTTTTGTTTATGTTTTTTTACAGAAACAACATGAACTAATTATATAACTCCAAAAAAATTTGTCAACCGCTTTTCAGCATTTCACGTTAATTTTTTTTAGCTTTTAAAATTTTGTAAATACCCAATGTCAGAATGGGAATTACATATACAATGAACATTACCCAAGCCAATGTACCGTATCCCTTCGCAATCAGCCCCGTCAGACCGAAGGAAGAAATTGCCGTTGTGCCTACCAGCAAAATAACTGCTACCACAGGTGTAGACCATTTCGGCACCTCCTGCCCTTTGTTTTTAAACGCCTCCGCGATACGGTCAGTGATGGAATAAATCAGACCGGAGCCTGTTTCAATCAGCGTACCAAACAGTACAATCTGGAAAATATAACGCAGCCAAGGCATATTCATCTGTGTCAAAATATAGTCAACCGGCAGCTCCTGCTCAATAATCATGGGATAGAATCCACACATTGCGATAAAGAGAATGATCCCGGGCAAAATACCAATAAAGCCGGAAAGAACACCGGCAATCGCTGCATCCTTTGGTGTATCACTATGTTTAATGGTATACAAAACCGCAATGATAATCGCAAGATTGTAGAAAGAATACTGGAAACCACCGATTGCCCAGTTCCCCGTGACAGGAACGGATGCAATATTGTGACCAATCTGTCCGCTGAAATTTGCGAATACAAGAATCAGGAACAGAATGTATACACCGTATAATACAAAGGACCATAAGGATAAAACCTTTTCAATCAAGGAAGAACCATTCATAACCAATGCAAATACAGCTACAGACATCCCGATAATCCCGATCCATTTGTTCAGCCCAAATAATTCATGCAGAATCGAACCGGCTGAAGCAGATACAACCGCCAATACAATAACAATAAAGCAGATGTAAGCAATTTCAAAAACAACCCAGCCGGGACCCATCAGCTCCTTCATAAAGCTCTTATAATCATATTTTTTGAAAATTTGTGCAAACATGAAGGATATCGCACAAATAAGGGACCACACCAGCAGAGATACGATGCACATGCCAAGCAAGCCGCCCCTCGGGCCGTACCCCATAAAGTACTCTACCAGTTCACGCCCTGTTCCGTAGCCGCCGGCAATTACGCAAGACTGAAATACAATGCCGGGAACAAAATACTTCTGAAACCTTTTCGATGATAAAATACTCATAAACCTTCCTCCTATCTTATCTGTCAGGGGGTTCTTGTGCCTTTTCTGTTGCCTTTTTTCTTTCGTAACCGCCCTCATTAAATTATTTAGCTATATTATATATAGTTTAACGCCCGCTGTCAATAAAAATGCTTAAATTTATTTAGAATAATTAAATTTTTATAAATACTAAAAAAGACACATCTCATTTGAAATGTGTCTCCTGCTTCAAAATTATTTTTTTAATAATAGGCGGGCGAAATTGTTGCCACCGCTTCTACGTCTTCATCCGTAGGATTATACAGCTGATGATACGTCTTTGGCGGCACATAAATACTGTCCCCCTCATTCAGGGTATAAACGGTATCCCCGATATGATATTCCAATGTTCCCTTCAGCACCAGGGTACATTCTCCCGCTTCTTCGTGATATTGCACAATCGTACTGCCCCAGCTTTTCGGGCCAAGACGCAAACAGATCATCTCCATCTGCGTGCAGATATTCTTATTCCTGCTGTAGGGTGTCGCAAACTGATACTCCATGTTGATATCAGCAAATTGTATTTTTGTGCGTTTATCCTTCCGGATGACAGTCACCTGCTCCTCCTCTTCCTCTGTAAATAAAGAAACCAAGGGGATTTCCAGCACCTCTGCAATCCGCATCAGTACAGAAAGCGACGGACTAATCAGATTACGCTCAATCTGTGAGATATATCCCGGTGTCACCTCTGCCTTTTCTGCCAGCTCTTTTCCGGTAATCCCCTTTTCCGTCCGAATAAATTTAATTTTTTCACCAATCATGTACCTGTCCCCTTTCTGTCCTTCCATTATACTATAAACACCGATAAACTTTCAACGAAAACCTTTTGTCCTATAAAATATTCTGACCTTGTCTTTTTCCCGTTTTCCTTGTAAGATAGAAAAAAGGAGAAGATTACAATGGAACTGAGAAATATCAAATCATTTATCAAGGTAGCGGAATTTGAAAACTTTTCCAAGGCGGCGGAGGTTCTGGGCTATGCACAATCCACCATCACCCTGCAAATTCAGCAGCTGGAGCAGGAATTGGGTGTCAATCTGTTCGACCGCATCGGCAAGCGTGTGCTGCTTTCCGAAAAGGGGCGCGCCTTTCTTTCCTATGCGAATGATATGGTACAGCTGGAAGCGGAAGCCATCGAAACCGTTTCCGAAAATACCACCCCTACAGGCACCCTGCGCATTGGCACGATTGAATCTATCGCCAGCTCCTTTCTGCCCCTGCTTCTGGAAGAATATTTGAAAAAATGTCCGCAGGTGCATCTGGATATTATCATCGGCGTGACGCTGGAATTATATGATCAACTGGAAAAGGGCAATCTGGATATCATTTTCCTTGCCGACCGTCCTGCCTATCACCCTACCCTGAAAACCGTATTTTCTCGCCCGGTTGCCGTTCCTTTTATCGCCTCTGCGGAGCATCCTCTGGCGAATCAAAAGAACGTACCACCTGAGCGGCTGACGGAAGAAACCATCCTTCTGACCGAGAAAAACAACAACTATCGCCAGATTTTCGATGAACTGGCAATCCAGCACGGTGCATCCTTTCACCATACGCAGGAGATTTCCAGCTTTGCCATCATTCTGCATTTCCTGCAAAAAAAGATGGGCATCTCCTTCCTGCCCAAATATGCAACCCTGCCTATCCTGCAAGAAAAAAATCTCGCTCTCTTTACCGTAGCAGGCTTTGATATCAAAATGGATCTGCTTATTTTTTATCACAGGCAGAAATGGGTTACCCCTGCCATGAAATATTTTACAGAAACCGCAGAGGAATTTTTCTCCCCTTCCGCAGCGTCCAACCCATAAAAAAATCCGGTCATTCGATACTCTCAAATGACCGGTTTTTCCTTCTTTAACATACAACGCTGAAAGGCACATAGCCTGTTCCATTCATAAATGCACAAACTGCGCACAGCGCAACCACAAAAACGCCCACTGCTACAACTTCTCTTACATATTCCTGTTTTTCTGCCTTTTTCATAGATGATGCCTCCCTTTGTTTTCAATCTTTCTTTGAATCGGAGGTTCCGGAACCCATCTCTTTCTGATAGTCTTATCATAGCACAGCATTATTTATTTGTAAAATTGATTGTTCCCATAACAACAATCAATATAACTGATAAACAAATTCCTTTTAATACACCTTCAAAAGCATCAGCAGAATCGTCATTACCACCATGCTGAACGGCAGCATCAGCGAATTCAGCACCGCCGCAACCGCACGGTTATAGCCGCAGCGTTCCGTATAAATCGGCGCAACGCTCAAAATGGGCGAAAAAACAATAATCGCCAGCACCTGCCGATACCGCAGCGGCACAGGCAGGAAATGATAAATCAACAGGGAAAATGTAATTCCCAGAGCCATACGCAGCAGGAAAACACCTGCCATGTCCTTCCTCTCACTGCGGTTGATTTTCGGCTCAAACAAAATCCCGATTAAAAGCATTGCCAAAAAGGAGTTTGCCTGTCCAATCATCCCTGCAACCGTGTAGACGGGCTGTGGCAGATGGATTTGCGCCGCACAAAGCAAAATCATCACCAAATAGGTCACAAACGGCATAGAGGAAAAAAGCGTCCGCAAAATCTCCTTGCCGTTCACGCTCCCCTTGGAAATCACCATCGCAATCGAGAAGGTAATCCCAAAGCACATAATCGCGTTGCCGACATCAAACATGCAGACCAATGCCACCGCATCCGCCGCAAAAAAGCTGGACATATACGGCAGTGTGCAAAGCCCGATATTAAACCCTGCCGTATTGATGATATAAAACGCCCGATGGGCGGGGGATTTTTTCCGCGTCAGCAGAAGCACAACGGCAATCGCAATAAAGTTCACCGCAAAGCCAATGCCAATCGCCATCAGATAGCTTCTGTTTAGCTCCAACCCCTGAAAGTTCTTGATAATCGCCATCGGCAGTGTAACCTTCAGCACAAGCTTGCTTAAAAAGCCACTGTCGTCCAGAGAAAAAAGCCCGATACGCTTCAGTACAAACCCCAGCGCAATCATAAACAGAAAGCCGCCCGCCTTTATCAATATTTCATCCATAAAACGCCTCCCATTTCCTGCGTATAAAAAAGGGCTTCCATCTATCATAGACGAAAGCCTTTTTTCAAATTCTGTTTTTCGATTACAGAGCTGCCTTTGCTGTTTCTGTCAGCTTTGTGAATGCAGCGGGATCGGATACAGCCAGTTCTGCCAGCATCTTTCTGTTGATGTTTACACCGGCAACCTTCAGACCATGAATCAGCTTGCTGTAGGAAATTTCGTTCATTCTTGCAGCTGCGTTGATTCTTACAATCCACAGGCTTCTGTATTCTCTCTTTGTCTGTTTTCTGCCTGCGAAAGCAAATGCCATTGCCTTCATTACAGACTGTTTTGCTACTCTGTACTGTTTGGATCTGGCACCACGGTAGCCTCTAGCCAGCTTCAGTACTTTTTTATGTTTTTTTCTAGCGTTCAGCGCGCCTTTTACTCTTGCCATTGTAAAGTCCTCCTAATAAATTATACTCGAAAAATAACTGTCCCAAGAATGCTTGATTATGCGTAAGGCAGCAGTGTCTTTTTAACCTTGTTTTCTACTGTTCTGTCTACGGTTGTAGCATGTCTCAGATTTCTTTTTCTCTTTCTGGACTTTTTACCAAGAATGTGCTGTGTGTTGGATTTGTTTCTTTTCAGCTTACCTGTGCCGGTAATTTTGAATCTTTTAGCAGCAGCTTTTTTTGTTTTCAACTTAGGCATTGTATTTTCCTCCTAAAAATGTTTTGTGATAGTTTCCTTCCGCCTTTGCGGATCAGTTCTTTGGTGCAAGGAACATAACCAGGCTCTTGCCCTCCATCTTCGGCTGCTTATCCACCGTGCCGAATTCCTCTGTTGCCTTTGCAAAATCCTCCATGATCTGCATACCAACCTTGGAATGACCGATTTCGCGTCCTCTGAAACGGATGCTGATTTTCACCTTGTCGCCGTCCTTCAAAAATTCGTTTGCTTTTTTGACTTTTACCTGAACATCATGTGTATCGATGCTGGGGGACAAACGCAGTTCCTTTACATCAACAGTTTTCTGCTTCTTTCTGGCTTCTTTTTCTTTCTTTGCCTGATCGAATTTGTATTTACCGTAGTCCATAATGCGGCATACGGGGGGTTTCGCTGTTGGTGCGATCTTTACCAGATCGAGCTTTCTTTCGTCAGCGATTTTCTGGGCTTCTCTGGAAGAAACGATACCAAGCTGTTCGCCGTTTTCGTCAATCAGTCTGATTTCCTTGTCCCTAATTTGTTCGTTAATCATCAATTCAGTAATTGTCAAGCACCTCCCAAATAAACTGTGTCCACAAGCGCCCTTTCCAAAAAAGAAAAGCGCCGGAAGAATCCGCCGCACACAGAAAAACAGAGCAACCCTCTGTTTGGATACTGTATTAACCCTATTTGCCCATGCCATAAGGTGAGAAGCGGAACTTCTTCTTTGTTTTACTAAAGCAGTATATCATGTATATTCCCTATTGTCAAATATTTTTTGCCGATTTTACGGGATTTTTAAAAACAGGGTGAGGATTTTTCCCCACCCTTGTTTCTTTTCTTATAAAAATCAATCCAGAACCTTTGTATCGATTTCTTCCTTGATTCTTGCAATGAAATCTGCCAGAGCAACCTGACCTTCCTCGCCGTTCTTTCTGGAACGCAGGGAAACCATGTTTGCTTCCTGATCCTTTTCCCCCACAACGATGATGTAAGGTACTCTTTCGTTTCTTGCCTCTCTGATTTTGTAGCCAATCTTTTCTGCACGGTTGTCTGTTTCCACACGAATACCCGCTGCATCCAGTGCATCCTCTACACTCTTTGCGTAGTCTGCAAATTTTTCGGAAATCGGCAGCACCTTAACCTGAACAGGAGACAGCCATACGGGGAACTGACCTGCGAAATGCTCAATCAGAATACCGATGAAACGCTCGATAGAACCGAAGCATACACGGTGAATCATAACAGGGCGTTTCTTTGTGCCGTCTGCTGCTGTGTATTCCAGCTCAAAGCGTTCGGGCATCTGCATATCCAGCTGGATGGTACCGCACTGCCATGTTCTGCCGATGGAGTCCTCCAGATGGAAGTCAATCTTAGGACCGTAGAATGCACCGTCGCCTTCGTTGATGGTGTATTCAATGCCGTTTTCATCCAGTGCGTTCTGCAGGCCTGCTGTTGCAATTTCCCAAGCCTCGTCGGAGCCCATGCTGTCTTCGGGTCTTGTGGACAGCTCAATGTGATATTTGAAGCCAAACAGCTTGTATACACCGTCAATCAAGCTGATTACGCCGGAAATTTCATCCTTAATCTGTTCCTCTGTCATGAAGATATGCGCGTCATCCTGGTTGAAGCAGCGAACACGCATCAAGCCATGCAGCGCACCGCTCTTTTCGTGTCTGTGTACCAGACCGATTTCAGCCACACGCATCGGCAGGTCTCTGTAGGAGTGCATATCCTGCTTATAAACCAGCATACCGCCGGGGCAGTTCATAGGTTTTACCGCATAATCCTCGCCGTCGATCACTGTTGTATACATGTTATCTTTGTAGTGTTCCCAGTGACCGGATCTGTACCAAAGCTCTCTGTTCAGAATGATGGGTGTGGAAATTTCCACATAGCCTGCTTTTTTGTGGATTTCTCTCCAGTAATCCAGCAGTGTATTTTTCAGCACCATGCCCTTAGGCAGGAAGAAGGGGAAGCCGGGGCCTTCATCCAGCAGTGCAAACAGCTTCAGCTCCTTGCCCAGCTTTCTGTGGTCACGCTTCTTTGCTTCCTCCATCATTGTCAGATATGCGTCCAGCTCGGATGCCTTGGGGTAAGCAGTGCCGTAAATTCTGGAAAGCATTTTGTTCTTTTCGGAACCTCTCCAGTAAGCCCCTGCAACAGAGGTCAGCTTGATTGCCTTCACTGTCTTTGTGCTCATCAGGTGAGGGCCTGCGCACAGGTCTGTGAAGTCTCCCTGCTTGTAGAAGGAGATAATTGCATCCTCAGGCAAATCCTGAATCAGTTCTACCTTGTAGGGTTCTTCTCTTTCTTCCATATATTTGATTGCTTCTGCTCTGGGCAGTTCAAATCTTTCAATAGGAATGTCTTCCTTTGCGATTTTCTTCATTTCAACTTCCAGTGCTTCCAGTTCTTCCTGTGTGAAAGCCTTTTCTCTGTCGAAGTCATAATAGAAGCCGTCTGCAATGGCAGGGCCAATTGCAATCTTTGCTTCGGGATACAGACGCTTTACTGCCTGTGCCAGAATATGAGATGCTGTGTGGCGGAATGCCATTTTCCCTGCTTCATCCTCAAATGTACAGATAGAAACCTCAGCATCCTTGTCCACAACAAAACGTAAATCCTTTACTTCGCCGTCAACGATACCGGCGCAGGCATTTCTTGCCAGACCCTCGCTGATGGATTTTGCAATCTCCAGAACGGAAACCGCATTGTCAAACTCTTTTACTACGCCGTCTTTCAGTGTAATCTTCATTGCTATCTCTCCTTTTTAGAACATTTTTCCTTGAAAGAGAATTTTGGGCAAAAGAAAAAGCCCATCATCCACTTTCCTCTACGAAAAGGGACGAGAGCATCTACTCCCGCGGTTCCACCCTAATTGTTCTGATTAAACCACTCATTTCCGACGATAACGGAGTCACCGGGCTGTATTAAAGCCGCTCAGAGGTGGTTTTCGTTCTCTTTCCAAAGCAGGATGCTCCCAGCAAAATACATCCCTCTCTGTGGCATTCGGAAAGGACTACTGTCCTCATCAACGCATTTACCATATCTTGTGTCTTCCACAAGAATCATTATAGCATACAGAATGATTCTGTCAACAGTTTTTCGCAAATTTATTTACAAATGTCCGCTTTCGGTGTACATCAGAACCATTTCTTGCGTTTGAAAAAGATGATAATGCCTGCAATGCAGGTAAGCGAAAGCAGCCCCACAAAAAGATAGCCGTATTTCCAGCCATATTCGGGCATCTTCAGGTTCATCCCGTACCACCCTACGATTAACGTCAGCGGCAAAAAAATCGTTGTCACAACCGTAAAAATCTTCATTGTTGTGTTCAGGCTGATGTCAACCTCCGCCTCATAGCTTTCTCGTACCTGCGTCACATATTCCCGCAGGTTCAGTACGTTCTGAAACCGCCGCTCCGTTCTTCTGTAAAGCATTTTAAAGGAGCGCAGGGTTTTCCCGTCAAAAATTCCGTTCTCGTTCTCCACCAGAATATCCAGTACATTCAGAAACTGCTCGTAATATTTTTTCAGCACCATCAGCCGTTTGCGCAGGCTGATGATCTCCGAAACACAATCCCGCTTCCCCGTTGCAATGAGTGCCTGCTCCAAGTCCATAATCTCTTTTTCAATGCTGTCAAAAATAATATCATCCTTCTTCGTCTGTAATTCAAAAAACGAATAAATCACGCGGTTCAGCGTCACCCTTTCGCCCAGTCCCTCCAGACATTCCTCCAGCAGTGCCGTCACAATATCCATTTTAGAGGTAAAGAAAAAGGCCTTCCCCTTTTCCAGATACAGAATGACACTGCCGATGCTCAGCAGGATATTCTCAAAATCAAGCATTTCCAGGCTCACGCAGTCAAAATTCTCAAAGGAGTCATATCTGGCATAGCTGAACCGTCTTGCCTCCTCCAGAATTTCCGCAGAAATCCCCCATTTTTTGCCACAGGCAAGCATTTTTTCATAAGGGAAAATGCCAAGCAGACCTTCCTCCTGCCCTGTCGGCTCTGCAATCCTCTGCCATCCGCCGCTTTTGATGCTGTAGTACATCTGCTTAACCTCCCCTCTGCCTTCTCTGTTTCCATCCTTCCCTGCATCCCTCTTTGTATGCAGAAAACCCTGCATCCGTCTTTTTTATGATAATTCGTTTTTCGCCTTTTGTCAATTTTTTAGCCGGACCCTTATCCCAGACGCACGATATCCTCAATCGCAAGCGAGCAGACCGTCCCGCGCGCCTCTGTTTTCATGCCATGGTTTCTGTTGATTGCCTCCATGATTTCCTTGCGCTTCACAGCAGATGAAACAATCGCGATAACCTCCTTCTCCTGCTGTACCGTTATCCCGTAAAATTCCTCAACGCTTTCACTGCCTGCCCAGCGTGCATGAATAATCGTGCCGCCGCGCGCACCTGCCTTTCTCGCCGTTTCCATCACTTCCTCCGTAAAGCCCTGATTCACCGTCACCAGAATCATGCTGTTTTCCATGCCTTCCTCCGTCATCGTATCCACCCTCCCCACTTCGTTCTGCACATTCATCTGTATCGCCAGCGCCGTTACATGCGCCATAGCCGTCAGCTTCATATCAAATACAATCCCACGGGAACGCGCCGCGCCACGCAGCTCGTTATTTAAGTCTCGCATCACGCGGTTCACCATCGTTCCCCTGCCAACTGTAAATATAACATCCTTTTCCACGCCGTCCAAGCCGAGTAAATCTCTGATTTCAGAGGTCGCTGTTCCCTTTCCTGCGCACTGCAAATGGTGTGTCAGCCTTTGCCCGTTGAATAATTCAATCATATTTCTGCCCTGCCCTCGCTCCACAATGGAAACAATCAGCTTCATCGGCTCTATTTTCAAATCCTTCATTTTTCCACCCCATTTCAGTCAAAATACAGAATGTCGTCCTCCAGCTGGTGCATCTGCACCTCGATATACCGCCGTTTTGCCTTCTCCTTCATCTGCGTGATAAAGCCCATCATCTGAATCGTAATCAGTGGTGTCATGGCTACCATCGCAACAATGCCAAACGCATCCGTCATCACATTGCCGCCCAGAGCCTCGCACGCCCCCATTGCAAAGGGCAATAAAAACGTAGCCGTCATTGGGCCGGAGGCAACGCCGCCACTGTCATAGGCAATCCCCGTAAAAATCGGAGAAACGTAGCGTGTCAGCACCAGCGCGAACACATACCCCGGAATTAAGAACCAGAGAACCGAAATCCCCGTCAAAATCCGCAGCATCGCAATCCCGACAGAAATACATACCCCGACAGAAAGTGCCGTTTGCATCATTTTTGCCGTCACAAAGCCGTTGGAAATTTCTTCTACCTGCTTGGTCAGCACATGAACCGCAGGCTCTGCCGCAACAATGAAATACCCAATCACCATCCCAATGGGAATCAATAGCCACGCATACCCACAGTCCGCAATCCCTGCGCCGATAATCTGCCCAACCGGCATAAAGCCGACATTTACGCCGCAAAGAAACATTGCCAGACCGATATATGTAAACAAAAACCCAAAGCCGACACGCATCAGCTGATGCCTTTTATACCGCCGAAACAGCATCTGAAACAGCGCAAATGCTGCCGCAATGGGAATCAGTGCCACCGCAACCTCCTTGAAATATTCGGGAATCGCATGCGTAAACAGCAGCGCCACATCCCTCGTTGTTTCCACCGCAGGCACCTCTGTCGGGCTGTATAACGCCTGATCGGGTTCATAAAAAATCCCCAACAGCAGCACCGCCAGAATCGGGCCGATGGAACAGAGCGAAATCAGACCAAAGCTGTCCTCTCTCGATTTTTTGTCACTTCGCAGCGTTGCCAGACCAATCCCCAGTGCCATAATAAACGGTACCGTTACAGGCCCCGTTGTCACGCCACCGCTGTCAAAGGAAACGGGAATAAAGGAATCCGGTGCCAGAAATGCCAGAAGAAATACCAAAGGATAAAATACCCAAAGCATCTTCGCCAGAGGAATATGAAAAAAGATACGAATCTGCGCGATCATCAGGAATAGCCCCACCCCTGCCGCAACAGAGAGAATCAGAATTTTATTCGGAATCGCAGGCACCTGCTCCGCCAGAACCTGCAAATCCGGTTCTGCAATCGTAATCAGCATCCCCAGAATAAAACAAACCAATAATGGGCCACCTATATTTTTTGTACGGCTCATCTCCATACCAATGCCCTCGCCCATCGGCATCATGGACATATCCGCACCCATCGTAAAAAAGCCCATGCCGATAATCAGCATCACCGCCCCGAATAAAAACAGCACCAATGCCCCTGAGGATAACGGCAAAAGCGTAATACTCAGAATAAAAACGATTGCCGTTAATGGCAGTACGGAAGCCAGCGACTCCATAATTTTTTCTTTCAAACGAATATTTTCTAACAGAAAAATTCCTCCTTTCCGCGTCTTTCAGGAAATACCTGATTTTCCTAGTGTATTACTTTCAATTTTATCATCTCAGACTTTTCCGTGTCAATCCGTGTTAAGACTTCTTAACATAAAACATTCAGTTACTGCACTTTTGTTCATCCTTTGTTCATATTTCATATAAAAAAGCCTTTCCGCAGAAAGGCTCAGACTGTAGACAAAATAATTTTTGAGGTAGCGGAAGGGCTTGGGAAACAAACTGTTCATTACTTTGCTACGCAAAGCAGGCTTCGCCTGCCGCCCCTTCTTGGGCGGTAAGTAGTTTCCCAAATGGAATCCGCAGTCGGCGAGGCAGTTTGCCGACAAACCAGCCCAAAGGGCTGCTGCAATGCAGTGCCAGTACTTCCGACGAGGAAAACAGTAATGCACGGGGAAGATATACCCCGCCGCCGTAGGCGGCTTTGCGAAGCAAAGTGCTGACAAGGTTTCAAGGCTTTTAAGCTGATGGAACTCGTCTGTTTATTCCTCTGTTTCAACAAGTCGAAAACCTGTTTTCGACTTAGGGTGCCGACTTATCTTTTTATAATCCCCCATTCCACATCTTCCTTTCCGTCTGCTCCCGTAATCGCCTTCTGCACCACTGCATAGCCGTCCAGAAATGCGTCCACTCCGTCAAACGTATCCGCAATGCACTGCTTGCCGCTTTCGTCAATATAAAACCGCTTGTGCGTCACCCAATCATACGCCACCGCAATGCCGTCAACCGCATCCAGCAGCGCAATCTCTGTCAAGTTCAGCTTCTCGCCCTTTTGGTTGTAATATGGACAGCCGGTCATATCGTCCCCATAGCCCCAGTCTGCAAGTGGCACCTGAATTACCGCACTACTATTCTCCCGTGCCTGTATCACAGGCAGTCCCTCTGTAATAAACTGCACCTTTTTGCCGCTCTTGTCAATCAGCCACGTTTTCCCGTTCTGCTCCGTCACAAAGGCTTTGCCGTCCGTAAAATCTCCTGCCCATGCGTACTGTGGCACAAGCATTTCCTTGCCCGTCTTGTCGATGTAGCCCCAGCCGTCCGCCGTCTGCACTGCCGCCACGCCGTCATGGAAATCTCTGCTCTCTATATATTTGGGAGAAACAACCTCGTTTCCGTCCCTGTCAATAAAGCCATACCGCGGCACAGGCTTTCCTCCTGTTTCCTCATAAATTGCCACCTCAGCCATTCCTTCAGAGAAAATCCATACCGTGTCATAAAGAAACGGTGTAATTTCATTCCCCTGCAAGTCCCAGAAGCCCATTTTACCCCGATTCGATACCCTGACACGTCCTTCCGAAACCTGATAAATCGAATATTCCGCAGTCCTGAATTGCTCCTTTCCGCTTCTGTCAATCAGAGCAGTCTCTCCGTTTTCGTATTCCAACCTTAAATAGCCTTCTCCCAGATATTTCAGATATTCAATTTCTCCATTCTCGTAGGATAACAGCCGTTTCCCCTTGCTGTCCAGAAGGTAATAGGATTTTATCCGTCCTCTTTCTTCTTTCATTGCAATAAAATATCCATTCCCGATATTCTCAATTTCATCGTATTCACTGCTCAAAGGCATGGTATAGCTCGCCTTTCTCCCCTCGCCCGTCATTCTCGGCGCATCCGCAGGAATCTCAATCACCTTGCTGTCATCCAGAAGCTGCACCGTTGCCGTTTTCTCCTCCGCGTCCCAGATGATATCCGTATCTGCCACCGTATAGCCGCAGCCATTCAGAATATTTTTCCAGTTCCGCAGTGGCACAAAAATCCGTCCATCCCGAATGTCCATCCTTCCGCTTACTTCAATCGGCTCTCCGTTCACCGTAATGCTGTTCTTCTCGATATCGCAGGCGACCGTATTCCCGCGCAGCACCATCCATGCCAGCTTCGTTTCCTTTTCCCAGTGCATCGTACCGTTGTCAATCGAGGTCAGAAAGGCACGCAGCGGCAGCATCGCATAGCCATCTTTGATATAAATTGCCGCATCCAGCGGAATCCTGCTCTGGTTTCGATAAAGCTCCTTTGTGCCAACCTTCGCAGTAAATGTAATCTGCTCCGCCTCTCCAATCGTTTCCGCCTGCGCAGGCACCGTCCCTGCCAGCATCAGCAGACTCATCGCCAGACATACTTTTTTCTTCATTCGGAACGCCTCCCTTTTGCCTTTAATTTGTATGACAAGTTTCTGCTTTTATCATAGCAGAAAGACATTCTTCCTTCAACCACAGCACGCCATTCTTAAGAAAACCGTAAGAAAGTTGTTAGCATCCTGTAACACAAAAAAGCACTACCCGAAATTTTCTCGGATAGTGCCTATTTTCAAATCTTATCTGATTCTGGGAGGAAAGCCAACCTTTTTCTGCACCTTCGTCAGTGTTCTGTCCGCCAGACGGCTTGCCTTTTCCGCGCCGCTCTTAATAATCGCATCCAGATAATCCTTGTTTGCCTCCAGCTCCTTCACGCGCTTCTGCACAGGCTCCAGTTCCGCAACAACCGCCTCACCGACCGCCGTTTTAAACGTACCATAGCCCGCACCCGCAAATTCCTTTTCCGCCTCGGCAATCGTTTTGCCTGTCACCGCACAGTAAATGCTCAGCAGGTTGGAAATGCCGGGCTTTTCTTCCGCAAAGCGTACCTCTGTATCAGAATCCGTCATCGCACGTTTCATCTTATTCATAATCACCTTGGGGTCATCCATCAAGGTAATGATATTGTTCTGATTTTCGTCAGATTTGGACATTTTTTTAGTAGGCTCCTGCAATGCCATCACACGCGCGCCAACCTTGCCGATATACGCATCCGGCACCTTGAATACATCCCCGTATATGCCGTTGAACCGCTGCGCGATATCTCTCGTCAGCTCCAGGTGCTGTCTCTGGTCTTCCCCAACAGGAACCAGATCCGTCTGATACAGCAGAATATCCGCCGCCATCAAAGAGGGATAGGTAAACAGACCTGCGTTGATGTTGTCCGCATGCTTTGCGCATTTATCCTTAAACTGCGTCATTCTGTTCAGCTCACCCATATAGGTGTAGCAGTTCAGAATCCAAGCCAGCTCTGCATGCTGTGGCACATGAGACTGATAATAAATGATATTCTTTTCAGGGTCTAAGCCAACCGCCAGATACTGCACCAGCAAATCTTTTGCCTGCTTGCGCAGCTTCACAGGGTCCTGACGCACCGTAATTGCGTGCATATCCACGATGCAATATAAGCAGTCATATTCATCCTGCAGCTTTGTCCAGTTTTTCAGTGCCCCCAGATAGTTGCCCAGTGTAATCACACCGGAGGGCTGCATACCGCTGAAAATACGTTTTTTCTGTTCCATTTTCTAACACTCCTTGCTTCGTTTTATTTCTTTTCTTCAAAATCGGCATCAATGGTGTCCGGCTCTTCGGGAATGATAAATGCGCAGGCAATATAAGCCGCCACGCCAAGGAACAGGCTCATCAATGTCCCCAGTACCCAAAGCAGACGCACAATAACGGGATCAATCGCAAAATAGTCTGCCATGCCGCCGCATACGCCTGAAATTTTTTTATCTGTTTTGGAACGATATAATCTTTTCGTCATATTAAAATTCCTCCTCATCATCTTCTTCATTTTTCAACAGCCCATTCGCAAAAAAACTGAAATGGGTTCCGTTTTCCCCTATGATGATATGGTCAAGCACCCTAACACCCAGAGAATCCAGTATTTTTTTGAGTGAAACAGTCAGTGTCAGGTCTGCATTGGATGGTGTCACCCTGCCGCCGGGATGGTTATGACAGAAAATCACGCCTGCACTTTTATACCGCAGCGCAACCTCTACCGCCTGCCGATTGGAAACAAATACACTGCCAACCGTGCCCTCCGCCAGCTTTGCCACATGAATCACCCTTCTGCGGCTGTCCGTGCAGATTATGTAAAATCTCTCTGTGCTGTAATGGCTGAGCAGCTGTCTGCAATATTCCACGCAGCGTGCAATCGAGGTCAGCTCCGGCTTGCTGCCAAGCTTTTCCCTTTCATATCTGCGAATCACTTCATGCAGCTGTGTCAGAAAAATCGCACTTTTCAGCCCAACGCCCTCTGTCTTTGCAATTTCATGCGCATCGCTCTCCAATAAATTGGAAAGTGAGCCGAATTCCTTTAGCAGCAGATGTGCAACGGGATTTGTGTCCCCTCTGGGAATACAGCCATACAGGAGCATTTCCAGAAGCTCATGGTCGGCAAAGCCATCCGGGCCTTCCTGCAAATAACGGGAACGCATCCGATCCCTATGCCCGCCGTGTATATTCTCCATCTTCACACCTTCTCCTCCATAAAGTGAATCATTTCCGGCAGACCACCGCTATAAATCACTTGCAGAAGGGAGTCCAGATTTCGCAACGCCAGCTTAATTTCTCTCTCGGTGATGCTGCCGTCCTCCAGCGCATCGGAAAGCTCACCCAAATCAACCACCTCAACCGCACCGTCGGGATGAATAATCACATCCGCCAGCAGGTCTGTAAAAATATACGCATTTTCAGCCTTCAAGTATGCTGTTTCTATAATATCACAATAATAATAAACAAGTTCTTTCTTTTTGTTTAAGAATTTACTAATTTTCCAACCCTTATCCATGTAATAGCAGGAAATGCCATGGCTGAATTTTGCCTTCGGATGCAGCACATCCCATTCGGTAATCATAATATTTCCCTCATGATATACAATGCGGTCATCCTTCAACTCCACGATTTCATCGGGTATAAATCTTTTTCTATAAAGCTTCGGCATACCTTCACCCTTTTCCAGCCTTCCCAAACCAATGATTACTGCTTCTTATTATAAAGAATTATACAGAAAATTACAACCGAAAAACAATATAAAAAAGACTCCTACCTTTTCAGGTAGGAGCCGAATTTTTATGAATCAAAACGAAGTTGTCCAATAATTAAATTATTTGCCTTCCTTCATTTCCTTCAGACCCATCAGACCGTCTGCAAACAGTTTTGCATCCATCAGAGTGATGCTGCCGTCAGCGTTTCTGTCGATGATAGGTTCAAATTCCATCTGATCCAGAATCTGAGTCTGCAGATCGATACCGGGTGCGATTTCTGTCAGGTGCAGACCATCTTCCTTCAGAACGAATACACATCTTTCTGTGATGTACATTACGTGCTGACCATTCTTGTTTGCGATATCGCCGTTGAATGTAACCTGTTCTACAGATTTAACGAACTTCTTGTTCTTACCTTCCTGTGCGATAACAACCTTGCCGTCTTCAACCTTAACCTTCAGACCGCCTGCTGTAAATGTACCGCAGAAGAATACCTTAGGTGTGCACTGTGTAATGTTGATGAAACCACCACAACCGGCAATTCTGGGGCCAAATCTGGAAACGTTGATGGAACCGTGAGGGTCACATTCAGCCAGACCCAGATAGCACAGATCCAGACCGCCGCCATCATAGAAGTCGAACTGATAGCCCTGATCCAGCAGTGCGTCTGCGTTGTAAGCAGAACCGAATCTGATGCCGCCTGCGGGTACACCACCAACAGCGCCGCCTTCTACTGTCAGAGTCATGAAGTCGCCGATACCTTCTTCGTTCGCTACAGATGCAACATATTCAGGAGCACCTACGCCCAGGTTAACTGCAACGTCTTTTTCCAGTTCTACTGCGCCACGACGACCGATGATTTTCTTTGCGCTCAGAGGCAGGGGTTCGGGAGCAACGTCGGGGTTTCTCATTTCGCCGGACAGAGCGGGATCGTAATCACAATCCAGTGTCTGCTGGTGATCCTTAGGGTCAGCAACTACTACATAGTCAACATAGATGCCGGGAACCTTAACCAGACGAGGGTCCAGTGTGCCTGCTTTAACCAGTTTTTCTACCTGAACTACAACGATACCGCCGCTGTTTTTAACAGCCTGGCATACGGATGTGCCTTCCAGAGGAGAAACTTCCTTTTCAAAGGAGATGTTACCGGATTCATCAGCGTATGTACCTCTGATCAGAGCAACGTTGATGGGGAATGCGGGGTAGAACAGATAGTCCTGACCCTTGATGTTAACCAGCTCGATGATATCTTCCTTAGTTACATCGTTTACCTTACCGCCGCCATTTCTGGGGTCGATAAATGTACCCAGACCTACCTTTGTGAAGCAGCCGGGTCTATGTGCAGCGATATCTCTGAACAGGTGGCAAAGAGCACCCTGAGATACGTTGTAAGCTTCCATCTTGTTTTCCAGAGCCATTTT